>Ga0182016_10000136_pt1 | contig 84485 bp, 89 predicted proteins | sample 712S2MmetaG_FD_120491 | JGI IMG/M metagenome (GOLD analysis project Ga0182016, IMG submission 120491) | Permafrost microbial communities from Stordalen Mire, Sweden - 712S2M metaG | ecosystem: Environmental > Terrestrial > Soil > Wetlands > Permafrost | place: Sweden: Stordalen | collected...
AGCACGTAGACGCCGCCCGGCGCGAGCCGCGCTTTGATGTCGCGGAACACCTCGCCGTTGAAGAGCGGAAACGACGGTGAGTCGGGCAGCGGTTCGGTCAGGTCGGAGATGATCGCGTCAAACGTTCCCGGCTCTTTAATGAAGGCCAGCGCGTCGCCGATGATCACGTTCGCGCGCGGATCGTCGAACGCGCCGGCCGACCACTCGGGCAGAAACTTCTTGGAGAGCTCGACGACTTCACCGTCGATGTCGACCATCGTGCAGCGCGCCACGCCCGGATGCCGCAGCACTTCGCGGAGCGTCGCACCCTCGCCGCCGCCAAGGATCAGCACTTCGCGCCGCGCCGGGCACGCCGCGAGCGCCGGATGCACTAACGACTCGTGATAGATCTTCTCGTCGGCTTGCGAACTCTGCGTGTCGCCGTCGAGCACGAGCATCTTCCCGAACGTCGCCGTCCGCAACACGGCGACCGATTGGAACGGCGTCTTGCCGGAGTAGTACAACTCGTCGATCGCATGATGATGCGATTCAGTGTCGCTGAACTGCTCGACGTACCACTGATAGTGTTCGGTTTTCGGCATGGCCCGGGCGTATTAGGGAAAGAGGCCGCCGGACCATTGGTCCGGCGGCCTCTTCCTCTTTTGACTCAGACCGTTAGTAGCAGAAGTAGCCGATGAAGTACGGACTACCGGCTACGTTCAGGGTAGTTCCGCTACTGTTCTGGCCGGCCGGGAAGGTGACGGTCAACCCGTTGAGCGTCCCTTGACTCGCGCCTTGCCAGCCCTGCGCGGCGGTGGCGAACGATTCACCGTAGGTCGAGCACGTGCCGGTGCTGGCGATCGTGACCGTTTGCAGCGGTGAGGTTAGCGCACCGGGCGGAACGGTGATGCTGCCGGCCGTCACCTGGAGTTCCTCGTACAGCAGCGCGGCTTTCGGAGCGCCGGTGCCGGTCGACGGGTTGGACGGTAGCGGCGACGGAGCTCCAACCGGCGGCGTGATGCTCGTCGTCACGTTGACCGAGGTGCCGGCGCCGAACGTCGTGCCGCTCTGGAACGTGATCGCGGCACTGCACGCGCCGAGCGTGGGATACGCCATCGGCGACCCGGTGGTGAAATTGGTGAGGGTTCCGGTCGTCGAAGACGGCGGTGCGCTGCCGCACGGGAAGACGGCCTGGGTGCCGCTGGTAGCGGTCGCGGTCGGCGACGGGCTCGGTGACGGGGTCGGTGACGCCGTTCCGGCCGCCACGTAGTAGAACTGGGCGAGGTAGGTGTGGCCGGTCTGCAGCGACGGGTTGCTTCCGGAAGTCGTGCAGACGCCGCCCGACCCGTTGTTGAGGATCGTCGCGACGAGGCCGGCGACCGTGCCCGGACCGGCGCAGCCCAGTTTCGTTCCCGGTGACGACGTGATGTCGTCGAACTCAACGTAATACTGCGCCGTCGTCGGATTGCTGCTCGTCAGCGAAACGGCCTCGCTGGTGACGTAGCTCGACGAGAGCGACGCCGAAAAACTGAAGGTCACGAAGAAAAACGGAACCGCGCCCGAGATCGCTTCCGCGCGGCGCACGATCGATGACGGCGCCGGCGCGCTTCCCGGTGCCGTTGTCGAGGAGCTCGACGTGAGCGTAATGCCGCTGGGCACTCCGGTGGCGAACGAGAACGTTGCGGCTTGTCCGTTGCCTGCGGCCGGGGCCGTCAGCGACCCGCCGGTCGTCGGAACCGCCTGCGTGGATGCCGGCGCGTTCGTGGGTTGCACGACCGGGGCGGTTTGGACGGAACCACCGCCGCAACTCGCGACGATCAAACCGCCGGCAATAACTACGGATGCTGCTGCTAAGCGGAGCGCACGCGCGGGACCATTCATCTTGATGTTACCTCGGGAGGAAAAGCAAGGGAGACAAACGCTTTTTTTACCGTTCGTGCGGGCTCCTACCTCGCTGCCGATCAAACGCGCGTGTTAATGCTACGAAAAGAGCGCCGCATCGAAATGCAGCGCTCTTCATTACAATTAACTTCGGTGCGCCTAACTAGGCCGTACGTTCGAGCGAACGTTCCTCGGCATCGGTGGTGACGATGTGGGTGAATTGGCCGCGGGATGCTTCGATCCCACGTTTCACTTCGGTAGTGCGCATGCTCGTTGCGCCGAGAATCTTGGCTGCATATTCGCAAGCCGCCCAGGGATCCGTATGGTCACCGCACGTGTAAAAATCCATCGCGGCGTATCCGGTCTCGGGCCAGGTGTGAATCGACAGATGCGATTCTTGAATCACGACGACGCCGGAAACGCCTTGCGGCTGGAACCGGTGAAACGCTTTTTCGATCGGAGTGGCGTTGGCTTCCAGAGCCGCCTGCTCCATCATTTCAGCTACCGCGTCGACGTCGGTGAGCATGGCGGCATTACAGCCGGACAGCTCGCAAACGATGTGCGTACCGAGTGCTTTCAATTTTTGGCTTTCTCCTCAGAGTCTATCGGTTGGGAAATCCCACCTCCAGGCGCGTCGTCAAGCGCGTGCGGTACACCGTCTCGCTTGCGACCTTTCAGCAGACTCTTGTTGGCGTTGCCCCTTTTTGACAAGCGAACGGTCCACTGCGATGGCGCGTTGGGCGCGCCGTCCCCCACGTTACCGGCCAAGCCCCTGCCCGCTCCGGTCATTTGAAAAGCCCCGGCTACGAACCGAGGCTGGGTCAAGTCCGACGCACATCATACCCCCCCACCCCCCCCATGTAAAGGGCTAGCCGCACAGACAGAGCAAGCGTTCGAAACAGAACTTCCGGACCCCATGGGGAACGAAGCCCTATCGCAACGTCGAGGGGTCCGACAGTCCGGCTGGGCCGGAGCGCCTTTCAGATAATTAAGAAACACCTGGACTATCTTGACGAACGTCGGTTCGAGGGGTACGCTTTACCTGATATGGCTGTCGATCTGAAGACCCCGCCGGGAGACCTCATCGAAGAATACCGGCACGGGTTCCACGACTCCGAGGACAAGTACGTCTTCAAGTCCGCCAAGGGCCTGACGACGGACATCGTCGAGCGCATTTCCGCGATGAAAGACGAGCCCGCTTGGATGCTCGACTTCCGCCTCAAGGCGCTGGAGACGTTTCGCAGCAAGCCGATGCCGCAGTGGGGCGATACCGCAGCCCTCAACGACATCGACTTCGATAACATCCACTATTTCGTCAAGTCGTCCGATCGGACCGAACAGTCGTGGGACGACGTGCCCGACGACATCAAGAAGACGTTCGACCGCCTCGGCATCCCCGAAGCCGAGCGCAAGTTCTTGTCGGGCGTCTCCGCCCAGTACGAATCCGAAGTCGTCTATCACTCCGTCATCGAGGAACTCGAAAGAGACGGCGTGCTCTTCTGCGACATGGATACCGCGCTCAAGCAGTATCCCGAGATCGTCCAAAAGTATCTGGCCACCGTCATCCCGGTCGCCGACAACAAGTTCGCCGCGCTCAACAGCGCCGTGTGGTCGGGCGGATCGTTCGTCTACGTGCCGCCGGGCGTCGAAGTGAAGATGCCGCTCCAAGCCTACTTCCGGATCAACACCGAGAACATGGGTCAGTTCGAGCGCACCTTGATCATCGCCGACAAGGGCTCCAAGGTTCACTATATCGAGGGCTGCACCGCGCCGAAGTTTTCGACGTCGTCGCTGCACTCCGCCGTCGTCGAGCTGATCGCGATGGAAGGTGCTTCGATCCGCTATACCACGATCCAAAACTGGTACCGGAACATCTACAACCTCGTCACCAAGCGCGCCGTGGCGTACAAGAACGCGACCGTCGAGTGGGTCGACGGCAATATCGGCTCGCGCCTGACGATGAAGTACCCCGCGATTTACCTCATGGGCGAAGGCGCGCGCGGCGAGATTCTCTCGGCGGCGTTCTCCGGCGAAGGCCAGCATCAAGATGCCGGCGCGAAAGTGATTCACGGCGCGCCGAACACGACGTCGGTCGTGACGAACAAGTCGGTTTCCGCGCACGGCGGTAAGACGACGTACCGCGGTCTGGTCGAAATTCACAAGGGCGCGACCGGCGCGAAGACGCGCGTGAAGTGCGATGCGCTGATCATGGACGACCTTTCCTCATCGGATACGAAGCCGACGATGAAGATCGACGAGCAGCACTCGACGGTCGAACACGAAGCGTCGGTCTCCAAGATCGGCGAAGAGCAGTTGTTCTACGCGATGAGCCGCGGCTTGAGCGAAGCCGACGCCACCGCCATGATCGTCAACGGATTCTTCGACTTCTTCGTCAAGGAACTGCCGATGGAATACGCGGTCGAACTCAACCGCCTGATCAAGATGGAAATGGAAGGCTCGGTCGGCTAATGCGCCCGCTTCGCGTTGCGTTCGCAGCTTGCGTTCTCTTCGCGGCGCCCGCCGCGCTGCTCGCCCAAACGGCGCAGCAGCCGGCGCCCTCGCAGCATCCGGTCGTCCAGCCGATCCCGGGGACCCGGCCGCGTCCCACACCGACACGGCCGCGCCCGAACAACCGCCTCCGGCAGTCGACGGGCTATCCGGTCATCATCGATAGCAGCGTGGTGAACCGCTTTCTCGGAACGCCGTCGCCCACGCCGCAGCACAAGCCGACGCCGAAGCCGCGCCCGACCAATTACCACGGGCAAGACGTATTCGAGACGCACTCGACCGAAGACAACGCACGTTGAGTAACCCGGTCGCACGCAAGAGTGCGATCGCCCCGGGAGCGATGACGCGCGTCGTGGTGGACGGCGTGCCGGTCCTGTTGTGCAACGTCGATGGCGAGATCTATGCCGTCGAGGACGTCTGCACGCACGACGGCGGCGCGCTCGACGGCGGCGAACTCGACGGCTGCCGCATCATGTGCCCGCGCCACGGCGCGTTCTTCGACGTCACCACCGGCAAGGCGCTGACCCTGCCGGCTGTCTCACCGCTCCCGGTCTACCCCGTCACCATCGATGGCGACGACATCAGCATTAACGTAGATTAATCATTTGACGTCGAGCAGTTCGACGTCGAAGATCAGCGTTGCGTTGGGCGGTATCACGCCGCCCGCGCCGGCCGCGCCGTACCCGAGCTGCGGCGGGATGATCAGCTTGCGGCGTCCCCCGACGTGCATCGACATGACGCCCTCGTCCCAGCCTTTGATGACTTGGCCTTCGCCGATCACGAACTCGAACGGCTCGTTGCGGTCGCGCGAGCTGTCGAACTTCTTCCCGTCGGTCAGCGTGCCGACGTAGTGGACGGTGACGTGCTGGCCGGCCTCCGGCTTCTTGCCCTTACCGATCGTTTCTTCAATGTACTCAAGGCCGCTCGGCGTCGTCATCTTCTGTCCTACTTTCGCGGTTAGCGGTGCGCCCGGCGCCGGCGTCGCGGCAAATGCGGCGCCGGTACCGACGGCTAGAGCAAGCGCGACGGCGACGAACGGAGTCTTCATAATCGGTCCGTCTTCGGCGATGCCGAAACGATCCTTCCCCGGCCGGGTGGCCCCGCGCGCGTAAAACGATTCACCGTTTGTCGAATGTCGCGCCGCCTGCATTCCGGTACCATGGGGTCATGTCGAAGCGGTTTCTCGTGTGTCCGCCAACGCATTTTGCGGTCAACTACGACATCAATCCCTGGATGACGCGCAACGTCGGGTATTCCGCGCCCAACGCGCAGCGGCAATGGGATCGCTTCATCGAAACGCTCGGCTGCGCCGGCGCGGTCGAGTTCGTTCACCTCGAAGCAAACGAGCACGTGCCGGATCTGGTCTTCACCGCGAACGCCGGACTGATCTGCGGGAACCTCGCGATCGTCTCGAGCTTCCGCCATCCCGAACGGCGCCGCGAACAAGGCATCTTCCGCGCCGCACTCACCCGAGCCGGACTCGCCACCACGTTCTTGCAGCAAACCTATTTCGAAGGGGCGGGCGACGCGATGTTCGATCGCGTGCGGCCGCTCTGCTACGTGGGCTACGGCTGGCGCAGCGAACGCAACGCGACCTTACAACTGCAAGAAATCGTCGGTTGCCGCGTCGTTCCGCTGCTGCTGGTCGACGAACGTTTCTTCCATCTCGACAAGGCGCTCTGTCCGCTCTCGAGCGGCCACGTGATGGCCTACATGGACGCCTTCTCTCCGCACGCGCAGACGCTCTTGCGGCGCGCGATCGAGCCCGAGTTCCTCATCGAGATCGATCTCGAAGATGCGCTCGCCATGGCGCCAAACGCCGTCGAAGTCGGCGACGCCGTCGTGATGCATTCTGCCAGCCGCCGCCTGCAGCAACGTCTGCACGACGCCGGCTACCGGGTCTTCTGCACCGAACTCGACGAGTTCATCCGGGCCGGCGGCTCCGCCAAGTGCCTGACGCTGCAGCTCGACGACGGCCCGATCGCAAGCCTCGCCGCCGTTTCGGCGTAGGGAATGTCGATTTTCGGATAACCGTTCGTCTCTTAGCTGACCGGAGACACTGACGTCGCCGGCATAGCGAGGAGATCGACATGGATTACGTGGTGTTGCTCTATCAGGATCCGGCGACGTTCAACATGAACGAAGCCGAACGCAATGCGGAATATGCCGAGTACGGCACGTTCACCGAAGGCATCAAGAAAAGCGGACAGTTCATCGACGGCTCGCCGGTCGACGCGGCCGGATCGCGGCTGGTGCGCGTCGTGAGCGGCAAAACCGAAGTGATGAACGGCCAGCTGCCGTCGCGCAAAGAAACGCTGGTCGGCTACTACAAACTCTCGGGCAAGAACGCCGACGACATCGCCACGCTGGTGGCCAAACTTCCCGTCGCGCGCAAGGGCTTCATCGAAGTACTGCCCGAGATGGAGATGTAGTTTAGCGCGGTTTGACGGCTACTGGGCTGATCACCTCGGCTGCGGGGAAGTCTTTGTCGATGAGCTGGTAGCGCGCGCACAGATCGATCATCGGCTGGAGATACCGCGGCTCGAGGTACTCGGCGTCCACGAACCGCACGCTCTTCGCCACCACATCCGCCGGCACGTTGCTGTAAGCGGCAACCACGTCCACCGTCTCGGGAAGATGCGCGTTCACGTACACCGACGATTCGTGCATCGCTTTGGCAAAACGCTCCATGGCGTCGCGATTCGCCGTGACGTACGGCGTCATCGCGGCAAAGCCCGCGGTCATGCCGGCACCGACCGCATCGTAGGGCGGCGCCAAGATCCGGATCTTGCCGGTCGCCAGCGCTTGGCTCACGGCCGGCTCGTTCAGCGTTACCGCATCCGCGCGGTGCTCTTCGAGAAAGGCCGCTCCCGCCGACGCCGGCACTTCGACGACCTTGACCGTCTTCGAATCGCCGCCGGTCTTGTCGATCCAAGCGAGTGTCGCCGCCGCGTTGATATCGCGCAGCGACGCCGAGCCGAGCGTTTTGCCAATCAGATCTTTGCCGCTTTTTATCGGTGAATCCGCGAGCACGAGCAGGTTCGTCTGCGACTTGCCGGGCAGCTGCAAATTGCCCGGCGCGACGAAGACCATCGGCACGTTGTGCGTGTGCGCTTGAATGAGCGTGAGGATGTTGGTGTAGGCAATGTCGGCCGCGCCGCCGCTCAGTGCCGCCGCCGCCGCCGCGCCGCTGGCCACGATCGAGGTTTGCACGTCGAGGCCGTACTTCTTGAAAATGCCCGATTTCACGCCCCAATACACGGCTTTGTAGCCGTCGTTCGGCGGTCCGACGGCACGCACGACCGTAAGCGCGCTCTGGCTTTGTGCGGCGTGGATCGTAACCAGCGTTGCAAGGAATGCGAACGCGAGTCCGGCGACCCCGCCGCGACGACCAAACGGAAATCTCATCGAGTTATCCTCCCCAGACGCGACGTGCGGTTTCCACGAGCAGGTCGACTTTGCGCCATTGCTCGTCTTCGGTTAACTGATTACCGGCAAGTCCCGACGCAAAGCCGCACTGCGGGCTAAGCGCAAGTTGTTCGAGCGGCAAATATTTGCTCGCTTCTTCGATCCGGCGCTGCAACTCGTCCATCGATTCGAGCGCGCCGCGCTTGGTCGTAATCAAACCGAGCACGACGACTTTGCCCTTCGGCACGAAGCGCAGCGGTTCGAAACCGCCCGAACGTTCGTCGTCGTATTCGAGCAAAAACCGCTGGTGCGCGAGGCTGCCGAAGAGTTTCTCGGCCACGGCTTCGTAGCTGCCCTTGCGGTGCCACTGGCTGCGGCTGTTCCCACGGCAGAGATGGATGCCGAACGTCGTGCCGGGGAAGTTCGCCACCACCGCGTTGTCGGCGCGAATCGAACGCTCGAGATTGCTCGCCGGATCTTCGCCGCGGCCGCGCATCGCGGCGAGCGTGTCGTCGTCGACGTAGGCGGTGTAGCCCGGGCCGTCGATGTGCACGTAGCGGCAACCCGCGGCCGTCAGGCCGGCGATCATCTCGCGCTCGACGCGCACCACCTCGCCGAGAAATTCATCCAGGCCGCCGGGGTAGATCGCGCGCGACTCTTCGTAGGCGTAGCGCTGACCGATGCGATCGGGACCGATCAAGGTCACGGTGGCGGGCCGCGTAGCGACGCTCGCCGCGAACGTGTACTCATCGAGCGGCGCGTTGCGCACCAGTTCCAGCCGCTGCGTCACCGGGCAGCGCACTTCGTTGCCGTGCTCTTTGTCGAGCACTTTGGGTTTCTCGGCCGTCTCGGGCGCCTTGGTCGCGGCGGCCCCGTTGAGCACGGCGTACCACGGCTCCATACCGGCAACCTGAGCGAAGCTTTCCATGAAATGGCGGCGCCGGTACTCTCCGTCGGAGACGATCGGCAAGCCGTGCTGCTCTTCTTGGGCGATCAGCGCGGCGATTGCCTCATCCTCGAGGCGGTGGAGCTCCGCGGCGTTGCCGGAGCCGGCAGCAAAGGCCGTCTCGGCCGCCTTGAGGCCCGGCGGCCGCAAAAAGCTGCCGACGATGTCGACCCGCAGGGTGTCCAAGCTAGATTGAGTGAGCACGGTCATTTTGGGGCGCTTGCGGCGCGCCTCACGCGGCTCCTCCGCCACACTCTCCTTATCAATCAACACAAGCGGGCATCAGCGACGAGCTGCTCGTTGACGAGGAGCCTTCGTTCTGATAAAATACCGCGGTTATGTACGCGATCATTGAGACCGGCGGCAAGCAGCTGCGCGTTGCCGAAGGCGACGTCATCCGCACCGACCTTATCGACCAAGAAGTCGGCTCCACGGTTACCTTCGATCGCGTGGTCCTGAGCTCGGACGGCACCGCCGTGAGCATCGGCACCCCGATCGTCAGCGGAGCCGCCGTCTCCGGGACCGTCCTGCGCCAGGCCAAAGACAAGAAGATCCTCGTCTTCAAGTACAAGCCGAAGAAGCGCGTCCGCAAGCTCGTCGGCCATCGCCAGCGCTTCGCGGAAATCCGTATCGAAAAAATCACGCTGCCGGTTTAATCCGGTGGTCACGGTAACATTTCGCAGGGACAGCCGTAACCGGCTGTCTTCTGTTTTTGCCGAGGGTCACGCCGGCTGGGCCGATCCGGGCGAAGACGTGGTCTGCGCGGCGGCTTCGGCAATTCTCCAAGCCGCCTGGCTCGGACTCGCCCAACATGCGGGAATCGACGTCGAAGGCGAGCGTACGGGCGGACGGCTCGCAATGCGCTGGCCCGAAGCCGCGCGCGACCGCGATGACGTTCGAGCGATCGTCGCGACGGCAGAACTCGCAATCGTGCAGATCGCGAGTCAATACCCGAAGCACGTGCGTGCAAAAGAGGCCCCAGAACCGTAACTGCGGCGAAGTTTTTGGGTAGCTGCACGTCGAAGCGAGGTGAGACGATGAGCGACTCGAGCAAGACCCCCGGCACCAACGAACCCGTCCCGAATGGCCCCGATGCCGGGGATGCAGGACGCACCGTCATGGTCGGCGTTCTCGGCGGCATCATTTCAGCCGCCGGATACCTCGTGTATCAGCGCCTGCCGGAAGAGCAGAAAGACCGCCTGCATCGCCAGGTGCGCGGCCTGTTGGAATCGCGGATCAACGAGATCCGCCAAAACTTCAACCTCTGAGGATTCGCTTCAAGCGAATCCTTCGCCCGGCCGCCTAAGGCGGTAGGTCGTGGTCCGCGCTCACGCTTGGCGCACGCGGTGGAACCACGTCGTGCAACGGCGACACCGGAGCGGGTTCGCTTGCGGCGTAGGGATGCTCCCAGGCGGGGGTACTGGCGTACGGCTCGGCTGCGTAGGCGTCGTGCACCGGTGCTTCATAGGACGCGTGCGTGGCAGTGGGTGCGACGGGGTCCTCGAGCAGATGGGCGCGAGAAATGTCCGGGCCATAGTTGTGGTCGTCGCCCGCCCGTTCCATCTCGCGGATGAACGACTGCGACGTGTTTTGGACGTCCCGGACCAACAGCCCAACCTTCCGCGCGACCTTCGGGAGTTGTTCCGGACCGAAAAACATGAGGGCGGCAGCGCCGAGCAGGGCCATATCGGGAATCGAGAGCATCCGGTAGGGTTTCTTCCCGGCCCCGGGTAACGGCACATGCCCCGCTGCTCGTAGCGACGGGCAAAATTTTTGAGAGCCGGCGGCGCCCCTTCTTGAAGATCATCTACACCCGCGGCAATCGCACCGAAACGCTGGCGTCGATTGCTACGCTCCGCAAGATTCTCAACCGCTTCGTTGCCCACCGCGTTTTCTACGAGGTGAGTTCACGAAACAAGCGCGGTCATGAGTTCTTTTCGGCCAAGAACGCGTTCGTCGTTGGTTCGATCGAAATCGCCAATCGCGATTATCTCACGATCACGATCTTCGATGCGCACAACAACGCGCACTCGATCGAGATCCTCAACCCCGCCGCGATGCGCATCTACGACGATACCCTCGGTAAGGGCTTCGCGGTGTCGTTCCTCAGCGAGAGCGCGGGTGTAGAATCGCGCTGTTATCTACGCGACGAAGGCGAGGACGGCGACGCGATCCAGGCGCGCTGCGAACTCGAGAAAATCACGTTGCCGCAGCTCTTCGAATACTTAGAAGAAATCCGCAGCATCGACGCCATTGCTTCGGCACAGGATTCGGCGCACCCGAATTCTGCTATTTGAGCGCGTAGACGACTTCTTTAAAGATTTCCGGGTCTTTGCCGAGCAGCGCGCGCACGTTCTGATCGTCTTGCGCGACGACCGTCATGCCGAGCGCAAGGTGTTTGGGCATGAAGCGTCCGCCGTTTGCGCGCTTCGCCGATTCGTTGAACAATTTGAACGAATCGCGGTTGAACCAACGCTGATACTGTCCGTCGCTGGAATGGAACACGACCGTGTCGTAGCGCACGAACGGCGGCTTTTCGCCACGCGGCATGATACCCTCGGGAACTTCGTGCACGCCCCCGGCCGACGGTTGACGCGCTGCGGCGACGATACGCCCGCGCTCGAGCACTTCGGCGAGCGCGCCGCCGACTTTTGAATCGTCGAGCAGCGCCAGCAGAACGTGCGGCGGGGCGACGAACGAGGCCCCGTACTCGACGGCAAACGTGAGCGCCGCGCGACAGACCGCGAGCAGTTCATCCGATAGGAGTACTTGATCCTGATCCATCAGGAGCGGTCATTCTTGCGCCGCCGCTCCAACCCCGTCGCCCGGCGCAATTCGCGCACCGCGTCACTTCGGCGGCCGGCCCGCCGAAACGCCACGCCGAGGTTGTGGTGGGCCTCGGGATAGTCCGGATCGAGCAGAATCGCCGCCTCGAACCGGGCGATGGCGCCATCGACGTCGCCGTCTTCCAACAGCAGATTGCCCGCGTTGACCATCGCCGGAACGCAAGCCGCGTAAGTGCGCAGGGCCTCGTCGAGCGCCGCCTCGGCCGCCGGGCGGTCGCCCCGGGCCAGCGCCACCAGGGCCCGTTTGTTGTGCGCCAAGGCCCGCTCGCGCTCGGAATCCGCCGCCGCCAGCGCTTCGGTGAAGGCGCGCTCGGCCTCGACGAGGTCGCCGGCGCGCAGGGCCTGCGACCCGCGCTCGAGTGGGCCCGCCGGGACGACCGGGGCGATTCGAAACAGCCGCGCGAAGAACGACATCGCTCCCATGTTGCACGTCGACGTCATCTCGCTCTTTCCGGAGATGTTCGCCCCGGTCATCGGGCTCTCGATCGTCGGGCGCGCGATCGAGCGCGACCTGATCGGCGTCCGCGTGCACGATCTGCTCGACGGACTCGAACCGGGCGCGCGCGCCGACGAGCGGCCCTACGGCGGCGGACCGGGCATGGTGCTGCGCATCGAACCGCTGGCGCGCACGCTCGATGCGATCATCGCCGCTGCGCCCGCGAACGAACGCCGCCGGATCGTCCTCACGGCCGCGGCCGGCCGGCCGTTCACGCATCCCGACGCCGTCGCGTTCGGCGAACTCGACCGCCTGATCCTGATTTGCGGACACTACGAGGGCGTGGACGAGCGGCTCGCGGCGCTCTACCCGATCGAAGAATTCTCGCTCGGACCGTTCGTGCTGACCGGCGGCGAAATCGCCGCGATGGCGTTTCTCGATGCGACCGCGCGCTTGATCGACGGCGTGATCGCGGCCGAATCGCGCGCTGCGGAATCGTTCGCGGACGGCCCCGGCGCACTCGACCATCCAGCCTTTACCCGGCCGCCGGTTTTTCGCGGCATCGCCGTTCCCGACGTCCTGCTCTCGGGCGATCACGCGAAAATCGCGGAGTGGCGACGTCAACGTTCGCGCGAACGCGCCGCGGCACGCCGGACGTGATCGCGCGCGCGGCGCTCGTCGCGCTAACGGTGCTCGCGCTCTGCGCCCCGCTCGACGCGGCGGGCGACGGTGACAAGCAACTCGCGCGCGTTGCGGGAACCGTGCAATATCAACTCGGCACCGGTACGGCGCCGCACGCGATCGTCGGGCGGATCGATCTTGCCGACGAGGCGACGGCGATCACGCTCGCGCGGTCTCGCGCGCAACTGACGTTGCCCGACTCGAGTTCGATCGATATCGGCGAGACCACGCGCGTCCGGCTCGGCACATTCAATGCGATCGATACCGGAAATCCGAACGTCGTCGTGCTCGAAGGCGGCGCCGTGCACTTCACGATCCGTCACCCCGCCGGCGGGCGCTCGAACTACCGCTTCGAAACGCCGACCTCACAAATCGCCGTGCGCGGAACCGACGGCTACATCGTCACCGGTCCGAGCGGCACGGATTTCTATTGCGTGGACTGCAAAGGCGGCGACGTTACGGTCACCGTCGGGACGCACAGCTACGAACTCGTCACCGGCGAACAAGCGATCATCATCGGCACGACCCCGGCCGACGCACTCGTCGATGTCGTCAAGCGACCGTGCGCGAATCCCGCGGCGATCGCGCTCAGCGACGGGAAACTCGGCGCGGCGATCCCCATCGATCAGCGCTTCGACACAACCGGCGCTACAGCGCTTGTTCCGACGCCATAGCGTCTTGCTCGCGGGCTTCGTCGAGCAGCTCCAGCGCGTAGACATAGAGTTCCCAATCGTCCGCGAGCGATTCGAGCAGACGACGTCCGAGCGGCTCGTGTTCGATCCACGAGATGTCGTCGAGCGGTACGCGCGTTACGTTGTCGTGCGGCACGTCTTCGACGGGAAGCAAATCGAGACCGTGCAGCGCGCTGCGCCGGCGCAGAACGGTGAGCGTGTCGGTGAGCCGCTCGACCGCGCCGACCGTGATGAACGAACGCAACACGTGCTTTGCAAGATCGAGCCGCTCGCGTTCGAACGCCGCCCGGTCTGCCGGCGCCCAACGCTCGACGTGGTCGGGGTCACAGCGCCCGAACGTCGCATCGCACCAAGGATATAGCGCAAGATGATTCGTTTGCGTGTTCTCGCGAAAGAGCGAACCGGGCGGCCGCTCGAGCAGCCAGGCCGTGACCGCGCGCGAGGTATCGGGCACGTCAGGCGGGACTTCGAACGCGTCGCGTTCCTGGAGCATGTAGCGCACGATCGAGAGAAAATGGGCGAGCGGATGCCGCAGGATGGTAAAGTACAGCATCTGCCGCCCGTGGATTTCGGGCGCGAAGCGCCGGATGTTGTGGGCACTTACCGCGCTCAAACGCAGATCGTGCAGGCCGGCCTGCCACAAAGAATCGTCGTCGAAGACGAAGTCCGAGTAGAACGAGCCGAAGCCCGAGAGCGTGCCGGTTTCCGATGCCTGGAGAAGCCACGCAGCTACCGAAGTGCCGGCGCACTTCGGTATGTGGACCTGAACAAGAACCGACAGAAGCACACCACCCCTCGGCAAACGCCGGTTTGGCGATCGGCCGGTCGCTCTTTACTAAAAGATTACTAAAGAGTTCTCGGCCAAATCCTTACAAGAGGCTGGCAATACGCCGGCCGGCAATGAGCTCGCTTGCTATGCTTAATTGGGCAACGCCCAGGGCCCGGCAGCAACCTTCCGAGCTTGAACGAGTACCGGATTCGTGATACACTCGGCGGGTTGTCGCCGCCCCTGTGCGGTTATTGTCGCGCGCGTCCTACTAGAGAGCAGTCATGAACGTCATCGACCTGATCCAGAAGGAACAGGAAAAGCCGAGCGTCCCGGATTTTCGTCCGGGCGACACGGTTAAAGTCTACTCGAAAGTCGTCGAAGGCGGCAAAGAACGCATTCAGATGTTCGAGGGGACCGTGACGGTCCGCAAGGGCGGCGGTTCGGCCGAATCGGTCACGGTTCGGCGCATCGCCCACGGCGTCGGCGTCGAGAAATCGTTCTTGCTGCACAGCCCGCGCGTCGACCGGATCGAAGTATCCAAGCGCGGCATCGTGCGCCGCAGCCGCCTCTACTACTTGAGCGATAAGATCGGTAAGGCCGCTCGCATCAAGGAAAAGAAGGTCGCGAAGTAAGCGGCAGGTGACTCCGCTCGAACTTCTCGCGCTGATCTGCATCTTCGCCGTCGTACGCGTCGCGATCAGCATTAAGCCGACCCCGGTCGTCGTAGGCGCGGACGCAAGTCCGTCGGCCCGCACCGTTATCCGCGAATATCTCGACGCGTTCATCGTCGCAGGTCTCGTGGCACTCTTCCTGATCACGTTCGTCGTGCGCACGTTCTTCATTCCGTCGGGCTCGATGATTCCGACGCTGCAGATCCACGACGTGCTGCTGGTCAACGAGTTCGAGTACCGCTTCAGCAAGCCGGCACGTGAAGACGTCGTCGTGTTCCCGCCGCCGATCTCGTCGCCCAACGACTTCATCAAGCGCCTCATCGGCGCGCCGGGCGATACGCTGCGCATCCATAACGGGATCGTGTACCGCAACGGCGAGGCGCTGGTCGAACCGTACGAAGCGCAGAAGCCGAACTACGAACTCGAAGTCAAAAACTACGGCGTGTACGTCGACGGATCGGCACTCGATCCGACGCTCGCTAACATTCCGCCGAAAGACAAATGGCAGGCGCCCGACAAGATTCCCGACGGCTGCTACTTCATGATGGGCGACAACCGGAACAACTCCGAGGACTCGCACATCTGGGGCTTCGCGCAGGCCGACGGCACGTTTTTGGCCGGCCCGCTCAAGGGACAGAAGGCCTCGTTTACCGGCCACGCGTTCCTGATCTTCTGGCCCCTCGACCGCCTGCACATCCTTCGATAACGCGCGCCGGGGCTCGCGGCATAGGTGGCGAAGAACGCGCTGTGCTTTCGCACACGCGTCATGCCCTTCGGGTCGGCGTGCAAGTGGTGGTCTTGCTCGCGATCGGAATGGCGTTCTTCCTGCGGATACCGCAAGTGACGGGTCCCTCGATGCTGCCGCACGTACAGCCGGGTGAACTCGTCTTGATCAATACCCTCGCGTATCGCATGGGTCCGATCAAACGCGGCGATATCATCGCGCTCGATCACGATGACGCGACCGCGCAAACGTTTCTCAAGCGCGTCGTCGCATTGCCCGGCGATCGCGTGCGCATCGATCGCGGCACGCTCTTCGTCAACGATCGCCCAGTCGCCGAACCGTACGTCTCGTTCCCCGACCGGCACGACGTCGCCGAAGTGACGGTGCCGCTGCACTCGCTCTACGTGCTCGGCGACAACCGTGCCGAGAGCGAAGATTCGCGCGTCTGGGGCCCGGTCGACGAAAACGCCGTCATCGGCAAAGCGATCGTGGGCCTCTGGCCGCCCGAAGGCCTGCAGTCGTGAAAGACGAGCCGGCACCGCAGACGATTCAGTGGTTTCCCGGGCACATGGTGCGGGCGATGCGGCTGCTCGAAGAGCGCCTCGCGCTCGTCGATGTCGTGATCGAAGTCCTCGATGCGCGGTTGCCGCTGATGAGTTCCAATCCCGAGCTCGACCGGATCGTCGGTACGCGGCCGCGGCTCGTCATCTTGGGCTGCGAAGACCTCGCCGACCCGTTCGCAACGCGCAGATGGCTGGCGTGGTACGCCGCCCAGCACCGCCCCGCCATCGCCGTCGACGGCCGCTTGCAGCCCAGCGTCAACCGGGCGCGGGCCGAACTCGACCGCTTCGTTGCCGGCCGCGGACCATCGCGCGCGATCGTGATCGGCATTCCGAACACCGGCAAATCCTCGCTCATCAACGGCTTGGCGAAACGAACCGCCGCGAAGACGGAGAACAAAGCGGGCGTGACGCGACAGCTCCGCTGGATCCGCGCGAACGACCAGCTCGAAGTGATGGACACGCCCGGCATTCTCGTTCCAAAAATTCCCACTGCCGAAGCGCAGTGGATGCTCGCTTTGACCGGGGCGTTACCGCGCGAACGCTACGATCCCGAAGACGTCGTGGAGCGCTTTGCCGCGTGGGCGCAGCTCCACGTGCCGAAACTCAAGGTGCCGGATCTCGAACGCTTTGCCCGTGCCCGCGGCTTCGTGCGGCGCGGCGACGAGATCGACTCTCACAACGCGGCGGGCGCGTACATGCGCGCGTTCGGCGAGGCCAAGTTCGGCCGCATCACGTTCGAAGAACCGCCGGAGGCCGCGTGAACGATTCGGCGCGGAAACGCCGCAACGCGCGGGAGCGGGAACAGCGCCGGCTCGTCCGCCTGCACCGTTACGAAGACGCCGCCCGCGCGAACGGCCACCGCTTCATCGGCGGCACCGATGAGGTAGGGCGCGGACCGCTAGCGGGCCCCGTGGTGGCGGCGGTGGTCGTCCTCGACGGACCGCTGTACTTGCGCGGGCTCAACGACTCAAAACAAGTCCGCCCCGAGCTGCGCGCGGAGCTCGCCGAGATCATCAAAGTGCGCTGCGTCGGCTGGGCGATCGGCGAGGCGAGCGTGGCGGAAATCGACCGGCTGAACATCTACTGGGCCTCGGTCCTGGCCATGGAGCGGGCGATTGAGGCTGCCGGCTGCGCGATCGACTACCTGCTCACCGACGCCGTCCGCATCAAGTCGTTCGCCGGTCCCCAGGAGCCGGTCATCAAGGGCGACGCCAAGTGCGCGAGTGTGGCCGCCGCCTCTATTGTGGCCAAGGTCCACCGTGACGGGCTCCTGGTCGAGCTCGACGGGCTCTATCCGCAGTACGGGTTTGCCGAACACAAGGGGTACGCGACTCAACGGCACATCGAAGCTCTGAGCGCCCATGGCCCCTGCGCCGCCCACCGCCGGGGATTTTGGCGGGTCCGGGATGCCGCCCAACTTTTGCCGGGCATATCGTGATAAACCGACGAACACGGTTCGGTCGTGAAGGTGAAGACGCTGCGGTGCGACTCCTCGAAGATTCCGGGTACGCGGTGATCGCACGCAACGTGCGGTTGCCCGGCGGCGAGATCGACGTTATCGCGCGCGACCGCGACGTCATCGTTTTCGTTGAAGTCAAAGCGCGCGCATCGGCGCGCTTTGGTTCGGCGCTTTCCGCCGTCGACGCTCGCAAACGCCGCACGCTGCGCGCGATCGCCGCCGATTGGCTCCAGATATCCGCCCCCGGCGCCACCGCGCGCTTCGACGTGATCACGATCGAAAACGGCACGCCGCGCCTCCATCGCGGAGCCTTCGCGTGAGCGGGGAGATGGAGAAAAAACTCCTCGGCGGACGATATCGCATCGACGCGCTGATCGGGCGCGGCGGCATGTCGGACGTCTATCGCGGCATGGACGTCGTCTTACAGCGGCAGGTCGCGATCAAGATCCTCACCGACCGCAGCGAAGATCTCCGCAAGCGCTTCCTGCGCGAAGCGCAGTCGATGGCGCGCCTCAACCATCCGAATATCGTCGGCGTCTACGACGCGGCCCAAAACGACGGCGTCTCCTACATCGTGATGGAGCTCGTGCAAGGCCGCACGCTCGCGACGATCTCGCCGAGCGAACTGACCGTCCACACCGCGCTGCGCTACATCCTCGACCTGCTCGAAGCGCTCGCGTTCGCGCACGAGAACAACGTCGTTCACCGCGACGTCAAACCGGCGAACATCATGGTGCTCCCGGCCGGTGCGATCAAGGTGATGGATTTCGGTCTTTCGCGCCGCACGAGCGAGATGTCGAGCGTGACGAACGCGGGCGAGATCGTGGGCACGATCGCCTATCTCTCGCCGGAGCGCTTTCTCGGCAAGATCGCCGACGCGCGCAGCGACCTCTACAGCGTCGGCGTGGTGATGTACGAAGTCTTCACCGGCACGGTGCCGTTCAAGAACGAATCGGACGACCTCGTTGCGGTGATCTTCGCGCACGTCAACGAACCGCCGGCCGCGCTGCGCACCATCAACCCCGCAGTGCCGGCACCGATCGAACGCATCGTGCTGCGCCTGCTCGAGAAGGATCCCGAGCGCCGCTATCCCTCAGCGCGCGAAGTGATCGTCGACATTCGCACGCTGCTCGGACTCAACGGTCCGGGCGAAGCGGCGCCGTCGGCCGCGGTCGGCGCAGCGGCGGGGTTCCAGCAACCGCGCCCGGCGCCATCGAGCGGCGGCGGCAGCGCGGCCGCTGAAGTCGAGGCCCGTTCGGTACTCGAGCGCACCTTCGGCAACACGCAGACGCTCAACGAAGGCTACGCGAACACGTTAGCCGGCATGCTCGCCGCACGCAAACGCGATTGGAGCGAGGCCACGCGCGCGTACGTCGCCGCGCTCAAGGCCTTCTCCGAAGTGCGCAACCACGTCGAGCACGCGAAGACGGCGCTCAAATACGCGACGATGGTGCTGGCCAAGGGCGCGGAGAGCGAAAAACCCGATCGGCACGAAGTCGAGAACGCGATCGAAACGCTGGGCCGCGCGCTGCTCGTTCTGCGCGCCCGCAACCTCACCGCCGAAGTAGACGACGGTGAACGCGTCCTCCACGCGCTCCAACGAATGGGAGTCCGCCTCCGCTAAATGGCCGCTAAGGCAAAACCAACACTGCGACGTTCGGTCACGCCGTGGGGTTCGTTCTCATGGGGCTATTCTGACGTTGGGGCCGACATTTTTGTCGGGCTCGGACTCGTGCTTGGCGCGGCCGGCGGCGCATCAAATATTGCCTTTCTGTTCGCCGGAATCGTCTACGTCTGCATTGGCCTAGCCTACACGGAACTGGCAGCGACCTACCCGGTCGCCGGCGGCGGACAGTATTTCGTCATGCGCGGCCTCGGCGACATCTTCGGCTTCATCGCCGGATGGGCAGTCTTGCTCGACTTCACGATCGACATCACGCTCTTCGCTTGGTCGTGCATCGACTACCTCGGCCAGCTGCTCCCGGTCCTCGTGTTGCAATTGCACCCGTGGGTGCATTTCGGCGCCGTACTCGCCCTCATCGTCGGATTGTGCACGCTCAACGTGATCGGCGTGCGCGAATCGACGACGTTCAACGGCATCGTCAGCGCGCTCGACGTCATCAGCGAAACGTCGATCCTCTTCTTCGGCTTCCTCTTCGCGTTCAATCCCGAGTTGCTGATGCACACGATGGTGGTGTACTGGCCTTCGACCGATCATCTGCTGCTGGGCGTTTCGTTCGCGATCATCTCGTTCGTCGGCCTCGAGTCGATCTCGCAAGCGGCCCAAGAGACGCAACGTCCGGCATCGGTAATACCGCGTACGTCGATCGGCCTGATCCTGACCATCCTTATCTACGCGCTTGCCTATGCCAACCTCGCGCTCGGAATGACGCCCGCGCATCCGATACCGCTCGACGCTCACGGCCACACGCAACAGTTCTTCCAATACTTAGGCAACGACGTGAACAACGGCAAAGCCGTGGCCGTCCTCGCCGCCAACGTGCCCTACTTCGGCACCATCGCCGGCATCTACGTCCCGGTGCTGGGCGCGATATTGCTCCTGATTTCCAGCAATTCCGGCGTGTTCGGCGCGTCGCGCATCGCGTATGCCATGAGCCGCTCGCGTCTCCTGCCGTCGGTCTTCGAGCGCGTTAGCCGCCGTTTCCGCACGCCGGCAGTTGCGACGATCACGTTTTGCGCGATCGCGGTCGTCGTGCTGATTTTCGCCGCGCTCCCGAGTCTCGATCCGGGAATGCAAGCACTCTACCAGCACGCCTTCCGCGGCGAGGCCGGCATCGTCGTGCTTGGCGACCTCTACGCGTTCGGCGCCGCGACGAGCTACTCGTTCGTCTTCATCGCGTTGATTGCGTTACGCCTCAACGATCCGCTCAGCCCGCGAAAATTTCGCATCCCGCTCAACATCCCGTTCACCTATCGCGGCGAGCGCGTGCAGTTCCCGATCGTCGGCGTGATCGGGTTTCTGGGCATCTTCTCGATCCTGATCGACACGTTGATCACGCACGAAATCGGGCGCGTTGCCGGGCCGACGTGGATTATCGTGGGCTTCATCGGTTATTTGTTCTATCGCAAGCACAAGGGGTTGCCGATGTTCCGTTCGCGACCGCAAGACTGGGAAGCGCAACAAGTGCAGATCCTCAAAGACGCCGGCGAGCTGGAGGGCATGGACGAGCTCATCGAAAAACTCCGCGTGCGCGGGCGTAACGTCGCCGGTCCGGGCCGCGTCAAATGACGCTTCGCGTCGCCAAAATTCGCGCCATCATCGGGATGGTCTTCGCGATCCTCGGCGTGGCAGTCGGCATCCAACTCTTACTGCGCCCCGGAGCGATGAACCAAAAGTTGCTCGGACTGGCGTTTTCCGTCGTTTTGATCGGCCTCGGACTCGTCCGCGTCCGCATGTATCTCAAGGTCAAGAACGAGCTCGGACCATGACCACGATTGCCGTCCATCCGCTGGGAGTGCTCATCGCACTTGCGGTCGTCGCCGCCGTAACCGCGACGATCTACTGGATGCTGCATCCGCCGCGCACCAAGGCCGACATCGAGGCGAAACAGGCCGAAGCAATGCTCCACAAGATGGTCGGCAGCATCATCATCGTGTTTTCAGAAGAGATTCACTCCGGACACATGATGGTGCTCGCGGCGCGCCTCGCCCGGCGCGAACGTGCCGACCTGCTCGCGGTCTACGTCATCGAGGTGCCGTTGATTCTCCCGGAGGGAGCGGAAATGCCCGACGAAGACCGCGCGGGCTACGATATGCTCGCGACGGCCGAAGTGATCGCGCAGCATCACGACGTCCAGCTGCATACCGAGGTGCTTCACGCACGCTCGGTGAGTTCCGGCGTGATCGAATTGGCCAAACGCGAGAATGCCAACTTGATCGTTCTCGGCTCGTATCGCGAAGGAAAATACTCCGGCGCTCCGCTCGGACGGGCGATCGAAGAGATCGCCACACGCGCCAAATGCGACGTGCTGATCGGCGTGCCCGGGCCCTACGGCGTGCTGCTCGGTGAGGACCGCCGCGACAACGAGACCGCACGCCCCGTTTAAAGAGCGGCGCGCATCCGGTTGACGATCTCGGTGAGGATGGCGGCGGACGTACCCATGTTGACGCGCACGAACGTTGCGCCGCCTGGGCCGAAGTCGCGGCCGCGCGTCAGCGCGACGCGCCCGCGTTCGAGAAACACTCCCACCGGATCGGGGCCGAGCTCGAGCGCGGCGCAATCGAGCCAGGCGAGGTAACTCGCCTCCGGTTCGATGTAGCGTACGCCCGGCAATTCGCGCGCGATCAGTTCGGTGAGCAGTTTGCGATTGCCGTCGAGATACGCCAGCAGCTCGTCGAGCCAGGGCGCGCCTTGCGTGAAAGCCGCGATCGACGCCACGACGCCGAGGTTGCCCGCGCTCCACGGCAGTTCCGGCCGCATCAACGCGAGCTTCTTGCGCATCCGCTCGGAGCCCGCAACGGCAACCGCGCACTTGAGGCCCGGCAGATTCCAGGCCTTTGAGGCGGATGCTAGCGCGACGGCATCGCAATCGATGTAGTCGCCGATCGGCAGAAACGGCACGAACGTCGCGCCGGACATCGTCAGCGGCGCATGGATCTCATCGGAAATCACCAGCACGTTGTGTTCTTTGGCCAGCTCGGCGATGCACGCCAGCGTGGTCAAGTCGAAGATCATGCCGAGCGGGTTGTGCGGCGAGCACAGCAGATACGCTTTGGCGCCGCCGGCAAAGGCGCGCTCGAGCCCGGCGAGGTCGAGGCTCCACGAACCGTCCTCGGCACGCAGCAGCGGCACGTCTTCGATCTGCCGCTCGACTTCGCCGGTCACGCGATAGAACGGCGGATATACCGGCGAGTTCACCACGATGCGGTCGCCCGGTTGCGTGAGCGTGCGTAAGATTTCCGACACGCCGACGAGCACGTCGGGGATGACGAACACGCCGCGCGGATCGAGCGTCCAGCTGTAGCGCTCCTGCGCGAACGCGGCGAACGCCGCACCGACGCCCGCGCCGTTGGCATAGCCGCAATCGTCGTGCTCGATCGAATCCAGCAGTGCGTTGCGCACCGCGTCGGCGAGCGGGAAATCCATCTCGGCGACCCACGCCGGCAGCACGTCGGGCGGGAACATCGTCCACTTCGCGCTGCGCCGCTTGCGCAGCTCGGCGATCGAGAGGTTATCGAAGTTCGGCTTCGCGGGCATCAGCGCGCGAAGACCCGCTTGCGGATTTCCTCGGCCATCACGGCGAGGAGGATGACGCCGCCGAGCACGATGTCTTGCGTGTACGATTCGATATTCAAGAGGTTCATCACGTTGTTGAGCACACCGATCAGCAGCGCGCCGAAGAACGTTGCGACGACGCTGCCGCGACCGCCCATCAGCGAGGTGCCGCCCACGACGACCGCCGCGATCGATTGCAGTTCGCTGCCCACGCCGGTCTGCGGCGAACCCGACGAGAATCGCGCCATCAGAAGCATGCCGGCCAGCGCCGCGCAGCCGCCGGAGATCACGTACACCATCGTCTTGACCAAACGCACGTTGATGCCGGCCAGACGCGCCGCTTCTTCGTTGCCGCCGATCGCGAGCACGTAGCGGCCGAAGCGCGTGCGGGTGAGGACGATCGCAAAAGCGATCACGACGATCAGCATCACGAGGACGGCCCAGGGAATCCCCGGCATCCCGAGCGGCGCGAGCAGGTCGTGCAGCGCATACTGCGTTCCGAGCGCGTCGAAGGCATTGCTCTTGAGCGGAACCGGCTGGCCATGCGCGAGCTTGAACGCGAGTCCGCGCGCCATCAGCATCATCGCCAGCGTGGTGATGAACGGCGGCAAGTTGAGGCGCACGACCGGCAGCGCGTTGACGAGTCCGGCGCAGCAGCCCACGGCGACGCCGACAGTCGTGGTCGCGATCACGAGCACGGGGCCGCTCAGGCCGCTCGCGTTCGCGAACTGCGCCATCACGACGCCCGTGAGCTGGATCAGCGAGCCGACCGACAGGTCGATTCCGGCCGTGATGATGACGAAGGTTTGGCCGACGGCGAGGATCGCGTTGTACGTGATCTGCCGCAGGACGTTGGTGAGGTTGCCGGCGGTAAAGAAGTTGCCGTTCGTCAGGACGTTGACGACGACGATCAGCGCGACGAACGCAACGACCGCGATGCCCGTGCGCAGCGCGACCTGGCGCGTCTTCTTGGATTGGGCGTCGCCGGCACGCGCGTCGAGCGCGGCCTTGACCTCGTGAACGCTCTCGCCCGGCGGCTCGACCGGATTCACGCAGCCACCCCCGCCGCGACGGCGATGACGGCGGCCGGCGTCGCATCGGCGCGCGAGAATTCGGCGGCGATTTTTCCATCGCGCACGACGAGGACGCGATGCGACATGCCGAGCACTTCGGGCAATTCGCTCGACACCATCACGATGCCGGCACCGCGCGCGAGCAATTGCAGCATCAGCGCGTAGATCTCAGCCTTGGCGCCGACGTCGACCCCGCGCGTCGGTTCGTCGAACAGAAACACGCGCGCATCGCCGGTGAGCCACTTCGCGAGCACGACCTTCTGCTGGTTGCCGCCTGAGAGGTTCTTCACGGCTTGTTCGCTCGAGGGCGTGCGAATGCGGAGTTCGGCGATCTCGCGGTTGGTGACCCCGACTTCGGCCGCGCGGCTGATGAACGGGCCGCGCGAATACGTAGCGAGGTGCGCGAGCGTCGTGTTCTCGCGCACGGTCATGCCGAGCACGAGCCCTTGTGCTTTGCGGTCTTCGGTGATGAACGCGATGCCGGCCTCGATGCCGGCATGCGGACTGCGCACCGCAACGGCCCGGCCGTCGACCGCGATTTCGCCGCTGGTCGCAATATCGGCGCCGGCAATGGCGCGCACGATTTCGGTGCGTCCGGCGCCGACGAGTCCGGCCAGTCCCACGATCTCGCCTGCACGTACTTCGAACGACACGCCGTTCACGTTGCTGGCGGCGCGCAGATCTTTTACGGCAAGACGCACCGGCGCATCGGACGCCACCGCCGGGAGTTCGGGAAAGTGCGCTTCGAGCGCGCGGCCGACCATCAGCCGAATCATCTCATCCTGCGGCATCGCACTCGTGGGCCGCGTTTCGATCGCACGCCCGTCGCGAATGACCGTGATGCGGTCGGCGATGCGCGGCAGCTCTTCGAGCCGGTGCGAAATGTACACGAACGCGACGCCCTGCGCTTTGAGCTTGCCGATCAGCGCGAAGAGCGCGTCGGTTTCGCGATCGGTCAGCGCGGCGGTCGGTTCGTCCATCACGATCAGGCGCGCGTGGCGCACGAGCGCCTTCGCGATTTCGGTGAGCTGCTGTTCGGCAACCGAGAGGCGCCGCGCCGGGCGGTCGAGCGGCAGCGTGATGCCGAGTTCGGCCAGCACCGCCGTCGCGCGCGCCGTTGCGGCGCCGGTGTCGAGAAAGAGTCCGCGCGTCGGCTCGATACCGAGCACGATGTTTTCGATCACGCCCAGATCCGGAACCAGATTGAACTCCTGGTAGATCATGCCGATGCCGAGCCGCTCGGCCGCCTTCGGTCCGTCGATCGTCACGCGTTGCCCGTCGATTTCGATCGTGCCGCTCTCGGCAACGTACGCGCCGGCGAGCACTTTCATAAGCGTCGATTTGCCCGCCCCATTTTCGCCTACGAGCGCGTGCACTTCACCCGCGGCGACTTCGAACGAGACGCCGTCGAGCGCGCGCACGCCCGGGAACGATTTGGTAATCTCCGCCATGCGCAGCAGAGGTACTGCTGCCAAAACTATTTCGCGTCGGCTTTGGTGAACGTGCCGACGGGCACGGCGACTTTCTTCGGCACCGCTTTTCCAGCGAACGAATCGGCGATCGCATCGATCGTCTTCGCGCCGATCTGATCGGGATGCTGGATCGCGTCGCCGTACATCGTGCCGGCCTTGATCGCGTCGCGCGCTTCGGGCGTCGCGTCGTAGCCGATGACCGCGATCTTGCCCGTGAGGCCGGCGGCTTCGACGGCCTTGGCCGCGCCGAGTGCGGAGTCGTCGTTGATCCCGAAGATGCCCTTGAGATCTTTGTGCGACTGGAGGATGTCCTCGGTCGCGGAGGAGGCCTTCGCGCGTTCGCCGCCGCCGTCGATATCGGCCACGATCCGCACCGTCGGGCAGCCGGCGGCGACGGCCGCTTTGAAGCCTTTGACCCGGTCTTGAACGCTGGTCACTTCGGGCTCGTCGAGAATCGCCACCGGCCCGCCGCCCGGAACGGCCGCGCACATGAGCTTACCGGCCTGGCCCCCGCCTTGAACGTTGTCGCTGGCGATGTGCGAGACCACCACGCCCTGGCTCGAGCCGTTGGCGATATCGGCCGTGAACACGGGGATGCCGGCCTTGTTGGCCTCGACGATGGCCGAGCCGATGGCCTGCGAATCGTAGGGGGTGAGGACGATCGCAGCGACCTTCTGCGAGATGAAATCCTCGACCTGACTCTGCTGCTTTGAATTATCGCGGCTAGCGTCAACTACGTTGACGGTATAGCCGAATTTTTGCGCTTCGGCTTTCATCCCGGATTCCATATCCTGGTAGAACTGCGCCTCGCGATTCTGGATCGAGACGCCGATCGTTTTGCCGCCGGGGGTTGTCGTGTCAGCGTTTTTCGAGCAGCCCGTCGCAATGACGAGCGCGCACGCAAGAAGAGCGAGTCGTTTCATACCGCACTCCGACTTGTCGGAGGCCATTGGGACGCCCTGCGGCCGCACTCGGGCGCTGTAATTGACAAGACTTCTCAAGAAGGAGACCCTCCGACGTTTGGCGGCTCGTGCTACGTTGATCGCAAGCGGCAGAAGGCACGCTTACGTGCGATTTCAGTTCGTCCGGTCGCCGCCCGGCGGGCGCGTGAAAAATGGCCGGAATTGCCGCGATTAGCGCATGAAATCAGCTATTTTCCCGCAGGATCGTCAGGGATTTCCCTGCACCGAACGGCAGGTTCGGGAAGCTGTCCGCAAGCTGCGGGAACGCGGTCTCGTGCGCGACGGACCCTTGAAATACGGGCGTTTCCCAGACATGGGCCACGTTCGGAGCATGCGTCACCGAGGTTATCCACAGCCATCGGGCGGGCGGCTGTGTACCGTGTGGAGAGGGATTCTTAGATTCGGCTATGGCCAGAGGGCGACGCGGCTGAAGGCGTCTTCGGCGGGCTGGGCCTTCCCCAGCGCGCCGTACGTCACGCCCGCGTCGATCACCGGCTGCATCATGCGCGGGGTCACGGTCTCGGCGAAGACCGCGCGCCGCATCGTGCGCACGACCAGCGGGTCGAGCTTGAGCGTCCGGGCGGCGAGGTCGGCCGTCTTATCGTGGTTGCGGTTGGCCCAGATCGCCGCGGCGTGGAGCGCCTGCGAGAGCCCTCGGGCGGCGTCGCCGTGGGAATCGAGCCACGACTCCGTCGCCGCGATGCAGTCGGAGATCCAGAGCGGACCGATCGCCCCGTATGCGTCTCCGAGCAGGCGGCCGTTCTCGAGCGCCGCGCTAAGGGCCGGCTCCGCGATCATCGCCGCATCCACGCGCCCGCCGGCGAGCCCCATGGGCATCGCCGGAAACGCGAGCTCGACGAAGCGCACGGCGTTTGCGTCGCCGCCGTTCTTGTCGATCCAAGCCTTGACCGCAATGTGGGGAGAACCCCCGAGGCCGTTCACCGCAACGATCTTGCCGGTCAGGTCGCGAGCCGTCCGCAACGGCGAATCCTTGCCCGTCACCAGCGCCGTCGAGGCCGCCCCCGCGCGATAGATCGCTTGGGCCGCAACGATCTTCAACGGCAGCCCCTTGTCGCGCGCTTGCAAGAACGACAAACTATTCGTAGCGCCGAGATCGATGCTGCCGCCCAACAACGCCGCCATCGTTGCCGCGCCGTTTGACATGAACTGCGTGTCTACTGCCAAGCCGACGCGCGAGAGATAACCGAACGTGTCCGCCGCGGGAATGAGGATCGACGAATCCGTTGCAGCGAGCGCGACGCGCAGCGGCGCCGCGGCACGCGCGGGCAGTGGAACGGCGGCATAGGCCGCAGCGGCGCTCGCAAGCGCGAGAAGATCGGCGCGGCGCATTATCGGGGCAGCCTCCGCGCCAAGAAGTCGAGCGCAACGCGATTGAATTCATCGCTGCGTTCGTAGTGCGCCCAATGACCGGCCTCGGCGCAGTGGAATTCCGCCTTGGGATCGCCGAGCGCGGCTTGGATCTCGCGGCCCGCTTCGGGCGGCTGCGCGTTTGCCGAGCCCCAATACACGAGCGCGGGTGCGGTGATGCGCGCGAGCGTCTCGGGTCCGACGGTAAATTGCTCGGCGCTGCCGCCTGCACCGAGATACGCTTCGGCGACGCGCCGCAGCGATGCGTTCACGTCCGGACGTTGGTAGAGTGCGGTGCGCACCGCGATCACTTCATCGTCGAGTTCGCGCGGATCGATCACCAACCGCTCCATGCGCCGGCGCACGCCCGCCGGGGTCGGATCGCCGAGCGCATCGCGCATCGCGTCCAGCGTCGATGCACGCCGCTCGGGATCGGGCATCGCGCGCGCCGGCGTGCCGAGGCCCATCGGCGTCACGAGCACGATCGCATCGACGCGCTCGGGAAATTGCGCGGCGAACGCCGCTCCCACCCAGCCGCCGAGCGACTGCGCGAGCAAGGTGCACGTCGCAAGACCTTCCGCATCGAGCATGTCGACGAGTTGATCGACGAACGCCGGGATGAGCCGCTCGTCGAATTCCGGCTTCGCACCGAGGCCATGCCAGAGCATGTCGTACGCGAGCACGCGGTAGTGCGCTTCGAAGGCCGGAATCGTGCGGCTGAAGTTCTCCAGATGGCCGCCTTGACCGTGCAGCATCACGACCGTGCGCGTTCCGCTACCGGCGCGCAGCACGCGCGAACGATAGCGCTTCCCGCCGGTGCCGATCTCCCAGCCGAGCGCGCGCACCCATAGGCTCGGCGTTGCCGCCGTCGTCATGCCGCCTCGAGCGGGCCGTAGGCGATGCCCATGCCGGTGATCCAGGCCGGCACCGGCTCGTAGTCGGTGTGCATCGACGCCGGCTGCGCGGCAGCGGTCGCGGCTAGCCACGTGCGCACTTCGTTCGCGCCGACCCCGGCCGCTTCGATCTCGTCGGTCGACAACCGCTCGAGCGTCGCCCAGTCTTCGCTGCGCAACGCACTCAGAAACGCTCTATCCCAATCGGGATTGATCATGCGCCCAGCCGATTCGATATAGTCCGGCGGACGGTAAACGCGCTCGGCTTCGGTAAGCTTCTGATTGGCGCGCGTCAACGTAACCGGACTGTGCGAGAGCCCGCCCGACGCCAAGACCAGCACGCGCTTCTTCAGCGTGCGCAGGTAGCGGCCGGCCGCGGTGCCCAGCGCACGCGAGCGCTTCATCGACGGCATCGGCGGGTTGACGCAATTGATGAGGATCGGAATCACCGGCAACGCGTCGTTCGCGCCGAAGAGCTCGCCCATCGTCAACCCGAAACCGTGATCCAACTTCGCATCCTCGCCGTGCGCCGCGTCGATATCGGCAGCGGCGAGCGCATCGAGCAGCGCGACCGACAATTCTGTGGGGATGTCGTACGGGCCATCCGACGTTTCGAAATCACCGTATCCGCGCGCCGTGCAGAACACGGTGAACGGCGCCACGATATCCTGCAGCGTGCGCCGATGTTCGGTGCCGAAGAACACGAGCAGTTCGGGATCGAAGCGTTTCACGAACGCCTGCGCTCGTGCGAACGCGGCGCGGAACTCGCGACCTTGCACGTGCTCCGGGTCTCTGAGCATCAACGGTCCGTGCGAGGTGCACAAGAGCGCGATGCGACCGCTGTCATCCATCTCAGGGCGCCTTCTGCGAAGCCGCGAGCCGCCCTGTGCCTAGCCGGCGGCGACGACGCGCGCGCGGCCGGCGTTCTTGCCCGCGTATAGCCGGCGGTCGGCGACGCTCAGCAGATCGGAGCTGCTCGTCGCTTCGCGCGGATATTCGGCGACTCCGATCGTCACGGTGACGGTGCGCACGCCCGCGCCGGCCCAGCCGGTCGAGAGCGCGCGCGGAATGTCCGCCACGATCCGTTCGGCCAGAACGTTTGCTTGCTCGAGCTCCGTTCCGGGGAGCAAAATCGCAAACTCCTCGCCGCCGTAGCGGCAAACGTAGTCCGAGGAGCGCACCGCATTGACGAGTGACGCTGCGATCAGTTGCAAGACCTTATCACCCTCGGCGTGCCCATAGGTGTCGTTCACGCTCTTGAACGCGTCGATATCGAGCATCATCATGCACATCGGCCGGCCCGAGCGGTGCGCCAGCGCCACGTATTTCTCGATCGCCTCATCGAAGAAGCCGCGATTGTACACGTTCGTTAACGGATCGCGCACGACGATCTTCTGCAGCTCTTCGTAGCGCTGCCGGTAGGTCAGCACGCGAAACATCGCGCCGAGTTCGCGGCCCTCTCCGACGACCACGCTTTCGGTGACGTTGAAGTGGCGCAAGTAGATCGTGAGGATCGCCGAATAAAGCAGAGCGGCAACGGTCTTGCCGGCAAGCTGCGAGAGCATGATGTCGCGGTAGAACGGACTGCCGGCGAACGCCAGCGTCGAAAATGCGACCGAGTCGAAATACAGCGTTGCGAGCAGCGAAAGGAACACGCGCAGAAATATCGAGCGCGTGTACCGGCTGATCCATTCGTAGAGCAAACAGACCAGCAGCGTGTCGATGAAGAGCACGACCGCGCTCGAAATCACGATGCGCGGCTGCACGCCGAAGATATCCGGCGAAAGGTGGTAGGGGTTGATCGCCAACGGCGATTGCAACTGTAGCGCTACGAGCAAGCCTAGCGGCACGAAGATGACGTTGGCGATAGCGACGCCGTAGATCAGTTTACGCGCCTCGACCGCGTCGTCGCTCAAGTACACGAAGAGCACGAGAAAGAGAATCGCCGGAAAGAGCACGACGGAACCCGGGCTCACGACGAGCCACGAGGAGAGCTGCACGTACATGGTGCCGGCCAGCAGGTTCGCGTACTGGAAGATGACGCCGAAGACGATGTAGAGCAGCGGAGCGCCGAAGATACGCCGCAGCCGGAACGACAGCACCAGCAACACGCCGACGAAGACCGTTTCCCCAACCATCAGCAGTATTTGCTGGGCCAGCGGCGTCAACACCACAACGAAAAATGCTCCTTGTCTTGGGAACCGTGCCGGGCTACCTTCGCGATTCGGGCCGCAAGACTTGTCGGCCCTGGGGGTCGAACGGGGTCGTTCATCCGGGGTAAAAAGAGCGTAATGAACGTCTTGATGGTAGCGGCGCTCGTGGCTGCGGCGCTAAGCGTAACGCAGGCCGCGTCTGCTGCAGGCTCGGTGCCGCTTCCCGCGCCGCCGCCGGGAACGCCCGTTTCGGCGACGCTCCGCGATGCAATGATCGCGATCGAGCGGGCCGCTGCGACCAACCCTGCAGCTGCGCAAAGTGCAGCATTAAACTATAATGCTGCCATCGAGCAGTTGCGCGCTCACCAGTACGAACGGGCGCGTGCAAGCGCGTTAGCGGCGATCATCCAGTCGGCAGCGCCGCCCCCGCCCGTCGCACCCGTGGCGCACGCGCCAATAGCCGCACCGGCCTTTCCGGGGCCACGATATTACATGATTCCCGACGAGCTGCCGTCGACGCAGGCAAATGCGCAAAGGTACGTCGCCCTGGCGCATCGCGCGATGGCGAGTTGCAGCGCCTCGAAGACCGCTGCTGCGGAGTATCGCGGCGCCCTTGCCGCGCTGGACGCGAAGCAATACCGCGTCGCAATGGCCGATTCGCGAAATATCGTCGACGACTGCGTCAGCCGTTAACTGAAATTCGGCAACGCGAGTTCGATTAGCTCGGTGGCTTCCGAGACACCGGTTGCGATCGCGGTCTCACCGGGTTCGAGAAGAACGGCGGAATGCTCGCTGAAGGGCAAGGCGCGGCGCGCCATCTGGTGGCCGAAATCCGGACCACGTGCCGCGAACTCAGCGGAACGCTGCTTTGGTCATAACCCGAGACCGTAGAACCGTGAGGCCGACTGGCCCAGAATCTGCGCGCGGTCGATGGGTGAGCATCCGTTGAGTAGCGCGAGCGTCGTGCTCCACGTCTGCTCAAAGTTACCAAAGAGTTCCGCCACCGGCCAGTTGCTGCCCAGCATGACCCGTTGCGGTCCGAAGCGTTCGAGGATGTGGTCGACAAACGGCTGGAAGGCAACCCGTCCGCCATCCGTGATCGACGTAACGTGCCCAATTCCGGATATTTTTACAAAGACATTCGGGTAGGTCGCAATGCGCGCCATCAGCGAGGTCCAAGGTTGCTCGAGGCCCGCTGCGATGGTCGGCTTTCCCAGATGGTCGATGACCTGTTTTAAGTGCGGGTACCGTTCAGCGAGCATTACGACTTGCTCGAGATGCGCCACCGTACCGGCGTTACTGTCCCAGGTGTAGCCGCGCTCCGCAAGCAGCCCCATGCTCTCGATCACTCCCGGACGCACTTGCCAATTGGGATCCGGGTCGATCAAGATCAGATGACGCACGCCTTTTATCAGCGGCTCGTCGGCATACAGATTGAGCCGCGCTTCGGTTGCCTTCGGGTCATCGAGCGGCAGCCAACCGACGATGCCGGCGATAAATGGAAACTGTTTTGCGGTAGCCACCATGGACTCGGTATCTTCGACCGTATTCGCCGCCTGAACGATCACGGTCCGGTCCACGCCGCTCGCGCGTAGATGCGCTTCGAATTCAGGCGCGAGAAAGTCGCGTCGAAGTTGGGCGAAGTCCTCGCGGTTGTCGAGCCAGGCGTCGCGACCCTTGACGTAACGCCAGAAATGGTGATGGGTGTCGACGGCGACCGGTTTGCTCACTTCAGTTCCACGATTCTTCGAGCGTTACGGAGACGATTTGGTCGAGTGGGAGACTAAAGACGTGGAAGCCGACCCAGCGATCATGATAGAGTTCCGGCCTATTCGAACTCACCAAGTCGTACAGCACTTCTTGGTTCTCTTCCGAAACAAACACGATGTCGCCGACGATCAACTCGCCGTCTGCGCACAAGAGGCTCACGGTTCGATCGTAGGCCTGCTTCAGCGCCGCGCCTAGCGCGACGCGCGCCGGCCACGGACCGTCAATGAACCGCCTCGGCTGGGGCGACTCGAAATTCATCAGGGACGGCCTCCTGCGCTTTCCCTTGGAGATCGCGTGCGTGACTGAGGATCAACCTTCGTACCGATACAGGGATGATATCGGTCGGTGAGAGATGCTCGGGGGCGTCGTAATTCTGCGGAACGATCACGACCTCGTCCTGCCCGGAAAAATTGAAATGCATCGACCAGTTCTTCCAAAGATGGAAGCGCAGGAAATGATAGAGCTTACCGGCTTTGCTCTTGGATCGCGTGGCAAAGAAGTAGATGATGCGGCAGGTCTTCTTATCGATCGGAACCGTGGCCCGGCTATAGACAAACGAGCCGTAGTCGAAGCGTGCATACCCCGGTAAATGAAACGCGCAGCTCCATTCACGTGATTCGAGCAGCGGTGGGACGCTACGCTGGAAGCGCGATACGATCGAATGCCAAAGCAGCCGATGCTCGGTCGGCGGCCACTTCTGCCCGCCGAGTCCCGGATAGCTTTGGCTATAGCTCTTCTCCGGCTCGGCCGGGTCGCGCTTGAAGCCTGGATCCCCGGGATTGTGCCAGTTGAACCCGACGGCCCGCCCGTTATGGACCTCCGCTTTTGGTCGCCGAGGTCCGAGATGCGATAAGCCGACGAAAGCGTCGCGAGAGGTAAACATAAATTCGACCGAGTTGCGGTGCACGTAGAACGGATGCGCGTCGAGAATATTCTCAACCGACGGCCGCCAGTTCACGTTCCAGATGACGGTCTCGTAGCGAATCGTAAAGTCCGGCAAAAAGAACTCGATGGGAACATCCTCTTCGATGGGAGCCGGCACCCCGGTTCCCATCCAGATGAAGACCATGCCGTGGATTGTTTTGGTCGGGAACGTGCGAATGCGCGCATCTTTGCGGCCGGGAATGACAGAGGTCGGACCCTCACCAAGGACGGCCAGGCACTCCCCCAGCGCATCGAACGTCCAGGCGTGATACGGGCACGTGATCGTCCCCTTGAAATGACACGCGCCCTTGGACAGCGATGCACCTCGATGGGGGCAGATGTCCGTTACCGCTGCGACATTACCCTCGCCGTCCCGGAACAGCGCCAGCGGCTGCTCGAGAATCGTCAGCGGCACGGGCTTCTTCCACCCGACGCGTTTGGCCTCAATCGCCGGATGCCAGTACTCGAATAATCCGAGCTCCGGGATATAGCGTCGCATGTCGCGTACGCGCGGCCTTTTTACCTCGCTCGCCGCTTCCGCATTTCCGCTGCCTGTGTTGAGTTCCACGGCTCCTGGCCCTTCCTCGGACGTATGTTGGTTTGCTATTGCGCCCCGCTGGCCGCAAGTTCCCAAGTGTTTTTCGACGGGTTCCAGCGCAGTAGCGCTACTCCACTCTCGCCGAGCCCCGTTTGGTCTCCGGAAGTGAAGTTGTAGATGCCCTGGAGACCGGCCCACGAGCGCTGATGCAGAATGTAGTCGCGGATTTGCATCGCCGTCGCTTTTGGACCCAAGTCGCGCAGCGCGTCGATGGCGAGTATCGCAAAGTCCCAGGCAATCTGCTGCGGGGGCTCACCGCGAAGACCGGCGGCTTTCATCGCTTTGAAGAATGCCGCTTGCTGGAGTTTCTCGGCTGCTGGCGCACCGGGGTATTCGACGAGTCCCTGGGCGTTGTTGAGGATGAGCTCCTTCGGCATGAAGGCGGCGTACGATTGCATCTGCAGCTCGCTGAGATTGGCACCGGAGCCATACACGGGGACGTCGAGCCCTGAATCGGATATTGCGTGCAGGACGGTGCCGAACGACGTACCGACGGCAAAGGTTATGATCGCGCCGGGCTGCGCCGCTTTGATACGCGCCACTTGTGCAGCGACGCCGAGATCGCCCGGACTAAAGTGCTCGTGGGCGACGATCGCCAGATCTTGGAACTCTTTGTGTGTCAGCGTCACATCGAGCTTCTGATCGAACGTCTGTCCGCTCGCATCGGTCGCCGTGATGATCGCAAGCTTTTTCAGACCGCGATTCTTGAAGTAACGTAACATGACCGATTGCACGTCTTCGATACGCGGTGCGGCGCGGAACACGTAGCCTCTCGCTGGAGGCGTGATCACCGGCGAATAGCACAGGTCGACCGGGCCGTTCTGCGCGAGTAACGGCATTATTGCAGCGCAGGCGGATGTCAGTACCGGCCCAACGATGACCGGGACCTTCTGCTCGATAAGTTGGTTCGCAAGTTGTACGGCCGTCTGCGGATTCGACTGATCGTCGTGGAGGACGAACTTGACCGGGCGGCCCCCGACCCCCCCGTTTGCGTTTGCGTACATCTCGATCGCACGAAACGCTTCGGCCTGCTTCCCGCCGTAGAACGCAAGGGAGCCCGTTTGCGAGACCATGACATTGATCTCGACGGGGTCGGCGGCATTCGCAGGACTACTGCCGACCCACACGGCGGCACAAAAAAAGGCGAAGCATCGGGTGAGGAAACGGGTCAAGATAACCCCCTAATGCCACTCGCGGCGACGTAAACCGGATTTCCATCCGGTATCTGCATAGCACCGGACGTTCGAGGTGTCAAGCCACCAGAAGGCTTTGTATACAGCTTGACAGCGTCGCAACGACAGGTCTAGGATGACCAGAAACCGGACTGCCAGCCGGTAACTTTCCGGCGGCCGTGAAGCACGCTTAAGGAGCGCCTGTTGCCGAATCTCCGTTACCGACGCCTCGGATATGTCGCTTTGAACGTGACGGACCGCGCGCGCTCGATTGCGTTCCAGCGAGAAACGATGGGACTCGAGCTCGTCCCAGGTTCAGAAGAGTCCGCCGGCGTTTCTCTCTTGACGAGCGGCACCTCGTCGTGCGATCTCGCCTTTTACGACGGTGACGCGCCGGCGATGCGCCGCATCGCTTTCGAGATGGAGGACGAGGGCTTTCTCGAGCTCGCGCACGCACATCTACAGCAACTCGGGATCCCGGTCTGGACGGTACCGGATGCCGAACGCGCCGCCTTCGGACAGCAAGCCGCTTTTCGCTTTCGCGAGCCTTCCTGCGGCCTCACCGTCGAGTTGTACAGCCCGGCGGCCGCCGCATCGTTGCCGGCCTTTCGGCGCACCTTCACCAACATCGCCCGGCTCGGCCATGCCGTCGTGAGCGTTACCGATCTCAGCTCCTTCGTACGGTTCTTCCTCGACGAGTTGAACTTTCGCGTTTCCGACTACATCGGAGAATGTGCGTTCCTGCGCTGCTTTCCGAACGTCTACCATCATAGTTTCGCGGTCGTACCGGGTAGTGAGAACCGCCTACAGCACGTCAACTTCATGGTGGACCACCTCGACGATATCGGTCGCTCAATCTATCGCTTAAAGCATCAAGAGGTGCCCGTCGTGTATGGGCCCGGCCGCCATCCGCCATCCGGAAGCGTCTTCTTATACTTCACCGACCCGGACGGCTTCACGTTCGAATTCAGCAGCGGCATGGAAGAGTTCCCGGAAGTGGATCCACGTGCGGCGCGACACCTGCCTTTTGTGCCGGAATCATTCGACTATTGGGGCAGTGAACCGGCGGCCGCATTTGGCGCGGTCGGCAAATTTGCAGCGCTCGACGGCGCGGAAGATCCTGCGGGATCGTTACACTAACGGAGGGGTAAATACTATGACCACCGAGGCTGCCGCGGGTTCGTCCGTCGAGAAGGGCGAGTTCGTAAACGTACGTGGCTTTCAGACCCACATCCACACGGCGGGAACCGGGGCGCCGATCGTGCTCATTCACGGATCGGGACCCGGAGTAACTGCCTGGGCGAATTGGCGGAGCACGCTGCCGTTCTTAGCGTCGAAGGGCTTTCACGTCTACGCCTATGACATTCTTGGATTTGGCTATACGGAGCGCAAGCCCGGTGAACGCTACCACTACCGCGACTGGGTAGATCAGTTAATTGCCGTCATCGAGGATGTGGTCGGCGAACCGGCGATGTTGCTCGGCAATTCCCTGGGCGGGGCGCTATCTCTGCGAGTGGCTTCCGAGCGTCCCGACCTCGTGCGGCGCATGGCGCTGATGGGGTCCGGCGGCCTGGAATTCAAGATGTCGCCGTCGCTCGAGGCGATCTGGGGCTATACGCCCAGCATCGAAAACATGCACGCGATGATCGCGGAGCACTTCGCCTATGACCCCGCGCTCGCGACACGCGATTTGGTGAGAATGCGGTACGAGGCGAGCATGCAGCCTGGCTTCCAAGAATCGTACGCGGCCCTCTTTCCCGCGCCGCGCGAACCGTGGATCGCGAAGTTGTCGACGCCGGAGGACGATATACGCAAGATCACGGCCCCGACGCTCCTCTTCCATGGCCGAGAGGACAAAGTCGTGCCGTTGTCCGTCTCCTATCGTTTATTGGAGCTCATTGCGGACGCGCAGCTGCACGTTTTTGGGAAGTGCGGTCATTGGACACAAGTCGAGCGCGCCGCAGAATTCAACGCGCTGGCCGCACTCTTTTTCGAAGGCGGACGCTAAGCGCATGGTAGTCGAGGTCCCGGTAGAACGCGCGGGCACTATGCGTTTGCATGTCGCAACGCCGGATGCCGAACGCGCTGCCGGCGCCGGCATCATGGTGTTTCAGGAAGCCTTCGGGGTCAATGACCACATGCGAGACGTCGCTCGCAGCTTCGCGGACCTGGGCTTACTCGCAGTTGTTCCGGAGCTCTACCACCGCGCGGGCATCGCTGAGGTTCCTTATTCCGATATGGCTGCGGCGGTGCGGGTTATGAACGAGACGATTACGCGAGATGGCCTCGTGGACGATATCGGCGCAACCGTGAAATGGCTCGGGGTGAGCGCCGGACTCGGTCCGGAGCGGCTGGCGGCGGTCGGCTTTTGCATGGGCGGGCGAGTCTCGTTCATCGCGAACGCTCATCACCCGCTCGCAGCAGCCATTGACTTCTACGGCAGTATTACGCCTGCGGCGCTCGACCTCGCAGATAAACAACTCGGACCGTTGCTCCTGTTTTGGGCCGGCCTCGATGAGTATATTCGCCCGGAAGGAACGCGAAAGGCTGCCGACGCGCTGAACGAAGCGAAAAAAGACTTCACGGAAGTAACGTTTTCGCACGCCGACCACGGCTTCTTCTGCGATCGGCGACCGGCCGTCTACAACGCGAACGCTGCACGTCAGGCGTGGTCGCTTTCCAGAGAGTTCTTAGCGACTCGTGGCCTTCTTAGCAGCACCTCGGCCACCTAAAGGTTTCGACGCCGTTTTCACGTCCCAATATGTCCAGAAGATTTCGCGAAAAAGATCGAACAGCCGTTGAAAGCGCTCGGGCTCGTTCTGAAACGCGGTTCGTATTGCTAGGCCGCGGACGATGCTGAGGGCTAGCCAAACGGTGTCCTCCGCCAACTCACGGGGGAGGCCACGGGCTTCCAACGTCTGCTGCCACGCGTATTCGGCCGGGAGGCGATACTGACGCGTCAGAGGGACGGTGATCGCTCTTCCACCGGTGCCTTTAGAAGCGCCCATCGTCGCTAACAAAAAGAAGAAGTCGCCAAAATAGAATTCCTTCGAATCGATAATCATCGCTTCGATAGGATCCTTGGATGCGTCAAGATGCGACGCGCGACTGCGGCTCCGCGCGAGCGCCCGCTCGTACGCGTGCTCGATCGTATGCGCAACGAGGTCATCTTTGGTCGGAAAGTGATGCAAGATGGCCCCGCGCGAAACTCCGCCGCGCGTTGCAACATCCGCGACGCGAAAGCCGGTGTACCCACTTTTCAGCATGACCTTGAGCGCGGCTTCTAGGATTTGCAGCCGCGTCTCGCGGCTTCGATCTTCCTGGGACCGGCGGGGGCGCTTGGCAGGAGGCTTTTTCATAGTAAGACTGTCGTCTGGTCCATTACCATTGCGTGACCATCCCCCTCTCCATTCGTTGCGTTAACGGTCGAGTAGTTTGATCACTTCCATGAGATAGGCGTCTCGTTTTTTCGCGAGATCGCCAATTGATCGTTCGCCGGTGGAAGCGGCGACCCCGTCGACGAGTTGCTTGCGAATCTCGGGAGTGAGCGAAGGAGCGCCGAGATCGTCGAACCAGCTCTGCACCGCATCGCCGAGATGATCGAGAAAATATTGCATGCCGCCCTCGCCGCCGGCAAGGTGAAAGGTCAGCGACGGTCCCATGAACGCCCACCGTAATCCGGGCCCGTAGGCGACGGCCGCATCGATGTCGGCCACGCTCGCGACGCCGCTATCCATCAAGTGAATCGCTTCCCGCCACAGCGCGGCTTGCAGCCGGTTGGCGATGTGTCCACGGACCTCTTTGCGGATGTGTATCGGATACTTACCGATGCTCCGGTAAAACGCGATCGTTGCGGCAATCGCAGCTTCGCCGGTTCGATCGCCGCCGACGACTTCGACCAGCGGCATCAGATGGGGCGGATTGAACGGATGTCCGATGACGCAGCGTTGCGGATGTTTGCAACGGGATTGAATGCGACTCATCAAGAGTCCAGACGAGCTCGATGCAATGAGCGTTGCGTCGGGAGCAACCGCATCCAAGAGTTCGAAGAGATCGATCTTCGCGGCTTCGTCTTCCGGACCGCTCTCCTGCACGAAACCCACGTCCCGCACCGCGCTTCCCGGATCGGCAACGACCCGCAAGCGTTCGAGCGTCGCGCCGGGACTCAAGCCGGCGCGCTCGAGAACCGGCCACAGCCCGGCGACGGCGCGCCGAATCGCATCGGCCTCCCGAAACGGGTCGGTGACGTTGACCTCGCAGCCGCGAGCAAGAAAATACGCCGCCCAGCTCGCGCCGATCGTACCGGCGCCGATGACTGCGACGCGACTTATGGTGGGACTCATAGACGCATGGTCCCCCAAAGCGGTCATGTACTCTTGCCGAAACACGCTGGGCGCACAGACGTAAGGGGTGAAGTCGTGTGCGTTTGCCTGCGCGATGCACGGTATCGAAGGCCTGATCGTCCGCGTCGAGACCGACTCGTATCCGGGCACTCCGTCGCTCGTGCTGATCGGGTTGCCCGACCGGTCGCTGAACGAGTCGAAGGACCGCGTCCGCTCGGCCATCGTCAACTCCGGCTTCATGCTGCCGGCCGGGCACCTGCTAGTGAACCTCGCTCCGGCAGAAGTGCGCAAGGAAGGCCCATCGTTCGACCTTCCCATCGCGCTCGCGCTCTTAGCCTACGACGGACAAGTGCCGGCCAAACCGCTGGCCGAATTCATCATGCTCGGCGAACTCGCGCTCGACGGCACGCTGCGGGCCGTGTCCGGAACGCTGCCGATGCTGATCGCCGCCAAACGTGCCGGCATAACGCGCGCCATCGTTCCGCTTCCCAATCGGGCCGAGGCGGCGCTCATTCCCGGCATCGAGACCTACGCCGTGCCGGAACTCGCCGAAGCGGTCGCGGTCGTGCTCGGCAACGGCGCGAAGTTCCGCGTCGTTCCCGGGGCAGCGGCGCCGGCACACGAGGACGGAGGCGACGACTTCGCCGACGTCCGCGGACAGATCGTCGCGAAGCGCGCGCTCGAGATCGCGGCCGCCGGCGGCCACAACGTCATCCTGATCGGACCGCCCGGCTGCGGCAAGACGATGCTCGCGCGGCGCATGCCCTCGATCCTGCCGCCGATGACGCCGGACGAGTCGCTCGACGTCACCTCGATCTACAGCATTGCCGGGCTGCTCGGCAGCGAACCGCACATCGTCCACCGGCGGCCGTTCCGCGCACCGCATCACACCAGCAGCCGCATCGCGCTCGTCGGCGGCGGCAGCACGCCCCGGCCGGGCGAAGTGACGCTGGCCTCGCGCGGGGTGCTCTATCTCGACGAGATCGCCGAGTTCCCACGCTCGACGCTCGAAGTATTGCGGCAGCCGTTGGAAGACGGCACCGTCACGATCGCCCGCGCCGCCGGCACGTGCACGTTTCCGGCGCGCTTCTCGCTCGTCGCGTCGATGAATCCGTGTCCCTGTGGAAACCGCGGAGAACGCAACGCCGACTGCCGCTGCGACGACGCGGCGGTAGAACGCTATCGCGGCCGCATCTCGGGACCGCTGCTCGATCGCATCGACTTGCACGTCAACGTCGTGCGCGTCCCATACGGCGAACTTGCAGCGGCACAGCAGTCCGAACCATCCGCCGCGATCCGGGCGCGCGTCGTAGCGGCGCGAAAGCGGCAATGGGCGCGTAACCGCACCGTCAACGCGCACCTGCGCGGCGGCGACCTGCGGGCACACGCCGCGCTCGACGCGCCGTCGTCCGCGCTGCTCGAAGGCGTGATGCAGCGCGAACGGTTGAGCGCCCGCAGCTTCGACCGCATCGTGCGCGTCGCGCGAACGATCGCCGACCTCGCCGGCGCCGAACGTCTCGCCCGCGAACACGTCGCGGAGGCGTTGCTCTACCGGCGCTCGTAGCCGGGCAAGCCGCACGAAAGGGTGCGTGCCTGAGGTTCCGAACGTCGCCGCATGAAACATTTCGCAGTTCTTCTGAGGCTTAGCCGGTGGTGAACGGCGAGAAGTCGCTCTCGGTGCTTGCGGACGAGTTGGAAGCGCGCATGGCACTCGAACTCGAGAACCTCATACCGGTGAAGTCCGCGCTGTTTCTGTCGGGCGAGCGCGATCCGCGGCTCGGGCCGCTGGTGAAGTCGCGCGATCCCAATAACCGCGGCAAGAAAATGCTGATGGGTCCCGATCCGCGGCTGCCGAGGATGCCCGATAAGCCGACGCTGGTCGACTTCTTCCGTCTGCGCTTTGCGCCGACGCACTTGCTGCAATCGGCGCGCATCGCGCGGCTCAATGGGCTCGAGGACAAGATCGTTCTGGCCTGCCTGCTGCACGATATCGCCGTTACCGGCTTGATTCAAGGCGATCACGGCTACTGGGGCGCGCAGTTGATCGAGCCCTATGTCGATGAAGAGATTACGTGGGCCGTGCGCGCGCACCAATCATTGCGTTTCTATGCCGACCCCGACGTCGGCTACGAGTACCCGCAAGTCTACATCCAGAACTTCGGGGCCGACTACAAGCCCGACCCGCACATCCAGCGCGACTACGAACGCGCGCGCAAGCACAAGTGGTACATGACTGCGCGCATGATCACGTGCAACGATATCTACTCGTTCGACCCCACGGTGAACGTGTCGATCGACGACTTCATCGACATCATCGAGAAGCACTTTCGTCAGCCCGAAGAGGGCCTCGGCTTCGATGATTCCTCGTCGGCGCACATGTGGCGCACGATCAACATGCCGACCCGGATGCTCTGATGGCAACGGCGGAAACGATCGCGATACCACGCGCGGACGGCGGCACGTTCGAGGCGCATCTCGTTTTGCCCGAGCGCAAGCCGGCGCCGGCGATCATCGTCGTTTCATCGATCTACGGCGTGACGGCGGGTTTGAAACACACCATGGATCGCTACGCGTCACGCGGTTTCATCGCCGTCGCGCCGGACTTTTTCTGGCGCGTGGGCGGCGGCGCGCTCGACGATACGCAGCGCGAAGCAGCCGAAGCGCGCATCAAGGGCTACGACAACGAAGACGGGGTCGACGACATGCGCCGCACGCGCGATGCACTCGCCCGCCGCCCGGAGTGGAACGGAAAGTTCGCCGTATTGGGGTTTTGTTTCGGCGGACGGCACGCGTTTCTCGGTTTGACGCGGCTCGGCGCCGACGCGGCGGTCGCGTTCCACGGCTCGCACATCCACCGGTACCTGAACGAGGCCGGCGCCGTAACGAAGCCGTTCAGCTTTCACTTCGCCGGGATCGACCCGCTCGTGCCGCTCGAACAAGTCGAGCAGATTCGCACGGCTCTCGCGGGAAAGACCGGCGAGATCGCGGTGTACGACGGCGCGCATCACGGCTTTGCGCGCGAGGAATCGCCGCGCTACGATCCCGCGGTAGCGAAGCTCTCCGAAGAGCGGGCATTCGCCTGCCTCGATACGCTCGTAAGCGCACCCGTCGCGTAAGGGCGCTTTACGGACGCCAGATTAAATCGTTCGCGTCGACCGGTTTATCCAATAAGCCGTACTTGACCATCAGATCGATCACCGGTTTGATCTGCGCCGGATCGATCGCCGTACCGTAGTCGGTGCGCAACATCTCACCGACCTTCGCCGGATCGAGGTTCAACGTGCGCACGAGCGTCTGCGCGGACTCGCCACGATGGCCGTTGCCCCACGCCGCCGAGCGGCTGATCGCCGCTGCCAGCGACTTCGCGAGCGGCGCGTTCGCCTTGAGCCATGCTTCGTTTGCGGCGAAGCCGAAGATCAGGTAGCGCGGCGGCATCGCTTCGTCCGGATCGCCGATGCTCCGCGTCGTGGCGCGGGCAGCGGTGAGGAACGGCTCGGCCGGCAGCGTGACGTCGACGCGGCCCTGCTCGAGCGCGGCTTGCATCTGCGGATACGGCACTTCGAGAAACTTCACGCTCTTCGAATCGACGCCGGCTTTATCGAGCCACAAGCGCACGACGGCGTTTTGCACCGTGTTGATCGCCACGATGCCGACGGTTTTTCCGCCGAGATCCGTGACCGACTTGATGGGCGAGTCTTTGCGCACGAGCGCCAGGTCGTTGCCCGGCGTCTGAATCGCGCACGACGCAAAGAACTTGAGCGGCACGCCGCGCGAACGGGCCGCGGCGAGCGTGCCCGTGTTGATCAGACCCGCGTCGAGCGACCCGCCGGCGAGCGCCGCGGCGACGGCCGGCCCGCTGCGCAGCACCGTATTGTGCACGTCGATGCCCGCGCTCTTAAAGTAGCCCAGGTCCAAACCGTAGTCGATGATCGCGTCCATTTCGCTCGGGATCGTTCCGATTGAAACGGCTGGAAGGTCCGCGGCCGAGGCGCTCCTCGGCGCACCGAGTATGAGCGCACCGGCCGTCGAACCGGCTACGAACGCGCGCCGATTCAAAACGGCTCTCCGCCGCCCTTGCTGATTGCGACCCACTGGTCTTTTTTTGCATCCCAGCGCATGAGCGTCAGGTCTTTTTGCGTGAGCCCGCGTTGATCGCCGGTGGTAAAATCGTACACGCCCAAAATGCCCGGGAAGTTGTGCAGTTTCTCGATGTACGCGTGGAGCTGCTCCGCGGTCGCACCGGTACCGAGTTCGCGCAACGCCGAGATGACGATCAGCGCCGGGTCCCAGCCAAGCGCGAGACCGAAGTCCGGCGTTACGCCGACGTCTTTGCTCACGGAGTTGAATTGTCGGACCGCGCCGGCTTGCGCGTGCGGCACCACGCCGCCGAGAAAGGCCGGTCCCGAGAAGATCAATTGCGAGGGCAGATAGGGCGTCCATTGCTTCATCAAGTCGTAGATCATGTTCGAATTCGACGCCACAACCGGAACGTCGAACGCTGCGTCGGCCATTCCGCGCAGCGCCGTCTGAAACGGCGTGCCGATCACCCAGACGATCACGACTTGCGGCGCGGTCGCCTTCAAGTGCGCGACTTGTGCCGCCACGGTGAGATCGGTCGGGGCGAAATGCTCTTGATCGACGATCGTTACGCCTTTATTTTCCGGCAACGCCACGGCGCCGCCGAGGCGTTGATCGGCCTGCTGTCCGGTCGCATCCGCCGTGGTCAACGTTGCGATGCGATTCCAGCCCTTACGGTGGAAATAATGGACCATCGCGCTGAAAATGTCGGGCCCGCTTACGCTCGGTGCAAACGTAAACGAACCTTTTGGCGGGTCGAGGCCCGGTGAGAGACAGTACTGCACGATCTTCGTTTGCGCGAGCGGCACCACGGCCAGACACGAATTCGTGAGTTCCGGGCCCAACACGACCTGCGATCCGCTCGTGAGAATCTGATTCAAGAGTTGAACCGCAACTTGCGGTTTGCTCTGATCGTCGTAAATCTCGAAGTGGATCGGGCGGCCTTTGATCCCGCCTTGCCGATTCACCGCCGTTTCGAGCCGCCGAATCGTATCTTCGTTCAGCTTTCCGATGAACGCGCCGGAGCCCGTCATCGAGTTGATCGACGGTATGACGAACGGCGTTTCGGCCGCGCGGGCAGGCGAACTGCCCAGCGGCGCGATCAGGGCAACGAACAAGGCGCACGCAAACGATCGGGTCAGCATCAGAGTTCTCCGTTGTCGATCGGCGCAACGTGCCGAAGATGGCGCAAAGTTTGGAGCGTTAGGGCGCGCACGGCTTCGCGCGCCTGGGCGGCCTGACCGTTCGCGATCGCATCGATTACGTCGACGACTGCGGGCACGAGCGCGATCCGCACGCGTTCCTGCTTGCGGGCGACCGCAACGTAGAGCAACGACTGCAACAATGGGCGCTCGTACGCTTCGCGCAGCCGTTCGTTCCCGGCGAGTTCGAAGACCCAATGCGAGAGATCACCGCGCAGCCACACGTCGGCCGCAGTATCATCGCTCGCCGCCTTGTGGACCGTCGCCTTGAGTTCCGCCGCACTTGCCTGGGCCGCCGCACCGGCGCGTTCGGCGGCAAGCTCCGCTGCGAACCCGAGCAGCGCGAACCGCACTTCAAAGAGCTCGACGATTTCGCGTTCGCTGAGGTCGATGACGCGAACGCCCCGAAACGGCGCCCGCTCCGCCAGTCCGTCGGCGACTGCGCTCTGCAACGCTTCGCGAACCGGCCCGTTCGAAAGCCCAAACTCCCGCTGCAGTTCCACCTCGCGGATCCACGACCCGGGCCGGTACTCACCGGCCAGGATTCGCTTGCGGACGACCATTTTGAGCCACTGCACGCGGGTAACATCGACCGCGGAGGGCGGTGTGACGATGCGATCGTTCATGGACGGCGCTTTCATCCAGCACGGTGCTGCCGGGGTGGGGCGGAGGATGATTAATGATTTTCGTTAATGATTTAAATATCTTCCACCTCCCTCGCCCCATGCACCGAGAAAATGTCCGTGACGCATGACTGACCGACCGAACAACGCCACTCCCTCACGCGAGCGCTGCGTAACCTCCTATCCGACGCGGCGGCGCTACCGCCCCGGGGTGGTGTTTCCCCCGGCCGTACCGGGCGTCGCGGATATGTTCGACATCCACTGCCACGCGCACGAAGGTCAGCAAGATGCGCTCGCACTCGCAAAACTTGCCTCACAGAGCCACATGCGCGGCATCGTCTACAAGACGCTCGGTTCGATCACCGGCGAGTACCGTCCGGCGCAAGACGTCCGGGACCTCAACGCGGCGTTGCAGCGTTGGGCGGAAGCCGAAGACGTCGAGCCGATTACGTGCTACGCGGGCTACGGCATCACGATGGACAACCGGCCGCCTTCGATGGAGCGTCTGCGGCAGAATCTCGCCGACGGCATCGCGGCCGTTTGGCTGCCCGTGTTCAATCATGCGAACACGCTCAATACCGTCGGCGGCCTCGTACGCTGGTGGGACGAAACGGCGAAGCCCGGCGAGCATTCCGACCCGCTGCCATGGGACCTCGCGGTCGAGCGCGGTTACTATATGCTCGACGGCGCCGGGAAACTCAAGGAAGAATACGCGGAATATATCCGCGCGATCGCCGACGCGGGCGTCGTGCTCTACACCGGCCACGCTACGCATCCCGAAATCTGGGCGATCGCCGATCTGTGCGACCGCATCGGTTTCCGTCAGACCGTGATCGATCATCCGTTCAGCCCGTTCATCGACCTGACGATCGCCGAGATGCAGCATCTTGCAGGCCGCGGAATCACGTTGAACTTCACGTTCGACGAACTCTCGCCGCTGCTCGGCATCGATCCGGCCAAGATGTATGCCGCGATCCGCGCCGTCGGCCCGGAGCACTGTACGCTCTCGAGCGACGCGGGCGAGCCGCTGTTTCCGCACTCCGTCGAATGCATGCGCCTGATTTCCGGCTACATGGCCGCCTTCGGCATGGATGCGGACGAAATACGCACGATGTGCACCGACAATCCCGCCCGCCTGCTCAATATCTCCGTGGCCGTTGCATGACCACCACCAACACCACGCACTCGGATATTCCGTTTGGGCCCGACCCGAATCCGCATAAGCCGAAGCTGCGCGTTCCGGCCGGCAGCTGGGATTCCCACTTTCACATCTTCGGGCCGCCGCATCGCTTTCCGTATGCCGAAAGCCGCCGCTACTCGCCGCCGACGGCCGCGATCGAACATTGGCTCGCCATCTCGTCAGCCATCGGCATCGAACGCGGCTTCGTCGTTACTCCCAGCGTCCACGATTTAGATCCAGCCGTCACGCTCGATGCCATCGCGCGCGCCGACGGCCGCATTCGCGGCATGGTTCGCGCCAATGCGAGCATGACGTCCGACGAAGTGAAGCGTCTGCACGCGGGCGGGATTCGCGGCCTGCGGTTTCCGTTTGCCAAAGTCGTCCGCCGCGAGTTCAACGCGGACGAGTTCCACGCGAACATCGCACGCATTCAATCGGCGAATTGGGTGGTCGAATTCCAGATCGACGGCGATAGCCTCGAAGTGCATGCCGATCTCATCGGCAACGTGCCGTTGCCGACGATCATCGATGAGTTTGCCGGTATCCAGCCGGCCGACGGCCTCGATCAGCCGGCGTTTCGCACGCTGCTCGACCTGTTGGCAAAACCCAACGTGTACCTGAAGCTCATTTGCGCCGACCGCTACCTCTATCAGGGTCAGCGCTATGAAGACATCGTCGCGATGTCGCGCGCGGTGATTGCCAAAGCTCCAGACCGCATCATCTGGGGCTCGGACTGGCCGCATTCGTACGTGTTCCGGGCGAACGGAATGCCCAACGACGGCGACCTCATCGATATGCTGCTCGACTTCGCGCCTGACGAAGCCGTGCGCAACAAGATCCTCGTCGACAACCCCAAGGGCTTGTTCGACTTCGACTAACGCTAGGCGACGTCGAAGGCCTTGTTGATCATCGCGTTCATCGCATAGTAGCCGGCAACGGTGACGATTTCGACCAGAGCGGCCGTGCCGAGCACTTCGGCAGCCCGCGCATACAGGTCGTCGTTCACTTTGTGCGTGGTCAGCAGCGTGTGCACGAATTCGTAGGCCAGCCGTTCGTCGGGCTGCGCGAATGACGGCGTCCCGTTTGCCTCGATCGCGGCGATACTCGCCTCATCGACGCCGGCTTTAAGAGCGGCCTTCACGTGTGCGCGCCACACAAACTCCGCCGACCACTCGTGCGCCACGACCAGCGTGATCAGCTCGTAGACCCGCGGATCGAGTTTGCTGCCGTAGCGCAGGCGATCGACGAGCGCGTTGACGTGCCCGGCGATATCCGGCACCGCGAACCACGCTGCAAACGGCCCGCCCATCCCGCCGCGCGGCCCGGCGATCGCATCGTAGATCTTCCGGTCATCGGCGCTGAGGGCGGTGGCATCAATAGCGGGCGTACGCGTCATAACGTTCCAATCAGGCGGTGACGATTTTGGCGGCAGCCTCGAGATGCAGAATCTCGATCGACTCCTCGCGCATTTTATATTTCTGTACTTTTCCGCTTACCGTCATCGGCCAACCTTCGACGAAGAGCACGTAGCGCGGGATCTTGTAATGCGCGATTTGGCCGCGACAGTGCTCGCGGATGTCTTCTTCCGTTATCTCGGCGCCGTCATGCCGGATGATCCAAGCGCACAGTTCCTCGCCATACCGCTCGTCGGGAACGCCGATCACTTGCACGTCGCGGATGCCGGGGTGACGGTAGAGAAATTCCTCGATCTCGCGCGGATAGATGTTCTCGCCGCTGCGGATCACCATATCCTTGATCCGCCCGCTGATGTTCACGTAACCGTCGTCGTCCATGATGGCGATATCACCCGTGTGCATGTAACGGGCCGCGTCGATGGCGCCCATCGTTGCAGTCGGGTTTTGCCAATAGCCGAGCATGACGCTGTACCCGCGCGTGCACAATTCGCCCGGCGTTCCCCGCGGTACGATCGCTCCGTCGGCATCGACGATCTTCACTTCGATGTGCGGGTGCACGCGGCCGACCGTCTCAGTCCGCTTCTGCATCGGGTCGTCCGTCATCGTCTGGGTCGAGACCGGCGACGTCTCGGTCATGCCGTAGCATATCGTAACTTCGGGCATGTGCATCTCGCTCTGCACGCGCTTCATCACCTCAACCGGACAAGGCGAGCCGGCCATGATCCCCGTGCGCAGCGAACTGAGATCGTAATCGCCGAAGTTGGGCAGCGCCAGTTCGGCGATGAACATCGTCGGAACGCCGTAGAGCGCCGAACAACGCTCCCGTTCGACCGCCTCGAGCGCGAGCGCCGGGTCAAACGCCGCCGACGGGATGACGATGGCCGCACCGTGCGTGGTGCACGCGAGGTTGCCCAGCACCATGCCGAAGCAGTGGTAAAACGGCACCGGTATGCAGACCCGGTCCGCTTCGGTAAAGCGGCAGCCTTCGCCGATAAAAAATCCGTTGTTGAGGATGTTGTGGTGTGAGAGCGTCGCGCCCTTCGGAAAGCCGGTGGTGCCCGACGTGTACTGAATGTTGATCGCCTCATCGAACTGCGGGCGGGCTTTGCGCGCGGCAAACGACGCATCGTCGCATTTCTGCGCACGCGCACCGAAGACGTCCCAGCTCACCTCACCCGGCCCGGCCCGTTCCGTTCCGATGACGATCACTTCGCTCAGGCCCGGCAGCGGACGCAACTCGCGCACCATCTCGAGATAGGCGCTCGTCTTGAAACGGTCCAGCGTGACGAGCGTGCTCACGCCGCTCTGCCGCAGGGCGAAGTCGAGTTCGGTGAGGCGGTACGCCGGGTTCACGTTCACGAGAACGGCCCCGATCTTCGCCGTTGCGTACTGGACGATCACCCATTCGATCGAGTTCGGCGACCAGATGCCGACGCGTGCGCCATGCTCGACCCCCGACGCGACAAACGCGCGGGCGATGCGATCGGTCTCGGCGGCAAACTCCGCGTAGGTCAGGCGCCGATTCTGCGCGACCGAAACGACGGCGTCGCTCGACGGAAACGCCGCCGCGATGCGATCCAGGTTGTCGCCGATCGTCTCACCGCGAAGCGGGATCGCACTCGGACCGTGCGCGTACGAGGGCAGCGTCATGGAAACCGATTGTGTCCGGCCGGTGTCCGAACCTCTCGTATGGCGACGCGCAGACCGCTCGAGGATATCCGGATCGTTGCCGTCGAGCAGTACGGCGCGGGTCCGTTCGGCAGCGTTCACCTGGCCGATCTCGGCGCCGACGTGATCAAAATTGAAGACCCGCGCAACGGCGGCGACGTGGGGCGCTACGTGCCGCCGCATCAATCGGGCGAGGACAGCCTCTTCTTCGAAGCCTTCAACCGCAACAAGCGCTCGCTGAATCTCGATTTGCTCACCGATGCGGGCCAAACGGTGTTCCACGACCTGGTGGCCTGCAGCGACGCCGTCTACTCGAACCTGCGCGGGGATATTCCAGCCCGGCTGCGTTTGCGCTACGCCGATGTGAGCGAATACAATCCGCGCATCGTCTGCTGCTCGCTCAGCGGTTTCGGCATGACGGGTCCACGGCGCGCCGAACCGGCCTACGACTATATACTGCAAGGCATGACGGGTTGGATGAGCTTGACCGGCGAGCCCGACGGCCCGCCGGCGAAATCCGGCTTGTCGCTGGTCGATTATTCCGGCGGCTATGTGGCCGCACTCGCGCTGATGAGCGGCATCCACGCCGCGCGCCGCGACGGCATCGGCATGGATTGCGATACCAGCCTCTTCGACGTTGCGATGGGCATGCTGACCTACATTGCAACCTGGAACCTCACCGCGGGCCAAGTACCGCAACGCATGGCGCACTCCGCGCACCCCTCGATCGTGCCCTTCGGCGCGTTTGAAACCGCCGACGGCTGGATCGTCGTCGTCTGCGCGAAAGAGAAGTTCTTCGTGCGTTTGTGCGACGTACTGGGCCGCGCCGACGTTGCCGCCGACGTTCGTTTCAATAGCGCGGCTGCGCGCTACAAGCACAAGGCCGACCTGCTGCCGATTCTTCAGGATGCCTTGCGCGAAAAGCGCTCGGACGAATGGCTTCCGCTCTTGCGCGAAGCCGGCGTTCCGTGCGGTCCCGTCAACACCGTTGAAGAAGCATTTCTCGATCCGCAAACGGCGGCGCGCGACTTGATCGTCACCACCGCGCATCCGCGCTTCGGCACCGTGCGCAGCATCGGTAGCCCCGTGCGCGTGGGGCAGATGCCGCCGCCCGCTCGCCGGGCGCCGCAGCGCAACGAGGACGCCGACGACATCTTGCACGGGTTGCTGGCCTACGACGACCAAAAGATCGGCGCTTTGCGGACTGCGGGAGCGTTCGGCTAGACCCCCGAAGCGCCACAGGCTAGCGCCTGCGAGGGAGTCGATTATGGACAAAACGATCCGGCTGCGCGTCGATGGACACGCCCACGATGTCCACGCAGATCCCGATATGCCGTTACTTTACGCCCTGCGCGACGATCTTGCGCTCGAGAACCCGCGCTTCGGCTGCGGCCTCGCGCAGTGCGGCGCTTGCACCGTCCACATCGACGGGAAGGCGACCCGTTCGTGCGTGACGCCCGTCTCGTTTGCCGAGGGACGCGCCGTCACGACGCTCGCCGGCCTAGGAACGCCCGAACACCCGCACCCGCTGCAAACGGCGTTTGCCGAAGAGCAAGCGATGCAGTGCGGATACTGCCTCAACGGCTGGATCATGACCGCGGCCGATTTGCTTGCGCGCGAGAAGAAACCTAGCCGCGCGCAAATCAAAGAAGCGCTAGGGAGTCTCGTGTGCCGCTGCGGCGCGCACGTTGCGATCTTACGCGCCGTCGAACGCGCCGCCAAAGCGGTGACGGCATGAGCACGCGCGGAACGTTCATCGCCGGGACGACGGCGCTGGTCGTTGTTGCCGCAGCTGCCGGCGGCGTTCGCAGCTTTGCGGTCGCGGCCGACGCACCGGCCAAGATGACGACGCTCGGCGACTGGCTGCGCATGCTGCCCGACGGCACAGTCGAAATGTACACCGATAAAGTTGAAGTCGGGATGGGCGTGCCCACCGGCTTCGCGCAGTTCGTTGCCGACGATCTGGACGTATCGTTCGATCGCGTGCGGCCGATTCTTGGCGACACGAGCGACACGGTGGCCGCCGGCGGCGTCGGCGGCAGCTTCTCGACCTATCGCGGCAACTTTCCGATCCGCAACGCTGCAGCCGAAATGCGCCGCGTGCTGCTTGCCGCCGCCGCGCTGCAGCTCGGCGTTCCGGTCACGCAGTTAAGCGTCAACGACGGGGTGATCCATGTCGCAAGTGATGCGACGAAAACGCTGCGCTACACCGACGTGCTGGGCGCGCTCACGTCCGTACCGAAATTTCCCCAAACGGGCGACGGCTTCAGCGTCGACCTGACGGTACCGGCCAAGCCGAAGGATTGGGCGGATTATCGCATCGCAGGTTCTTCGCTGCCGCGCAAGGACGCGGCGGGCAAAGCCTTCGGCCGCTATCCATACGTCACCAGCGTCAAGCCGGCCGGTATGGTCCACGGACGTTTTGTCTATCCGCCGAGCATCGGCGCGACGCTCGTGAGCGTTGACGAATCATCGATCCACGGCATCGGCGACGCGCGCGTGATTCGCGTTGCGGGTTTTGCGGGAGTCGTTGCAACGCGCGAGTGGGACGCCGTCCGCGCCGCCCGCGCACTGAAAACAACCTGGACGCAACCCGCCGTCACGCTGCCCGCGCAAGCCAAGCTCGCCGACTTCATGTGGGCCCAACCGGCGATCAAAGAAAGTACGGTCAAGAACGGCGACGTCGACGCGACGATCGGGAACGCACCGCTCGAAGCGTCGTACTTCTGGCCGTTCCAATCGCATGCCAACATGGGACCGGGCTGTTCCGTCGTCGACGTGCGCGACGACGGCGTAACGGTCTGGTCGGGAACGCAAAAAACGCATGCGCTGCGCCAGGGCATCTCCAAACTCCTCAACCGGCCGCCGGAAGGGATCCGCGTGGTATGGCTCTCCGATGCCGGTTCGTACGGCCGCGCCGGCTTGGAAGAGTCGGCCGCCGCAGCCGCATTTCTTTCGCGCGCGATCGGGCGCCCGGTGCGCGTGCAATCGATGCGCGCCGACAACACGCAGTGGGGCACGAAGTCACCCGCGATGACCGCTCGCCTGCGCGGCAACGTGCAAAACGGCGGGATCGTGGCATTCGACGCGGTCATCCGCCAATTCAACGGCAACGAGATCTTCTCGCAGCCGAGCGTCGCCGGTAGCTTTCTGGCCGGACAGATGGCCGGATTCCCGAACGACGCGGTCGTTTATGAATTCGGTCAGTACGGTGAGTCGACCGCAAAGTACGAGATCCCGAACGTGCGCTCGACCGCCGCGCTGATCGCTCCGTTCGCACCAGGCAACTCGCCGCTGCGCACCTCGCACATGCGCGATCCCGAAGGGCCGGGCACGACGTTCATCGTCGAATCGTTCGTCGACGAACTCGCGGCCCGAGCCGGAGTGGATGCGATCGCATTTCGCATCCATCACCTGAAAGTTCCGCGGCACATCGAGGCCTTGCAAACCGTCGCGAAAGCATCCGGCTGGGATACGCGGCCGTCGGCCTCGAGCAAGCGGGTCGGAGCGAACGGCGAGCTGATCGGGCGCGGGGTCGCGTTCGCAACGCGCATCGAAACCATCGTGGCCACGGTAGCCGAAGTCGGCGTCAACCCGAAGACCGGCGCCGTGCGCGTGCGCCGCATCATCTGCGCTCACGACTGCGGCTTCATCGTCAATCCGAAGGCGCTGCAAGGTACGATTGAGGCCAACTTGATCCAATCGATCTCGCGAACGATCTACGAAGAAGCCACGTTCAACGACCACACCGTCACCTCGTCGGACTGGGTCTCCTACCCGATCGCGCACATGCGCGACATCCCCGATGAGGTGAAGGTCGTCATGATCAGCCGGCCGACGATCGCACCGGGCGGAGCGGGTGAACCCTCGTCGCGCCCAGTCGCCGCCGCCATTGCCAACGCCGTATTCGATGCCACCGGCGTGCGGGTACGCACGGCGCCGCTAACCCCGAAGAACGTTCTGGCCGCGATGCACGCGCAAGGAAAAATTACGTAATCCGTAACGGCTGCCCTAGACCGCCCGCTCCGCCGTTGCTATGGTCGTAGCGAAAGTGGGGCCACAAGCATGTCGACGAATGGCAAACCCGGATTCGGCAACGCGCGCGTTGCGACGGCCGATGAGTATTTCAAACGCGTCCGGCACACGGCGGTGCGCGGGGCGCATTGGGCCGGCGAAGACGTCATGGCGACGCTCAACGAACTCGGCAAGGATCCGATCCGCCATGCCGAGCGGCGCTTCGTCTCCCTCATCAATGAGGATCATGCCGAATTAGCCGGCGCCTCGCCCGGCATTTTCATCGGCGTGCAACTGATCCATCCGGGCGAACTCGTGCCGAACCACCGTCACAACTCCGTAGCGATCTACCATTATCTGCAGGGCGAGGGCACGACGACGGTAGAGGGCGTCGCCTATCCGTACAAGCGCGGCGACACGATCGTGTGCCCTGCCTGGGCCTATCACGAACATGCGGCTCGCGGCACGGAAGACACGATCATGTATGTCGTTCAAGACATGCCGGAAATGGCCGCGAAACGAACCTTGTTTTTCGAAGAACCGCAAGGCATCGAGAACGTCCGGCACATGGTGCAAGGCACGAGCGAATCGTGGAGCGCGACGCGCGATCCCGCCGCCGAGGCAACGCCGGTCTAGTTCGAACGCAAGCGCGGAATCGTGGAGAGCTGCCGCGCAAACGCCCGGACCGCGTTTGCCAGCGGCCCATCCCACGATGCATCGAACGTCGCCGAGCGCCCGTAGGCGGAGACGACCGCAACGATGCCCTCCGCTTCGTCGAAGATCGGCGCGGCAAGCCCGCTCACGCCGGGCAGCACGCCGCCGATCGTGCGCGCACAACCGCGGCGCCGCGCATCAGCCGCAAACGCCTTACGACTGCGTTCGCCAAGTTCGGCAGCGGCGGTTCGTTCACGCGGCAGATACGTGAGAAAGAGGCGTCCGGACGCGCTGCGCGCGAGCGGCAAGACGGCGCCGACGCGCATCGTCAGGGCAACATCGTGCCGGCTGTTCTCCGTGCGCACGACCGTCGGTCCGCCCTCGGCCCAGACGATGAGCGACACGGTTTCGCCGATCTCGTCCCGTAAACGCTGCAAATCCGACGCAGCGTAGCGCACCGTATCGAAGCGCTCGATCGACGCGAGACCGAACCGCACCGCGGCCGGCCCCAAATCGTAGCGCCCCGACGCCGCGTCTTGAACGACCATCCCGACCCGAATCAGACTGACTAAATACCGGTGGACTTTCGCTGCCGGCATGCCGGCCGTTAGCGCGAGCGCGGAGAGCGTTTGTGCTTCTCGCGCGGCGAGCAGCGGCTGGAGTACGGCGAAGGCGGTCTCGACCGCGTGGACGCCGCTATCCCGGCGCGGCAGACCTATTTCTCGATCGGGTCGCGCACGTTGGGATACGTCGCGATCTCGGTGTTCTGGTATTTTCCATCGACCTTTTCGACGCGGCGGATGTAGATGTTCTGCACGATGTCGCGCGTTTGCGGATCGATCGTGATCGGCCCGCGCGGGCTTTCGATCTTCAGGCCGCGCACCAGCTGCATCGTCTTGTCGGGGTCGACGTTGCCCTTTTGCGCCTCGACGACCTTATAGATCGCCTGCATCACGTCGTAGGTCGCCACGCTGGCGAAGTCCGGTCCGTCGAGCGACGGATCGGCCGCGCGCATATCGCGCGTGAGCTGTTTATTCAGCGGCGAATTGTGCGAGGCGGCGTAGTTCATAGAAGTTATCACGCCGAGCGCGGCGTCGCCGTAGGCCGGCAGCATCGTTTCGTTGGTGAGATCGCCCGTGGCGAGAATCTTGATCCCGCTTGCCGGGCCGCCCGCGGCATCCCAGGCTTTAAGAAACGGCGCTGCCGATACGCTCAAGAACGCAAAGATGGCTTGCGGGTGCGCGTCCTTGATCCGCTGGACGTACGGCGCGTAATCTTGCGCGTTGATCGGCACGCGCACTTCGCCCAGCACCTTGCCGCCGCCGCCGGTGAACACGCTCGAGAAGCCTCCCGCCGCATCGATGCCGGTCGCATAATCGAGCACGATCGTGTAGACGCTCTTGATGTTGCTCTTGAGCGCCCACTGCGCGAGGGGCGTCGTCAATTGCCCCTCGGTGTAACTGAAGCGCGCCATGTACGGATTCGGCTCGAGAATGCCGTTCGCCGCGGCGTTCGTGATGAACGTCGGTTTCTTCGCACTGGTCGACACGTCGCCCACCGCCTTTGCGTTCGGTGAATACACGAGGCCCATCAAGAAGTCGACGTGCTCGGAGACGATCAGTTCTTGCGCCAGCCGCTTCGCGGTGTCGGGCGCGTTGCCGCCGTCATCGCGCTTGATCACGATCACCTTACGGCCGGCCACGGTATCGCCGTGCTCCTTGAAAAACGCGGCGATCGCGGCATCGCCGGTTTTGCCCGCCTGCGTGAAATTTCCCGAGAGCGTCGCAACGAGGCCGATCTTCAGCGGCGGCGCGTCGGCGCCGGCGGCGCCGGTAATCAGCAGGGCAACGCCGGCAGCGGCGAGCGCGGAAAACAGCGAGCGTTTCATCCCCGCTCCGTGTTGGAAGGCGCCATCATTCTCCTCGCCGCAGCACCCGGGCATGAGCACCACCGAATCCCGTCCCTCGACCGGCCTCGGCACCGCCTACGGCCGTCCCGAGTCAACCTACGACCGCGACATCACCGAAGTGGGACCCGGCACGCCGTGCGGCGAGTGGATGCGCCGCTATTGGCATCCGGTTGCGCTCTCGGCCAACGTCGTGCAAGTGCCGCAAAACGTGCGGATTCTTGGTGAAGACCTGATCGTCTTTCGTGACGGCAAAGGCCGGCCGGGCCTCTTGTATCCGCGCTGCGCGCATCGCGGCACCACGCTCTACTACGGCAAGTGCGAAGACGACGGCATTCGCTGCTGCTATCATGGCTGGCTCTTCAGCGTCGATGGCCGATGCTTGGATCAGCCGTGCGAGCCGGGCGGCGGCGCGCATAAAGACCGCGTGCGCCAACCGTGGTACCACGTCGAAGAACGCTACGGCATCGTGTGGACGTACATGGGGCCGCCCGAGCGGAAGCCCGTGCTGCCGCGTTACGATACGCTTGAAAACCTCGCTGCAGACGAAGAACTGTTCTGCACGGGCTCGAGCTTCGGCGCCGGCGGCGACGACACGCGTGAGATCGTGCCGTGCAACTGGCTGCAAGATTGGGAGAACATCATGGATCCGTTCCATGTGCCGATCTTGCACACGTCGTTCAGCGGCGCGCAGTTCGCGCCCGAGATGGGCGTGATGCCCGACGTCACCTACGATCACGCCGATCACGGCATGAAATACACCGCGTACCGCGAGTTGCCCGACGGACGCAAGATGAACCGCGTCACGCAAGCGCTCTTTCCGCACGTGCGCATCGTGCCCGACATCCATCTCAAAGCGGGCAAGGCATCGTCGGTCGGCTTCGTGCTGCCGGTCGACGATACGAACTTCCGCCTCTTTCACATCATCCGCGCGCCGAAGGGTTTCTCACTGCTACCACGCGCCCACCACAACGGCAAGAAGTGGAGCGAGCTCACCGAGGCCGAGCATCAGATGATCCCGGGCGACTGGGAAGCGCAAGTCGGGCAAGGCGCGATCACGTACCACTCCGAGGAAAACCTCGCCGGCAGCGACCGCGGCGTCGGTCGCCTGCGGCACTTCTTGCGCCAGCAAATCGCCCTCGTCGCGAGCGGCGGCGACCCGCTCGGCACGGCGTTCGATGCGTCCGGCGAACTCTATCATGTTCAAGCCGGCAACTATTATTTAGCCGAATAGCCTCGGTTCCCAACGCAGGCTTCCCGGCGGATGTGCGAGAAAATTTTCTCCACGCCACCGGGCCTGAGGGGGAACCGATGACCAACGTTTCGGACGTTATCGATAGCGCGCGCTTCAACGCGTATCACCGCTTGATCGTCGGGCTCTGCGGGCTGATGGTGTTCTTCGACGGATTCGATCTATCGGCGATTAGCTTCGCCGCCCCCGACGTGGTGAAAGTGCTCGGCGTCGAACGCGCGATGATCGCGCCGGTCTTCTCCGCCGGCCTGCTCGGACTAACGCTGGGGGCGCTCGGCTTCGGCTTCATCGGCGACCGGTGGGGCGTCAAACGCACGTTCATTTTGTGCGGCGTCCTCTTCGGCATTTTCTCGTTGCTCACCGCAACCGCGACGACGGTCCCCGTGCTCATCACCTATCGCTTTCTCGCCGGACTCGCGCTCGGCGGCGCATCGCCGATCTCGATCGCAATCGCCAGCGACTTCATGCCGAAGAAACTGCGCACGTCGATCGTGATGATCATGTACATCAGCCTCGCCGTCGGCGGCGTTTTCGCCGGCTACTCCTACGGCTACTTGGAAGCGTTCGGCTGGCGCACGGTGTTCATCGTCGGTGGGCTCGCGCCGATCATCCTCGCGCCGCTGTTCATCGCCCTGCTGCCCGAATCGCTGGTCGCACAAGTTCTGCACGGCGCCGATCCGGCACGCATCAATGCTATTCTTTCGCGCCTCGAACCGGGCCGCACGTTTGCAGATACGACGTTCAGCGTCGACAAAGAAAACAAACAAGGCTTCCAGCCCGCGCAGCTCTTCCAAGACGGCCGCGCGGCAGTGACCACCACCCTTTGGGTCGTCTTCTTCAGTTCGCTCGTCGCACTCTATTTCTTCAACAACTGGATCCCGATTTTGCTCACCGGCGGCGGGCTGAGCAAACACGAGATCGTGACGATCACGACGTCGCTGCAGTGGGGCGGCGTCGTCGGAACGCTGCTCGCCTCGCCAATCGTGCTGAAGTTCGGCGGGTTCCGCAGTGCGTCGATCGGCTACCTCATCGCGGCCGCTGCGATGCTCGTGCTCAGTATGGAGAAAGGCTCGTTCGCCTTTCTCGCCATCGCGACGTTCCTCGTCGGCATGTTCCTCATCGGCACGCAGAGCATCCTGAACGCATCGACCGCCAACGTGTATCCGCCGATCATGCGCTCGACCGGCGTCGGCTGGGGTTTCGGTATCGGCCGCATCGGTTCGGTGATCAGCCCGGCCATCGCCGGCGTGCTGCTCGCGATGCAGTGGCAGCCCGCGCAGCTCTTCATGATCGCCGCGATCCCAACGGTGCTCGCCAGCATCGGCGTCTTCGTGCTACTCCGGTTCATCAAAGCGCGCGAAGCAACCGCCGTCGAAGTCTAAGCGGGCGCGGGTTGGCTCCCGCTGGGAGGCGCATCGGAGGAGAGATGCGTCTCTTCCTTCAGCACTTTCGGTGCGATCCAACGATACATGATCGGCACGATGAACAGCGTGAGCACGAGCGAGCTGAGCAGACCGCCGATGACGACGATCGCCAGCGACGTGCGCGTTGACGTCCCCGGTTCGAGCCCGAGCGCGAGCGGCAGCATGCCCGCCACCATCGCGAGCGTCGTCATGATGATCGGCCGGAAACGCGTTGAAGCGGCTTCAACGATCCCGTCTTCCCGCGACTTACCCTCGCGAAGGCGCACGGTATCGGCGTAGTCGACGAGCAAGATGCCGTTTTTCGTCACCAAACCGACGAGCAGGATCATGCCGAGCAGCGAATAGAGATTGAGCGTGTTGCGGGTGATCCACAGCGCGCCGAGCGCGCCGATGATGGCGACCGGAATCGCAAAGAGCGTGACGAACGGCGTGCGGTAACTGTTGTAGAGCGCGACGATCAACAGGAAGACGAGCGCGATCGATATCGCCAGCGACGAGAGCAGGGCCGAGAGCGCTTGGCTCATCAAATCTTGCTGGCCCTGCGCGGCGGGGCGGATCGTGATAGTCTTGGGCAAGTGCAATCCAGCGACTTGTTTCTGGAACGCGTTCGTCACGTTGGAGAGCTCGTAACCCGGGGCCACGTTGCCGGTGATGTGCACGACTTGCGCGCGGTTTTGGCGCGTGATGATCAGCGGCGCCGGCACGCTTCGCAGATACGCGACGTCGCCGAGCCGCACGATCCCGCCGTTTTCAGCGCGCAGCGGAATCGCCAGCACGGTTTCGAGCGAGGTTTGGTCGCTGCGCGGATACATCACCTCGATATCGGTGAGTCCGCGGTCGGGTGTTTCGATCTGCGAGGCCACGTCGCCGCCGAACGCCGCCTCGACCGCTTGTGCGGCCGTGCCGATGCTGACGTCGAGCGATTGCAGTGCGGCACGATTGAAGTCGATCTCCATTTGCGGCGCGGCGTTGGTGACGCTGTTCTGCACGCCGGTCGCGCCGGGCGTGTTAACGAGCGCCTCGAAGACCTTCCCCGCCGCTGCCGTCGGATCGGTGGTGCCGCTCGCCGACACCAGTTCGTCGATCTGCTGCTGGTTGCCGCCGCCCTGCTGCGTGGCCGCCGCCACGCTGATCGTCGCCGAAGGTTCGACCTGCGCGTACTTTTGCATCAGCTTCGCGACGTAACCGTACGTGGACGTATTCCGATTCGTGTTGAGGAAGATCGAGATCTGTCCGACGTTGCCTTCTTGCGCGAAGCCGCCGAAGGCAGCGCTGTACGCCCCGGCAACGGTCGTTTCATATTGCAGATCGTGCGGCGTGACCGTGTCTTTTGTGGCAGTCTCGAGCTTGCTCATCGACGCGATCGTCTGGGTCAGCGGATGGCCGGCGGGGAACGCGACCTGCGCGTAAATGATGCCCTGATCTTCGGCCGGGATATATTCTTCACCGACCAGTCCCGTCGGCACGAGCAGATAGGCGAGCACGCACAAGACCACTGCGGCGATCAGCACCGGCCACGGGCGGCCGAACGACGCCGGCAGCCACGACTCGCTGTAGCGCGTGCGCAGCCCATTGAAGCGCTCGTCGAACCAGAGAATCGGCTTCCACGGTTTCCACGTCGACTTCAGCGACCAAAGACCGGCAAGCGTCGGCGTGATCGTGAACGATACGAGCAGCGACGTCAGCGTTGCGACCACGATCACGATCGCGAACTCGTTGAGCTGACGCCCGATCTGGCCGCCCACGAACGCGAGCGGTAAGAACACGACGACGTCGACCGCCGTAATGACGATCGCCGCTTGCCCGATTTCGGTGCGTCCGTTGATCGCTGCGTCGGCCGGTGATTCACCGGCCGCATGATGGCGCTCGATGTTCTCGAGCACGACCGTCGAATCATCGATGAGGATGCCGATGACCAGCGTCATCGCCATCAGCGAGACGGTATCGAGCGTTAGCCCCATCGCGTTCATGATGAACAACGTCACGCCGAGCGACGTCGGAATCGCCACCATCACGACGATGGCGTTGCGCCACGAGCCGAGGAAGAACAGCATCACGATCGCGGTGAGGATGATGCCCTCGATCAGCGTATGCTCGACGCCTTCCACTTGTTCTTCGGTGAACGTCGACTGGACGTGCGCGACCTGAAATTCGATATCCGGAAATTGACGCTCGAGCGCGGGCAATGCTTTGAGCACCTCGTCGGAGACCGTCACCTCGCTCGCGTCGGCTTGCTTCTGGATGCTCAGCGTAACGCCCGGACGGCCGTTTTGCGACGACGAGATCCGCGGAACCACCGTCGATGACGTGACCGACGCGACGTCGGAGATGCGCCGGTCAGCGCTCGGTACGGCCCAGTTCGGAAGCGTGCCGATGAACGGCGACGTCGCGGTACCGCTGCCGCTGCCGAACGAGCTCGCTCCACCTGCCGGCTGCGCGCCGCCGGCCGCCGTTGCAGCCGTGCTCGCCGCGTTCGCCGCACTCGCTCCGCCGTTCGACTGCGGGCTCACCGGCTGATCGACCGGTACGCTGGCGCCGGTGTTCGCCGTCGAACCGGACGCCGCTAGGGCCGCACCCTGCGAATTACCGGCCGTGTTTCCGCCCGAAGTTCCATACGCGACGTCGGAACGCACCGGACGCGGCTGCTCGGCGCGCTCGGCGGCCGGCTTCGGCGACGCACCGATCACAATGATCGGGACGTTGGCCGCGCCGACCGGGCCGCCGAGACCACTCGTAAACGAGCCGGCTGCGCCGGTCGCCGCCGCGGCCGTCGTTCCGCTATACGTGACGTGGATCGGCAGATCCGCGACTTGCTGCGGCGTTGCGAGGTCGCCGCGCACGTCGAGTTCCGTTTCGCGTCCGGGGCCATACACGTAGCCGCCGGGGGCGCGCACGTTGTTGGGCGCGATCGCCGATACCACGTCGGTGAGCGTCAGGTTGTTCGCGGCGAGCAGATTGGGATCGACGGTGACCGTAAACGTCGGCTGCGTCGTTCCGGCGACGTTGACGTTCGAGACGCCGGAGAGTTGTTCGATCACCGGCACGATCGTGTTGTTCGCGAGCGTGCCGAGTTCGGCTTGATTGTACTTCTTCGAGAGCAGCGCGAGGGTGACGATAACCGGCTCGCTCGGATCCGCGACTCGCAGCGTCGGTGAGGTGATGCCGGCCGGCAATTGACGTTGCGCCGACTGAATCGCTTTCTCAACGTTGGCGATATTTTCCGGATTCGTCGATTGCAACGAAAACGTCGCCGAGATCGACACCGAACCGCTCTCGATCGTCGTGCTCTGGGTGAGGAGATACGGCGTGCCGGCGAGCTGATCTTCGATCGGTTCCGCAACTTCGGTCTGCAGTTCCGTCGTCGACGCCCCGGCAAAGCCGACAGAAATCGTAATCCCGGGCAGTCCGCTATTCGGCTGTTCCTGAACGACCAGCGACTGCAGCGCCATGACGGCCGCGATCAGCGTCAGCGCGATGAACACGAAGACCAGCGTCGGCCGCTTGAGGAAGACGCGCGTTAGCCACATTTATTTGTGTTTGTGCCCGGCACCCGACGCGCCGGGGGCGGGAGAGGCTCCGCCGCCCGTACTGATGCGGTCGCCATTGCCGACGTCCACCGAATTCACATCGCTGACAATCGTTTGTCCCGCCGTGAGGCCGGTAACGATCGCATGCGTGCCGTCATCTTTCACGTCGCGCACAGTCGTCGACTTGAGCACGCCGTTCTCGACGAGGTAGACGTTCACATGGGTATCGTCGACGAACGCCGTTACGGGTATTTCGATCCCGCTCACCGGCGGCAGCGCGACCGTGCCGGTGATCGGCATGCCCGCATGCAGATGTCCGTCGGGATTGGGCACGAGCACTTTTACGGTGAAATTCGTCGTACCCGGCTGCAGCGCATCGAGCACGGCGGCGACTTTGCCGCTGTCCTTCTGCGTGCTGTTTGCGGTTACGAGCGATACGGCGGCGCCATTCGTTATCTGTACGACTTGCGCCGTCGATGTGGGCAGCAACGCATAGACGCTCGAGAGCTGCTCGATCGTAAAGAGCTGGCGGCCCGATGGATACTCGCCCGGATTGGCATTGACCGCATCGACGATGCCGTCGATCGGTGAAGTGATTGCGGCGCGGCCGATCTGGCGCGTGAGCTGTTCGACGGTTGCCTGCGCAGCATCGGCGGCCGCGCGCGCGGACTGCAATTCCGCTTGCTGCACGCCGGCGTTGTTGCCGCGGCCGTTGGCGCTTGCGTTCGCCACCGCTTGGTTGAGCGACGCTTGCGCTGAGTTCACGGCCGCAACGTCGGAGGCGACGGTGGTGCGCTGCTGATCGACGGTCTGCGGCGCTAAGTAGCCCTGCGCTTCGAGCGCTTCATAGCGCTTGAGATCGGTGCGGGCGCCGTCGAGACTCACGTTCGCCTGATGCAGTGTCGCTTGCGCGGAGCGGATCGAGGCTTCGTCTTGCGCGTTGGTCGCGTTCGTTTGATAGGCGGCCTGCGCAAAACGCGCGACATCTTCGGCAACGGTCCGCTGCGCCGACGCGAGTTGCGCCTCGAGGTCGTCGGTGAGCAAGTGTGCGAGCGGTTGACCGACGTGAACGCGATCGCCCTCTTGCACATCGACGTCGCCGATCGGCTCGGTGAGATCGGCCGCGATCCCGACTTGCCGGTACGGCGTCACGACGCCCGCAATCTGCAGCGACGGATGAATCGTGCCCGACGTCACTGCAGTGGTGGCAACTTTGGGAGCCGCGCTCGGAGCGGGTTTAGCCGCGCTCGACCCACAGCCTGCACAGAGCAAGACTAACGAAAGCGACATGGCGTCCAAGCGCGAGCGACCCACGAAAGCGTAATTGCCCGCGTACGCCGTGGCTCAAACCCCTGCTTGCCCGCTCTCTAGGCTTCGCTGCCCTCGGCGGCTGCGTTGGCTGCGCTCGTAACGCGCTTGAGCACGGCTTCGGCGAGCAGCCCGAGCATGGCGATCATCTCTGCTTCGCTCTCGTCGCGCGGGGTCGTCTTTTGGGTCGCGCGATCGGTGCGCAGTGCCGCGCGGTGACGCGCGTACAAATCGGTCGCGTCGTTGCTCGAGAAACCCGCCTTGAGATGATCGAGCACGCGCATCGGCGCGCCGTCGGGCGTATGCCGCAGCGAGGCCTCGTAGCCCGCGGCCGAGCGCGATATATCGAAGACGACGTCGCGCAGCGGTTCCAGCGCCGGATCGCACGAGAGCAGATACTCGTGGTTCGAGAGATCGCGCAACACGTAGTACTCGACCGACGCATAGCGCGCGATGCGCGAGATCATCACGCCTTCGAGCGGTACGGCCGCGAACTTCATCCCGCGCTGCGCCATCTCGCGGTCGCGCGCTTCTTCCGGCGGCACTTCGCCGCGCTTCACGCGCTCGTCGTACTTGGCGCGCTCGTTCATCACGCCTTGCATCTTGGAAAACGCCGCTTTTACCATCGGATCGGCGTGCAGCGCCGCCAACCCCTCGGGAGTCTGCAGCTTTTTGCGCACGGCTTCCTCGCGCAAATAAATCGAGCGGCGCGTTTCGCGTTCCATCGCATCGAGACGGTCGCGGCGCTTGCGCAAGAGATCGTTGACCTCGTCGAGTTCTTCGGCCGCCTTCATTGCGGCGCGGTAGAACTTGTCGACCGAGTTGAACGTGATCAGGCGTTCCCAGAACGACGGCGCCCGCACGCCGGTCTTGCGCACGCGATGCGGCAGCTTGACGGCATACTTCTGCGCGGCTTTTTCGGCCGTGTCGGAACGTTGCTTGGAGAGACTGCGCAGGTTGGCGATCTCGTCGTTGATCGCTTCGCGGCGTTTGCCGAAGGCCTCGCGGAGCTTCGTCTCAGCGTCCTGCGTGATGGCCCGGATATAGCGCAGTTTGGCGCTTTCATAAGCCCCGATGGTCGCTTCGTCGCGTTCGAAATCCGGGACTGCTCCGCCCGGCTCGTTTCGAACGTTATTACTCAACGTCGCACCTTCCGCACTCGCCCGCGCTTCGGCGACTTACCCGGCGGTACCCACCGTCCGCCGCGGGCGCGTCGCGGCCGTCGTCTCTTTGTGGCACGTGACGCACAGCGTCTCGAGGTTTTCGAGGTGGTGAACGCAACTCAGCGTCCGGTGCGCCCCGAGCGCCGGCTGGAGATGGTTGACCTCGAGCCGGTTGAGCGGCTTCCCGGCACGCCAGCTCCGCATCGCGGCTTTATAGCCCCGCTCGGTCGGAAATCGGACGCGCGAGGGGCGTTTCGGCGCGACGTGGCCGCAGCGGCTGCAGCGATACTTGTCGCGCCGCTTCGCCGCACGCCGGGCTTGCGACCACCAGTGATTGTTCCAAAAGGCGTCGCCGCAGGCGTCGCTGCACCACGTCCGCCGCCGCGGCGGCAGCGCCTCACCGCACCAGGCGCAGCCGCCGGGCCGCGCCCGCGAGAGGGGGCAGACCGCCAGGAGCGAGGCGCTCTTCGTTGTGGCGCTTCGCGTTGCGGCTACCGGAATGCGGGTTCGCGCTCCGCGAGCAGTTGCGGCGAACGCTCGCCGGCCAGAAAATCGGGCAGGGCGGCAATCGAGAACTGCATGCCCGTCCAAAAGCGGCCGAACTCGCCGAAGCGCGACGATGCCTCATCAAAACGCATCTCGTAGACGAGCTTCTTGAAGACCAGGGGCTCGTCGGCATAGAGGTCGACGCCCCACTCCCAATCGTCGAAGCCGATCGAACCCGAGATAACTTGCGAGACGAGCCCGTGATACGAGCGCCCGATCTTCCCATGTTCGGTCATCATCGCGGCACGGTCGGCAAAGGGCAGATTGTACCAGTTGTCCGTGCCGTCGCGCTTCTTGTTCATCGGATAGAAGCACACGTAGCGGCGATGCGGAATGCGCGCCGCGAGCCGCCCCGCATTGCGCGGATCGCGCGCGACCTCGGCCAGCGCCGCATCGAACGCCGCGTTCCACTCCGGCGTCTGCGGCTTGAGACCGCGGTCGCGCAAGTCGGCGTGGATCTTACCGGTATCCCCATAAAGCCCGAGCTCGAGCATCGAGACGTACGAGGAGAGCGGCTCGAGAAAATCGCGCAGCACCAGCTTGTCCGTCCGCGCTTGCATGACGCCGAGCGCGTCGAACGTGCGCGCGTAGTGCGTGAGCATCAGGTCGCCCTTGTCGCCAAGGAGCTGCGCTAGACCGCAATCGGATTCCGGATTGCCGGCGAATTCGGTGAAGAGCGCCGCCGCATCGGCCGCGATCCGTTGCTGGCGTTCGCGTTCGAGCGCGTCCCAGCGGCGGCGGTCGAAGCGAAACATCCGGTGCAGAATGTTCCAGCCGTCGAGCGATTCAGGGACGTTGGGGTGCCGCATACGAGCCTCCGTGTGACGTGCGCGCGACTTCCGCCGCGACTTCGGCCGCAACTGCGTCCGGCCGTTCGCGATACTTCGCCCACAGTTGGGGCATGTGCGCGATGTCGCTGACGATGCGCGCGAACACCGTGTTCACCGGCGCTTTCACGCCGGCTTCGCGGGCGGCGCGCGCCACCGCGCCGTTGAGATAGTCGACCTCGGTGCGGTTCTTCATCGCGCGCAGATCGAGCAGCAGCGAGGGCGGCTTGCGCCCGCGCGCGCCCGCGATGCGGTTGGCGAGGATCGCGCGCGCGACCGGGGCAGGCAAGGTTGCGACGCTTTGCAGCGCGCGGACCGGATAGCGCGGCAGATCGATCGCCGCGATCCCGAGCGCGCGCATCACGTTGCGCACCTCGCGAATCGCGCGCAGTTCCAACTCGAACGCATCGCCTGAGTGCACCAGGCGCTCGGGCAGCACGTTGAGGATCGCGCACGAGGCGTTGGCCACGACGTTGAGCGCGAGCTTCGACCACTTGAGCGACCGGTAATCCGACGCCGCGCTCACCGGCAAACCCGCCGCCGCGAACGTTGCCAACAGCCAGTTGTGCGGTTGCGTTCCGACCGGTGCGAACGCGATGCCGCCGCCGTTCGAGGCGAGCGGCTTGCCGTTTCGGTCCATCTCGACCGGCACCGTCAGCGCGCACGCCACGACTGCATCGGCGCCGAAGGCCGCGGCCAGCTTTTCTTCGTTGCCGACGCCGTTTTGCGGCGTGACGATCGCCGCCGTGGGCGCAGCGCCGAGCGCGCGGCGCAGCGTCTCGATCGCACCGTCGGTATCGTAGGCTTTCACCGCAACGATCGCGAGGTCGGCCGCGTAGGGCTCGACCGCGGCGAGATCGCGCGGCGCATAGACGACCTCGTTGCCGGTAGCGCGCAGCAGCTCGCCGAGATACCGTCCGACCGCGCCGGCGCCGACCACGTAGACCTTCATGGGGTCGCCAGCGTCTGTGAGACCGGAGGAAATGCTCCGCTAGAAATCGTCGCTTTCAAAAATCGAGAGTTGGCTGCCATGTTCGCTACCGAATCTTCCTTCGGCAGGCGACGTCGACCTCGGGCCCAGGACCAGATGAGTTACGTTACCCGCAGTTTCGCCTGCGACGAGTCCCGTAGACCCGAAGCCACCGGCACCGCGCTTCGTATCGGTTGAGAATTGGGACACGATCCGGAATTCCGGCCGGTTGATCGGCACGAACAGAAGCTGGGCGATTCGATCTCCGGGCTTTACCACAATCGGTTCTGCATTGGCGCTACGATTCCAGAGACTTACCATTAGCGGGCCCGTATAGTCCGCGTCGATGAGCCCGACGAGATTCCCGAGGACAAGGCCTTGCTTGTGCCCCAGTCCCGAGCGGGGCAACACCATCGCCGCGTAACCCGGGTCCCCGATATGTATGGCGATGCCCGTCGGGACGAGCACCGCGGCGTCACCCGCAGCGATGGTGATCGGTTCGGGCAGACACGCAAAAAGGTCGGCAGCGCCCGCCATCTCGCTTTGAAATTTAGGAAGACCCCATTCGTAGACGCGACCGTCTAGAACCCTGAGTTCGATCTCAATGCTCGCGCCGGGGACCTTCTTTGTGGGATTCCGCTGTGGCAAAATCTGCTCCGAGGGTCGTCGCGTAGGACCGCGTACACTTGCGGACTTTCGACGAAACTTGTCCTTAGTTTGAGTGCGACCGCGATTTCGATCCGCCTTGTGTAACCACGGTGGCAAAGCCGGATAAACCGTGGAGAACCGGGTTAGACCGGTGGATAACTCCCCGAACCTGCTTTGCGATCAATCACTTGCTGGGGGAGATCGGGCAAGTAGATACCGGTCGATTAGCCACTATCGGGCATGATTGCGGCGGTCCTTCGACTCCGCGAACTTCGTTCGCTGCGCTCTGGATGACAGATGGTCTTACGCCTCTCAACGCGAGGTGTGGTTCCGGTAAATCCATGCTATTTAATTGCGAGTTAGTTCGCGAGCCGCGGATACGTTGCGAGCGCGTTGTCGACGAGAATTTTGCGCAGTAGTTCGGGCGGAATCCCGGCCGGAATCACATCTTCGCCTTCGTAGTGCCAGTGCGGATAGTCGGTCGAGAACAGCAGCACGTCGTCGGAGCCGATCTGTTCGAGCACGCGCGTAAGCTGCTTTGGATCGGGCGGCTCGTCGGTCGGCTGAATCGTGAAGCGCACGTGCTCGCGCACGACGTCCGAGGGCGGACGGTTGAGCCACGGCACTTCGCTGCGCACGCCGCGCCACGTTTTATCGGCGCGCCAAAAGTAGGCCGGCAGCCAGGTGAAGCCCGACTCGATCATCACGACTTTGAGCCCGGGATATTTCACGAACACGCCCTCGGAGACGAGGCTCAGGAGCTGCCCCTCGAACGCTTGCGACTGCGCGACGTAATCTTCAAGCTGGAAACTGCCCCAGCCGATCGACGTCGGCGCGTTGCGATACATGCTGCCGGCATGCACGCCGATCGGCATGCCGTGCTTTTCAGCCGCCGCATAGATCGGCCAGTAGAAACGCTTGCCCAGCGGAATGCTGCCCATCACGAGAAAGAGCACTTGCACGAAGCGCTTGTCGTGCGCGAGACGCTCGATTTCCGCGACCGCGAGTTCGGGCGACTCCGCCGGCACGAGGATCGATGCGCGCAGCCGCGGCTCGGCGTCGAGCCACTCCTTGGCCATCCAATCGTTGACGGCGCTGCACAGCGCGGCCGCCATGTACTCGTTGGCATACACGAGCGCTCCGTGCAGCGGGTTGGCGATGGCGAATCGCGTGCCGAAGGCATCGAGCGCTTGCGACTTCAGCAGCGCGAGATCGGTGCCGGCGTTGCCTTTTTCCGGCTTCCAATCCGGCCGCGCCGAGAGCGGCGCGTTTGGCGGATAGCTGGTGAGATCTTGATTCGCGCCGACGATGCCGCGTGAAACGATCGCGTCGCGCCAGTACTCATCGAGATACGGCAAGAGCGCACGCATGTTCGGCACCGCCGGGTGAATGTCGCAATCGATCGCGCCGTATTCGGCGATGTTGGTACTCAAGAGTTGAGGCGAAGGACGTTCTTAGCGTTCCCGGCGTAGATCATCTGTTTCTGTTCGTCGCTCATCTTGAATTTGAAGGCGTAATTCGGATCGTCGAAATCCCAATGCGGATAGTCGGTTGCGAACAGCAAGCGATCCCAGCCGATCCAGTCGATGAGCGTCTTGAGGTCTTGGCGATCCGGCGGCTCTTCCATCGGCTGAGTCGAGAACCAGATGTGCTCCTTGATGTATTCCGACGGCGGACGCTTCACGTGCGGCACTTCGTCGCGCATGCGGTTCCAGTGCTTGTCGAGACGCCAGCTCAGCGACGGCACCCACGCAAAGCCGCCCTCGATCATGATGACCTTGAGCTGCGGAAATTCCTCGAACACGCCTTCGAGCACGAGACTCGTCACGACCGACTGCGCGGTCAACGCGTTCGAGTGATGTTCTTCGATGTAGAACGACGGCCAGCCGCCGCTGGTCGACGGAAAGCCGTTGATGCCGCCGACGTGCATGCCTAGCGGAATGTTGAAGTGCTGGGCGGCTTCGTAGATCGGCCAGTACGAACGGTTGCCCGTCGGCTGACCGGCACGCGGCGGCAGCGTGATCTGCGCGTAGGCCGGGTTGGTGCCGCAACGCTCGATCTCGGCGACGGCATCGTCCGGATACTCCGGGTTGATCACGATCGAGGCTTTGAGCCGCGGCTCTTTGGCTACCCACGCATCGGCCTGCCACTCGTTCATCGCGTAGCACAGGGCCTTCGAGTAATCCGGATTGCGCACGTAGCCGGCGTTCCCGAGCGGCTGCAAGATGCCGTATTCGATATTGTAGAGGTCGAGCAGCTGCTCGCGCATCAGATCGAGGTTCGACCCGGCCGGCGTACCGTCGGCGGGCATCGCATCGATGCGGTTCCCTTGATTTTCCATGCGCGGATACACCCACGTTGACGCGAACGCGCGGCGCACGTTCTCGCGGTAGGTCTTGCGGTGCTTCTGCCAGCGCTCCGAGAGGTAAGGATCCAGGTCGCCGGGCGAACGCATGTAGGGGTGGACGTCGGCGTCCACGATTTGCAACTTCGGCTGTGCGGCGGTCCCGATCTCTTGCCGTACGAGGGTATCGGTCGTCATGGTTTGCCCTCCCGCGCGTCTCCACGCTCCAGCTCTGAGTGTTCTTTGGCCGGTCGGCCGAACCTAGCGGAGCTTGCGAAGAAATCCTTTGGCCGCCGCAAGGGATCGCGCAGAAGTCTTTCGCAGGTGAGGGGTAGCTTCACTCACCGAGGAGGACGTTCGCATGACCCAAGCCGGAGCCATCGATGTCGGTGCGCTGATCAACGACCGCAAGATGGGACGCGCCCAGATCACCGTCATCCTGTGGTGCGTGCTGCTGTTCTTGTCGGACGGCTACGACTTCGGGGTGCTCGGCAACATCGCGCCCGCCATCATCGGCGACTGGCATTCGAACCGCGCCGCGTTCGGCGCCGTCTTCTCGATCGGCGTGATCGGGCTCCTGATCGGGTCGCTGATCTTCGGCCCGCTGGCCGATCGCATCGGGCGCCGCAAAGTGATCATCATCAGCGGCTTCATCTTCGGCGCGTTTACGTTCGCCTCGGCGTTCGCAACGAATTTGCCCGAACTCGCCGCGTTGCGGTTCCTCGCGGGCCTCGGGATCGGCGGAACGAATCCGAACATCCTCGCCTACGTCGCCGAAACCGTGCCCGAACGGCGCCGCGCGTTCACCATCGCCGTCGCGCTGCTCGGCGGCTTCACCGGCGGCATCGCGCTCGGTGGCTATATCATCTCTAAACTGCTCGTCAGCTACGATTGGCACGTCGTGCTCTACGTCGGCGGCGTCATTCCGATCGTCACGTGCCTCTTGCTCATCGCGTTCTTGCCCGACACCGCGATGCAATCGGCGATCCGCGGTGAAAACGCGAAGGTCGCGAAGCTCCTGACGCGCTTTTATCCCGATACCCCGTTTTCGCCCGACGCGACCTACTTCGTGAGCGACGGTCCACCGCCGAAATTCCCGATCGCGGCGCTGTTCAACAAACAGAACCTGCCGGCCACGTGCACGCTGTGGTTCGGCGGCATCATGAACGGCATCGTGATCTTCTTCCTCGGCAGCTGGCTGCCGACGCTGGTGCACCAGTCCGGACTTTCGGTCAGTCAAGGCGTGCTGGCGAATTCGCTCAACCAGCTCGGCGGCATCGCCGGGGGTCTCGCCGTCACCCCATTTCTCGATCGCTACGGCGCCGTCGCCGTCGTCGGACCGTTTCTGCTCGCCGTACCGGCGATCATCATTCTCGGCATGACCGGCAGCAACGAGTCGTGGATCTTTATCATGGCGGCAATCGTCGGCATCTGCGTCGTCGGCGCGCAAACGGGCCAGGGCGCACTCCAGGCCATCGTGTATCCGACCGCGCTGCGTTCGACCGGCGCCGGCTGGGCGATCGGCATTCAGCGCATCGGCGGCATCATCGCGCCGACGCTCTTCGGCGTGCTGATCGAAGCCAAGGTCGCCCAAACGGAACTGTTCGTCATCGCCGCCATCCCGCCGTTGCTGGCCGCAATTGCGTACATGCTCTTCGCCTACTCGCGGCGCAATTCGGGCCGCGGCTGGTCGGCGAGCGAAGCGACGGTTACGTAGGCGTCAGACTTCGAGGACGATGTAGTCGTCTTTGACGGACACCGCGAAGCGCTCCGCGATGTAGGGGCCCTTCGCGATCCGTTCGCCCGGTTCGACCGTCACGTTGTAGCGGCGCACGCGCGCTTCTTCCGGATTGCACCACGACTGGCCGGTGCGGATGTCGTACTGCCAGCCGTGCCAGGGGCAGCGCAGCATCTCGCCGTGGCGCAAAACCTCGAACTTCCCGACGTCCGACGACACGACCATGCCGACGATGCGGCCGCGGCACAGCGGCGCCGCTTCGTGCGGACAGCGGTTGAGCAGCGCATAGTACTCGCCCTTGACGTTGAAGATGCCGATGTCGCGGCCGTTCACGCTGACGATCTTGCTCGTCCCGGGTTCGATCTCGCCGACTTTGGCAACGACGTGTTGCGGCATGGCTCCCCTACTTGCTCAGGAGGTCGGCCAGTTCGGCCTGGAAGCTCTCGACGTCGCGGAACGAACGGTAGACGCTCGCGAAGCGGATGTACGCCACGGGATCGACGGTCTTGAGCGCTTCCATCAGCTTTTCACCGACGAGCGAGGACTGCACCTCGCTCTCGCCGCGGGTGAACATCGAACGCTCGAGGGACGCGACGATCTCTTCCATCTGCGCATCGGAGACCGGCCGCTTCTCGCACGCCCGCCGGAGACCGCTGAGGATCTTGTCGCGATTATATTGCTCGCGACGGCCGTCTTTTTTGACGACGAATAAGCGCGGGGCTTCCATCCGCTCGTAGGTGGTGAAGCGGTGCTTGCAGGCGAGACATTCGCGCCGCCGGCGGACGACGTTCTCGTCATCGCGGGAATCGACGACACGCGTCTCGCTCTTACGGCAAGTGGGACAAATCAGGTCGCGGCCCCCGCGGCAGTACGGACCACAATATGTAGTGGTCCTTGTCTAGTATACTACGACCTGCCCAATCTATGGTGCTGCCCTAGGACGCAGCGCCGATTTTGAACATCTTCGTGCCGCACTCGGGGCATTTGCCCTCGGTCGCGGGACGCCCATTTTTCATGGTGATCTGGGTCGCGTCTTTCATCTCACGCTTGGTCTTGCACTTTACGCAGTACGCCTCGGCAGCCATCGGTCTCCCCTTTGCTTGGTTTGCCCCCTGCCGCGCACGGTACGTCCGGCCGGGGTTCGGGCCTCGCTATTCCGAGGGGCCCCACGGATTCCTGGCCTTTCCGCGAGGGCCGTCGTCGTGAGGGAGCCGCGTGGAGGAATCGATCAGGCGCTTCCTGACGCGCGAGGAACTCGCCGTTGCTGCGTACGGCCGGCTCACCGGCGCGGTCCTGGCCGGGCTCTGGGCGGCCGGTGAACTCGCCGCTTTGGCGGCCCCGACCGTGGCCGTTGTCGGCACCCGCGCGCCCTCGGAGGACGGCCGGCAGCTGGCCCATCGGCTCGCGGCCGACCTCGGCGCCGCCGGGGTCTGCGTCATCTCGGGGCTGGCTCTGGGGATCGACGCCGCGGCGCACGCGGGATCCCTGGCGGCCGGAGCGCCGACGATCGGGGTGCTCGGCGGCGGCCACGATCGCTTCTTTCCACCCCGCAACGCCGAACTGGCCCGCCGCATCGTGGCCGGCGGCGGCGCGGTACTCTCGCCCTATCCGCCCGAACACCCAGCCTACCCATGGCAATTCCTGGCCCGCAACGGCATCGTGGCGGCACTCGCCGACGGCGTGGTGGTGGTTGAGGCGGCGGCCCGCAGCGGCGCCCTCAACACGGCCTCGTGGGCGGCCGACCGGGGTATCCCGGTGATGGCGTTTCCGGGTGATGTCGGACGGCCCAAAGCCGCCGGGTGCCTGGCCCTGATCCGCGACGGGGCGACGCTCGTTCGCGACGCCGGCGACGTACTGGCGCAGCTGGGTCTTACCCCCGCGGTTCGCCGGCCCGAGGCGGCGCCGGCCGGTGATCCGGCCGATGCGCGCATCCTGCGGCTGCTCGATGCCGGCCCGGCCGACGCCGATGCGGTCGTGGCCTCGAGCGATCTGCCCCCCGGGCCGGCGCTGGCGCGCGTGGGGGACTTGCTCGCCGCCGGGACGATCGTCGCCGGCTCGGACGGGCGTTTCCGGCGGTCGTCCGGCTGACGCTGCCGAACGCAGGCCGCGATGCACCTGCGCCTCATCGCGGTCGGCAAGCTGCGCGAGCCGTATCTCGTCGCGGCGGCCGAGGATTTCCGCCGCCGCCTGCGGCCCTACCATCGGCTCGAAGAGATCGAGGTGCGGGCCGGCGACGGCAGCGAGGCCGCGCGCGCGATGGCGGGCGAAGCCGAAGCGATTCTGCGGCTCATTGCGCCCAGCGACCACGTCTGGCTGCTCGAGCGCACCGGCACCGAAATTTCCAGCGAGGAACTCGCCGCGCGGATCGAACGCCTGCCGCTCGACGGCATCTCGCAACTCACGCTCGTGATCGCGGGCACGTACGGCGCTGCGCCTGCTCTGCTCGAACGCGCGCAATTCCGCTGGTCGCTCTCGCGCTTGACGCTCTTGCACGAATGGGCGCGCACGCTCGTGCTGGAGCAACTCTATCGCGCGGCGAAGATCGCTGCGAATGAACCCTACCATCACTAGCGACGGCACGATGCTCGATCTGCCGGCGCTCGCCGCACGCTTCGCCGCGGCGGCGCACACGCTCTACCCGGAGGGCGAGGCGAACGTCACGTTCGAACCGCCGCGCCGCGCCGAGCACGGTGACGTTGCGACCAACGTCGCTTTCGGTTTAGCGAAGGTTGCAAAAAGGAAGCCGCTCGACATCGCAAACGCGATCATCGCAAGCGCGATGGAAGATGCGGACGTGCGCGCGACGGTAGCCGACGCAACCGCGGCGGCCGGGTTCATCAACCTGCGCCTGGTACCGCAGTTCTGGCAACGCACGATCGCCCGGGTCTTGCGCGACGGCGCGGCCTACGGCCGCGGCGCGCCGCAGAACGAACGCATCTCGCTCGAGTTCGGCAGCGCTAACCCGACCGGTCCGCTCGTGGTCGTGCAAGGCCGCACGCTCTCGATCGGCGACACCCTCGCGAAAACGCTGCGGTTCGCCGGCTACGACGTTTTCACCGAGTGGATCATCAACGATGCCGGCTCGCAGATGGATACCCTCGCGCGCTCGCTCTACGCGCGCTACATGCAGCTGTGGGACGCCGCGTTTCCGTTTCCGGAAGAAGGCTATCCCGGCGACTACCTGGTGCCGATTGCCGAGCACATCCGCGACCGCGACGGCGAACGCTGGCGCAACGCCGCGGAAGCCGACTGGCTTACGCTCTTCGCCACGCTCGGGCGGGATGAGATCGTGCGCGAGCAGCAGGCCGTGGCGCAGCGTTTCGGCGTCGCGTACGACCTCTGGCAAAGTGAGCGGGCCCTGCACGATGCGGGCGCGATCGCGACCGGCATCGAGCGTCTGCGCACCTACGGGCTCACCTACGACAAAGACGGCGCGCTCTGGCTGCGCACGACCGAAAGCGGCGACAACGAAGACCGCGTGGTCGTCCGCTCCGACGGACGCCCGGCCTATTTCGCGAACGACGTCGCCTACCACTACGACAAGCTGCAGCGCGCCGACCGCGTGATCGATATTCTCGGTCCCGATCACCACGGCTACATCGCGCGCCTGCGCGCCCTGGCCGACGCCTACGGCCGCAGCGGCGCGATCGAAGTGCTGATCGCCCAGCAAATCACGCTCAAGCGCGGCGATGAGATCGTCTCGATGTCCAAGCGCGCTGGCCAGATCGTCACGCTCTCCGACATCATCGATGAAGTCGGCGTCGATGCGGCGCGCTTCTTCTTCGTCATGCTCTCGATCGATCAGCCGCTGACGTTCGACTTGGCGCTGGCCAAGGAACAGTCGAGCGACAACCCGGTGTTCTACGTGCAGTACGGGCACGCGCGCATCGCATCGGTCGTGCGCAAGGCGCTCGAACGTGATGCGGCGCTGCTCGACGATGCGAAGCGCGGGGAGCAGCTCGAACGCTTGAGCGAACCCAGCGAGATCGCGCTCGCCCGCCGGCTGGCGGAGTTCGGCTCGGTCGTGGCGGGCGTAGCGCGAACGCTCGGCACGCATCGCCTGCCGAAGTATGCCCGCGATGTCGCCGCCGACTTCCACCAGTTCTACTCCGACTGCATGATCCTCACCGACGACCGCGAGCAAAGCGTTGCGCGGTTGGGGCTCGCTCTCGCCACGCAGAGCGTGCTGGCCAAAGCACTCGAACTGTGCGGCATCTCGGCGCCGGAAACGATGTAGTGGGACGCTACTTCGAAGAGTTTACCGTCGGTTCGGAGATCGTGTCGGGCGGCCAAACACTCACCCTCGAATCGATGATCGCGTTCGCCGCGCTCTACGATCCGCAAAGCTTTCACATCGACGTCGAGGCCGGTAGGAAATCGCCGTACGGCGGCTTGATCGCCAGCGGTTTTCAGACGCTCGCGGTGGGCTTCCGCATGTTTCTCGATACCGCCGTGCTGGCCGGCACCAGCTTTGGTTCGAACGCGATGGACGATTTGCGCTGGCTGCGCCCGGTGCGGCCGGGCGATACGCTGCACACGGTCGCGCGCGTCATCGAAGCACGGCCGTCGGCCTCGAAGCCGGATCGCGGCATCGTGCGCGCCGCATTCCGCGTGATCAACCAGCAGGAAGAGGACGTGCTGACCTTTGCGACCACCGTGTTCGTTGCGCGTCGTCCGAACTGACCGTCGATAACGTCACGCAGGCGTGACTGCCGCCGAAGGGGCGCGGCGTCACGTGAAACGCCTCGGCTAGCGCCGAGATCAGAAAGAGCCCGCGGCCGCGTTCGCTCAGCGTGTCGGTCGGTAGGCGCGAGAGAAACCGGTAGCCCGGGCCGTCGTCGAGCGCGTGCAGCACGACGTGGCCGAAGCGCGCGTCGATAACGAACGTGGCCGAACCCGGCGTATGGCGTACGAGATTGCCGACCAATTCGGCCAACACGACCTCCGCGTTCACGATCGCATCGGGCGCGTACCCGCAGCGCTCGAGCGCAGCGATCAGCAGCCCGGCAAAGCGTCCGCTTTCGGCGGCGTCGCGCACGTCAACGCGGTATCGTTTCAACGCGACGCCCGCGTAGCTGGCACAGAGGATCGCCACATCGTCGCGCGAGCCCTCGATCAGCACCGCATCGCGAATGCGTGCTGCAAGTTCGCCGCTCGAAAGCGTGGCCGGATCGCGCAGCACGGCATCGAGCCGCCGGTAGCCTTCATCGATATCGTGCGTCGATTCGATCAGCCCGTCCGTAAAGAGCACGAGCACCGAGCCGGGCTCGATCGGACGCGACGCGCTCGGCGTATCATCGTGCTCGCGCAGGCCGAGCGGCAATCCGCGCGCCTCCAGCGGCACGATTTCGCCGGCCGGCGTGCACAGCAGCGGCGGCGGATGTCCGGCCGTGGTGAACGAGATCATGTTCTCAACCGGATCGATCACCGCCACGAACGCGGTCACGAAGACGTTGGGCGACTCGCTGCGCAGCGCGAGGTCCGCGGCTTCGAGCATCAGCACCGGATCGGGATGGACGTACGCGACGCCGCGAATCGCTTGACGCATGTTCGCCATCGTCACCGCCGCCTGCAACCCCGAACCGGCGACGTCGCCGATCGAGAGCACGACACGGCCGTCAGCTAGCGCAAAGGCATCGTACCAGTCGCCGCCGACGAGCGCTTCGCTGCGCCCCGCTTCGTAAATCGCGCTGAACGTGCACGCCGGAATGTCGGGCAGCGTCGCGGGGAGCGCCGCATCCTGGAAGCTGCGCGCCACCAGCCGCTCGCGTTCGAACAGCTCGGCATTACCGATGGCCGGCGCGATGCGCCGTGCCAGTTCTTGGAAAAACGCCGCGTCGGCTTCTCCGAAGCCGCCGGCGGCGTCGAACCTGGCCACGTTGAGCGTTCCGCGTTCGACGTTGCCGACCGTCAGCGGCGCGACGAGCGCTGAGGTGAAGCCCACTTCCGCGAAGACCTCGCCCGCACTCGCATAGAGGTTCCCAATTTGGTTGGCGAGCGCCGCCCGCTTTCGCTCGTCGCGATGGTAGACCGCGGCGACCCGTATGTCGCCGTTTTCATCGAGGAGATTGATGAACGCCCAATCGGCGAATTCGGGAACGACCACGTGCATCGCAGCATCCAGCGTGGCTTGCACTTCGAGCGACGCCGACAGCGCCGGCCCCAATTCGGAGAAGACTTGCAGCGTGCGCTGCGCGCGCCGCGCTTCGTGAACGTCGGTGCTGGTGCCGTACCAGCGAACGATCGCGCCGTTCGTATCTCGTTCCGGCGTTGCGCGCGTGAGGAACCAGCGGTAGGTTTCGTCGGCACGGCGGATGCGATGCTCGAGTTCGAAATTCTCGCCCGTTTCGGTGGCCGCCACCCACGCAAGGCGCGTCGGCTCGATGTCTTCCGGATGGAGGGTGCGCCAACCGACATCCACCGGCGAATCTTCCGGCCTGCCCGTGTACTCATGCCAGCGCCGGTTGTGCCATTCGGTCACACCCTCGGGGTTCGTCGTCCACATGAGCATCGGCATCGAATCGGCGATGACGCGGAACTGCACTTCGCGCGCGGAGAACTCGCGCCGCGCGGCTTCGGTAAGGCGAATGTTTTCGACCGCGACCGCGGCGCGGCGCGCGACCTCTTCCACCACCCGCACGTCGCTGGCTTCGAACGCGCGGTCGGAGAGGGTGCGCAGCATCGTGAGCGCGCCTAACCGGCGGCCGCCCACCATCATCGGCGCGACGATCATCGAACGGATGTTGACGAGGCGCCACGCCTCGCGCCGCGCCGGATCCGCAATCGAGTTTATGATGTAGGCTTCGTCGATCGTGGCGAGATGCAGCGGCTTCGGATCCGACATCGCGCGCGAAATGGGATGCGGCTGATCGAACTTCGTCGGAAAGGCCAGCGTCATCTCAACCGCTTCGGGCGGCACGCCGGCCGCGCCGGCACCGACGCGGCGGCTCCAGCCGTCGGGTCCGATCAAGTCGAAGAACGCAATATCGGCCAAGCCCGCCAGCGCCGCACGGGTGACGCCCTCGAGCAATGCATCGACGTCGTTTGCGGAGTTGGCGGTGGCGCCGCTCTCGGCCAGCAATTGCAGCGCGTCCATCGCGCGGTGCTCCGCATCGATATCGTTACCTGCGCCGAACCAGCGCACGATCTCACCGTGCTCGTCGCGCTCGGCCTCCGCATGTACCACGATCCAGCGGAAGGCGCCGTCGGCGTGACGCATCCGGAATTCGCCGCGATAGGCCTCGCCCGCGGCGAGCGCAACGTCGAACTCCGCTATCAGCTGTTTGACGTCGTCGGGGTGCACGAACGACATCCACCCCTCGCCGAGCAGCTCGTCGGGGGCTGCGCCCACGAGCGAAGTCCAGCGTTCGTTCACGTACTCGACGTTGCCGCGCGCGTCCATCATGCACAGGAGCGCCGGCGCTCGCCGGGCGATTTCCGCGACGAACGGATCGATCTTCATCAACCGTTGTGGACGGTCACGACGACGTCGGGCGTTTCGAGGGTGATCTCTTCACCGTGATGGTCGGCGTCGTCCGCCAGTTGCGCACGCACGATCCACGGCAACGCAAAGTACGTGAAGAGCACGCGCACCAGGGCAGCGGCCGGAATGCCGAGGATCAAGCCCCACAAACCGAACAATTCGCCGCCCGCGAACACCGCGAACATCACGCCGATCGGCGAAACGCCGACGGCGTCCGACATGATCTTCGGTACCAGTACGCTATCGGCGATGCGCGCGACGACGAAGATCGCGATCGTCACGTACACGACCATCGTCGTCCCTTGCGGGATCGCCAGCGCCGCGGCGATGACCTGCGCCACGATCATCCCGAAGAACGGCACCGCATATCCGAGCGCGCACACGACCGCCACCAGCAGCGCGAAGCCGAAGTGCGAGGGCGCGAGCACGGCCCACACGGCCGCGCCGACGATCGCGCACAGCGCGAGTTGACCGGCCACGAAGTGGCCGAAGATCGACGCGACCTCGACCAGCAGCGCGTTCGTCTTCGCGCGCCGCGACGGGGGCAGCAGCGCGAGCACGCCGCCGCGCACCGCGCGCCCGCGCGAGAGCAGAAAGACCGAGAGAATCAGCGCCGACGCACCGACGAGAAAGGCGTTGACCGTGCCGAGCAGGATCGTGCCGATCGAAGCGAGCGTCATCGAGAACATCGTGCCGACGCGTTCGCCCACCTCGGCTTGCATCTGACCGAACGTCGGCAACGCGACGCGATCGCCGAAGCGCGCGCGCACGAACGATTCGAGGTGCGCGACGCCGTCTTGCGAGGCAATCACGTAGTCGCTGGTGTGGGAGACCAGCACGATGATCTGCGCGTAGGTGATCGGCACGATCACGAGCGCCAGCAGGACCAGCACGCCGACCAAACCGACGTAAACGACCGCAATCGCGGCTGTGCGCGGCATCCAGCGTTCGAGCCGATGCACCAGCGGCGCGGCGCCGAACGCGATGAAGGCGGCGACGAGAAAAATCGAGATCGTGCGCGGGATGCGCACCGCAACGAAGCCGGCGCCAACCAGCACGAGCAGGATCACGATCGCGGCCAGGACGCGCCGCGCGGCGGTGCGGCTCATAGGGCTTTGGTCATCATGCGGCGTTCGGTGATAAATCCCGCGCCGGCGTAGAGTTCGCGCGCGGCAGTATTTTCTTCCGTGACCATCAACGAGAGATACGGCAGGCCGCGCTTGCGCGCGTGCTCCTCGATGCTCGCGAGCAGTTCGCCGCCGACGCCACGCCGCTGCATCGCCGGCTCGACGGCCATGTAGGCCACAAACGCTTGTTCGGTGAGCGTGATCTCATCCGGAAGATCGTAGATCAGCAGCGCAAAGCCGGCGGCGACACCGCCGGATTCGGCGATGAGGACGTCGTGTTCGCGCGCGAGCACGTACTCGACGAGCCGTTCGTAGGCGCCTTCGACCAGCGGCGGCAGCGCGATGCGCAGCGACGATACGCTCGTCGGCGACACGCGGCGGCCGAGGTCGATCACGAACGCGCGATCGCGCACGGTGCCGCGGCGGATCGCGATCGCGTCGCTCATGCCGGAACGGGTGCGCGCTCCCGCCAAGCCGGCAACTCCGCTTCCATGGCGGCAATGAGTTCGCGGTTTTGTTCGGGCGTGCCGATCGTGATGCGCAAGAAATTGGGCATACCCAGTTTGTCGCCCGATCGCACTACGATGCCGCGCCGCAGCAGATCCGTATACGCCGCTTCGGCTTCGCCCGGAACACGCACGGCGATGAAATTGGCCGCCGACGGATAGGCAAAGAGTCCCAACCGCCGGAACGCCGCTTCGAGAGTGGCCTTGCCTTCGTCGTTCATGGCGATCGTAGCGGCGCGAAATTCGCTATCGTCGAGCGCACCCATCGCCGCCAGCGCCGCCGTCGATGACACGTTGAACGGCACGCGCACGCGCTGCATCAAATCGATCATGCCCTGGTCGGCGAAACCGTAACCGAAACGCACCGAGGCGAGCCCGTAGAGCTTCGACATGGTACGCGTCACGATCGTTCCGCGGCGCGACTTCACGTAGTCGGTGCCCTCGACGCTCTCCGCGGGCATGTACTCACGATAAGCCTGATCGATAAACAGCAGCACGTTCGGCGGCAGCAGCGAGGCGAAGTTCGCGAAGGCCGCCGGGTCGACGCACGTCGCACTCGGATTGTTTGGATCGCAGACGACGATCGCTTTCGTCCGCGGCGTGACGGCAGCGAACATCGCATCGAGATCGTGGACGCCGTCGCGCAGCGGCACGCGCACCGGCGTCGCGCCGGTGACGATCGTATCGGCCGGAAAGAGCGAGAACGTCGGATCGGCCATGACGACTTCGTCGCCCGGGCCGACGAACGTTAGGAAGAACATCAGCAAAATCTCGTTGCTGCCGTGACCGAGGATCGTGTTCTCGATGCGCAGACCGTACGGCTCGGAGAGCCGCGCGCGCAACGCAAGATGATCGTCGTCGGCGTAGAGGTTCGCATCGGTGAGGGTCGCCATGGCGGCGAGCGCCTTGGGTGAAGAGCCCAGCGGATTTTCGTTCGACGACAGCTTGATCACGTGGTCGAGATCAAAGCGCCGCTTGGCCTGGTCGATCGTGGTCCCGGCACTGTAGGAGTGAAGCTGCCGCACGGCCGGCCGCGCGAGTGAAACGTAATCCATGACGTCCTCCGGATTTCGCGCCCCGGCGGCGCTGCGCCCGTTAGCGCAAAAAGCGCGATCCGGGCTCGTCGAGCGCCGCGCCCGCAGCGCATTGCGGGCAGACTGCCGGCTCGAACGACTCCAGCGGCATATCGAGCAGCGCAAAGAGCGGCGCGCCGACGTCGACTGCACCGCGCCGCACGACGACCGCCGCCGCCGCGACCACCCCGCCCTCGGCGCTTACCACGTCGATCACTTCGCGCACGGAGAGGCCGGTGGTGATCACGTCTTCCACCACCAGCACCCGCTCGCCCGGAGCGACGCCGAAACCGCGCCGGAAGCGGGCCGCTCCACCCTCTTTCTCGACGAAAATCGCGCGCGTGCCGAGTTGACGCGCCGCTTCGTAGCCCAGCACGATGCCGCCGACGGCGGCCGACACCACGCATTGCACATCGAGCGCCGGCATGCGCTCGAGCATGGCGGCAACGATGCCCGCGAGCAGCGCCGGATCTTCGAGAAAGCGGAACTTCTGCACGAAGCGGTTCGAGTGGCGACCCGATGAAAGCCGGAAATGACCCTCGAGCAAGGCGCCGCGCACGCGCAATTCCGCGAGCAGCGCGTCGGGTGTGAGTGCGGTCATGTCAGCTCAGCTCCGCCAGGATGGCTCGCGCCGCGGCGGCCGGATCGGCGTCTTCAACGATCGGCCGGCCGACCACGATGTAATCGGCGCCGGCCGCACGCGCATCGCCCGGCGTTGCGGTCCGGCGCTGATCGCCGTGCGCGCTGCCGCCGGGGCGAATGCCCGGGCAAAGCACGACGAACGCAGCCCCGCAGGCGGCCTTGATGCCGCCGGCTTCCGCCACGGAACACACGACGCCGGCGCAACGCGCCTCACGCGCTAGCGCAGCAAGGCGCAGCACGCTCTCGCCGGGACTGCCGCCCAGCCCCAAAGCGCTCACGTCTTTGGCGGCAAGGCTCGTCAGAATCGTGATCGCGAGCACTCCAGGCGCCGGTATGCCGAGCTCGGCCGCGCGTTCGACGGCAGCTTCCGCCGCGGCCGCAAGCATCTCCGCGCCTCCGAGCGCATGCACCGTCAACAGCGCAACGCCGGGACGCACCAGCGCCTTTACGGCCGCGTGAACCGTGCGCGGAATATCGTGCAGTTTGACATCGAGCATGTACGCGGCGCCACGCGATTCGAGCAATCCGAGCAGCTCCGGACCGTACCCGTAGAGCGCCTCATAGCCGACCTTAAACGTGACCTCGATGCCGGCGAGCGTCTCAATCAGGCGCCTCGCGCTGACAAATGTCGGAACGTCGATCGCGACGACGAGACGAGTTTTCACCCCGCGGACTTGGCGACCGATCCACGCGCTCCCGCAGATATCTTTACGGAGAAAGTTTGATGAGAAGGTGAACGGAGGTGACATTCCGGCCGTTATAGGTTATAGAGTCAGACATCGTGGTGAATACCGCGAGGGAGGAGCACCGAGATGGCCGGGATTCAGGTCTTCAAAACGTTAGCTGACGCGCTAAGAGCGGGCTATAGCGTTTACGACCGCACCGAAGACGGATATCTCGTCCGCACGCGCACGGCGAGCGGTTGGGCGATGGCGATCGTTACCTGCCGCTAGCGGCGCAACGACGAGCCGGGAAAATCAAAAGGAGCGGGTCGCTTAGGCGACTCGCTCCTTTTGCGTTGCGGCGGCTTAGAGCCGGTCCGGCGGCTTGACCGGACGCGCCAGTTCCTCGTAGCGCGGTCCGGGCGGACCCGGCTGGGCCGACCCGTAGCTGCGCTGGCTCGGCGGCGGCGGACCGGGCGGTCCCGGCGGCGGGGCCATCCGGTACGGGAAGACCGCACCCGACATCAACGCGATGATGATCTGGGCGACGCCGACAAACATGGGGATCAAACCGCCCAGCAGCCAGGGCCCGGGACGGATCGTTGCCGGGTTGAACGGGCCATCGCCGCCGTGATAGCCGATGAACGAGAGGCCGATCAGAAGGGCGAAGCCGACCGCCGCGGTCGTGATCCCGCGCCGCATCGTGCACTGTGCGGAATTCGGGTCGTCGTAGGCGCTGTAGGTCGGCATCGGCTGGCCCAGCGGCGCCGTCGGGCCCGCGGTCCAGGGCGGCGGCTGCGTCCAGGCGCCGCCGTTCTTGCGATTCCAGCGGCCGTCGGGCGGCGGCGCAATCCCCCGCCGCAGCATTTCCATCCGCTCGCGATGCTTCATCGTCCGGATCGCGATCCAGCCGAGTACCGGTAATCCGAACAGAAAGAACATCCCCAGAACCGGTACAATCGTGTCGTCCATCTCGCTA
>Ga0182016_10000141_pt1 | contig 83267 bp, 72 predicted proteins | sample 712S2MmetaG_FD_120491 | JGI IMG/M metagenome (GOLD analysis project Ga0182016, IMG submission 120491) | Permafrost microbial communities from Stordalen Mire, Sweden - 712S2M metaG | ecosystem: Environmental > Terrestrial > Soil > Wetlands > Permafrost | place: Sweden: Stordalen | collected...
ACGGTGCGGATGTCGTCGGCGGGGCGGCGGAGATGGCGGAACTCCATCCGGTCGGATGCTACGAAGAGAAGCTTCATGACGTGGATCGGTCCGGAGCGGGAGTTCGCTGGCGGAGAGGGGTAAGCGCGGCCAGCCAGAGTCCCACCATCAACAGCATGTCGAAGAGTGCGTAAAACAGCAGATGATGGCGAGGAATATCCATAGCGTCCGCCAGCGACGCGACGGCGAGTTCGGTCGATGCCATACCGATCAGGATCAGCCCGGAAGCTACCCCGCCGGGCGGCAGGTTGCGCCGGCGCGAGATGAGCAGGAACGCCACGGCCGCCGCGCAGGTGAGGAAACAATTGAGGTAACGCGCGCCGCGCCGCTCGAACAACGCCCGCTTGAGATTGCTCCAGTCAGCGAAGGACTGAGCTTCGGCATTTGGGGGGAGGCCCGCGGCGGGGTCGAAATTACCCAGCGCCGGCCTCTGCCAGCCAGCCTCATCGAGCGAGGCGCGCAGGGCCACGTAAGCGTCGCGCGGATGGGTCAGGAGGAAGATTGCCAGGCTGCCAAGTGTGACTCTGCGGTGAAATGCCGCCACGAAGGCCGGATCCCCCATGGGCGAGCCGCCGGAGAAGGAAATCATGCCGATGTAGGGCCGGTAGCTCCGGTCCAGGCCGAGATCCGCCAATGTGCGGTCCACGTTCTTGGAATACGGAAGCACATGGGAAAAGATGGTGGAGAAGCAGCCGCGCGCGGCGTATTCTTCGGGGGTGCTTTTCCAGAGCCACAACAGGGCGACTGCGGTTATCGCCGCGGCGAACGTCCGCAGCTTTCTGGTTCCCAGCACGCAAAAGAAACCGGCGAGCCAGAACCCCAGCGCGGAATGTTGGGCCTTTGAGGTCACGAGCAGAAGGCTAACGCAACCCAACAGGACGATGTCGGCGCGGCGGCGCCATCGGAGTACGCGCAGGGCGAGCACGACGGACAGCAGCAGAAACAGGAAACCGGCGACGTCCGTGTAAAACGAGTTCAGGTAGGCCACGTACATCACGTCTCCGAAAAATGCCAGCGCAAGACCGCCGATCAGGCAGCGGCGCCAGCCTGGCATATCGTTCAGGAGAGGGAGGAACAGGCAAAATGCGGCCAGGAAGAGCGCCCCGTGGATCAATCCCATGAAGCGCACGTCGAACGAGCCATCCTTGGAGAAGATGGCATTGAGTGCCAGCGCCGGCGGCACCAGGAGAATTTCGGAAGAGTAGAACCCGCCGAAATAGTTTACCCGTGGATCGAATCGATAGCGGGTGTCCGAGTAGCGGACTTCGTCGTCCACCGGCATAGTCAGGTGGAAGACACCGTAGGTTCGCGAAAAGTCTCCGTTATTGCCTACCCCGATTACCGGCGGCACTATGAGTTGCCAGATCAGTACGACCGCCGCCGCGGTGGAGAGTACGTGCGTGCTGGTCACGAACCCATAGTATAAGGCTCCGCTCCTCGCATAGGCGGCGCGCAGACCGACTGGGGTTACAATTATCGGCGATGTATTCCCCCCGCCGTGTCTTTTGGAGTTGGGCAGTTGCCCTGGCGCTGGCCGCCCTGACCGGTGTCGAAATCTATGGTTTTTCGCTACGGAATCTGTTTGCGCAGCATATTTGGGATGAGGTCGGTCTAGCGAGGCTGGCTCGGTTCGCGGGAATTTTCCTGGCCGGGGCTGTGCCGATTCTCCTGATGGTCCCGTGGAGTTTCGCCGGTGTGGTGGTTTGTCTGGTTGTCATCGGTACGGCCGTCTCGGTGGGTCCGGCTGCTGTTTTCGCGGTGGCGCTGTTTCTGGTTGCCTCTTGCACGTTAGGAATGTGGGTGGTGGGACGGAGCGAACGGGAGACGTGGGAATCGCACGTCCTGGCGATGTTGACCGGCATGGGGCTTTACATTTTTCTGATGTACCTGGTGGCGCGATTGCCCATAAACTATCCGGCTGTCTGGGGCTGTTTGTTGGCCGCCCCTGTCCTGCTCGATTGGCGTAAGGCCGGACGCCGCGCCAGGCAATGGGCCGGCTGGCTTGGCTCGTGCGAGTTGCGTCCCTGGCCGCAGCGATGGGCGGCGGCCGCTTTCGCATTCGTCATCACCATGCACTGGCTGGTGGTTTTAGGCCCGGAAAAGGGCGCTGATGGGTTGGCGATGCATTTGGCCATCGCCCACAACATCTCACTCCACCACCAGTTCACACTGCTGCCTTCGCTTTTCGTATGGTCGGTGATGCCGATGGGCGCGGATTTCGCCTATGCCATCGTGCACCTCTTGGGCGGCGAGTTCGGCGTGCGCCTGCTGAATTGGGCGATGCTCATCCTGTTGGGGCTGTTACTCTACGCCAACCTTCGGCGCTATGTCTCATCGGCAGTAAGCCTGCTGCTGGCAACTCTATTCGCGACCACTCCTCTGGTGCAGGCGCTGACGGGGTCGATCATGGTGGACAACATGCTAGCGGTAATGCTTCTGGGCAGCCTGTCCGCTCTATGGCGTTTCGGCGAGACCGGCCGCAGGGGGTTTCTATTTGCGGCCATGTTCATGGGCGGAACGGCCGTTTCGATCAAACTGGGAGCGCTGAGTTTCCTGGCGATTGCGATGCCGTGCCTGCTGGTGGAGATCGTACGCAACTGGAAGGCTCTGCGACCCAGGGCGGCCGGGGTCTGCGTGCTCGCGCTGATGGCATTTCTGCTCACGGGCGCTCCCGCCTATGGCATCGCCTGGTGGAAGACGGGTAATCCGATATTCCCTTTTAAGAACGAGAAGATTCATTCGCCGCTGCTGGATCCGGCCGTGCAGTTTCAGGACAACGAATTCCGTCAACCGCTCAGGTGGACTCTGCCCTTCGACCTGACTTTCCGCAGCCACTCTTATTACGAAGGACAAGACGGCGCCTTCGGCTATCAATACCTGGTGTTCCTGTACCTGGGGCTTTTGAGCTTGTTCCTGGTGAAGTCGCGGAGGTCTTTCTGCAGCCTGCTGGTAGCGGTAGGGGGCTCGATTCTGGTTTTCCGGGAGGAGCCGAACGCACGCTACCTGTATGCCGCGATGCCTCTGCTTTCGCTTCCCTTTGCGGCCTTGCTGGGGTGGTTGAAAACGAATCAGCGCGCGCTCTACGGAGCCGCGGTAGGGGTGGCGATTGTTTGCTGCGGACTCAACCTGTATTTCATGCCGGGCTCCAATTGGTACCACAAGGATTTCCACATGCGGTCTCCGTTCTCGCGGAGCGGACGGGAGCGCTACACGCGGGAATATGCTCCCATTCGAACCGTCATCCGGCATTTCAACCATGTTCACCCCGGCGCTGCCATCTTTCTGGCGAACGATGAAGACGTGGCCGACCCCGAGGGCGACGTGTATCAGGGTGGCTGGCATCAGTATTCGACGTTGGAAAAGCTGCGTGGAGCGCGCACGCTCGATGCCATGGGACGGCTGTTCGAGCAGTGGGGAGTGCACTATTTCACTTCGCGAAAGCTGGGGCCGGGGGAGCATACGGACCCGGAGATCCTGGCGGAGTTTCTGGAGAAATGCACCGTGCCGGAATATCGACTGGACGCGATTCTCCTGACGAGGCTGGACCCGGCTGCATGCGGCATGGCGCTGCCTGCGCCGGCGATCGGGAAGCCATAGCCTCGGCTTACGCGGCTGCGCTGCTGTTATCAGATCTGATAATATATTCCCGTGAAGGCCAGTGAACTGAAGCGGTGGCTGGCAAAGCAGGGGTGCACTTTCGAGGAAGGAACGAACCACACAAAAGTCAAACTGGGTGGGCGCAGATCGCAGATTCCACGCCACCCGGCCGTCGAAATCAAGACCGGTACATTTAGCGCGATTCTGAGACAGCTCGGTCTCAAGAAGTGAGGCACATGTAATGTTGTACTTTAATGCTCTCTTTGAACCAGACACCGAAAAAGGTGGGTTCGTAGTCACTTTCCCGGATTTCAAATGGGGGGTCACCCAAGGCAACACTGAAAAGGAGGCGCTCGATATGGCGGTCGGCGCGCTGCAGATGATCGTCGATGACTACATCGAAAATGGCCAGCCGGTTCCCACTCCTCGCAAGCTGCGCGGCCGAAAGTACCGCGCGGTCCGATTGCCCGGTCTACAGTCCGCCAAGGTTGAACTCTACAACGTGTTCCTGGCTTCCGGCATTCGGAAGGCCGAATTGGCCCGGCGTCTCGATATACCCAGCCCCAACATCGACCGGTTATTCAGCTTGCGGCATCAATCGCGGCTGGATCAACTCGAGGCCGCTTTCAAGGCGCTGGGCAAGGAACTCACGATCGACATTCGCGATGCGGCGTGAGTCCGGCCAGTGCTAGTCTCCGTGGCGATTGACGGAGCTTCGGGTATCGGCGAGCCGAACAGAAAAACCAGTTTCTCACAGAGGCGCAGAGAACACGGAGCACAAAGAATCGTCTTCTCTGTGGCCCCGGTGTCTCTGTGAGAGATATTCTTTCCGTCCGGAGCCGATTCAAAGGCCGAAACACCTCTTTAGTTCTCTCGCCAAGGCGCAAAGACGCAAAGGAAATCACGCCCAGACGGGTTTGCCCGACCGGGTGAGACCGCTCGAGAACGCAGTGTGCCAATACCGGGCATTCGCCCACCCGCGAAAAACTGCGGGGCGAGATCAGGAGTTTGGAGACTCGCCTTACGCCACACGGGGGAGGCGGCCGGTCCCGCTGAACCACTCCACCGCGCGGGCCAGAGCCTGATCGGCTGGGCCGGGGATGAAGCCAAGGTCGTGGCGGGCCTTTTCGTGAGTAACCCACATCTTCTCGCGGGCCATGCGGACCGCGGCCAGCGGCACGCGCGGCGCGATGCCGGTGAGGTTGGCCCAGGCCGTGCTGCACGCGCCGGCGCAGAGCGCTACCGCATAGGGCAGGCGAACGGTGGGGGCCTTGCGATCGGTGAGGCGCGCGAGTTTCTGTAAGATCTGCGCTAGCGTCAGGTTTTCCGCGCCGAGGATGTAGCGCTCGCCCACTTTACCGCGCTCGCATGCCAGCCAGTGGCCCTGCGCGACGTCGCGGACATCGACCACGTTGAGGCCAGTGTCGATGAAGGCCGGCATGTCGCCCTTGAGGAAATCGAGAACGATCTTGCCGGTAGGAGTCGGCTTGACGTCGTGATCGCCGATGGGAGCGGTGGGATTGACCACCACCACCGGCAGCCCCGCGCGGGCAAATTCCAGCGCTACCTGCTCGGCCTGGAACTTGGAGCGTTTGTAATCGCCGGTCATTTCGGCGAGAGTCACGGGCACGGTCTCGTCGCCGAGCGTGTTATGGGGAATGCCGATGCACCCGACGGTGCTGGTGTAGACCACGCGCTCGACGCCGGCCTGGCGAGCGGCTGCCAGAAGATTGCGAGTGCCGTCGACATTGGAGCGGTAGAGTTCGCGTGGATCTTTGGCCCAGAGGCGGTAGTCGGCGGCCACGTGGAAGACGAGGCCACAGCCGCTCACGGCGCGGTCGAGGGATGCGGCATCGCGCAAATCGCCGGTGGTGGGTTCGACGTCGAGGCCGTCGACCCGGCTGCCGGCGCGGAGGAGAGCGCGGACGCGATAGCCGTGCTCGATGAGGACGCGGGCGACGTGCCAGCCGATGAATCCGGAGGCGCCGGTGACGAGGGCGGGTTTCATAGTGGGGCACTCACACAGGGCAAGCTAAAGCATGCCACATCATGCCTGCGAGCGGGCCCGGGACTTCACGTAGGAAGTCAGCGCCAGCAGCGGGAAATAGTCCTTGTACAGGTGGTAGTTGAGGTAAAAGACTTTGGGGAAACCTGTGCCGGTAGCCAACTCCTCGTCCCAGTTTCCGTCTGCGCGCTGCGTTTCCAGCAAGTATTCGATGCCATGCTGGACGCTCAAACTGTTATCGTCGCCGCCGGCGATGAGGCCCATGATGGCCCAGGCGGTCTGCGAAGGGGTACTTTCCGCGGGAGTGAAGGTGCCGTTATCGTAGCTGGCGCAGCTTTCGCCCCATCCGCCGTCGGCATTCTGTATGGAACGAAGCCATTCCCCGCCGCGCAGGACGTGGGCTTCGCGATCGCTCTCGCCGGACGCAGCCAGGCCGCGCAGGGCGAAGCAGGTGCCGTAAATATACGCCACGCCCCAGCGCCCATACCAGCTACCATCGGGCTGCTGATTCCGCACCAGCCAATCGACACCGCGGCGGACGACGCGGTGGTTGCGGTCGACGCCGTGAGCCGCCAGCGCCTCCAACACGCGCCCGGTGATATCGGGGCAGGTGGGATCGAGCATGGCGTTGTGGTCGGCGAAGGGGACTTTGTTGAGGAACTCCCAATTGTTGTCGGCGTCGAAGGCGGCCCATCCGCCGTCGGAGGACTGCATGGCGAACAGCCAATCGAGCGCGCGGCGATGGCAGGCTTGCTGCGCCGCGGGGTCGGAAGCGCGCGCGGTGCCAAGGGCGAGCATCACCATGGCGGTGTCGTCGACATCGGGGTAAAACTCGTTGGAGTATTCGAAGGCCCAGCCGGAGGGCTCGGTATTGGGCCGCTTGACCGACCAATCGCCCTTGCGGCGGACTTCCTTGTCGAGCAGCCAATCGGCCGCCTGACGCAACGCGGGCTGTTCGTGATCGCACTGGCCTAGCGCGTAGAGCCCGATGCCGGTGTCCCATACCGGCGAAAAGCACGGCTGGAAGAAAAACCGGCCGTCGTCATCCACCATCAGATTGTTGAAGTGGCGCAGAGCTTCGGCGCGCAACGGATGATCTTTGGCGTAGCCGAGGACATCGAGCGCCATCACCGAATACATCATCGGCGGATAGATGGCGCCCAAGCCTTCGCAGTGATGCAGACGCTCGATCATCCACTCTTTGGCTTTTTCGATAGCGCGGCGGCGGATGCTCTTGGAACCGCGGCGCTCCCACCATTTGAGGAACCAATCGGCGCTCAGGAAAATATTGTGCCAGGTGAGCCACTGGCGATCTTTGCGGAACGACCACGCGGGGCTGGCGCCAGGCTTCCAAATCTCGTCGAGATTGAAACCTTCGGGAACCGGCATGCGCGGATTGGCGGCGTGCAGGATGGAAAGCGAAACTACAATGGCGCGCGTCCAGGCCGACATCTGGTAAAGGAAATCGAACGGCAGCAGGACTACTTCCGGTGGAATGCTGGGACAATATTGCCGCGGGTAAAGATCGAAGAGGCTGAGATTGACTTTGACGTAGCTGTTGGCCGCCTGAATGCCGCCCATCTCGAGGATGCGCTCGCGAAGACGAACCATGCGCTCGTCATCGAGCGGAATGCCGGCCAGTTTGAGCGCGAAGTAAGCTTTGACTGAGGCGCTGACTTCGGCCGGACCGCCGGTGAAGATGTTGAAGCCGCCGTCGGGGAGCTGGCGATCCAGGATGGCCCTCGCCGCCTTATCGATCGGCGAGCGGGTTTCCGGCTCCCAGACTCCGTTTTGCGGCGGATAGAGCCAAAGCTGGAACAGGATGTAATCGGATTCGAGGGTGGTGTCGGCGGTGAGTTCGGCGCACCAGTGGCCGTCGCGCTGTTGCAGGCTGGCGAGCCATCCCGCAGCGCGGCGTATGGCCGGTTCAACCGCGGATTCCAGCGAATTGCCGATTTGTACTGGCGCGCTCATTGAATCGTAATTGTAAGCTCCGATGGCAATGAGAATCTCACGTCTTCGTCCACCAGTTCGATTTCTTCCATCCGATGAAAGCTCGCGTCTTTGAGGAATTGCATCAATTCCTGCACCAGATGCTCGGGTGCGGAGGCCCCGGCGGTGACGCCGACGTTCTTCACTCCCTGCAACCATTGCGGATCGATATCGCCGCAGTCGTTCACCAGATGCGATTTGACGCCGAAATTGTCGCCCACTTCCACCAGCCGTTTGGAGTTCGAGCTATTCTGCGATCCGACCACCAGTAAGAGGTCCACGCACTCGGATATGGCTTTGACGGCCATCTGCCGATTCTCGGTAGCGTAGCATATATCCTGCGCGGGCGGTCCCTGAATCAGGGGGAATCGCTGTTTGAGGCGGACGATGATATCGCGGGTTTCGTCGAGGCTCAGTGTGGTCTGGGTGAGATAGCGAATGCGGGTGGGATCGGGCACTTCCAGGCGGTCGACATCTTCCACCGTTTCCACCAGGAAGCTGCGGCCGGGAACTTCTCCCAAAGTGCCGATGACTTCATCGTGATCCTTGTGGCCAATCAGCACGATGCTGAAACCGTCGCGCGCGAAGCGAACTGCTTCCAGATGAACTTTGGTGACCAGGGGGCAGGTGGCGTCGATCACATCCAGCTGGCGGTCGATGGCCTGCCGGCGAACCGCAGGCGCTACGCCGTGAGCGCTAAAAATGGCTCGCGCTCCCACCGGAACCTCGTCGAGTTCTTCCACAAAAATGGCGCCGGCATCGCGTAATTCGTCCACCACGTGTTTGTTGTGGACGATCTCTTTGCGCACATATACCGGTGGGCCGTAGAGATCCAGGGCGATTTTTACGACATCGATGGCTCGCACTACACCGGCACAAAAGCCCCGCGGCTTGAGCAAGAATATTTTCTTGTCCGCGCCAAGATTCGGCGTGATGGGCTTAAGTGGCATAAATATGGATAGTGTCAATTATAACAGGTGGTTTATGGGGTTCGCACGCCAAAATCCGTGTATCGTAAGCATTTGCGTGGTTTATAACCGTGCGAACATGGCACACTGTGGTCATGGTGGAGTGGACCGAAGTAATAATCGTAGACGATCTGAGAATACGTTTGGTTGCAAGCAAATCGGGACTTCGGGCGGTGCAATTTCACCGATTTCGCGAGCCGCAAGGCGAAAGAAATGACACCAACAAATGGATGAATCAGGCGACCGAAGAGTTGCGCGCCTATTTTGCGGGGAGAATACGAGTATTTTCCGTTCCATTGGATATGGAGGGTACGGATTTCCAGCTAAATGTGTGGGATCGGCTTACGAAAATCCCCTACGGGGAAACCCGGAGCTACGCGCAGGTGGCGGAAGCGGTTGGACGTCCGAAGGCGGTGCGGGCGGTGGGGGCGGCGAATGGGAGCAATCCGGTGGCGATTATCGTGCCGTGCCATAGGGTGATCGGGTCGAACGGGAAGTTGACGGGATATGGGGGCGGGCTGCCGTTGAAAAAGAGGCTGCTGGAACTGGAAGGCGCGTGGACTATGGGGCTGAGGATGTGAGGATTGGGAAAGGCACCGCTCCCTCGCGGTCGCGGCTCTTCAGGGGTGTGATGTGACGGATGCCTCACGGTCGTGGCGCGGTAAAGGTGTGGGTTCGGCGTGCTTGCGGACGACCACTAACGTCTGGGTCAGGATGAGCGGCCAGAGGGTCTTCGATAGCAGCACTTCTCCTCGGCCGCGTATGGCGGCCAGCACTTCAGCCGGGATGAGCGGGCGCTCGTCGGGGAATTGCCAGAGGCCGAACATTTCGGACAGGGCGCGGGTGACGCGGTAGAGCAGGGTGGGCGTGGGGAACGTGATGATTGCCGTTCCGCCGGGGCGCAGGACATCGAAATGCGCGAGCACTGCCTGATGAGTTTGCGCCTCATCGAAATGCTCGATCACTCCTACACTGAACACCAGGTCAGCCTGTGCTTCGAGGGCGAGCCCGAGCACGCTTTTCTGGTGCAGGCGCACGCGACCGTCGCTTCGCGTTCGCTGCTCCAGCAGCGACAGACCGTACGCGTTGGTGTCGACGACGTCGTATTGGCGGCAGCCGATATCGGACATGATGCCTTCGACGAAGCGACTGTTGGCGCCGCCGATCTCGACGACCGATAGCTCCTGCTTTCCCTGGGCGGGCGAGGCGAATTGCCTGATCGCTTGCAGGAGCACCTTGCCGGTATATTTCCGCGTGAACCTGGCGGTCCGGGCTGGATGCTTGTGGTAGCGGTCCCAATCGGTCGCCTGGCCCGTTTTGCCGCGGCGGGTGAAAACCAGGTCTCGCTGGATGGCGAAATTGGCGATGAACAGCAGACTCTCGGCGAACAGTTTCGCGGGGACGGCTCGGATACCGAAAGATCGGTGCAGGAACTGAATCATCGAATAAGAGACCAAGCCGTTGACCGCCACCAGCGCGACGTACTTCGGCAGCACTTTGGTGTGAGGCTGCTGGGAGTGAAACACAGTGCGGCGCACGCCCAGGTAGTTGAACGTCATGGCCACCAGGCGCGCCGCTACCATGGAGCGGGCGATATTCCCGGTTGCCCGAAACGCCAAGGCAAAAACCGCGTTATCCACCACCGCCGTGCACAACGAGAGCAAGCTGAAGCGAAGCAGCAGGAAGTAAATGCGCATCGAGTCGAGGATGGGGTGGAAATGCGAACTCTCGTTGTTGCCCAGATAAATGGTGCGGATGGGAATCTGGATTACCGGAAAGCCCTGGTGCTTGCAGGCCAGCAGCATGTCGAGCTCGAACTCGTAACCGGAGGACGGCACGTGCAGCAGGTGCGGGATCAAGCGGGCCGGAATACCGCGCAGTCCGGTTTGCGTATCGGCGAGGTTCTGGCCGACCATGATGCGCATTAAGCCACGAGTCAGGTTGTTTCCCAGTCGGCTGCGCAGAGGGACACGGCCGCCGAAACTGCGGACCCCGAGGATGAGCGCGTTGCCATCGGCGGGAATGGCATCGGCGACGTGTACGATATCGTCGGGATGATGTTGGCCGTCGCCATCCCCGGTGACGACGCCGCAGCAGCCCGGGCATTTTACGAGCGCGTAATTCAAGCCGGTTTTAAGCGCGGCTCCTTTTCCCAGATTGACGCTATGGGCGAGCAGATGCACGCGGTTGGAGCGGGCGACGCGTTGAAAGATGGGGTCGAATTCCGGTCCGCTGCCATCGTTGACTACGATGATGGTGTCGAAGCCGCGTTCTAGCAGCGCTTCCACCAGGGTTTCCAGGGCTTCGCCGGGCTGGTAGGACGGGACTAAAACGGGTACCTGCGCAAATGCCATGGATCAGTCAGATTTTACCATTGGTGCAAGCAAGAGAATCCTCACCGCAGAGACGCCGAGACGCTGAGAAAAACAAAGACCAATGACGAAACCGGAGAGCGCTGAGGGGGCAGAGGACGCGGAGGAGTAGGGCTCCGCGGTCTCAGCGTCTTCGAAATCAATACCGCGCGTTCAACTGATAGCATATTAAGAACTGTCGGCGAATGGACGATGGAAGTGGGAATGCTCACAGTTTCCGGATGGGAGCGATTCGATGAAAGTGCTGCTTGGAATGGTGTTGGGAGTCGCGATACTGGCGGCTGGTGCGTTTCTGTATTTCAGGCTGGGCTTGGCGCCGGTGGCGACTGCGTCGGCTCCCATGCCGTTCGAACAGTTCCTGGCGGAAGGGGCATTGCAGGCCAGGATAACGAAAGAAGCTCCGACGACTGTGCCGATTCAGGCTGACGAATCGAATCTGGCGGCGGGTGTGAAGACGTATCGGGAGTCGTGCGCGGTGTGTCATGGGTTGCGCGGCGTGGAGGAGACGGCGGTCGCGAAGGGCATGTTCCCCAAACCGCCGCAGTTCCTCGCTCATGTGGGAAAGGGCGGCGGCGCGGTTGGGCAAACCTTTTGGGTGGTGAAGAACGGCATCCGGCTGACGGGGATGCCTGGCTTCGGGGCTTCGATGAGCGACGAACAGATTTGGCAGGTGAGCCTCATGGTGGAACAACGCGATAAACTGCCGGGCGGCCTGGAGAAGATGCTATCGGAGCCCGCTGCCGGGCCTAAGCGATGAAGGCAATCGCGATTCGGGGGCCACTATCCGGATGGACGAAAGCTGCAGGCGGACAAGGCCGGTGAGAGTTGCGGGCCGATGGATTTAATTGTGGACGCCAGCGGCATTGCGCCGCTCGAGTTCAATCTGCTGGACGCCCTCGACATCGATGGGGCGTACGTGCTGACCGGCATCCCGGGTGGGGATCGTCCGCTGCAAATTCCGGGGGCCAGTTCGATCCGGCAGCTGGTATTGAAGAATCAGCTGAAGCTGGGGAGCGTGAACGCGGCGCGCGGCCACTTCCAGATGGGCGCGAACCATCTGCAGCAGGCCCATTTGAAGTGGGGCGCGCTTCCAGACCAGCTGGTAACACAGCAGTATACGCCGGCAGAGTTCATCGCGTCGCAGGAGCATCGCGAGCCCAATTCGATTAGGCAGGTGGTGGAGTGGACAACGGCGAGCCCGCGGGCTTAGAGAGGATTCCGGCGAAACTTCAGCAGCCGGGCGCGGCGCGCTTCTGGCTGGCGCTCACGCTTACCGGCGTCAGTACGGGAATCGGCGCGGTGGTGCTGACGCGGCTGCTCGAATGGGTGCAACGGCTAGTCTGGGGCGGCTCCGGCACGGATCTGTTGAATGCCGCGGAACATGCGGATGCATGGCGACACGTTTGGGTGCTGCTAGCGGCGGGCGCGGTCACCGGGCTGGGGCAGATCATTCTGCGGCAGCTTTCGAGCGGCAACGGGATCGATACTACCGCGGCGATCTGGTTTCATGCGGGGCGGCTGCCGGCGTGGCGAACGCTGGGAAGCGCGGTGCTTTCGGTTTTGATCGTCGGCATGGGAGCATCGCTCGGCCGGGAGGGCGCGCCGAAACAAGTTGGGGCGGTGATGGCGAATGTGTTCACCAATCGCTGGCGATTGTCGGACGAGCAGCGCCGGCTATTGGTGGCTTGCGGGGCGGGTGCGGGGATGAGCGCGGCGTACGGCGTTCCGGTGGGCGGCGCACTGTTCACGCTGGAAGTGATGCGCGGCGTGCTGGCGCTACGGTTCGTGCTGCCGGCATTGTTCGCGTCGGCGATTGCCGCGGCCGTCTCATGGATCGCGATGCCGGACGCGCCGACTTATCGCATTCCTTCCTTTGCAAATTCGGCGCCGGCGGTGGCGTTCGCGCTGATCGCGGGTCCGATTGCGGGCGTGGTTTCGGTCTGGTATGTGCGGCTGATCATGTGGGCCGACCGGTCGAAACCGAAGGACTGGGAGCGGCTGATCGCGCCGGTGGTGGGGCTGGGACTGCAGGGAGTGGTGTCGATCCGCTTCCCGCAATTATTGGGAAACGGCAAGGACATTTCGCAGTTGGCACTGGCAGGGCAGGTTGCGCCGCTGTTGCTGCTGACGCTGTTGGTGCTGAAACCCATGGCGACCGCGTTGTGCATCCGCGTGGGCGCGCCGGGCGGCTTGTTTACTCCGTCACTGACCGTGGGGGCGATGCTCGGGGGCGCGCTGGGCGCCGCGTGGTCGTGGATTTGGCCGGGGCTTCCGCCGGGACTATGCGCTCTGCTTGGAGCGGGCGCGGTGCTGGCGGCGACCACTCAGGGGCCGATTTCGGCGGTGGTACTTTTGATGGAACTGACGGGGCGGGACCGCTCGTTCATCCTGCCGCTGCTGATTATCGCGGGCACGGCAACACTGGTGGCGCGGTCGATTGAGCCGCGATCGATTTACGATGCGAAGTTGAGCGACGAGGAGATTGCGGAACGGCAGAAGATGCGGGATCGGCCGATGCAAGCGTAAGGGGGCGGGGTTGTAGGCAAACCAGCTGGCGTTGAGGGTGAATGGAGTGGCAGCGGCGCCCCACAAGAAGTATCGCCGCGCGGGTTGAAGAGCACGGCTCGCGCGTGGGCCGGGCTGGGCAAGCTAAAGCTTACCCCACGATGCGGGACGAGCTTCAGAGGTACTTGCAATATTCGGCTGAATCGGGCGAAAGGCACCGCTCCCTCGCGGTCGCGGCTCAGTAAGGGCTGCTGTTTCAACACGGGATTAATAAGCCGCGCGCGCAAGCAAGCGGTTTCCGGGAATTTTGCAAGTACCTCTTCCGCTTGTCCGAGCGAGCGAAGTTCGCCCCGTCAGCGCCACGGGCACTCCCTCGCGCACCTCAAATTTTCGCTGGTCCTATAAGAGAACAAGTGAAGCATGTCCCACCGCCTGATAAAATGAAGCATCCCGATGCCCATCCAGACCCGCACGGCAGGCGCGCGTCAATTCTTTTCCCGGCACGGGACGCTCTCCAAGTGGCATCCCAAGTATGAATTCCGCGCGGGGCAGGTGGAGATGGCGGAGGCGGTGGAAGCGGCGCTGGCGGACAAGCGCCATCTGATTGTGGAGGCCGGAACGGGCACCGGAAAGACGCTGGCTTATCTGGTGCCGGCGCTGCAATCGGGCAAGCGCGTGATTGTTTCCACGGGCACGAAGAATCTGCAGGAGCAGCTTTTCTTCAAAGACGTGCCATTCTTGCAGAAGCACTTTCCGCGTCCGCTGAAGGTCTGCTACATGAAAGGCCGCAACAATTACGCCTGCCGGCAGAAGATTTACGACGCGGAAAATGCGCCGGTGCTGAGCGGCCTGGAGGAAGTGGCGGATTTCGAAATCATTCGCAATTGGGAAAAGAGCACGGAATTCGGCGATCGCGCGGAGATCAAGACTCTGCCCGAGGGATCGACTACGTGGGCGAAGATCGACGCGCGCAGCGATCTTTGCACCGGCCAGAAGTGCGCCAATTTCGACCGCTGTTTCATTACGCAGATGCACCAGAGGGCGCTGGAGAGCGATATTATCATCGTCAACCACCATCTGTTTTTCGCCGATCTTTCGCTGAAAGACGAGAACTACGAAGGCGGCATTTTGCCGGATTATCAAGCGGTGGTTTTCGACGAAGCGCACGAAATTGAAGATGTAGCGGGACAATATTTCGGCTATGCGGTGAGCAATTACCGGCTGCTGGATCTGCGGCGCGATGTCGGGGCGGTGGGCCGGATGAAGAAATTCGGCACTCCGGAGCTGGACCGCATTCTGGATCGGCTGGAAGAACTCACGGACGCGTTTTTCGGCCTGTTCGGCGAGGTGGAGCGGCGGGTGTCGTTTCAGGGCCGCGATGCGTTTCGGGAGGCGAACGAAGAGGCGTATTCGGATTTGCTGGCGGTGCTGGAACTGGTGGGATCGAACCTGCGGCTGATGCAGAATCCGCCGGAGGAGATCCAGCCGCTGATTCGCCGCACGGGCGAACTACAGATGGCGCTGCGCTTTGTGATGGAGGAAGACGACGAGCGCTACGTGTATTGGGTGGAACGGCGCGGGCGGGGCTGTTTTCTGCAGGCGACGCCCATCGAAGTGGCCGACATCGTGGCGGAGCGGCTATTCAGCAAAATCGAGACGGTGGTGCTGACGTCGGCGACACTGGCGGTGGCGGGCGGGTTCGAGTACGTGCAGAAGCGACTGGGCGTGGAGAATCCGCGGACGCTGATTGTGGCGGGCCATTTCGATTATCGGAAGCAGGCGCTGTTTTATGTGCCGCAGCACATGCCGGAGCCCAAGAATCCGGCGTTCACCAGTAAGGCGTCGGAGGAAGTGCTGCGGATTCTGGCGCACAGCCGCGGGCGGGCGTTCGTGCTGTTCACGAGCTACCAGCAGATGCGGATGGTCTACGAGAAGGTGTCGTTCGAACTGGATTATCCGACGCTGCTGCAGGGGACAGGTCCGCGGCATGCTCTGCTGGACGAATTCCGCTCGACGCCGAATTGCGTTCTGTTCGCGACCTCGGCATTCTGGCAGGGCGTGGATGTGCCGGGCGAGCAGTTGAGCTGCGTTATCATAGATAAGCTGCCGTTTGCGGTGCCGAACGACCCGGTGGTCAATGCGCGCATCGAAACGATTCGCCAGGCGGGGGGCAATCCATTTTACGATTACCAGATACCGCAAGCCGCGATCGCGCTCAAGCAGGGGTTCGGGCGGCTGATTCGCTCGAAGACGGACCGCGGGGTGCTGGTCCTGTTGGATAATCGCATTACCAAGCAGCGGTACGGCCAGGTATTTTTCGATAGCCTGCCGGATTACGGATTCACCACCCAGTTAGAGGACGTGGAGAAGTTTTTCGATGTTTGAAGTGACCATAGAAGAGACTTTCGCCGCCGGCCATGCGCTGCGCAATTACCGCGGGAAGTGCGAAAATGTGCACGGCCACAACTATCGTTGCCAGGTAACGCTGGAAGGCGCGGAACTGGATGAGATTGGACTGCTGGTGGATTTCGTCGAACTGAAGCGCGTGGTGCACGGGGTGCTGGACCGGTTGGATCACCAGTGGCTGAACGAATTCCCGCCGTTCGACGTGCTGAATCCATCGGCCGAAAATATGGCGCGGTACATCTACCAGCAAATTGCGGATGGATTGAAGGTGCGGGAGGGAGTGCGGATCGCACTGGTGAAGCTGTGGGAGACGGACACGGCCTACGCGACCTACCGGCAGTGAAGAAGGCCGCTCCCCGGAATACCTGGCGCTGCGACAGGGAGCGGCCGTTGAGAACCGGTGGTTATTTGCCGTAGTAAGCGGCGTTGCGGGCAGTGAAGTCGGCCCATTTCTCCGGCAGATCGTCTAATGCGAAGACCGCGGAGACCGGGCAGACCGGTACGCAGGCGCCGCAGTCGATGCACTCTACGGGATCGATGTAGAGCAGTTCCGCCTCCGCGTGATTGGGTTCATCCTTTTTGGGATGAATGCAATCGACAGGGCAGGCGTCGACGCAGGCGGTATCTTTCGTTCCGATGCAAGGTTCTGCTATTACGTAGGCCATAGCGTTAAGGTTGTCCCAGGTACATATACATATCACAGAGGGCGGGGAAATACAAACGGGGAGTTGGGCGAGGATCTCCCGATCGGTAGCTCTACCGCGAGAAGAGCTTTTGGTTCTCTCGCAAAGGCGTAGGGGAAAAAACGCCGAGGGAAAGTGCTCCAATTTGTTGCCCCACGGATCCGATCGTCGTCGGCCGTAGTTCATCGGAAGGAGCAGGAAAAGTAAAGATCTCTCGCAGAGGCGCAGAGATCGCAGAGAACAAACTCCCTTGTTCTGTGTGCTGAAGGAGTTGTGGAGATCCGTGGGACGCCGTGTAATGGGGCGGCGCAGGACGACCTCGACTTGCAAACCGCCGGTAAGCACACGAAACTGTAGAAGATGAACGCCAAAGTGCGCAAAGCCGTCTTCCCTGCCGCGGGATTGGGCACGCGATTTCTTCCCGCTACCAAAGCGCAGCCCAAAGAGATGCTGCCGATTGTCGACAAACCCATCATCCAGTATGGGGTGGAGGAGGCGATCCAGTCGGGGATTCAGAACATTATCATCGTCACCGGGCGCGGCAAAACCGCGATCGAAGATCATTTCGATGTGAGCTTCGAGTTGGAGAACCTGCTCGAAAGCCGCGGCAAGAAGGAACTGCTGGCTATCGTACGCAACATCTCCGACATGATCAACGTGTCCTACGTGAGGCAGAAAGAAGCGCTGGGACTGGGCCATGCGGTGCTGCGCGCTTCGGAACTGGTGGGCGACGAGCCGTTCGCGGTCGTGCTGGCGGACGACGTGATCGAAGCCCAGACACCGTGTCTGCGGCAGTTGCTGGATGTGTATGGCTTTTTCGGCGCGCCGGTGCTGGCGGTAATGGAAGTGCCGCGGGAAAATATCTCGTCGTACGGCGCGATTGACGCCGAACCGGTGTCGCACAACGGCACATCGGACCGCGTCTTCCGAATTCGAAGCATGGTGGAGAAGCCGAAGGCGGAAGAGGCGCCTTCGAACCTGGCGATTATCGGGCGGTACGTATTGACGCCGGAGATTTTCGACTCGCTGCAGGCCATCGACCCCGGGTCGGGCGGGGAGATCCAATTGACGGATGCGCTGCGGCACCTGTTGCACCGGCGGCCGATTTACGCGGTAAGGTTCGAGGGCACGCGCTATGACGCGGGCGATAAGCTCGGGTTCCTGAAAGCGACGGTGGAATTCGCGTTGCGGAGGAGTGATCTCGGTGGGCCGTTCCGGGAGTATTTGCGGGGGTTGAAGCTGTAGGACCGCTCCCTCACGGTCGCGGCTCAGTAAGAAAACGGTCGCGGCTCAGTAAGAAAACGGTCGCGGCTCAGTAAGAAAACGGGCCGCGGCCCAGTAGATAGGCAAGAGGATGACGTGTATATGTCCAGCAGGAGGATTGAAACGATGATTCGAAGGCATCTTTCGCGGAGGATTTTCGAGTGTGCGCTGGCGTTGGCGCTCGCCGGTGGCGCCACGATTCCGATGCGGGCGCAAACCATGTTGGGCCCGGTGGAATTGGACCGGTCGGTAGCGCGGATCGCGCTGTATCCCGATCCGCTGGTGGCGCAGATTTTGAGTGCGGCAACCTATTCCGACCAGATTCCCGAAGCGGCCAAGTGGTCCGATCGCCATCACTACCTGACGGGCGATGCGCTGGCCGCCGCGATCACGGGCGACCATGTGCCCTGGGATCCGAGTGTGCAGGCGATGTTGCCGTTCCCCTCGGTTCTCGAAACGATGGCCGCCGACATGAACTGGACAACTCAGCTAGGCAATTCCGTTCTGGCACAGAGAAGCGACGTAATGGACGCGGTGCAGCGAGATCGCCACAAAGCCTGGGACTACGGGTATCTGCGATCCAACACGGAGGTTCTGGTTGGGAACGGTCCGTTCATTACGATTCTGCCGACGCGTCCGGGTTTTTATGTGGTGCCGGCCTACGATCCGGCGGTGGTGTTGGTGGCGCCGCGGCCCGGCTTCGTGGTTGGCACAGCCATCAGTTTCGGGTTTGGAATCTCGCTTGGCGGGGCGTTCCGGCCCTGGGGATGGGGCGGCGTCCACATCGGCTGGGATTCGCGCGGATGGTACATCGGCGACCATCCGTGGGGCCGCACCTGGGCCAACCGGGCCACTTACGTTCACCCATATGGGGTGCAGCGGTATGAGGCGGCGCGCCGGGTGGAGACGCACGAATTGATCGAGCGGTCGGCAAAGGAAAGGGAAGCGTCGCGGCTCGGTCACGGGCACGCCGAGGAAGAGCACCATCACAGGTAATCGCCCGATCGGTTAAGGATCGCGGGGGACGATGCGGGAATCCACCTGGAATTTCCGGTAGTCCGTCCAGGTGATTTCGTCGTCCTCCGCAATTCGTTTGAGGAGCGCGATTCGCCCATTGCCCACCATATACTCGCGTTTGGGCAGCCAAAGCTCGCCGTTTATGCGGGTTTGCTCCAGCACGAGCTTCGCGCCGGGGCTCAGACGGGCGAGAAACAGGCCGAAGGAAATGGTTTCGATGGTTTCGGCTTCCACCCGCACCCACTGGTATCCCGCCTTTTCGATCCACATCTTCCCGCGAATCTTCGATAGTGCCGCGCCATCGTGCGTTTTGGCGTGGTATCCGGGCTTCGGCACTCCCGAAACGACCCAAGCGTCCTGGCCGTCGATGGTGTCGCTGCCGTCGAGGTGAAGGTCGAAGGCATCGGGTATTTCCAAGAGGAAGGCGCGTTCGTGGCGGCGTGATTTCTCGAAGCCGGCGGCGCGTTTTTGTTTTTCTGCCGGCGTCTCGCTGGCGAGTTTGGCGGTCTCTTTGTCGAGTTTCTGCTGTTGCTTCTGCTGCTCGGCGGCCGGCAGAGGCTTGCCGTCGCGTGTGAGGATGCGGGTGAAGGGCAGACCGTCGAGGATGAGGGTTTCCCAGGTCTCCTGACGGTCGGAAGTGACTTGATCGCGCGCGTCGAAGTGGCGTTCGCGCGAGTGGCCGGCCCAGGTGTAGTCGGCGCGTTGGATCCAGTTATTCCGATCGAGCTCGATAGCGCGGCGAACGATCTCGCGGGCGTCCTGGGCGGCGGCGTGTGTGGCTGGGAGAATTAGTCCACCATAGAGACACAGAGACACCCGCCAGAGAATGTTCACCGCAGAGACGCTGAGACGCTGAGAAAGACAAAAGTCAAAACCGGAGGGCGCTGAGGGAGCGGAGGACGCTGAGGGGTCGGCTGGCGCAATGTGGACGTCGCCGCCGGCGCTGCCGCCTGCCGGGAAATCGTCGCGGCGCGCGAAGAGGCCGGCCGTCAGTTTCACCATCTTTAATTCACGTACAAGGTGGCGGTCTGGCAGGAAACTCCGCCGATGCTGCAGGTGACTGGTTGGGGTCCCGCCGCTATATTGGCGGGGACGGTGGCGTTTACCTGGTACAGGTCGGCGAATCCCGGGGCGAGGCCGCTGAAGATCACGGTGGCGGTCTGTCCGCCGATAGTAATGGTGGGGGTCGCGGTGGTGGTGGAGGTGTTGTCGGTGGCGGGCCAGCCATCGGCGGGCTGATTGTTCACCGGGCCGAGACCGTTGAGGAACAACGCCACCGTGCCTCCGCGCGAAACGGGGTGACTGGCGGTAATGACGGTGTAACTCAAATCGAGCGCGGCTGCATTCGTGCTTCCTGACGGATCGGTAAAGAATCCGGGGGCGTAGGCCGCGAGATTCAAGGTGTACGTGGAGCTGTAGGTATAGTTGACGATCACCTTGACAGTCGCTGAGGGGTAGCTAGCGAGTTCCCACGGGACTTGCACATTCAGTTGGGTCGGGCTTACGTAATGGAAACGGGCCGGCAGGCTGACGCCGGCGGAAGGCACGTCGAAACTGAACGCCACTCCGTTAATGCCGAGCGGGAGGGGGAACTGGGTGGCGCCCGCGGAGGAATCGGAAAGGTTCGTGCCGAAGATGGAAATGATGGATCCCGGCGCGACAGCCCGGTTGGCAGTGAAGGCGGCGCCATCGATGATCCCGCCTGCATTGATGGCGGGACCGATGCGCGCGTTGCCGTCGAAGTCGATGGTCAGGCCGTCGACGGTGGCGCTGAATTTCTGATCTCCAGTATTGGGACCGAGCGTTGCCGTGGCGGCGGCGATGCCGTTGCTATCGGTGAGGCTGACGCTGCCGGTGGTTCCGTACGCCGTTACTCTTCCTCCGCCGGCAACGGCCGCCCAGGTTACGGGTGCGTTAGCCACCGAGGTTCCGAAGCGATCGATCACGCGCAGCGCGAGGATGCCGTATGCAGACGGGATTGGTTGACTAATGGGCCCATCGAAGGAATCGCCTTCCAGGGGGATGATGTCGTATGCGGTGTTACTGGGAACGACGAACATATAGGGGATGTGCAGCGGAATGGCGGCTCCGCTGACGCTGATTACACCTTCGTATCGGCCGGCAGGCGGTATCGAGCCGGAAAGCCTGGCGGTGAGGGAATTGCCGGAATTGGCGATCACGACTTGGGTGGCGGGCGCGGGGGTGGTGGCAGCGACGCTATAGGTGAGCGGCAGGCCGGTTGGATTGCTAACGGCGATGGTTTGCGCGGCGGGCAACACACCGGCAGCCGAGCCGAAGGAGATGGTCGACGGATTGAACGTGACTGGCGCGGCCACCGCGTTCTGGGCCTGCAGGAGTCCGGAACCGACGTCGGCGATGAAGGCGGGGCCCGTGCCGGCTTGATCGAGGACGCCGGTTAGTGTTGCCGAGTTCACCAGCGCCGACTTTACCTGGAGCGGTGTGAGATTCGGCAGCGCCTGCTTCACCAGGGCGGCGGCGCCGGCCACCATCGGGCTGGCAAAGCTGGTGCCGTCGGCGACGGCGTAGCGCCTGGCCGAAAAGAGATCGCCGAAGGGGTCGACATTCTCAGCGGCGAGCAGAAAATTGGTGGCGACGGCGGAGATGTCGGGCTTCAATCCGTAGTTGCCGACGCTGGGGCCGCGCGAGGCGAAGTAGGCTACGGATTCCGGGACGATGCCTAAGGTTGTCGAAGGCTCTAGTACCTCTTGCGTGTTCAGCGTTACTTGGGTGGAGGGGTTGGCGTCGACGAACGTTTGCAGGTTCTGGCCATCGGACTGGCTGACCATCAATGCGGGGATCGGTACACCACTTAGCCCTCCCCAGTTGGTCAAGGTGCCGGGATTGGCGCTGTTATTGATGATAATGACACCGACGGCGCCAGCCGCATAGGCATTGGGCACCTTCACGCTGAAGTAGCAGGTGCCGCGGAATATGAGAGCGACCTTGCCAGCTAAAGAACCGGCCGCGGGCGCTGTGCATAGGAGCGGATCGTCGCCGAGCTGGGTGACGTCGACGATGGGCGCGGTCAGAGGGGCGTTCAGGGTAATGCTGTCGATGGCTGGGAAAGCTATGAGCGTCGACAGACTAGACGGCACGCTATTTCCGGTTACGTCGATGATGTCGGCGTAAGTGATATCGTTTTGGATGCCGCCAGCGGCGATGACGGAAGGCGTATAGGCGGGCGATGTGACCGAACCGTAGGTGGCGGCGTTGTTCGTTGTATATTGATATCCCGTTGCGCCCTCGTTACCGGCGGCCACGACCGCGATCACCTGCCCGTTCTTCATGGCGTTTTCAAATGCCGCGGCGAGAGGGTCGCACGGCTGACCTGGGGAGATTCCGCAGATGATGCCGCTGTCGGTGGGGTTTTCGAATGCCGGCGCTCCGGAGGAGAAGTTCACTACGTCCATGCCGTCGGTGACGGCGTCGTCCAGCGCCTGGAGGATGCCCGATTCGGAGGCGCCGCCGCCGAGCTCCGGCGATCCATAAATCTTGTAATTGCCAAGGAAGGCTTTGGGCGCCACGCCGGAGAGACTGTTGGTGAAGTAGGACGACGCCACCCCGGCCACTACGGAAGACACGGCGGTTCCGTGGCCGATGAGGTCGCGCGCGGAGTTGTCGTCGGGACGCGAATCGGAGGGGCTGGCATTTGGAGTAATGGCGCTCACGTAGCTGCGGGCGACGATCACTTTGTTGGTGGTGAAGGCGCAGTCCGATTGCGTGGCGGTTCCCAGCGTGTAGGTGTCGCATTTGGGAAAACCGGCCGGGGGTGTGAGGGAGCTGTCCTGGAAGGAGGGATGAGTCTGATCGATGCCGGTATCGATGATGCCGACTTTGATGCCCGCTCCGGCATTGCTTGCTCCGCCGATAGGGGCGCTGCTCCAGGCTTGCTGGACGTCGCTGAGCGTCAACTGGTCGGAGAGGTGGAAGCGGCGCAAGGGCACCACGCCTTCGACGCCGGGCAGATTGCGCAGCGCGGCAGCCTGCGCGGGCGTGGCGATGACGAAAATGCCGTTGAGCAGGTGCTGGACGGCGCCGGTGACGACGATGGACTGGGCTGCAATCTGCGCGCGGAGGTTGGTTTGGACATCGCGCAGGTGCTGACGGTAGGCCTCGGATACGGCGCGCGTCTGCTCGATGCGTCCCGGGTATTGTTTGACCACGGGAGGGTCCGAGAGGAGCAACATCCATTCATTGCCGGGCGGCGCGGCGGCCGGCAAAAGGTTCACGAGGGCGAGAAGCAGGAGGGTGGCACAACCCGATGGGCGCATGGTTTTATGGACGCGTGACGTCATGTTCAGGTGACAGAAAGCTCACACCGCACCTTGGCGAATGAGCCCGGCGGGTGTTCGGAGGCGCGCAAAGGAAGCGCGAGGATGGTCATGGTGGGTTTCTGCCAGCCGCAGGTTACCAAGCCGGCGGTATCCACCACGAAGAGATTCTTGATGTAGTGGCTCCGATTCCAGCGGTTTAGCACGCTGGTCTTGGGATCGTCGCCGGCGCCTTTGGCGAGATCCAGTTGGTTTTGTGAATTTCGATACTCCATGTGGATGACCGATATGCTCCAGGTGTCCAAGACATCCTTTATCAATGCGCGCAGTGGTTTTCGTAGGGCGCGCGGCGCTCGCCGTAGATGCTGCCGGTGACGCACGATCCGGCGTAGCGCTCGAGGGGGGTCGGTGGGACGGTCGAGGACCCAGGCGATGGTGACGATCGGGGGACTTAGGAAGGAGCCGGCCTGCTTGTCGTCGAGCTCGGCGAAACGGCGGCGAATTGGGGGGCGTGAAGAATCGCGCGGTGGTCCGGGCTTCGGCGGCGGAGATCGCGGGGGCCGCGGCCAGGGTTTGCATCGAGCGGCGTCGTTTGACGTTCATGACGATGAAACTATTATGTCAAACAGGTGCGGCGCGGTTGGAGCGGAAGAGGTCCTGTCGCGATTATCCGAACCGGTTCCCGGGCTGATGACGTTTTCAAAATACTCCTACCGGACGCTGGCATATGCCGAAGGTCTTCTGGCGTTATGTCGTTTCGCCATCTTCGGCGCGGCGGTAGGCTGCGGAGCAGCTCATCTTGACAGCACTAAATGGACTTATAACGTCCACTTCCAGGGCATTTAGGCCGCTATGTTTGTTGAGTAAATCAACAATCCGTGAGATTCGAGGGTAATCTTGGGTACATAGTGGAAAATTCTATAGTAAAAGACCTCAAAATCCGAATATAATCATGTCTGTAAACCAGGTTGTTTAGGGACTTTTACAGATTGGAGTTTTGAAGATGGGGGTCAAAATGGATTACCGACTTCCTCGAGCGCTAGCTGGTCTTTCCGCAGTGGCGCTGATGGCTGTGGCCGCAACGACCACATTGAGTGCGCAAACGACTGCTGCGACTTTGGCGCCGCGTTTGGCACTGCGGGCGCTGACGCCCGGCGATATAGCAACTTATAAGCTGCCTTCCACATCGCAGGTGTCGGGTGGATTGGGAACAGTTGGGCTCGGCGAGCCACTGTATATGGAGGTGCAGGTCGACGCCACGATCGCGGCGAGCACGTTAGGCGGCGTGACGTGGGCAATTAGCGAGGCGCCGTCCGGTTCCAAGGCCGCGCTGGCTGCCAGCCCGCTGGCAATGACAATACCGATTGCGGAACCTTCCGACCGCCTGGTTTACCAGGTGGCTGGCCGGCAATTGCTGATTCCGGATATTCACGGGCTTTACGTAGTGAGCGCCACGGTGACGATCAACGGCACCGCGACCGCACTTTATCAATCGTATATCGCGGGCACGTATGTGGGCGTGGCGGTCTGCACGCAGTGTCATGGCGGCGGACTGGCTCAATCGCTGGTAACTCCGTGGTCGCAGACGGCGCACGCAAGCATCTTCACCAACGTCATCAACGGCACCGCCATCGCAGGCTACACCGAAAGCGCGTCTTGCGCCCCCTGCCATACCGTGGGCTATGACGCCAATTCCACCGTCAATGACGGCGGCTTCACTTACACGGCCAGCCAGTTGAAGTGGGCGTTTCCGACTACCGGCCAAGCCGGCAATTTCCAGGCCATGCCGCAGGCGCTGCAGAATGTGTCGAATATTCAGTGCGAGAACTGCCACGGACCGGGCAGCGAGCATGCCTACTACGGCGGCGACGTAATTGCCGTGGCCATCCCCTCCAACTCGGGCGCATGCAGCCAGTGCCACGACGAGCCGACCCACCATATAAAGACCGCCACTTGGAGCGCTTCCGTGCATGCGGTAACCACCACGGATCCCGCGGGCAATGCAAGCTGCGTTGGCTGCCACACCGGCACCGGTTTCATCGCCAGAATGAACGGCGAGAGCCCGATTACCGAGACGGCGTACCATTCCATCGACTGCTACACCTGCCATGAACCGCACGGTGTGACCGCGCCGAGCGCCGATTCGCACCTGATCCGCAATATGGCATCGGTGACGCTCGCCGATGGCACCAAGGTAACCAATGCCGGAGAAGGCATCTTGTGCATGCAGTGCCACCAGAGCAGGTTGGCTGCCTCCGCAGTCGATACCACCCCTGGTAGCACCTACTTCGGACCGCATGAAGGCCCGCAGGCCGATATGCTCATGGGCACCAACGGCTACACCTATGGGCAGGTAATCCCGAGTTCCGCGCACCAGTACGTGACAACGAACACGTGCGTCGACTGCCACATGCAGACCGTGGCCAGCACCGACCCGGCGTTCATGAAAGCCGGGGACCACACCTTTAGCACCACGTATGCTCCGGCGGGACAACCGGCGGAAGATATAGTGGGCGCTTGCCAGGCATGCCACGGAACGGACCTTACGACGTTCAATTTCCCAACATTCAACTTCTCCGGGACCGGCGGACCTGCGGGCGTGCAGACACAGGTGCAGGCGCTGCTCGATCAGCTCTCCGCTCTGCTGCCTCCGAACACTCAGGCGAAAACTTCGCTCAGCATCGATTCCACTTGGACCAAGCCGCAGTTGGAAGCGGCCTACAACTGGCTGTTCGTCACTCACGACGGCAGCAAGGGAATCCATAATCTCGACTACACGGTTGGCCTGTTGCAGGCCTCCATCGCGAATATGCAGAGTCAGAAGTAAGATACGCTCTGGCGGGCGTGGCTCCCGGCGGTTTGCGGGAGTCACGCCGGCCAAACTCAAGGTATATGCTTGCCGCTGTTCAGGGTGGGGGCGGCGCCCGGTGGTGTCAGTTTCGCGATCAGAGATGCGACGCGCTGTTGGACATCGTGAAATTCAGAAGTAGTGACGATGAAGCCGCTGCGCTGGTCGCGTAACGAGTCGGCCAGCGTTCGGGTAGACGCGGGAAACTTCACCCAGGGACTGAAGGCGGACCCCCTATTTCTCCTTGAGGAGACGATTCTTTCAAAGAAATCGGCCAAGCCTTCTGTATCGTAGCCAGCCCTCGCCATGTATTCCAGCCCTGCCTGATCTGCTTGCGACTCGAGGGTGGTCTGTCCGTTGGCGAAGGTCATCGTCATTGCAAATGCGCCAGCCAATCGCGCACAGACGGCCTCCGGAATCACGGGAATCTGGGATACGGTCGCGGTAGGGGTAATCTGCCACAACGCCACGTGCGCCAGCAGGTGCGCAATGACTCCCGCCAATTCAGCTTCGCTCGCGGCCTTCAATATGAGACCGGTGTTGACGTAACAGGATGCGCCCGGGAAGGCGTAGGTAGTGTCGCCGGTGATCACATTGACGGTTAGCGGGTCGCGCAGTTCGGCGGCCTGCGCCAGCTTTTGTGCGATGCGGCTCACGTATTGCACCACCGCGGGATCGTCGACACGCGTCGAGTGACTTTCCACGTCTTCCGCCAGTTGCTTGCCGAGGGCCTGTTGGCGCGAGTCGGACTGCGCCAGCGCGGTGCATGGAATGAGCGCCAGGAGCAGCGTCGCGCGGGTCATCGGAAGTGGGACGCGACGGAAAGCAAGGCGGTTTCAGCGGTTGCGCTGCATGGCGGCGGCCTTTCGAGATATACTGCATCCAATCCGTATGAAAACCGCCCTGTTCATCGCCCTGGGGATATTTGCTCTGGGCTACCTGATTGTCTGGATCCGGCAGGCCGGGCACGCGCGTGAAGGCGTGGGCAAACCGACTCCGCTGGATATCGGAATCGGGTTCTTCGCAAATTTTCTGGACACGCTCGGTGTGGGATCGTTCGCCACGACCAGTTCGCTTTTCAAGCTGGGCGGACTGGTGCGCGACGAAGACATTCCGGGCACTCTGAATGTGGGGCATACGCCGGCGACGATCGCGGAAGCGTTCATCTACTTAGCGCTGGTGCAGGTAGATGTTACCACCCTGGTGAGCATGATTGCGGCGGCGACGGTGGGAGCCTGGTTGGGTGCGGGGATGGTGAGCGCTTGGCCGCGGCGGAAAGTGCAGATCGGCATGGGCAGCGTGCTGCTGGCGGCGGCGGCGGTGATCGTCCTGAAGCAGATGCAGTGGGTACCGGGCGGCGGCACCGCGATGGGGCTTACGGGCACGAAGCTGATTATAGGGCTCGTGGGTAACGCTCTGCTGGGGGCGCTGATGACGCTGGGAATCGGACTTTTCGCGCCTTGCATGATTCTGATTGCGCTATTGGGCATGAGTCCGATCACGGCTTTTCCGATCATGATGGGCTCGTGCGCTTTCCTGATGCCGGTGGGAAGCGTGCGCTTTGTGCGCGCCGGCAAATACAATTTGAAGGCTGCACTGGGCTTGGCGATCGGCGGAGTTCCGGGCGTGCTGCTGGCGGCGTACATTGTGAAATCGCTACCGCTCACGGCGGTGAACTGGCTGGTGGTCTGCGTGGTGGTGTACACGGCGGCGATGATGCTGCGGTCGGCGCATCGGGAACGGCGGGCTCCGAATTTGCTGGCGGCGGAAGCTTCCGGCGACTGAAGGAATATTCACCGCGGAGACGCAGAGACGCTGAGGAAAACTAAAGTCAAAGTCAAACCGGAGGGCGCTGAGGTGGCAGAGGACGCAGAGGGCACAAGGCCTCGGGACTCGCGGCTACCTGGCAGTTAAAGCAGTTCCTTATAGAGGATGGTGGTGGATTCCAGCTTTTGTCCTTCGGGATCGATCGCGTACCGCGGGATGATTCCCGCCTTGATGTATCCCATTGAAAGGTAGAGGGGCTCCGCGAGACCTCCCGTGCGGGTGTCTAGCGTGATCAGGGTTCGGCCATCCTTGCGGGCCGTATTTTCGACGGCTTGCATCAGGGCGCGCGCTATTCCGCGCCGGCGAGCCTTGGGATGCACTAGAAGTTTCGCCACCTCGGCGCGATGCCTTTGATTGGCCGGTGTGTCGAGGATCAATTGCACGGCGCCGACAATTTCGTCTTCGATGCGGGCGATCAGGACGATGCGGGATCGGTTCCTCACGCCGGGCAGCACCTTGGTGCGCCAGAACGATTGGGCGTCGTCGAGCGAGAACGGTAGGACGAAGCTGACGCTCGCGCCGGCATGCACCGCGGCGTGGAGGACGGCGGAAAGCTCCTGAAGATCGTGTTCCGCGCGCGGACCGTCGGGGCTCCATTCTTCGATCACAGGACTACCTAGCAACACTTGGCGCGCGCGTATTTGGCGCGGAGGCGCTCCTCGGAGAAGCGGCGCCATTCGGGGCCGGAATGCTGGCGGCCGTGGGCGGCGAGGTGGCGCTGGTAGGCATTCTCGTCGGAGATTTCGCGGAGGGTCGCGAGGACGAGTCGGGCGAAGCGCCGCAGGACGTTCATAATTCCTCCGCTTGTAAGCGAGACGGCACGAAGGGTGCTTCGCGCACGTGCGCGTCGGCGGTGCCGCGCAGGATGCCGACCCAGACACGGGCGGAATCGGCCAGGATGACCGCAACCAGGACCATCAAAAGGCCGCATATGGCGGCGTCTAGGCGGGCGTTGAAGATGAGGGTCGCGGTGGCCGCGTCGGCGGCGCCGGCGGCGAACTTGTCGGCCTGCGCCAGGAATCCGAGGGCGGGGAGGGGCGACAGGATCTTCTGCCATCCGGCGGTGAAGGTCACCGTCACCAGCCAGACCAGCGGCGCGAACGTGATCCACGCGTACCTGGCGCCATGCATCTTGAGGAGGATGGTGGTGGCGACGCAAAGCGCGATAGTGGCTAGCAACTGATTGGAAATACCGAAGAGCGGCCACAAGGAATTGATGCCTCCCAGCGGATCGCGCACTCCCTGGATGAGGAAATAGCCCCAGGCGGCGACCACCATCGCGCTGGTGACGATGACTCCGGGCATCCACATCATGCGGCCAAGGGGCGGCGCGACGTGGCTGAGGAGATCCTGCAGCATGAAGCGGCCCACGCGCGTTCCGGCGTCAATGATGGTGAGGATGAAGAGCGCTTCGAACATGATGGCGAAGTGATACCAGAAGCCGATGACGGCGCCGCCGCTGGTGCGCGCGAAAATGTGCGCCATGCCGAGGGCGAGCGAGGGCGCGCCGCCGGTACGGAAGAAGAGGGTCTTCTCACCGACGTCGGACGCGAGCTGCGCCATGGTGGCAGTGGTTACCGGAAAGCCCCAATTGGAGATGGTGGCGACGGCGGCAGCGGGGGTTGCGCCGACGATGCCGGCGGGCGAGTTCACCGCGAAGTATACGCCCGGCTGGAGGACACACGCGGCGATCATCGCCATGATGGCGACGAAGCTCTCCATGAGCATGGAGCCGTAGCCCACGGGAACGGCGTGCCACTCCTTGGCGATCATCTTGGGGGTGGTGCCGGACGAGATGAGCGAATGGAATCCCGAGACGGCGCCGCAGGCGATGGTGATGAAGCAGAAGGGGAAGATCTTGCCGGCGAATATCGGACCGGTGCCGTCGACGAATCGTGTGAAGGCTGGGAGTTGCAGTTCCGGACGGACGATGAGGATGCCGATGGCCAGCATGAGGACGACGCCGAGTTTGACGAAGGTGCTGAGATAATCGCGCGGGGCGAGGAGGAGCCACACGGGCAGCGCGCTGGCGAGAAATCCGTAGACGATGATGCCGATGGCGAGCGCCATGGCGCTGAGGGTGAAGACGGGCGCGAGGCTGGCGGAGGCGGCGACGGAGCGTCCGCCGAAGATGCCCGCGAGGACGAGAAGGAATCCGATGGCGGAGCATTCGAGCACCTTGCCGGGGCGCCAATAGCGCAGGTAGAGCCCCATGAAAATCGCGATGGGCATGGTGGCGGCGATGGTGAACGTACCCCAGGCGCTGCCTTTGAGCGCGTTCACGACGACCAGTCCGACCACCGCGAGCAGGATCACCATGATGATGAGGACGGTAACGAGGGCGATGAAGCCGCCGACCTTGCCGATCTCTTCGCGCGCCATTTTCCCGAGCGATTTACCGTCGCGGCGCATGGAGGCGAAGAGGATCACGAAGTCCTGGACGGCGCCGCCTAGAACCGCGCCGATGATGATCCAGAGGGTCCCCGGCAGATAGCCGAACTGCGCGGCGAGCACGGGGCCGACGAGGGGGCCGGGTCCGGCGATGGCGGCGAAGTGGTGGCCGAGGAGGATCCATTTATTGGTGGGCTCGAAATCGTGGCCGTTGCGGAGACGCTCGCCGGGAGTGGCGCGCCGATCGTCGAGGGCCATCACGCGCGCGGCAATGAATCGGCCATAGAAGCGGTAGGCGGTGATGTAGGTGCACGCCGCGGCTAGCACCAGCCAGATACTATTGATATGCTCCCCGCGGATAAGGGCCACCCCACCCAGACAGAATGCGGCCGCCGCGGCAATCGCGCCCCAGAGGAGATAGGTCAGAAGCTTCACGTTCTTAAGAGTCTACTAAATTCGTAGGCTCGCTTCGCTCGCCTGGACAAGCTAAAGCATGTCCCACGATGCCTTGACATTCTACACATCAACGGGTATATGTAGAATGTCATGGCATCCGACAAATCCGATCTCTTGCAGGGCACCCTCGACATGCTAGTGCTAAAGATTGTCGCTTTGGAGCCGGTGCACGGGTATGGAATCGCGCAGAGGATCCAGCAGATTTCGCGGGAGGTGTTGCAGGTGCAGCAAGGGTCGCTGTATCCGGCGCTCCATCGATTGGAAAAGCGGGGGTGGCTGAAGGCGGACTGGCGCGAGTCGGAGACGGGACGGGAGGCGAAGTTTTATTCGCTTACGCGTCTGGGGCGCAAACAGCTCGACGCGGAGACGGCGAACTGGGATCGGCTGGCCGGCGCGGTGGAGCTGATTTTGAAGACGGCGGAATAGGGGGCGCTCAATGTTCTTTCGCAAGAAGCTGGAGCGGCGCTTGGAATCGGAGATCGATTACCACATCGAACGGGTGACGCAGAGTTACGTGGCGCAAGGGATGGATGGGCACGAAGCGCGGCGGCAGGCGCTTCTGGAGTTCGGCGGCGCGACTCAGATTCGCGAAGACTTGCGCGACGTGCATCGCTCGAGATGGTTGGCCGATCTGCGGCAGGACTTGGCGTATGCGGCGCGCACGCTGCGGCGTAGTCCCGGATTTCTGGCCTGCGCGGTGATGACTCTGGGGCTGGGGATCGGCGCGAACACCGCCATTTTCAGCCTCATCGACGCGCTCATGCTGCGTCCCATGCCGGTGGTGCACGATCCCGCAAGATTGGTGCAGATCTCACGAATGATTCCGGAGCACTGCGAGGATTGCAGGATCTCCTACCCGCTCTTCGAATATTTCCGCGATCGTTTGTCCTCGGTCTCCGGGGCTTTCATCGTCATGGACATCGCTCACGAGATTACCGTGGACGGTGTGGATGAGAATGTAAATGCCGACGAGGTGTCCGGCGCTTTTTATTCCGCTTTAGGACTTGCGCCGGCGGCGGGCCGTCTGCTTGGCCCCGAGGACGATGCCGCGCCTACGCCCGTCGCGGTGATCTCGTACGATTATTGGCGGCGCCGTTTTGGGCTCAATCCCGCGGCAATCGGCAAGAGCATCGTCTATGCCAATACCGCCCTGACGATCGTGGGAGTCGAACCGGAGGGATTCGAAGGGATCGAGCCGTGGAGGACGCGCGATTTTACGGCGCCGCTCTCCATGACCGACCGGCTTGGGGGCGGCAACGGCGGCTGGAAGCGGCAATGGGACCTGAATTTTTTCGAGATGATGGCGCGCCTCAAGCCCGGAGTCTCCATCGCGCGCGCGAATGCGGAGATCGCATCGGTGTTCGGCGTGTGGCGCACGGATAAGGCTCGTGAACTTCCCGGCCCGTTTTACCGCCAGCGGTTCCTGAAAGAACGCGCCTTGGCAATGCCCGGCTTGGCCGGCCTGAACGGGCTGCGCGTCGATTTTATCAAGCCGCTCGGCATCCTCATGGGCATCGTGGCGTTGGTGTTGCTATTGGCATGCGCGAACTTGTCGGGTCTTCTGCTGGCGCGGGCATCGTCTCGACAGCGCGAAATTTCGATCCGACGGGCCATAGGCGCGGGCAATGGGCGGCTCACGCGGCAATTCCTGGCAGAAAGTCTGCTACTGGCCGCATGCGGCGCCATCGCTGGATTGGCCATCGCGCAGTGGTTCGGCCGTGCGCTGGTAACGATGATGGCGAACGGTGACCAACTTCCCCTGGGGGTGTCTCCCGACTGGCGGATCTTCGCGTTCACTGGCGCGGTCTCGCTGCTGGCCTGCATTTTCGCAGGACTCGCTCCGGGGCTGAGCGCGGGCAGGGTGAGTGTCAACCCCGCGCTGAAGGAAACGCGCGCGGGAGGCGGACACCGTAGTCTCGGCCGCCTGCTGGTAGTGGCGCAGTTGGCGATCTCGATGACGCTGCTGGTGGGCGCGGGCCTGTTCATTCGCACTCTGGTGAAACTTTACAGCGTCGACACCGGCATTCGGCGCGGCGGCATTTTTGTGTTTAATTTAAACGCGAAACATCATTTCCCGCCGGAACGCAGCGTGGAAATCCAAACCGCCATCGTGGACCGCTTGCGATCGCTCCCCGGAGTGACCTTCGCCACCGCAGCCAATATGCTGCCTCTCACCGGCGGCCTGTGGACGCGGCAGGTGCAACCGGAGGGCTACACGTTCCATGCCGGCGAAGATGACAGCGCGGCCTTCAATTCCATTGCGCCGCAGTATTTCGGCGTTACCGGCACGCCTCTGCTGTTGGGCCGCGACTTCAACCAGCGGGACACGGAGACGGCGAGCCCCGTAGCGATCGTCAGCCAGACGTTCGCCAGAGCGTTCTTTGGCGGCCAGCCGCCGCTCGGGCGCCATGTCACGTCCAACAAAGTCACGTATGAAGTTGTGGGAGTCGCAAAGGACGCGAAATACGAAGGCCTGCGCCAGGGTGTGCCGCGAACCATGTACATCCCCTGGGTGCAGCAGGGCGATATGGCTTTGGAGAACCGGTCGCAGCCGATGGGGTACACGTACCTGGCGCGCGTGGCGAGTGGCGACCCGAAGCGTCTTTCTGCGTTGGTCGCGCACGCCATTCCGGAGATCGAGCCGGCGATGCACATGTGGAATCCGCAGACTCTCGATGCTTACGTGAATCGCAGTATGCTCAACGAGCGGATGATGGCCACGCTGGGCGGGTTTTTCGGACTGCTGGCGCTGATTGTGGCGTGTCTGGGAATTTTCGGAATCCTGGCATTTCAAGTTTCGCGGCGGACTAACGAGATCGGGGTGCGGGTGGCGTTAGGGGCGACGCGCAACGACATCGTGCGGCTGGTGATGAGAGAAGTGACGATGCTGCTGGCGCCGGGGTGTGCCATTGGCGCGGTGTGTGCCGTCTGGTTGGCCCGGTTTGCCAATAGCTTCCTGTTCGGGGTGACGTCGACCGATCCCGCGGCGTTGGCGCTGGCAGCGGGTACGCTGGCTGTGTCGACTCTGGCGGCGGGATTCCTGCCGGCGCTGCGGGCGGCGCGAATCGATCCGATGGCGGCTTTGCGGTGCGATTGAAAGACGCTGGCCTCTTCTTCGGCCGGGGTCGAGATGAGTCAGTCTAGTCTGAGTCTCAAAGTCTAGTCTCGGCGCTGCAGACTATGAGTCCGCGCCATGTCGGCGCGGCTCCACTCACTTCAGCGAACCTGATCGATGGGGGTGGCCTCAGGTGGCTCATTCTGGTAGGCATTCCTCTCCAGATAGAGGAGGGCCTGCCTCACCATCTCGGCGATCAGGGGATCGGGGTGGCGCAGCAGGAACAGCAATGTGCGCACCCAGGCAAGTTCGCCCGGGTCGATTCCGATCACCGAAACCGTTTTCGCCATTGGTTCCTCCAAAATACTCTTCGGCAGGATTGCGGGTTCCTTTTCCCTTGGCCGCAGGCGGCGCGGTTCATAGTTTCCGGCCGGGAGTCGATAAGCAAGGTTACGGAAGCTTATCGGAGCGGTCCCGGCCCCGGTTTTTTCCGGGAGGAGCTTGTTATGGACGTCAATGCACTAAGCCGTGTTACGCAGGGGGTCCCTGCGTCGGCCACGCCCGTTGCCGTGGATAGTGCGGCGCAGAACCGGCAGGTGGTTCAGGCAGTGAAGGCGCTGAACAAGACGGAAATGTTCGGCAGTGACAATGGTCTGGAGTTTCAGCGAGACCCGGAAAGCAAGCGATGGGTAGTCAAAGTGGTGAACCGGACTACCGGCGATGTGGTTTCGCAGATTCCGCCGGAATACGTTTTGCGCCTGGCGGACGATCTCAAGGAAAAAAGCTAGCGAATGCTCAAAGCCGAAGCAAGCTGCCCGATAAGTGGAGTGGAGAAAAGAAATGTGGCGCAACGCGCATGACACTTACCTGGAAGAACGGATCCTTTCGGCCGATCCGGTGGAACTGATCCAGATGCTGTATCAGGCCGCCCTTACTGCGGTAGCTGACGCGCGGCGTCACCTGGCGGAGCGGCAAATTCTCGCCCGCGCCCAGTCCATTTCCAAGGCCTGTAACGTCCTGGTGGAACTGAACACCTCGCTCGATTTTGAACGCGGCGGCGACATCAGTGTCCAATTGTCGCAATTATACGGCTATATGCACCGCCGGCTGGTGGAGGCCAATTGGCAGCAAACAGACGGGCCCCTGGCCGAAGTGTCGGGCCTTCTCTCCACCCTGGTGGACGGTTGGGCTGGAGTCAAGGCGGGCCTCCAGCAGGACACGCCACGGGAGGCGCCGCGGGAGACGCCGTGGATGCCCGAGGCTTTCGCGGAGCAGGAACTCGCGACAGCCGGCAGTTGGAGTTTTTGAGGGCCGGACGCGGAGGCGCAAAAACCGCTATTCGTTGCGCAGCAGAATCGCCATGCTCACGCAGTTGCGGACGCCCTTCCCGGCAAGTATTTTGAGAGCTTTCTCGGCAAACGAAAGATTGTGTTCGAACGCTTTCGAGACCGATTGAATCAGCCGGATGACATGGGTGGCGCCGAGTTCCGTGCGGTGGAACGCTGCCAGACCGATCAGTACGGTCTGAATCACCCCGTAATAGACCAGCATCAGCAGGCATTGCTCGCGAACGGTCTCCGCCCCTTTATCGGCACGAGATTCACCGGCGCCCTTTTGGGCGCCCAACGGAAACAGGGTCCGGTGCACATAGTTCACCAGGTAATGTTCCAGGACGTGGCCGTGGCCGCCCAGGAATGGCGCTAAATGCTCGCCGTAGGCAGCGGCGTACCGGTTGCCGATCTCCTCCATGCTCGATTCCGGCGCCCACTCGATGCCATCTTTGAATTCCCGGTAACACTCCAAAAAGCGCGGTGAGACAAACTCGCTGGTAATCCGAGCCACAATCAATTCCAGCAGAATCCCTAATTGCAGAACCGGCTTGAGGGAGTGTTGATAGATGGCCTGGTCGAGGAGATTGCTCCGCATCGCCTCGCGGAACCATTGGACGGCTGCGGGAACCTGTGGGTTCTGGCCCGCCGCGGCCAGTTGATCCAACTGGTCGCAAAACGAGGCGAGGATGACGATCCGCTTCCATAAAGGGTAAGCGCGGTATTGCAGCAGTTCTATGGCGAAGGCGCGAATCTCGCGAAAATACAGGTACGGCTTGCGGGAACTTTCGTCAGCCGTGGTCAGCACGGACAGCTCTCCCGGAGGCGGGCCGTACGGCGGGCCCTCCTCTTCGTCGAATTGCATCGGGGCCGGGTCGAGAAGCATCAGGCGAGCCGCTTCGGGGCAGGACAGGTCCAGCGATCGCTGCAGCACGTTGTCCACGATGTTCAGCACGCGCGGAAACTTGGCGCAGACAACGGAGAGATAGGTTTCACCGAGCTGGTTTTGAATTCCGCACAGGCCTTCGTCCAGAAACGGGCAACTGGCGCCCGCCAGCCCGATGCGCGCATAGCTGTTGCTGCCCGTACTGGCAGGGTTGACGGTCACCAGTTCGCGCAGGCGCGGCCCCAATTCCGGGTCTTCGCAAGTTTGGTAAATGCCGTAAGTGGCCTTATCGATGTTGACCAGCCAACCGGAGCAGCAGGTGTCTTCGCAATCGGCGCCGATACAGCGAAACGCGTGGTAGGAGCGCGGTTGGAGCCATTTGGCGGGGATTGGCAACGATTCAGGATATCAGACGCCGCCGGCGGCTAACCGTTTTCCGATAGCATAGTCTAACTATGGGAGAGGAGCCGATCCCGAGATGAGCTGGCTGACCGAACTGGGCCGCCGATTCCCAGGGCCAAGGTGAGGATGGCCCTAACGGTCTGCGGCTCGTCCCAAATTCTGCGGCATCAGGAGTCGGAGCCTCCTGGCATCAAGGCAACACATTATAGCCACGGATGGACACGGATAAGAAAGGCCTTGGTTTTATCCGTGTGCATCCGTGTCCATCCGTGGCCAAATTTGTTTTTGCCTAGAGATGCCGCCCGCTAAATCCACCAGATCGCTGAACACGCCGTAGGCCGTTTGCTCCACTTGCGGATCGAGCGAGACGGTGCCGAATGTGCCCATCAGGTCGGTGTCGAAGAGAATGATGTTCGACGTTCCGGGCGTGCATGCCAGAATGTCGGCGCGATCGAGCACTTCGGCGCGCACGCGCAGCGAGAGGCGCGATCCGGTGCGCTTGCCGCGGCTGATCAGCCGCACCGTCTTGCCCTTGTGCATTAATTCCTGCGCGCGCTCCCGCGTGAGCCGCGAAATGCCGCGCGTCGATACCTGCTGCGGAGTGGTGCGCGCATCCATCAGCACATTGGCCAGCGCGGCCGTCTTGGCGGCGGAGTCCCAGCCTTCGATGTCGAATGTTCCGTCGGCCTCCGTGATCCCCATGCGGCGCGCTTGCGCCAGCCCGTCCTCGAACGAGCCGCCCTGCTCCATGCTCTCGATAACCACCTTCGAGGTGGAATTGAGCGCGCCCGCGAAACCCAGGACATTCACTCCGGGCATGGTGTAGCGCCAGAGATTGAAAACCGGAGCCCCGTCCATTACCGCCGATTCGAAGCGGAATGCCAACCCGGCGCGCGCCGCTTCATCGCGCAGTTCGGCGTAACAGTGCGCGATCGGTCCCTTATTCGCAGTCACCACGTGCATGCCGCGCGCGAAGGCGGCGCGGATGTGGGAGATCGCAGGCTCGCCGGTGGATGGGTTGAGCGTAGTGAGTTCCACGGCGATCTGCGCTCCCGCCGCGTCGAGGAAGGCATCGATCGATTCCGCCCGCGGCCCCATCGTTGGATCCTCCGGCAGGCCATCGGCATCCACGGCGGTGCCGTGCCGCAGCGTGTGAATCCCGGTAATCCGGAATGGAAATTGCCGGCGCTTCTGCCGGAGGAGGCGCGCCAACGCGCGCCCCACGCTGCCATACCCGATCAGTGCCAGCTTCATCAAAAGGTGAGGCCTTAGAAGGTAAGGCCGTCTATCAGTTTATTCAGCTCCGATTGTAGCGCGGTACGGTTCTTATTCAGCTCGGCCTGGCTGTCGCGCAGGGCTGCCAGCTTCTGCTCATGCGCGTCGAGCTGTTTGGCGTAGCTCTGCACCAGTTGCTGCTGGCTGCTGACATTGTTCAGGCTGTTGATGTTCTGGCGGATGCGGTCTTCGTCGCTCGTAAGGTCGCGAACCTGATTGCGATTGTCGTCGAGAGCGCGATCGTTCTCGGCGATTTGCGACTTTTCGTCGGCGATGCGCTGCAATTGGCGGCGTCCGGCATCGCTGAGGTTACGGTTCTGAATGTAGGCGCCCAGGAAATCGGGCGTTACGTTGGTCACCTGGTACACGTTATCGAAGACGCGCTCCTCGTTGACCGCGAATTCCTGCGACTTGTCGGCCGCCAGCGCGATTTCGAAGCGGTACGCTTCCGCCGTCTTCTCCGAAGGCTTCTGATTGAGCAGCGTGTATCCCTGGCGCAGAGGATGTTCCAGGATGAGCGTCTTGGCCTTCCGATCGACGTTGTGGATGGTGTACGTGCGCGTCTCTTCCATGGAGGATTTCACGGTCATCATGCCGCGATTGGCGTGGATCTCGCGCACCACGGCAGTCTTGCTGTTGAAAGCCTCGGTGATGCGCGTGCCCAGGTCGACGGCATAGCTGATGAGGCGCTTGTCGCCGGCCTTCAGGGTTTCCATGAGCGCTTCGCCGCCGTAGGCGCCGCCGTCGTAGACGGTGATCGGACCGCCATCGAGCGTCTTACCGGTGGAGTTGGTCAGTTCCGCGGCGTTGGTGGGATGTTGCGAGCTGTGGTCGGAATAGATCAGCAGTTTGCGCGAGTCGATGGCCTGTTGGAGGAAGGGCAGCATGGCGGATTCGTCTTTGCGGATGGTGACGGGCTGGGCGATGCGATATTCGAAGAGCTCGCCCAATTCGCCGGCGGAAGCGCTGGCCACGATGGTGCTGGGGGCGACTGTCCTTAAGAAGTCGCCCGTCTCGGTCCCGTCGATGTTTATCATCTGCGCCGCGTCCCGACCGTTCAGTGCCCTCGGGACCGGCGACGCCGCTGGCGCCATCTTCGCCTTCGCCATGTATCCACCGGCGCCCCCAGCCTTTTGGTCAATCACATTCGCGCCATCGATCGTGAACGTCCCCTCATGCACCACCGGACGCGCCGCCGCGTCGTCGGCCAGTTCCGCTCCCGGACGATTCACGTACTTGGGCGCGTACAACTGGCTCACGAACGAAATCGGCCGCCCCGAGACCAGTGAAAGCTGCACCTTGGTCCAATCCTCGCCCGTGGTGTTGTCGACAATCGCCCAGCCTTCCAGCGTGGGCTGTCCCTTGTCGCCGAAAATCAGCCGGTAGCTCGACTTCCACACCGCCGCCGGAATCATATAGCTGGCCACCACCTGGCGCTCTTTGGCGTCGCTCGAATCGATGTACACGCTGCGCTTGTCCTTCGACCGCGCCGCCGAGAGCGCCCCCAGGTAATCCTTGAACTGCGTTTGCAATTTCACGTCGGGGAAGCGAATGCCGCTGGCCGCGCTCAAATCCACCGTACGCATCTCGCCCGAATCGAGCATCAGCGTGAGAAATTCGCGCTCGCTCTGCTTGTCGGTGCCGGCCACCACGCGGCCGGTGACGATCATTCCCGCCACTGTGTCGTTTCCCAGCTTCAATTCCACGCGCGCGCCCTTGAGCTGGTCGAACATGGCCGCGAGCGATTGGCCGCCCTCGATCTGGAACGGGAACTCGGCCAGCTTGTGGCTGAGCGGGTCCATGGAATCGTAGCGCAGGCCGGAAATCTTAGCCCCGCCGCTATCGGTGAGGGTCAGCGATTTGAGCACGTCGTTCATGTCGGACGCGTTGAAATCGAGCCGCGCCGATTCGCCCGGCCCGAGCGTGCCGGCGCGTTCGAAGAATCCCACGCCGTGTTTGTACAGGACCACCTGTTTGACCGGCAGATCGGCCGCGAGCACCGCGGCGCTCAGAAACAAAGAAAGCAGAACGTTTTTCATGATGTCTCCAATGCGGGAATGCCTCGGCGGGCCGTTCCCTTTCATTCGCCCATTACTTTAATGATGACGCGTTTGGCGCGCTGCCCGTCGAATTCCGCGTAATAAACTTGCTGCCATGGCCCGAAATCCAACTTGCCCTTGGTCACCGGCACGACCACCTCGTGGTGCACCAGCAAGCTTTTCAGGTGGGAATCGCCATTGGTTTCGCCCGTACGGTGATGGCGATACTCCTTGCGGAACGGCGCCAGCTTTTCCAGCCATTCATCGATGTCGGCAATTAGTCCGTCTTCCGCGTCGTTGACCCACACACCGGCAGTGATATGCATGGCGGATACCAGAATCATGCCCTCCTGAATGCCGGCCTTATGCAGAGCGGACTCCACTTCCGGGGTAATATTAATATATTCCCGGTGCTTTGCGGTCTTAAACGTGAGATATTCCGTATAGAACTTCATAGCCTCGATCTTACAATTCTCAGCCATGGACCGAACTGCCCGGCGCATCCTGATCGCAGACGACGAACCACCGCTATTGCGCATGATGAGCGTCTTCCTGGGCCGCCATGGATACACCGTGACGACAGCGGAGGGTCCCGACAAGGCATGGGCGCTGGTGGAAGCCGACCCTGCAGGCTTCGATCTGGCGGTGCTGGACGGCAGCATGGCCGGGATGAGCATGGAGGAACTGGCAACGCGGCTGCTGGACGCGAACCCATCGATGTGCATTCTGGCCGCCAGCGGATATCCCGTGGACATCAGCGCTCTCTCGGCGAAGGCTCCGGGGCGGGTGGCGTTTCTGTTGAAGCCGTTCACGCCGCACTCGCTCGCGGCGGCGGTGGGAGGGTTGCTTGGCGCGCAAGAAAAAGACCTTTAATCTCGGGAAGGAAGTGAAGGCCATCGCGCGCGAGCGGGTAGGCCGCATTCCCGCGGAGAAGACCATCCAGCCGAAATCGCGGCGGAAAAAGCCCAAGCATAAAGTGGCGCCGGAGGACGAAGCGGGGCTGCTGTGAGGGCGCCTTCCGCTCAAGATGAGCGAAAAAATTCGCGCCGGAATTGCAAGCAAAAGAGTTACGCGGGAAGCCCCGCTCAAGTTGAGCGGGGACGAAAGCTTTGCGAGGTTGACGGGGCTGGCGCGCGAAAGCTACAGTAGGAAGGTACACCTTCCAAAGGCAAGCCAGTCCCCATCGTCTAGCCCGGCCTAGGACATCGCCCTTTCACGGCGGTAACGGGGGTTCGAATCCCCCTGGGGACGCCAACTGCTTCCGCACAAGAATCCAGAGATTAGCGGATTCGAAAATCACTTTTGTTGTGTAGGCAGATTCTGCACATAAAAACCTTCACGTACAGGAACAAGGACGGCTCGTACTGGCTGGACTCGCCAGCTCCGTCGTTTGGCTCCAATGCCCCGCCAATGGACGCTCACATCCAGGAATTGGTGGATGCCGGTTGGGAACCGATGAACTCTGCGAGTGACCCTGGCCATGTTCGCCTGGGGAAAACGCTGATACTGACAGCTCTGACCGGTGGGCTCAATCTGTTCTTCGGTGCCAGTCGTACCGCCCAAACCATAACCCTCACGTTTAGGCAAAGCAGAGTCCCGGTGATGCCACGGATCGTGGAAGGAACAAAACAGATCCCGAGCAATATGGGTGGGGCCGGGTCTTGTGCATTCTGCGGGGCTAGCCTTCCGTCTCGCTGCGTATTTTGTTGTTCAGCGTGTGCGGAGGCGCAGAAGAGTCGTGCCGTTGGGACCGTGGAGAGAGCAGCAAAGCAACTCAATGCCAGCCTGACATCCCAGAGCACAGAAGGAGCCCTGGGATGGTATGCTGGCCGGCTTTTCCGCGGCGCAAACAGGCATCCCGCTGTGATGGCCCTTTTCTGTCTGGCAGGTCTGTTTGTTTGGCTTTTCGTCGCGGGGCGAACACCCGGGATTGCGACCGTCCCCCCTCCGGGGGAGCAAATTAAAGTCGCTGCAATCATTGATCTCCCGAAACTGGCGCTCAAGACGCGTGCGGAAGTCGAGAGGGAACTCGGCAAGCCGTCCCGGTACATCCAAAAGACCATAAATGAGCTGGCTGATGAAGCCGACTATCCATGGGGGATCGCCGGTTACAATCAATCCAGACTGAATTTCTTGATTCTCCGTTTCCAGACCACCCCCAGAGACTACCAAGAGGCGTTTGGGCTGCTGAACTTGCCACATCCAACCCCGCCATTCGTGGCAGTAGGCGGAGACGGGACCCGGCAGCTGTTTTGGCGCGCACGCACATACGGAACCGAGTATACCTGCTGCGAAAACCTAGCTATCCAAGACATTTGGATTTCAATCGATTGGAAGGAGATGCACCTCCTCATTCTAGATCTGGATGATCCCGAGACTTGGCTGGATCAGCAATGCACGATGTATGTGCAGCGCGCCGGGCTGGCCCTGCCGAAAGGCGCGACGTGGAGGGGCGACCCACTCCGCAGGCCAATTGTTCCGAGGAAGAAGGCCCGCCTCTAGGAGAAAGGCGCGCTTGCCTTACAACCACCGCGCGAGCAGCCGTGATGGCGGTTTCATAAAACACGGGATATCGAACGGCTCATCTTTTCAAGGCTTTGGGTCGCATCCCGAGCTCTAGCTGGTGGATCCATTCTCGGATTCGATCCGTTTCAGCCAGTCCACATGCTGGTTCCAACTCTGACTGATTAGGGACGCCAATACTTGCCACTGCGGCATTCAACCTGTAGAGTGTGAGAGGTGTATCTTGAAGCGCATTATCCAGGTCCATATCTTTCGAGGCGAGCGGCAGTACGTGGCCGAGTGCTTGGACCTTCCGGTTGTGACTCAAGCGCGCACCCTCGATGAGCTCGCAACCAATATACGGGAAGCCGTGTCACTCCACCTTGACGGTGAAGATCTTGCGGAACTGGGGATCGGTCCTAACCCTACCATTTTGGCCAGCTTCGAACTCGACGCCGTAGCCTGAATGCCCAAGCTCCGGGTTCTGTCGGGCCAAGATGTCTTGCGAATTCTCGATTCGTTTGGTTCCGGCCCGCATGCACAGCGCGGCAGCCACGTCAAGGTGCGGCGTTTGGTCCCCTCCGGCGCGCACCAGTCTCTGACGGTCCCACTGGATCGTGACATAGATCGAGGCACTCTCATTGCGATTTATCGGCAGGCGTGCCGGTTCGTTCCCGAGCAGGAATTGCGCGACCACTTCTTCGGTTAACGTGATTGTTGCCACGCTGTACCGTATGCGTCGCGTCGCGGAGGTCGGCAAGACCTCCCAACCGTTTCAGCCATTCCAGGAGGTGGTTCCAACTCCGAGTGGTTAGGGACGCCATCGCCCTCAACCGAGACCGGTACAATCGCTTAGGAGCCACCAGTGAACCCCGAAAGACTGAAGCGAATCACGGTTGAAGAGGGTAAGTGCGGTGGACGCCCGTGTATCCGGGGATACCGGATGCGCGTGACAGACGTTCTGGAATTGCTGGCGGCCGGTGCGTCCTTCGAGGAGATTCTCGCCGACTACCCGTTCCTGGAACGCGAGGACATTTACGCCGCAATTGGGTACGCGGCTCGCCAGTCCGACCACGCAATCCTGGGACACCACCATTCTGGTGCATAAGGGTGCTATGAGGACGGCAAACAAGACCATTCGTCAGAGCATCAGCCTTCCCGCCGGTGTCGCCGCGCGGGTTCGCTCCATGGCAAAGACTCGCCGTCTTAGTTAGCGCAAACCGCATGCTCGTCGAACTCATCGAGGACGGGATGGAGGCGCAAACGAGAAAGCAACAGCAGTTCTACGAATTGGCTGAACGCTTTCGCGGCGCTTCGGACCCCGAAGAAGCGAGGCGTTTGGGGGACGAACTGGGTCGCATGGTATTCGGCGGCTAGTGCCCAAGATTCAGACTTGGGACAACCTGCCCCTTGGAGTGCGCCACTATCTCATCGAACGGATGCGTGATCGGTCAATCGGTCTGGAAGACCTCAATCAGCTTCGTCTTTGGGTGGAATCAAAACCCGAGGTGCCGGACGGCGACTGGTACAAGGATTTCGGTTCCTTCAAGATTTGCGGCCAAGGGCCATTTCTCAAGACATTCTTGCTTCGGGGACAGGCGGCGAAGGGGTCGTCGATCTGACCCCTGGTGGGCTGCGAGCCTTTTGGTTGCGCTCAACGGTCGGGCGGAAGAAAGCGCTCGCGGAGCGTTCGGCCCGTTGCAGCCACTTCATGAGGGGGTTCCAACTCCGAGCGATTAAGGGACGCCATTGCTCACGGAGCGATCACCCAAGCACGAGAGAAACCTCGCCATGTTCCTTCCGCGTCGGCTTGACCACGATTTCCACGTCCTGGCCGAGCGCGTTCAGGAAATCCAGCAGGCGCTCGACGGAAAAACTCCCGGAAAGTCCGCGCATTAGCCCTGAGACATGGGGCTGCTTGATTCCGAGGATCTCCGCCGCCGCCGTTTGTGTGAGCCTCCTGCTCTTAACGATGCGAAAGATTTGGAGCATGAGTTCGGCTTTCAGCTGCTCGCGTTCCGGGTTTGGAAAGCCGAGGTCCCGAAATACGTTTCCACCACCCCGCTTCACGCGGATTCCGGTTTGTTGCCGCATCTCAATTCTGCCTTTCTCTGTAGTCTCGTTCCGCCGCCGCAAGGCGCTTATCGATCAGATCGGTTTCCTTCTGAGGCGTGGCGATGCCTTTCTTGGACTTCTTCTGGAAGGCATGTAAGACATAGATCGAGTCGTGGAAGCGCACCGTATAGATGGCCCGGTACGTGTCGCCGCCGTGAGCCGCCACTGTTTCAAGCACCGCGCGCCCGCCGAACCCCTTCAGAGCTTTGACGCTTGGATATTCTTCGCCACATTGCGCCGCATAGAGAGCCTGGCCTACCTCCCGTTGCACCGTCCTCGGAAAACTCTTCAGATCTCTCCGCGACGATCCGACCCATCGAACCGGTTTCAGTACCTCGTCCTCTCTCTATTCCAGTATACGTAATTTAGTATAGCTGTCGGTCTCGGACCGCGCTTCCGGTTTCCATAGTGGCATGATCTATGGCAAGAATGGCTTGAAGTTCGAAACCTCCATCCTGCCCCACATGCGCTATCATTACGGAAGTTCGCGCAACCGCGGGAGCGTGATCGGGTCGAACGGGCGATGAGCGAGACCTTTGGCAGGTATACGGTAATCAGCCAGCTAGGGCGCGGAGCCATGGGCGTCGTCTACCTGGCTTCGGACCCGATGTTGAACCGGCAAGTCGCGGTCAAAACCGTCGATCTTGCCGTGCAGGAGCCGGAGGAGCGGGAGTTTCTGCGAAACCGGCTGTTGCGCGATGCCCGCGCCGCGGCCCTTCTCAAACATCCCAACATCGTCGCTATCTATGACGTATTCGAGGACGCCGGGCGCGCTTATGTAGTGATGGAATATATCGAGGGCGACAGCCTGGCGGCACGGCTTAAGACCAATCCCCCTCCCGATGTCTCCACCATGCTGAAGGTGCTGCGCCAGATGGCGGACGCACTGGACTACACCCACGCGCGCGGCGTGATCCATCGCGACATCAAGCCGGCCAACGTGATGATCGATTCCAGCGGCACCACCAAAATCATGGATTTCGGCATCGCGCGCATCAACGACACGCGTACCTGCACTCCCACCGGAATGGTAATGGGCACCGTGGAGTACATGGCTCCGGAGCAGATTCTGGGCGTGGACATGGACGGGCGCGCGGATCAGTTCGCCCTGGCAGTGGTGGCGTACCAGATGATGACCGGCAGTACCCTGTTCGGGCCGAACTCAGTCGCCACTCTCACCTACAAGATCGTCAACGAAGCGGCCCCGCTGCCGCGCACACGTAACGCAGCGCTTCCGCCCGGGGTGGACGCGGTATTGGTAAAGGCTCTCTCGAAAAAGCCTGCCGACCGCTTCGCCACCTGCAGCGAGTTCGCCGCGGCGCTGGCGGACGCTTTTTCCGATGCGCCCACCGCTCCCGTGGCAGTCCCCACGGCGCAGATTCCGGCTGTTACGACCGGGACAACGATAGCGGTACCTCCTCCTATTGCCGTCTCCGAACCGGTCAAGACGCCGCGGGCGCCGTTGATCGCGGCTGCCATCGCCGTGGTGGTGCTGGCGGGCGCACTGGCCGCGGTGATCCTGAAGCCGTGGAAGCATACGCCGGAAGCCCCATCGACCAGCGCGGCCGTAGTCACGCCGCCGGCGACAGTTCCAGCAATCACGCCGCCTGCGACGGCGCCGGTCGAACCGCTCGCCACCACGGGGCCGGAAGCCTTGAAACCCACGGCTGGACCAACGCCGGCTCCGGCGACTCCAGCGCAAACCACTCCCGCAGTTCTGGAACCGCAGCCGAAGCAGCCGGCGAAGTCCGAGGCAACCTACTCCGCGCCGCCTAAGCCGGTCTCCGAGCCGCAGAAGGCCATTGCGCCACTGGTCACGCCACCCGCGCCGATGGCTGCCGAACCGCTGGCGGAGGAGTTTCCGGTAGTTGCTCCGGAGCCGAAGACGAAATCCGGTCTGTCGCCATTATCGCAGGCGCTACAGCGCGGCCAGGAACAAGTAAAGGCCAAAGACTGGGTGAACGCTCTTCATTCTTTCGGCGACGCGGTAGCGCTTAAGCCCGATTCGGCGCAGGCGCGCTACAGCCGCGGCTTCGTTTTCGAGCACTTTCAACAATTCGACGCGGCCATACGAGACTTCGCCGATGCCGTTCGTCTGGAGCCGAAGATGGTCATGGCTTATTCGCAAATGGGCGCGTGTCTGGAGGAGCAGCATCATGACCAGGAGGCGTTGGTGGAGTTTCAGCGCGCCCTGGAACTGAATCCGAACGCGCCGCTGGCGCTCTTCGGGCGCGGCAACGTCTACCTGCGCAGCCGGCGATTCGCCGCCGCCATCGCCGATTACAGCAAGCTGCTGCAAATTAATCCCCGTTACGCGGCGGCGTACCAGAATCGCGCAATTGCACGGCAGGCCATGGGCGACTTTGCGGGCGCCAACGAGGACAAGCGCGCCGAGCAGTCGCTACGGAAATAAGACAATCGTGGGGTAAGCTTCAGCTTGCCCAAGGCGAGCGAAGCTCGCCCCTGGAATTTGGACAAGCTGAAGCATGTCCCACGCGGACGCTTGGATCTTGCCGGTGCTCTGCTGAACCTGCAGCCAGATGGCATTATAAGTAGCCTCGGTAATTGCCTCTTTCAGTTCGAACCGGAAATCCGTGCGCTCGTGCTCGAAAGTCGTAATTGTCAGACGGAACGGACCGGAACTGCCGATGTTATCGATATCGCGATAGCGCCATGTGCGAGAGGCGTCTTTGGCGGGCGTGGAGAAGATCGCACCCGTCGAATCGATAATTAAGGTGCCCTCCGCGCTCTTGTGCCGGAGAAGCTTGACGGCGAACGACCACGCCGGAGTATTGGCGGTAGGCTTCTCCAGCGCCGCCACGAAACGCTGGTCCAACCGATCCTTCAACAACGCATACAACTCGGCGGCGGGCACGGCGCCCGTAAAGCGATACACGCGGCCCGCGCCGAGGCTCAGTTTCGCATCCTCGTACGTCACGACCGAGACCATGTCGGGAGAGAGAGTCAGCGGCTGGATATCGCGATATTTCCAGCTCCAGACGTGCTTCTTCGGACCGTTAAACGCCACGCCATTCTCGTCGACGGTCAAAACTCCGTTGCAATGGTCATGCCAGTGCTCATGCCGCACCGGGAATTGCGCGGCCGACACCACCGCGGCGCCTGCCAGAATCAAACAACCTGCCGTTTTACCGAATGCCATCTCCATACCTCGTAAAGAGCCGGATACACCACCAGCTCGAGTAGAAAAGAAGTGAAAATCCCACCGATCATCGGGGCCGCGATGCGTTTCGTCACGTCCGACCCCGCGCCCGCCGACCACATGATCGGCGCCAGCCCCAGAAACATCGTCGCCACCGTCATGAATTTCGGCCGGATGCGCTTCACCGCGCCTTCGGTGATCGCCTCCTGCAAGTCCGCCAGCGAGTTCATGCACTTCAGCTTGCCCGCCGGGCGCAAGACCGGCAATGCGTTTGGACAAGCTAAAGCATGTCCCACAAAGGCATGCTTGACGCCCGCACTACGTGCCCACCCTTTTCGGGCATCGACGCCACGCGATTCGGAAAATAGCGTGCGGCGATCTGGGGCGGTCCCAGATCGTCCACGTCGCGGAAACCCAAATCCATCAGCTTCCGCCGCATGGCGTCCGCGTCGAAATAGCTGCGGAACGCTTCCCCCGCGTCCGCCACACGCGCCGCCCTGCGCTCATGAGCGGCACGCATTTCCTCCGAAAGGGACTCCGGCGGATCGGCGTAATCGAAAACCACGTGCGCGCCGCCGGACAGGCCGGAGATGAAACCCAATGTCGACCGGATGGCCTCCCCGGTCAGATAGGGCACCACTCCCAGCCACGTAAAGAACGACTGCCGGCGCGGATCGAAGCCGGCCACCGCCAAACCGTCGGCCAAAGTTTCGCGTTCGAAATCGACGGGAGCGAACGTCAGGTTGGACGGCACTGGTATGCCTGCGCCGGCAAGACGCTGCCGTTTCCACATCTGCGTCACCGGACGATCGACCTCCCAGATTTGCAGGCGATCGCACAGCGCCCCGCGATAGGCATAAGTATCGAGGCCGGCCCCGAGCACCACCAGTTGGCTGACACCGCGTTCACAGGCCGCTGCAAGAGAGTCCTCCGCGAATCGCGTCCGCGCCGCGATGAAAATCCGCATTCGGGGGTCGGCACCGCGTTCTTCAACCAGACGCGCGATGCCCGCCGCGTCCTGATTGAGGATCCGCAGGGCCAGCGGATCGCTGAAAATCCGCCCTTGCTCCAGTACCTGGTGAGCGGCGCGGTGAAAGGCGGCCGCCCAGGCTGTCCGGCTTGGCTCTCCTGCCTGCATACGAGCTACAGTATATACGTGCAACGGCGAACCTTCTTAACTCTTCCCCTAGGAGCAACTCTCATGCAGGCGCAAACGCCCGCCGCGACCTCGCGCGCGATCCTGGAACTCCGGTATTACCACCTGCGCAGCGGCCGCCAGGTGGAAAAGACCACCGCTTATTTGCAGCATGGCCTGGCGCCGGCCGCCGAACGGGCTGGAATCCGGCCGTTCGGATGCTTCAACGCTCTCATCGCGCCCGACACGCCCTTCATCCTCACGCTCGCCAGTTACCCTTCCATGGCGGCATTCGACGCGGCGCGCGAGAAACTGGCCGCCGATAAGGAATTTCAAGCGGCAGTAGACGAGTACAACACCATCGGCGAGTTGAGCTACATCCGCATGGAGAACTCGCTGCTGTCGGCCTTCCCGTCGTTTCCCGCGGCCGTCCCGCCGCCGGCATCCGAGAAAGCCTCGGCGCGCGTGTTTGAAATTCGCACCTACGAATCGCCCAGCGATAAAGGCCTCGCGCGCAAGATCAAGATGTTCGGCGAAGGCGAGTTCGACATTTTCCGGCGCCTTCACATGCTGCCGGTATTCGCCGGCCAGACCATCGTCGGCACGCATATGCCGAACCTCACCTACATGCTGGCGTTCGACGACCTGGCGTCGCGGGAGAAATGCTGGGCAGCCTTTTCGACCGACCCGGAGTGGCAGAAGCTCCGCACTACGGGCGGAATTCCGGATGCCGAACTGGTCGACAACATCACCAACATCATGGTGAAGGCGCTGCCCTTTTCGCCCATCCGCTAATCGATGCCGGCCAATTTCAGAGCCGAGCTTCTGGCCTGTTTCGGGCAACCGGTGGACGAGAATCCTACCGGCGTCATGCAGGAAGCCGGCTTCCGCGAACTCGGCCTGAACTGGCGCTATCTCACTGTCGAGGTGGCGCCCGCCAAGCTGCGGGAAGCCGTCGCCGGCGCCCGCGCGTTTGGATTGCGCGGCTTCAACCTCACCATTCCCCATAAGGTCGCGGTCATGCAGCATCTCGATGAGATCGCGCCCGACGCCGCGATTATCGGCGCAGTCAACACCGTGCGGCGCGAGGGCGACCGGCTCATCGGCGAGAATACCGATGGCAAAGGCTTTCTCTTCGGCTTGCGCACGGACGCCGCAGTCGACCCGAAAGGCAAGCGCGCAGTGGTACTGGGAGCCGGCGGCGCTGCCCGCGCCATCGTCACCGAACTCGCACTCGCCGGCGCCGCGGAGGTGCTGGTGGTGAATCGATCGGTGGAACGTGGGGAAGCCATGGTGGCCGATCTCGCCGCCAAAACCGGACGCCCGATCCACTTCCAGCCGTGGCGCGGCGTCTACCAGGTGAGCGATACCACCGATCTGCTGGTGAATGCCACGTCCATCGGCCTGTATCCCGATGTCGACGCCATGCCTCCGGTGGATCTCCACGGCGCGCGGGCCGGCATGCTGGTGAGCGATGTGGTCTTCAATCCGCCGGAAACTCCGCTGCTGGCTACCGCCCGGCGGCTCGGCCTTCCAACGCTCGACGGGCTTTCCATGCTGGTGTATCAGGGCACCATCGGATTCCACCTGTGGACCGGCCGCGAAGCTCCTGCCGGCGTTATGAAACGGGCGCTGGCACACGCTCTCGGTGTGTAGTCGAGTGCACGAAACGGTGAATCGCGCCGTCTTCCTCTAGTGCAGTGCGTCTGAAACCTCATTGACCTGTCACGAGCGCATGGAGCGGTGCTTGTGAGGCTAAGTGACAATCTGCATTCCGCATGGGAACGATGGCTAAAGCGATCGCATACACGAGCCTGCTGGCGACATTGCTTTCCGCAGCGTTTGCGCAGACCTTCGAGGTAGCCTCGGTCAAGCTGAATAAGTCCGGGCGAAATCCGGGGTCCACCAGCCGCTCCGGTGGACAGCTCGTATTCGAGAACACTTCCCTTCGGGAGTGCATTGCAATTGCCTACGGCATCAGCCCGGATCGCGATTACGCGCTCACGGGGCCGTCGTGGATAGACACCGAGCGATACGACATCGTCGCCAAGGTGCCGGCGGAAACGCCCAGGCCGCAGGTCCTTCGGATGCTCCAGAGCTTACTGGCGGAGCGATTCCAATTGCGCCTCCATCGTGAGAACAAGGACCTCCGCGTATACCTTCTGACGGTGGCGCGCACCGGTGCGAAGCTGAAAGCCGTGCCCGGTCCCGAGGATAGTTTTACGTTTCGGCCGGGGCACATATCGGTAAAGGCACAGCCCATGGACGAACTGGCCGATAAGCTCTCGCGGCCCTTGGTCGGGATTGGCGCACCTGTGATGAATTCCACCGGCCTCGCGGGCGTTTTCGATTTCACCCTGGATTGGGCGCCCGATAACCTGCAGTCGGACGGACCGTCCATCTTCTCGGCGCTACAGGAGCAACTGGGGCTCAAACTGGAAGCGGCGAAGAGCCGGATCGAAGTGCTGGCGATCGATCGCGCGGAGCGGATCCCTACGGAGAACTGACGCGCTACTGGCGCTTCATCGCATCGACGTACATAATCGGAAAGGCAGCGTAGAATTGCGCCGCCTTCAGCAAATGGCGCATGGCTAGGGGCTCGGCGGCTTGCGGCGAAGCCCCGTCTTCGCCCGCGCCAAACGCGATGGCCGGAATTCCCACGAGCGCAGTGGCCGACGGCGATTGGATGACCATCGGCGGTAATTCGAACAAGGTCTCATAGGTGGAAATGGCAGCCTGCACCAGCGGGTGCGATTCGCTCAGAAAGCCCTCCACCGCCGCTTCCCGCATTTGGATACACAGGTTGGTGGGTTGCGCCAGCAGCACGGCGTCCGGGCGTAACCCGCCTCTCTCGAGAGCGGGGATCCGGGCCAAACTACGGGACTCCTTGTCAACCGAACTTGCCACCCAGAGGGTGAAATCGTCATACATCCCGAGCTCGTGGATCAGCCTGCCGGCGTACACGATGCCAGCCGCTCCGGAGGCGCCAGCCGTGCCGCCCTGCGCGTGCAGCATGACTTTGTGATTCCCGGAACCGATCCGGGCAAGAAGATTGCCTGCCGCGTCAACCCGAATTTCCTCATACGGCGCCTTTTCCACCTCATGCCGGATGCGCTGGAAGAGCCCCTGCGAGTGGCCGTTATCGCCTGGAACTGCCAGCAGATCGCGAAAGAACTGGAGGATTTCGCGCTCATACTCATGAGCGAGGGTGGAGAGGCGCTGGGTATCGATCGCATGTGCGGGAGTCATGAAGTTACCTGTGAGGAGCGGATAGCGGGATCGGGAACGTGGGGCGTTCCAGCTGAGATGGACCGGGCACACAGCGGGCCGGACCGATGATACGAAGCGACGTGGTCGAACATCGGGTTTGCTACCTGGCTACGACTGAATTGTAGCAGTTCGATTGCCCTTTTTCTCGACGTGGCGCGGACTTCAGTGTGAGGGGTGCCCTTTGGGCCGGGCACTCCCGGCGGGCGTTCTTGGTTTCCACCCCACTTCGTTTCCGAGCCGGGAATTCGGAGCCGGCCGAAGCCCGCGCCACACTGGTGCAGTGCGTCTGAAATCTCGTCGAATATGACGAGGGCACAAAGCACCGCTCCCTCGCGGTCGCGGCTCATTATTCTCACTGCGTTCTGCACGACGCGCAACACTACGTGAGGAGTTCCCGCAGGGTGCGCAGCAGTTCCCGGCCGTCGATCGGTTTGCGAAGGGCCGCGTCGGCGCCCAATATTCGGGCGGTCTTCAAATAGACGGCATCCATCGCTCCGGACATGGCCACAATGCGAATGGACGGATAATCCCGACGCAGTTCGCGGATCGTCTCAATGCCCTCCTGATCGGGCATGATCAGGTCCGTGAGCACAAGATCGAATTGATGCGTGGCCACCAGGCGCATTCCCTCGCGCCCATCGCGGGCCACAAGCACATCGTACCCAGCATCGGACAGAGTCTTCTGGAGAACCCCGCGGACGGCATCGTCATCGTCCACCACCAAAAGCCTGCCCACGGCTTTCGCCTGCCCGAGCACCTCACGAACCTTGGCAGCCAAATCGGCCGGAGTGAACGGCTTTGGCAGGTAATCAACACCCTTTTCCAGCACGCCCTCGCGCCCGATGACGTCCGCGGTGTAACCCGAAACATACAGCACCTTGATACTGGGACGCGACTCACGCAGCCGGTCGGCCAGTTCGCGTCCGGTCATCTCCGGCATGATGACATCGGTGAGCAACAAATCGATCGGCCCCGCATGGCGGCGGCTCAATTCCAGCGCTTCCGGACCGCCGGAAGCTTCCAACAGCCGGTATCCGTTGTTCTTTAGGATTAGCAGCGCCAATCGCCGGACTTCCGGCTGGTCCTCGGCCACTAACACTGTTTCCTCGCCGCCCGCAATTTCCATGGGCGGCGCCGAACTCTGCTGAACCACCGCCGCAGCAGCTACTCTCGGCAGGTAAATCAGAAAACGGGAGCCCTCGCCAAGCTTGCTTTCGGCCCGGACCCAACCCCCGCTCTGCTTCACCGTGCCGTAGACCGTGGAAAGCCCCAGCCCCGTGCCCAAGCCCATTCCTTTGGTGGTGAAGAACGGTTCGAAGACATGCTTGAGCACTTCCTCGCTCATTCCCACGCCGGTGTCTGCCACGGAAAGCAGCACATACCCTCCGGGGGCCGCGTCTTTGGATGGGCGCGAGTTCTCGTCCACGTCCACGTTGCGCGTTTCCAGGACAATCCTGCCGCCGGATGGCATGGCATCGCGGGCATTGATTACCAGATTCATGAGTATCTGCACCATCTGCCCGTGATCGGCCACCACCAGACCCAGGTCCGGATCGAGCGAGGTGACGATTCGGATCTGTTCCCCGATCAGCCGTCCCAGCATATTGCCGCTCTCCGCCACCACCTGATTGAGGTCCAGCGGCTTTCGTTCCGCCATCTGTTTGCGGCCGAATGCCAGCAACTGCTGCGTGAGCGTGCCGGCGCGTTGACCGGCGGCGCGAATTTCTTCAATTTCCTCGCGCACCAGGCCTGCCTCCATGTTCGCCAGAAGCATGTCGCAGTAGCCGGTGATTACCGTCAGGTGATTGTTGAAGTCGTGCGCCACTCCGCCCGCCAGGCGGCCCAGACTCTCCATCTTTTGGACTTGCAGAAGCTGCTCTTCCAACCGGTGCTTCTCCGCTTCCGCCTGTTTCCGCTCCCGGATATCGCGCAAAAACACCAGAGACGCGGGCTGCCGGTCATATTCGATAGGCGTGGCCGAAACTTCCACCGGGAACGGGGTTCCATCCATTCGCAGAAAAACTCGCTCCGCGGCAGGCGCCAGCGCCCCGCTTCCAACTAACGCCGACCGCGCACGAATCTCCTCGCGATCTTCGAGTTTCGCCAGATCGGGGACATTCCGGCCAATAAGCTCGGACGAGGAAGCGCCAAACAGCGAAAGTGCGGCAGAGTTGGCATAGAGAATGCGCGCACCGCGCTCCACCAGGATCCCTTCCGGAGCGCTCTCCACAACGATGCGGAACCGTTCCTCGCTTTGGCGGAGAGCCTCCTCGGCGTGGAGGCGTTCCGTGACATCCTCTACCACTCCCACGAAGTGCAGCGGCTCCCCGGAGTCCGTTCGCAGCAGCGAGACCGTCACGTGCAGCCAGACCAGCGATCCGTCCTTGCGAATGTACCGCTTGTTGTAAGACGTGGTGCCGCTTTTGCCGCTCAAAAGCGCCTCCACGCGCTCGTTCTCCCCTTTTAAGTCATCGGGGTAAGTGATTTCCTGGAACCGGAGCCGCAGCAGTTCCTCCTGAGAGTAACCAAGCAGCTGGCAGTATCGCGGGTTGACGCGCAGGAAGCGGCCGTCGAGAGAGACGTAGTTCATTCCCACCGCTGCCTGGTCGAAGGTGGCGCGGTAGAGCGCTTCATTCCGGCGCAGTGCCTCCTCCGCCACAGTCTGTTCCGTGGTATCCAGAAAATTCAGGACAACGCCCGCCGGCTGACCGTCTGGATCGTGCAAACCAGCGGCGGAAATACTAAGGGGGATAATTCTGCCGTCTTTGCAAAGTCCCAGTCCGCGCATTCCGGAGATCACCTCGCCGCGCATCGCTCGTTGGTGGACGTCCTTCGCACTCTCCAAACGGTCGGGCGGAACGAACAGAGGCGGTCCACCCACAACTTCCTCGGCAGTCCACCCGAATATGCGCTCCGCTGCTTTATTCCAAGAGGCCAAGCGGAAATCGGGCGTAGCCGTGACGATGGCGGATGCGGACGACTCGATTACCGCGGTGTGGGTATCCAACGTACGCCGCAGTTTCTCGTCGAGTATCTTCCGCTCGCTAATGTCGCGAATGATGCTCTGCCGGAATTGATTCTCGCCGACATGAATAAAACGGACGCTGATCTCCACCGGAAACGGCCGGCCGTCGCGCGTCTGGTGAAGGCCTTCGAACACCATCGATCCGCGTTCACTCACTTCCTTCCACTGATGCTCGAATTCACTCAGGTCAGAAGGATGCCGCAGATCGCGGACAGTTTTTTGGCGAAGCTCTTCGCGGCTGAATCCGTAGGTGGTGACGGCGCGATCGTTGGCTTCCAAAATCCGGCCGTGGTTGTCCAGCAGGAGGATAATGTCGTTGGCGAAGCGGCTCAGGTAATCGTAATGGCCTACCAGCGCCTGGCGCTCCAGATCGGCCTTATAGAACTCCAATTGCTGGCGCCGCCACAGGGCGAAAATCGCGGCGCCGACGGCGAGAATCAGCGATACCGTGGCCAGGATCAAAAGCACGCCTCGCCGCCGGATAGGACCCTCCACCTCCTCGGTATCCATTTTGGCGATCAGGAACCAGAGCCTCCCCGGGACGGCCCGTACCGCGGCAATCACAGGGACGCCGCGAGTGCTTATACCCTCGACAATTCCGTGCGCGCCGAGCACTGCCTTCACTACGGGATTGTCTCCATGGCTTAGCGGAATGCGCAGACGGAGAGCTGCATCCGGATGGAAGCGCGTATCGTTCAGGTACACCGCCTCTTCGCCTTCACGCCGCACCAGCACGGTTTCCCCACTCTGGCTCTCGAAAGGCCATGTCCGCAGCACAGGATATAGACGTTCGGCCGGACTGATGCTAAGAAGGACGGCGCCGAACGGTTTTCCATCCGGAACCTCTCGCAAAGGAAAGTTCAAACCCAGGTGAATCGCGTTCGCCGGCCCACCGGTTTGCAAATCATGGAAGAAGATACGGTTGGTGCCCAGCACTTCACCGGCGACCTGCCGCAAATGGATGGGGTCCGCGACACCGGCGCCTGTCGATAGTACCGGATTCCCTTGGGCATCGACGATTGTGGAGGTGGCGTAATGCAAACGCAGGCAAACTTCGTTGAGCCAGGTTTGGACTTCAGCCCGGTCGGACGGCTCGCCCGCGCCCGAGAGCAAACGATGCATCACGCGCGCCGTGGCCCGGTCGGCCATCAGCAGGCGAACTTCATCCATCCGCTGCGCCCCCCAATCGGAGATTTCCTTTACCTTCAAATCTGCAATGGAGAGGAGTTGATTCCGGACTTCGTGCTCGATCGCTTCTTTTTGCGCCCGGTAGTACCGGTACGCGATACCGATAATGACGGTCACCGCGACGGCGAAGAACGTGAGGGCTAGTAACGGGACACGAAGACTGAAGGGCTTGCGGGCGTCCTTCACTGCGGGCGTCATGCCTGGGTCCTCGCGAAATTCAGGGGCTCACTAGCCGGCGCCGCGGCTCGTCAGGTTTCGTCCCGGCGGACTGAATTTCAAGATTAACAGAATTACAGCTCTCTTTGCCGGTGGGGGTTGAAGCTCGTCCACAGTCCATCGATGTCAGGCCGCACCGGAATGACCCAGAATCCTTGCGTTGGCCGCCCCCGCTGTGCCGCCGATGGCAGTCAGCTTCAGATTGGTGGCGGTGGCGCAGTTCAAGGGCTGGCCGGGATCGAGAGCGATTCGCCGTGGTAGGGGCAGTTGATTCCTCGATCAGGCCGGAGAGCTTGGGACGTGGGCAGTCGTCTTGGCGTCCGTGCTTCAGCCACTCGCAGCGGACGGCCGGGGTGGGAAGCTTACGGTGTCCCTAAAAATGGATTCACGACGCGGACCGTGCCGTAAAGCCTGTCGTGCTGCAAGTCCTCCGTCAATATTTCCGGCAGGCCGTAGTGTTCCGCGTATGACCAGATTTGGGCGTCGAACCAGTTCAATTGGTATGCCGCGCAACCGCGGACGGCGTTACGAAGTATCGCTTCATTTGGATACAGCACGGTGAACTGCCCCAGGAGTTCTTCCGCCTCCCGCAAAGCGTCGGCCTGTTTGAGGATTACGTGGCCGCGAACTGAGCGAGTCACCGCGGCCACAAACTCGACGATCGCCTGGTGCGGCACACGGACCGAGTCTTCCGCGATGCCTCGTCTGAGGAGATCTACCGCAGTCTTCTGCTTCTTAGGAAAGCGGTTATCGAACCGAGAGACCAGGACATTGGTGTCAACAAGCGCGGCCACGGCGATAGAGGTCCTCTCTTTTCCAACCTCGGTCACGGGGTTCTTCGGCGGCGGGCGCGCGCCGACGCTTGCGTTGGCGCTCAGTTGCTTGATCGAACAAGCGGAGTTGTGCTTGCCGATCGGGAGGGACCGCTTGTTTGCCCGGAGGGATCACGCGAATCACATCGCCGGCCGGCACCCAGTCGATATCGTGGCCGGGACGAATATGATACGCCTCGGCGATTTTCTTCGGCACGGTAACCTGATACTTGGATGTCACCCTAGCCACAATAGCCTTCGGCAGCCTCTATCCTTACCATAGCAAGGATTGAATCCTTGTTCAACGCTGCACCCCCTGCGCCCCGTGGTACAAATCTTCTATGCCCTCTTTCCACGTGGAGACGCCGACGCATAGCTATGCCGCCGTAGTGGAACGCGGCATCATCGCGTCCGCGGCGCAGTATCTGCCGCCTAAAGCCGCCAAAGTCTTCGTCGTTTCCACCGAGGATGTCTGGCGGCATCAAGGTGGACGCCTCGCCGCCGCGCTCACCGATGTTGCCCACGAGATTCTGTTTTTGCCGGGCGGCGAAGATCAAAAGCGCCTGGCGCCCCTCGAAATACTGGCCGAAAGCATGGTGGAACTCGGCGCCGACCGCACCAGCGTAGTGATCGCTTATGGCGGCGGCGTGGTCACCGATATGGCGGGATTTCTCGCCGCCATCTTCATGCGCGGCATCCCCCTGCTGCAAATCCCGACCACGCTATTGGGCCAGGTGGACGCCTCCATCGGCGGCAAAACCGGAGTGAATCTCGCCAGCGGCAAAAATCTGATCGGCTCCTTCCACCAGCCCGTTGCGGTGCTGATCGATCCCGACGTCCTCGACACGCTGCCCGAGCGCGAATACCGCTCCGGCCTGTACGAAATCATCAAAGCGGGCATCATCCGCGACCGCGCTCTGTTCGATTTTCTGAAAGCCGGGTATGCCGCCGTGCTCGCCCGCGAGCCCTACGCCGTCGATCGCATCGTCAACGACTCGGTCCGCATGAAGGCCGAAGTGGTGAGCAGCGACGAGCGCGAGGGCGATCTGCGCCGCATCCTGAACCTCGGCCACACTTTCGGCCACGCGCTCGAGACCGAAACCGGCTATACCAGATTCGTGCACGGCGAGGCCGTCGCATGGGGGATGCGCGCCGCCGTTCATCTGGCGCAGTCCACCGGCCATCTCTCGGCCGAAGACAGCGTGGAAATCCTCGAAGTGTTGCGCCTCTATGGGCCGATTCCACCGCTCGATGGCATCCATGCCGGCAACCTGCACGCCCGCCTGGTGCACGACAAGAAGACCGTCCACGGCAACGTCCATTTCGTGTTGCCGGTGAGGATCGGCGAGGCCACCGTGGTTTCCGGCGTGGATGACAAGCTCGTGGCGGAAGCAATCCGGTCGGCCCTGGCATGAAAGGCACGACCCCCGAGGGAGCGCGCAGCGAACAGGAAGCCGCCACCTGGGTGCGCTCCATGTTCGGCCGCGTGGCGCACCGCTACGACCTGGCCAATCACCTGCTCTCCTTCGATATCGACCGCCTCTGGCGCGCGCGCACCGTGCGCCGCGTGCGCAGCGTACTCGAGCGGCCCGGCGCTTGCGTGCTCGATATCTGCTGCGGCACGGGCGATCTGGTGGTGGCGCTTCAGCGGGCTTGTCCGCGGCCGGTCTTCGGCTCGGACTTCTGCCATCCCATGCTGGTGGCGGCGCACGAGAAGGTGACGCATCGACAGGCGCCGTCGCTGCTCTTCGAATCGGACGCTCTGCGCCTGCCCATCCGCGATTCGTCGCTCGACCTGATCACCGTCGCCTTCGGATTTCGCAATCTGGCCAACTACGAGGATGGCTTGCGCGAGATGCGCCGCGTGCTGCGTACCGGCGGCATGGCGGCGATTTTAGAATTTTCGCAGCCGCCCAATGCTGCTTTCGGCGCGGTGTACGGTTTCTATTCACGGCGCGTTCTGCCGTGGATCGGAGGCCTTCTCACCGGCAGCCGCGATGCCTATCGGTACCTGCCCGAGTCGATCCGCAAATTCCCGGCGGCGCCCGAGTTGGCCGACGATATGCGCCGCGCCGGATTCACCAGCGTCACCTTCGAGCGTTTTACGGGCGGCAGCGTCGCCCTGCACATCGGAGCCGCCGGTTCATGAGTTGGAAGGTACAACGATGGCTGCTTCTGGCCGCCGTCGCCGTCTATGTGGCGATGCGGGTGTACCGCGGCGCGGCCATTTGCATGGATGGCGATGAAATCTTCAGCGTGGGAGTGGCCGAGAAGGACTGGATGGGCCTGCTGCGCGCCGTGGGGCAGGATTCCATCCATCCGCCGCTCTTCTATTTCCTACTGAAAATCTGGGTCGCGATCGGCGGCGATTCGCTGTTCTGGACAAGACTGCTGCCGACCGTTTTCTCTACGCTGGCGATCGTCCCGATGGTGCTCCTGGGACGCGAATTCAATCTGCGGCCCGTGGCGATCAACACCACGGTCGCGCTGGCGGCCATCCACCCGTATCTTCTCTATTACTCGCAGCACGTCCGCATGTACACCTTATTGATGCTGTGCGCGCTGACGTCCCTGTGGGTGTTCCATGCCTGCATCACGCCGGGCAAGCGATCGGAGACGGCTAAGTTCATGGCCCTCACGCTGGTGAATATCGTCTCCGTCTACTCGCACTACTACGGCTGCATGATCATCGGTCTGGAGTTCTGCTACCTGATTTTCTGGAAGCGCGACCATCTCAAGCGCATGATGGTATCGTGCGCGGTGGTTTTCGTGGCGTTCACGCCGTGGATTTACTGGGCGGGCAAATATATTCGCGCCAAGGGCGGGCTGGCGTCGAACCTCGAATGGATACAGAAGCCGGATGCCGGCGCGCTGGCCTGGTTTTTCGTCGATCTCGCGGGCTTCGGCGACTTCCCTTCAATCGGACGGCAGGCATTGACGGGGTTGGTGCTACTGGTGCTGGCTGCCGGATACGCGGCCTGGCGCGAACGGGCGAAGCTGCACGCCGGGCACTTCGTTTACATGGCGCGATTCCTGCTCTATTTCGTGCTCGGGTCGGTTGGTGTGGCGTTTACCGCGTCGCGCTTGCTGCCGAATTCCGTATGGGGCCATCGCCACATGGTGTACCTGGTATTTCCCATGCTGATGCTGGTCACCACGGCATATTACCAGTTGAATTCGGCGGCCCTGCGGATCATCGGCGGAGTGCTATGCGCGGCTTGGGCGGGCATGGTGATTCAGCACCACCTGAAGGGCGACGACAAGAAGACGCCCTTCGATTCCCTGGTGATCCAGATGCTCGCGCAGGAAGCCGACAATCCGAATACCGTCACGTTTTTTTCGGTGGATAAATACCTGCACTATCCCGTCTGGTTTTACCTGGAGACACTGAAGGCCGGCAAGATCACAGGACTCGCCGCCCCTATCCGGGCGGCGGATCGGGCCAGGCTGGCTGCCGATGCATCGCGCATAGTCGTAAAGAATCACGTCAACATCGACGACGCAAAAGGCGCGCACTTCTGGGTGGGGTACAGTTCCGCCTGGCAGGAAAAGTTATCGCCCGAAGAGATCCTCAGCGCGCGCGGCTGCCGCGTGGGCGGCGACGTGACGGTCCGCGATCGCTACCACTGGTCGACGATTTTCCCGGTGTGGTGCCAGTAGGGCATGCTTTAGCTTTTCTCCGGACAAGCTGAAGCATGTCCCACCAAAACTAGCCCGCCACTTCCTCGGCACACTGCAGTTCGGCCAGCGGCATCTCCGCCACCACGGTATTCCAGTTCCGGCGCTCGATAATCGTTTGCGGCTCGTACGTGGCGCCGGCCAGCAGCCGCCGCCCTTCGCGCCGCGCCGACCACCACAGCACCGACCCCAACAGGCTCGCCACTACCCGGCTTGCCGGCCCGAATTCGCGCCCGACCTCCATCCGCAGATCGTGAATGCGCGCGCTAATCGCGGGATTACTGCGGCGCAGGTGCCTTTCCATGGCCCACAGTGCAGCGGCGTAGCCGTCTTTCAACGACCGCGCTTCCCACGCAAAGCGTGCCCGCACGCGCGCGTCGGGATCGCTCTTGTACCGCAGCCAGCCGTTCAGCGTGGTGCGGCAGATGCGATAAATACTCGGACCGTTGCGTTCGAAATCGCGCCGGAAAGCTCCGTCCAGAAACTTCTTGGAGTCTTCCCGCGAAATCGCCGCGTGCTGGAAATTGAACTGGTGCTGCCCGTGGATATCGGCGAGATCGACGCCCTCCAGCATCCGCCCCTCGCGGGTCATCTCGGCAAACAAGGGCGTGCCGGGCACCGGAGTGTACAGCATGAACTGATGGAAATCGGTATCGTGCGCCACCGCGTGCTCAATTTCCTCGTGAATATTTTCGGGCGTATGATGCTCCAGCCCGACGATGGTCGACCCCAGCAGCTTGATGCCGTGCGCGCGCAATTCGCGCGTCAACTTCAGGGTATCGGCGCCGTGTAACTTGATATATGACGAGCGCGGCGATTCCAACCCCATCCAGATCCACGAAACGCCCAGTTCCACCAATTCCCGCATGGAGTATTGGCCGATCGCATTGGCAGACGAAAAAACGTACAACGACCAGGCTTTCCCGGCCGCCTTCATGAAGCCGAGCAATTCCAAGGCGCGCCGCTTATGCAGCAGGAAATTCTCGTCCATCATGAAAAACGATTTCACGCCCAGCCGCGATTCCATGTCCGCCATCACGCCGAACAGTTCCGCCCCGGTGTCGTAGAAGTTGAGATACTTGCCCTTGCCGCCGAAAAACGCCGACGTGGTGCAGAAATTGCAGCCCATGGGGCAACCCACCGACGGAATAATCGTGGCCGCGGTATTCCCCTTGTCACCCGGCAACGGCACGCCCATCACCCGCCCGCCGAAGCCCGAAACAATCTCCGGATGGCGAATGGGGGCGGAATCGTCTTCACCCAGGAAGCGCCGCATCCACGAAATACCGTCACCGCGCACGATGTGGTCTGCGTCGACCATAGCTTCGATCCCCGGGATGGCCGCCACGTGCCCGCCCACCACGATCGTCGCGTGAGGCGCCACGCGCCGTACGATACGGCACATTTCACGCACCTTGCCAACGTTGACGATGATCGACGAGATGCCCACGATGTCGTAATCGTGCGCCGAGAGCTCGGCCTCGAACGCTTCGCGCGTGGGGAAATCGATCACCGTGGTGGGCGCCGGGATATTCTGCTGGATCATCAGGATGCCCCACGAGCGGTGGAACATGCGCAGCGAAAACGGGCCCTGTTCGCGCGTCACCTGATTATGGTAGAGCTCCATCGGGTTGATTTTGCGGCTCCCGAATTCATCGTCTTGAGCGTAAGGACCGAAGACGGAACTGAGCAGTATACGGGCTCTAGAGCCCTTCGGATGGGTTAGCATTGAGGGATTTCAGCTCTTAAAGTCGATTGTAGCTCCCACGCCTCGGATCTTTTGTAATATCTGTGTAAGAGCGCGGACGCATTCCATGAAACTACTGCCATTGGTTATCTGCGGCGCATTCGCGCACATCGCTGGCGCGCAATCTCTGGAAGTAGTGCCCACTCGCGCGACGATAGACGAGATGGTCGCCGTTCGCGCCGCCGGCCTCACGCCTAACGAGCGCGTCACCCTCCAGGCGGAACTGACGGATGGCGGCGGCCAGCAATGGGCTTCGCACGCCGATTTCAAAGCGGACACGCAGGGCAATATCGATACCTCCAAGCAGGCTCCCGTCGCGGGCTCCTATAAGAAGATATCGGCCATAGGCTTGATTTGGTCCATGATGCCGCAGAAGAAAGGCGTCAGCGGCTACCTGTCGCCGCCCAATTTCGGGCCGCAGACCGTCGATTTCCATCTGCTGCGCCAAGGCAAGGTAGCTGCCGCCGCGCGCCTCGAACAGAGGGCCCTCGCCGACGGAGTCGAGCGTACCCCGGTGTATGAGGACGGTTTGCGCGGCACGTGGTTTGTGCCTGCCGGCGCGGGGCGTCACGCCGCCGTGCTCGTATTGGGCGGGTCGAACGGCGGCGTCCCGCTGCGCCAGGCGGCTTGGCTCGCCTCCCACGGATATTTTGCACTGGCCTTGGCCTACTTCCACTTCGAAGACCTGCCGAAGGAGCTCGAAAGAATTCCGCTGGAATATTTTCAAAAGGCGCTCGAGTGGATGGTGGACCGGCCCGAAATCGGCGACGCAAAAATTGCCGTACTGGGAACTTCGCGCGGCGGTGAACTGGCGCTGCAATTGGGCTCCATGTTCCCGCGCATCAACGCTGTGGTGGCATACGTGCCCGCGAACACACGCGGTCCATCCTGCTGCGGCCAGATCGCCACTCCCGCATGGACCTGGCAAGGCCGCACTCTGTCTGACACCAGAGGCCCAGCCGACGGTGGGACCATCGAAGTGGAGAGTACCAAGGGGCCGATTCTCATGATTTCCGGCCAGGCGGACCAGGTGTGGGATTCCTCGGGCATGGCCGATGCAGTAGTCTCGCGTCTCAAGCACCGTCACTTCGCATACAGCGCCCAGAACCTGAAATATTCCAACGCCGGGCACCTTGCCGGGCGGCAGGAATTCGTTCCCACCTGGCACGGCCTGATCCGCCATCCGATTTCGGGCCGCGAGTATTATTTAGGCGGGTCGGCGGAAGGCGACGCCAAATCGTCCATCGACTCCATTCCCAAGGTGCTCGACTTCCTACGTAAGAATCTCGCGGCGCCGCAATGAGGCGCGCGGGGAAAGCGATTTCACACAAGCGATCGGCTTTCAGCGGTCAGCCTTGGGCTTACCTGGCTTGCGGCGCGAGCGGCGCGGAAGAGATCGGGCCGCGGCGTCTTCCCTGGGCTTTGAGAGCGCGGAGGCAGCAAAGGGTACGGGGAAATTCGCAAGCCTTACGTAACGGGCGCCGCGCGCTGACCGAGCAACTTCGCTACCGCCGACGAGTATGCGTTCCAGCTCTTCTCCACGCTGCGGAAGTGCTTCCGCCCCTCGGGTGTCAGCCGGTAATATTTCGCGCGGCGCTTATTTTCCGAAAGTCCCCACTCCGCTTCGATCCAGCCTTTGTCTTCCATGCGATACAGGGCCGGATACAGCGCGCCTTCCTCCACCAGCAGGGCCTCGTCCGTGGATCGGTGGATGGCCGCGGCGATGGCGTAACCGTGCATCGGCGGTCCCCATGTCAGGGTCTTGAGAATCAGAAGATCGAGCGTGCCCTTGAGCAGATCGAGCGCCGGTGCTTCCATGGCTATTGGACCCTCAGGGCTTGCACCGGGCTCAGATGCGCGGCGCGCCATGCCGGAACGAAACTGGCGGCGGCGCCAACCGCGGCCAGCAGCGCGGCGGCGGCGCTCAGGCTCACCAGGTCGACCGGCGGCAATCCGAAGACGATTCCGGAAAGTGCGCGAATTGCGGCGACGGCGCCGGGGATGCCGATGACGATTCCGATGGCGACCAGCCGAACACTCTGCCGCAAGATCAGGATCACGATGCGCCCCGTGCTCGCTCCCATGGCGGCGCGGATTCCAATCTCGCGCGTGCGCCGCGCTACCGTGTACGCCATCAGGCCGTACAGGCCGAACGCGATCAACGCCAGTGCCAGGGCGGCAAAGAGGCTGGATGCCTGCATGCGGATATAGTCGTCCTCCAGGGTGGCGCCGATCTCTTCGGTGAAGGCGGTGGCGGGCGACACTTTCAAGGGGAGATGAGCGTTGCGGACGAGCGCATCGACCATCGCGCCCACGGCCGCGGGCGCCAGCGGGCTGCGGACTTCCAGTGCGGCTCCCCGATTGTACCAGCCCCCCGGGCGCTGCAAAATCGGAAGGTAGACCAGACTGGGAGGCGGCGCGGCAACCGTGTTGAACCTGGTGTCTTTGGCAACACCCACCACTGCGATCTCGTCTCCCGGCTTGTGTTCGCGGGTGGCGCGCGCCATCAGGATGCGCTGGCCCAGGGGATTGCGATTCGGGAAGAGCCTGGCGGCCGCAGTTTCACTGAGTACCGCGACTTTGGGGGAGTGTTCGTCGTCGCGCGGGGTGAAACCGCGGCCTGCGATTAGGGGAATACGCAACGTTTCCCAGTAGCCCGGGGCCACGCGCAGGTCGTTCGCGTTGACAATTTTCGGGTCGTCTAAGGCGCGCACGCTAGTCATCACGCGTCCATCGTTAAAGACCACGAAGTTGGCCAGCGTCGCGGATTGAATGCCTGCCGATCCGCGGAGGCTGTCCACCAACGGCATGACTTCCTGGAGCGGCAGCTTGTCCTCATCGTCATATTTAGGTTCGATGCGGACGACAGAGACATTCTCGGCCACGAATCCGACGGGCACCGCGCGCAGATTCTGAAAACTCCGGATGAAGACGGCCGCGCCGGCAAGCAGGACGAGCGACAATGCGACTTCGATGCTCACCAGCACCTTGCCCGATGAGAACGGCGCGACGGAATGCTCCTGGGTGAGAGGTACACGGCCGCCGCGCAGCAGTTGTATGGCAGGGGCCAAGCCGAACAGGACTGCCGAGAGCGCCGACACGGCCAGCGTGAAGGCCAGTACGCGCGCGTCGGGCGTGACTTCGATGGGCCGCTTCTGCCAATGGAAAGCCACCACCAGAAGACGGCAGCCGAACACCGCTACCGCGAGCGCGCCGGCGCCTCCCGCGAGCGCCAGGACGCCGCTTTCCAGGAAGGACTGCCGCAGAATGAGCGCCCGGCCTGCGCCGAGCGCGAGGCGGATCGCGGTTTCGTGCTGCCGTGCCGCTCCGCGCGCCACCAGCAGGCAGGCCACGTTCGCGCAGCCGATCAGCAGCAGCACCGCCACAATTGCGCCCAGCAATCGCAACGAGCGTTGCTGCTCACCGCCGGTTCCTTGATATCCGCGGGCGCCGCTTTCGCAGACGATGCGGTCGTTCGACGAATGTTTCGCCTCCCCGTAAATAATTCCCGTCACGGCCGGATCGGCGGCCAGCAGTTGTCGCCATAGCAGTTGCAAATTGCTTTGCGCGCGCGCCAGGTCGACACCAGGCTGCATTCTGCCGATCGGCTGCACGATGGCGCCAGCGTCAAAACTGACGCCGGTGACCAATTCGCGAGCGGCCACGATCGGAACGTACAGATCGGGATCGCGGCCCTTCTCGGTGCCGAAAAATCCCGGAGCCATCACTCCCACGATGATAAACGGAATGTTCTGCAGATACACGGTCTTTCCAACAGCGTCCTGGGGCAGCGGATAGCGGCGGCTGGCGAACCGGTAACTGGCCACTGCGACATGCGAGGCATCTGAGCGAACGTCATCCGCGGGCGTGAATGCGCGGCCGGCGAACGGGCGCACTCCCAGCACGTCGAAGAAATTGCCGGTCACCATGTCCGCTACGGCAGGCGATTCGATGAATTCGTGCCCGTGCAGTTCATGTGCGGCGAGCGTTGTTTCGGCAGCCAGTCCGGAGAACGCCACGGTGCGATCGCGCAGGTAGACGTATTCGTCGTAACGGAAGGTCTGCCCGCCCAGGCGCTCGCCGTGGGGCCCCATCTCCCATTGCGACACCAGCGCCAACTGCGACGGTTTGGGGACCGGCAGCGGCGCATAAATCATCCGATCGAGCAGCGTGAACACGGCTGTGGTGACGCCGATCCCGGCCGACAGAATCAGGATGGCCGCCGCCGTGGAGGCCTTCGTTCTGCGCAAAACGCGGACCGCGTACCGCAGGTCGGCGAACCAATCAAAGAGGTAATCCGTGCGGGAACGCCTCTTGACGCGGCTCCGGCTGACGGCGACGCATTCCGCGCGCGGCGCGATAACCGGCCCGAATTGCCGCAACGCCTCGCGGCGCGCCTCCTCCGGTTTCAGGCCGCGTGTCCGCAGTTCTTCGATCTTGGTTTCCAGGTGAAAGCGGAACTCTTCGTCCACGTCCGCTTCGGGGTTGGCTCCCCAGAATCGGAGGTACCTTCTCCACGCGCGCTCGTGCGGCATGAGTTCATTCTGCCACAGCTCCCCTAAGACTTCAAGGGGTATTGTGGGGGTTGTCTATATTGCTCGATGCTTTGTGGCGCGGCCGGCAGGTTCGCTTCCTTTACGACGCAGTTCTTAACGCAACCAGTAAGCGAACGGTCGACCCGTTGGGGCTCGTCGCCCGCGGCAGCACGTGGTACTTAATCGCGATACGCGGCGGGGAACTGCGCACCTATCGCGTCTCGCGCATGCGCCAGGCCGAGACACTCGATCGGCCCGCGAGCCGCCCGGCGGATTTCGACATCGCTGCATATTGGGAGCGTTCCGCCACCGAATTCCGCGAAAAACTGCCGCAATACCGCGCCGTCTTTCTGGCGAAACCTTCGGTCATGCAGTGGATCCGCTACCGCGGCTGGCGGCTGGAGGAGGAGACGCCGCAAGGCGAGCTAGTGCGCGTCCGCCTGCGATTCGACGCCGAGGCGGAAGTGCTGCAATTCGCCCTCAGCTTCGGCGCGGACGTGGAGTTGCTGGAACCCGCCGAACTGCGCGCCCGCGTGCGCGACGCCGCCAGGGGGATGCTTGCCGTGTATAAATGAGTCAGAATAGAGTGGTGTGGAAGGACCTTCTGTACGGGTTCCGCGCGCTGCGCCGGAGCCCGGCCCTCACCACAGCCGCTGTGCTGTCCCTCGCTCTCGGAATCGGCGCTAACACCGCCATCTTTTCTCTCCTGGACCAAGTGGTACTGCGCTCTCTGCCGGTCGCGGACCCGGAACGGCTCGTCGCCCTGCACGGCAATTACTCCGGGCCGGGCGAGAGTTCCTCGACTTCGTCCTCCAACTCCGAATCTGTTTTCCCGTTTCCTTTTTACAAGGAATTGCGCGATCGCGTTCCGGCGTTTTCGGGCATGCTGGCTTCCGCCATTGCGCCCGTGCGCATCGCTTGGAGGTCCGACACGCAGGCGGCGACGGCCGAAATGGTCAGCGGCAACTACTTCACCACGCTCGGAATCCCAACCGTACTGGGGCGGCCGATCGTGCCCGATGACGACGCCGGCATCGGCGCTCATCCGGTGGCCGTGCTCAGCCACGCGTATTGGTCCGAACGTTTCGGCGGCGATCCCGCCATCCTCAATCGCACCATCGCGATCAATGGGCAGCCGTTCGTAGTGGTGGGTGTCGCCAATGCCAATTTCAACGGCTTGGTGCAGGGCGATTCGCCCGCTGTGTTCGTCCCCATCGCCATGCAGCACGCCATCGCCCCGGCGATGACGCCCATGGAAGATCCTACCTTCTCATGGCTCACGTTCTTCGCCCGGCTGAAACCGGGAGAGAGCCTGGCGCATGCGCAGGCCGCCACCGACGTGGTGTTTCACGCTCTCCTCCAGGCCGAACTGAATCAGCGTCCTGGCGCACTCGACCCCAAAGACCGCGAGGCGATCCTCAAGAATCGTCTCGAACTGCGGCCGGCGGCGCGAGGCATAGCCGAACTGCGCGAGAAATGGGAAAAACCGCTTACCGTGTTGATGGTCATGGTCGCATTGGTGCTGCTGATTGCTTGTGCCAACGTGGCCGGTCTGCTGGTAGCCCGCGCCACCGGGCGGCAACGGGAAATCGCTATCCGTTTGGCGCTGGGAGCGAAACGCTGGGCGTTAGTCAGACAATTGCTCGCCGACGGGATCCTGCTGGCCTTCGGCGGCGCCATCGCGGGACTGCTGCTGGCACGCTGGAGCACTTCCGCCATGCTGCGCATTCTGCCGCGCGATACCGCCGGACGCTGGATTAACAACTCGCTCGACGTGCGCATGCTGGGGTACACATTGGCAGTTTGCATCATTTGCGCGTTGCTGTTTGCCGTGGTTCCGGCGCTGCAGGCGGTCCGGCCCGAATTGGCCGGCACACTCAAAGACCAGGCCTCCAACGTACTCTCCCGCGGCTCCTCTGCCAGGTTGCGGCGCGTGCTCGTGACGGTGCAGGTTGCGCTCTCGCTGGTACTCGCAGTCGGCGCCGGGCTTTTTAGCGTGAGCGCCGCCAAGCTGATCGATGCCGACCGCGGTTTTCGAACGGAACGGCTGTCGATGTTCATTGCGGATGCCACTCTCATTCGCAGCGGGCAGGCCGAAGCAAACGCTTTTTACCACGATCTGCTGCAGCGTCTCTCCGCCCTCCCGGGACAGTCTGGCGTCGCCGCCTGCGATAGCGGCCCATACGCCGGCGCCGGTTTTGGGATGGGCGCGGCGGTGGAGGGGTATCAGGGGTTCGCGACCACCACGACCGAAGCGATCGCGCCTGGCTATTTCCGGACATTAGGAATCCGTCTGCGCGCCGGACGCGAGTTCAATGAGAGCGATATGGGCGGAGCAGCCAAGGCCGTGGTAATCGACGAAGCTTTCGCCAAACGCTATTTTGCCAATCGAAATCCCATCGGCATGCACCTCGCACTTGGAAATCCCACCGCCAAGGTGCTCGATCGCGAAATCGTCGGCATCGCGGCTGAAGTGCATCCGAATGTGCGGCGGGCCGCCTTTAGCACCGTATACTATCCGTACACGCAGCGCGACAAGCCCGCGGCTCTGGCCATTTACGTCCGCGGCACGGGTAGCCAGGACCGTCTGGCAACTGCTATCCGGCAGGCTGTGCGGGAAGCCGACGCCGGCCTGCCGGTACCTGAGGTCGCGCCTGTGGAGTTGAAGATTCGCGAATCGCTTTACACCAACCGACTGGTGGCCGCCTTGTCGCTGGCGTTCGGAATTCTTGCCATGTGCCTCGCCGCCATCGGCCTCTACGGCGTCATCGCTTATGCAGTGGCGCGGCGCACCGGCGAAATCGGCGTCCGCATGGCGCTCGGCGCTTTACCGGGCGACGTCATCCGCATGGTGCTGCTCGACGCCGTCCGAATGGTAGGGGCGGGAATCCTAATCGGATTGGTAGCGGCATTCGCGCTCGGCCGATACGTGGAGTCGCAGTTGTTCGGCATCCATGCAGCCAACGCCGCCATATATGCCATCGCGGCTGGTGTGCTGATCGCGGTGGCTGCGGTGGCGGCCTTCGCGCCAGCCCGGCGCGCCTCGCGCATCGATCCGCTATCCGCCTTGAGATACGAGTAGAACAGCTTGCTTGCGCGCGTCGGCTCATTAATCCCGAGCTGAAACAGCCACCCTTAGTGAGCCGCGACCGCCAGGGAGTGCCCATGGCGCAAAGGGCCAGAGCGAGCTCCGCTCGCTTGGACAAGCTGAAGCTTATCCCACAAAATCGGCGGCCTTTCTGACGTGGGGTAAGCTTTAGCTTGGATAGCCGGGCGACAGCCCGGCCCTGGCCTGCGGGCCACCATAGGCGATGAAGCTCAGCCGGCGATGTTCTTCAACCGAGCCCGATGCCTTCAGCTTGTCGGGGAACTCCCGAGCTTCCGCCGGAGTCTACTCTCCGACGGAGGGACACCCACTGTATCGAACCGCCTTGCTAATGATGCTCGCCTGCCCACGCCTGTTTGCCGCCGACGAATCCGTGGAGAAGACCGTCAAGGATCTCTACGCTTCGTCTCAAACGGCGCTGCATTCCGCGCGCACCAAGGAGGACCTGGCGCCGGCGCTCAATACTTTCGCGCCGGAGTGGGTCGGCAACATGTCGGCGGGCGAAACGCTCACGTTCGCCGACCTCACCAAGGAAGCCGAGGCTGTCCTGGCGATCCCTTCCGAGAACCGTCCGCTTCCCAAAATGGATTTCGTCTATATCCGGCAGACCGGATGGAATGTGCTGGCGGTCTACTGGAGTTCCCGCCGTTCCGGCACTCGCGTCATCGGTTCCCTGTACCGCGATACCTGGGTGCGGACTGCCGAAGGCTGGCGCCGCATCGGACAGGAAAAGTTCTTCCCCGACCGTCCCCCGCTGGAGGACGGCAAGCCGGTGATTTTGCCGGGTGTAGAATAGTTCGGCGGCTCCGGATTACTCGATTACCCCCATATGAGCGATACGTCACTGTACCCACGGGCGCATCGCGTCTATACTGTGGAAATCGATGGTAAACTGTGCTAACGCGCGCCAAGAGCGCCTTAGCGCTACGTTATCGCGGCTTTGCCCAACCGAAGAAAACCATGAATAACTCCCGCAGAGGATTTATTGCAGTCGCTGTTCTGAGCTTGTCAGGCTGGGTCAATGCCCAGCCGTATTTGATTTCGACATATGCGGGCGGGCTGCCGGCGCCTACCTCTGTGGACACGCAGGAAGTCAGTTATTCCATCGTAAGTCCCAATGCAGTGGCGACAGATTCGTTCGGCAACACCTATATCAGTACCGGCTACAATTGCGTTTTCCGTCTGGACGCCAACCGCAATCTTTCGCGCGTGGCTGGAAACTGCCGGCAAGGCTTTTCGGGCGATGGCGGTAACGCCCTCAATGCCCAGTTGAACAATCCTCAGGGTATTGCTTTAGACGCCGTCGGCAATCTGTATATTGCCGACCAGGGCAATCAACGCATTCGCCAGGTGACACCCTCGGGCATCATAACGACGGTCGCCGGCACGGGAACGGCGGGATACTCCGGCGATAACGTCCCCGCTACCGGCTCGGAGTTGAATAACCCGCAGGGAGTGGTGGTAGATCCGTCCGGCAATCTTTATATTGCCGATGCCGGAAACTATCGAATTCGATTGGTCCCGTCCGTGGCCACGCCCGGCGCTTCCATCAGCACCATCGCCGGCAGCAGTTCCCCCGGCACTGGGGGCGATGGCGGCCCCGCCACGGCAGCGACTTTCACGTCTCCCACCAGCCTGACCCTGGATTCCCAGGGCGATCTCTATATAACCGACACGGGAGCGAGCGTAGTCCGCATGATCAATCCTTCCGGCACGATCTCCCATATTGCCGGCACGGGGTCTCCCGGGTATTCGGGCGACTTGCACCCCGCCGTTTCCGCCGCTCTCGCCTATCCGCAAGGGCTCGCGCTCGACGCCGCCGGAAACTTGTACATCGCCGACAGGGGCAATTTTAGAGTGCGCGTCGTCGCGGTGGGCGGAACCATAACCACCTACGCAGGCGACGGCATATTCGGAAATAGCGGCGACAACGGTCCGGCGAAGAGCGCCGAACTGCTGAATCCCATCGGCGTTGCCACCGATCGTCAAGGCGATCTCTATATCGCGGATCAGGTCGGGACGGTCCGGATGGTGAATACCGGCGGCACCATCACTACCGTGGCCGGAAGCACCAATGCCGCGCCTCCGTTTTACGGCGACGGCGGGGCTGCCGCCCTTGCTAATTTCGCCACGCCTTGGGGAATCGCCTTCGACAGTTCCACGCCCCCGAACATGTACGTCGCCGACTGGAAGAATAATCGCGTTCGAGAAATCACCCCCACGGGAGTAAATACGACGGGAGTGATTACGACATTCGCCGGCACGGGAGCGTCGCCCGATGGCGGCGATGGAGGGGCCGCGGCCGCCGCGGCGGTGACCCCGGCCACACTCGCCGTCGATTCCGCAGGCAATGTTTACCTTGCGGACAACGCCGTGATCCGCAAGATCGATACCACCGGTAAGATCTCGACTGTCGCGGGAACCGGAACCGCTGGATATTCGGGAGACAACGGTTCGGCCCTCAGCGCGGAACTGGGAAGCTACCTGCCCGGGTTGGCGGTGGATTCCCAGCAAAACATCTATATATCGGACTGGAGCAGTCAACGCGTCCGCAAGGTAACCAAGTCCACAGGGTTCATCAGCACCGTCGCGGGAACCGGAGTCGCCGGATATTCGGGTGAAGGAACCGCGACCGCCGAAGAGCTGAATTACCCCGCCGGTTTGGCCATCGACAAGAACGGCAACCTTTATATCGCCGATAATGCCAACTGCCGTGTGCGCATGGTGACCAACGGTACGATTTCCACCGTCGCCGGTAACGGAACTTGCGGCAATACCGTTGCCGAGATCGACAATCCCGTCGCGGTGGCCGTCGATGGAAACTTAAGTCTGTACATAGCCCAAGGCAATCCCGCCGTTGGTGCCGGTAATACCATTCGCAAGGTATCGGGAGGTGTCATCAGCACCATCGCCGGAAACGGAATCGCCGGATATTCCGGTGACGGAGGACTTGCCACGGCCGCGCAACTGAACAATCCGTCAGGCCTGGCTCTGGATTCTGCCGGCAACGTTTACGTCTCCGACTTCGCCAACGGCGCCGTCCGGGTGTTACAGCCTGAAACCGAGCCGCTGCTCACCGTGACATCGACCCACGTTGGCTCATTTCCCGCCGGAGCGGCCGGCACTTTCGATATCACGGTGAGCAATGCCCCGCTGGCCGCGGCCAGTACCGGCGCGATTAAAGTCACCGCTACGCTTCCCGCCAGCCTCACGCCCACCGGCATGAGCGGAACTGGCTGGACCTGTTCCTTTGCCTCGGTACCCTACAATTGCACCAACAGCGGCGGCAACAGTTTGGGACAGATTACTCTTACGGTAAATGTGTCATCGGGGGCGCCCCCGCAGGTCACTAATGAAGTCGTGGTCTCAGGCGGAGGAGCGCTGGCCACGGGCTCCGAAGACCTCGCTCTGGTCGGCTCGTCCACGCCGGTGCTCCAGATTTCCGCCACGCATTCGGGCGATTTTGTGGCGGGAGCGCAAGGTACTTTTGCCATTACCGTCGGCAATCAGATAGCGGCCACGGATACCAGCGGCACGGTAACTGTACAGGACACTCTGCCAACCGGCTTCACTTTCACCTCGCCGTTGCTGCAGGGCAGTGGCTGGATTTGCTCGGGCACTAGCTGCACGAACAGCACTCCCGTGCCCGGCGGCGGAAATTTTCCCCCGCTCACCGGCACGGTGAATGTCGCGTCAAACGCGGGCTCGCCATTGACCAACAAGGCCCAAGCAAGCGGTGGGGGCTCGTCAGTCTCCCCGATTTCCAACGATTCCATCACGGTTGTGTCCCTGACCGGTTGCGAAGTTACCGGGCACACTTCCGTTACGGTCAGCGATGTCCAGGCCATCGTCAATCAGGCCCTCGGCATCAACAAAGCGGCGAACGATATCAACCAGGACAACGTAGTCAACGTAGTCGATATCCAGATTGTCATCAACGCCGTCCTCTATGGGAACTGCACCCCCTAGGCCTCCGTCCGAACCGCTGGCCGCGGCTGGCCGGGCACAGAGGGCGCTATGGAGGTGGGGCGGACGCCCAGGTCCCGCCCCAACCAACTGCTTTTCCAACGGAGCGATTCAAACCGAATTCTGCAAGTCCCTCCGAGACATACTCAACGGTGCCCGGCCGCTGGTATCAGGGCATTGCCCGCACGCGTTCCATCACCATCAGGCGCGCGGTCTCCCAGGCGATGCTGTCCACCTGCCGGTAGTGTGCGCTCAAATATTCGTTCATTGCGGCCATGGGAATGCGCTCCGGATCGGTGCCTGGCCAAATCTTGAATACCGCTTCCGGCGGAAACGCTTCGTAGATCACCCACCGCGGAGGCGCGAGTTGTAACTCCGCCACCGCGCGCCGCTCGTCTTCTGCCGTCATCATGCCGGGCTGCAGAAATGAATACCGCGAGGGATTGCGGGCGTTTAGAAAATAGTAGGCCGAAGGCAGGTAAGGAAAGGAGAAGAGCGTATCGCCCGGGTTCACCCAATGCTCCAACCCGTCCAGAATCTCTCCTTGATTACTGGGGTCGCGCAAGGTTCCGGCGCGGGTTTCCTGCGGCGGGTAGTTTAACGGTGCAACCAGTTTGGGGAGCAGCGAACTGGCCGCCACCACCAGAACCACGCCGCCGCACCAGAACCGCTGCCGCGGGGTTGTCAGCCGGTATAAGAGCAAAGCGCACAAAAACCAGGAGAGCGCCAGGGTGTGCAGCAACGTATCGGACGTCCAGCGCGGCCAACCTGCCAACGTCAGCGCGGCCGCGGCGCCCAGCAGCGGTACCATCTCGGCGAGGTCGCCACGCTTTTCCCGGCGGCGCCAGAACCACGTCCAGCCGGAGATGGCGGCTACCGGCAGAATTGCGGGGACCATCAAGATCACCGTGACCAAGGCGTACTGCCATGCCGCCGCATCGGGGGTCGCCCCCGCCCAAACGCTGCCGTAGGGCACCCGATTCGGGGCGGTATAATTGGCGCCCGTCCAGCGCAGCGATTCGATCATGGGAATGAGCGCGCCATGCCAATGCAGGTACAGCGCCGCCGCGCCTGACGTCACGGCGCTACCAGCCAGAAACGCCGCTACGCACCCAACACCTTTGCGGCCGCTCCAGACGAGCAGCGGTACAGCAACCATCGCCATGGACGGTGTCGCCCAGGCAGCCGCAGCCAGCAGAATCCCGCACACGGCCCACAGTTCACGGCGGCCGGAGCGTTGTGCCGCCAGGGCCGCCACGATTGCGGCCGTGGCCAGCGCTCCGCTGTCCCAACGGTGATTCACTTTGAGAATGCGGATGCGCGATTCGTAGGCCAGGAAAGAAAAAGCCGCGCCTGCGGCGTACGCAGTGCCGGTGTACCGCGAAGCCAACCAATAGACCGCCCATGCGAGGAAGGCCGCATCCAGAATGACCGGCAGACGCATGATCGCCAGCTTCATGCCGCCCAGATGGGCCAGCAACCCCTGGATCCAAAACGTCAGCGGACCGGTAAGCACGAAGAAATCGCGATACGGTTGCTGCCCCATTGCGATCCTGCGGCCGCCTTCGAGGTAAATCCCTTCGTCACCGGCGATTTCCAGGATATCGCCGGCTATCCAGTAGAGGCACACAAAGGAAAGAAGGAAGATCGCTGCACCGATGCGTTCTTTGCGGACGTTCGTCATGAGTTACGAGTGGCGGGAGCAGGCGGGGTGCCCGGAAGGAAGATAGGACGGCGAGGAAAGCGCTGACAAAAAGAAATCGGGCCGATGTTCATATGTTACACCGGCCCGAGATGCGTCGATTTTAAAACTCTGAAGCTGGAACGTCTAGCTCCGGCGCTTGCGGCGGGCAAATACTCCCAGCCCGATGAGACCGCTGCCAATCAGCAGCAACGAAGCCGGTTCAGGAACGCTCGACGTGGGAACGTAGGTGAACTGGATCAGCACCTGGGCTGAATCCGAACCCGTTGCCCCAAGGCCAGCGCCGCCCGTACCCGTCACCGAAGGCGTCACGCCAAAGGAAAAGCTGCCCGTGGTCTGGCCGGCGGAGTACGAGGTATTGGTAGTGAAATTATTCAGCGAGTTGCAAATCAGCGTACCGCTGCCGACGCAAGCGTTGAATGAAAGTCCGGTTGCGGTTCCACTCTCCGAGTTCGAGGCGGCCGGTGTTGGAGTCAAAGGCTCCCCGCTGTAGGTCCAAGTCCAGGTAACTTGGCTGGTCGAGCCAAGCGACTGTTGAGCGTCGTCCGTGACTTCCACCGTGATCCCGACGAGGGTCTGGCCGGCCGGAACCGTGAAGCCCGTGCAGGTGATGGTGGCGCTGCCACCCACGTCAACGGCATCACCGTTAACCGTCGTGAATGCAACATTCCCATTACCAGCGCTGCCAACAGATCCGCACAGAACTTGAGGTGTCGTTGTCGCGCCCGCCGTGGATACAAGAAGCAATACTAGTCCCCCGACGAGCAGCCCAATTTTATGATTCATCTTTAGGTCGTTCTCCTTACTCCGAGTATCGGAAATACCTTAGTGAATGCCAGCGCCGTAAAGGTTGGTTAGCTGCCGTACACCTTCACGTGCACAAAACACCCCCAAGCATGAGCTGGTGCCAGCCCACCGTTTCTCGATCTTAAGGGGTACGTCCACAAAAAGCAAGGTGAATTTCAATATTTTGATGTCGCCCAAGTACTATACTATCCACAATATACCGACTACCCGATCAACCAATATCCCAACGATATGGAAGTACCAGCGACCGCTGCAAAATTCAATAGTACTACCATAACAGGAGGCCTGATTCACGCCTGGCTGCGGACTCTCCTTCCGCAACCCAGTTGCATTAAGCTGTTGAGTGGAATACATTAACACCAGCGTGTCTTCTACCGACAGCCGTCCCTTCTACGGGACCCTCTGGTTCAATCTTCTGGCAAGTGCCGTGGTGGTATTTTTGCTGGTACTGGCAGCGATTTGGATGCCCGATGTCGAAGGAAGACCGGCCAAAGGTTTGGGTCAGTTTGGCGTTGTGCTGGTGGCTATTTATTGGGTATTTCTATTTCCGAAATTACGGAAAATGCGTAAGAATACACCGCCCGAGCCACCCCTAGGTAAAAACCCTAGTCTATAGGGCCTTTTGAACTGCCACCAAGAGATCCTTCTCGGTGAGGCTTTCATCGAAGCGTTTGACTTCCTTACCGCTGCGATCGAAGACTATCGTCACGGGGTAGGATTCCAGCTGATACTTCGCCGCCAGGGCATCCCCACCCAGCCCCACGGTATAATCGATGGGGTGCTTCCGGAGGAAATGGCGCACTTTGTCCGCGCCTTCGTCCCCCATATCGATCCCGATCACGGCGACGCCCTTGGAAGCGAACTCGCGGTGTATCTTGTTGAAAGCCGGCAGTTCACCCACGCAGGGAATGCACCAGGTGGCCCAGAAATTTATGACCACCACCTTGCCGTTGAGCGATGCGGTGTCCATAGGAGTTCCTTCGAGCGTGGTCAACTGGGGAAGCTCGACGGCGGCAGCGATGGGAGTAGCGGCCGGCGTCGGGGCTCTGTGCGCCGCTCCTTGCAGCCAGGCGAGGTAGGCCGCGGCGTCGGACGTGCGGCCCTGGTCCCACTTATCGACCAGCTTCTCGTCGGGATCGAGTACTACGTAGAACGGGTTTGCTATCGTGCCGAATTTCTCCTGCTGCAGCTTGACGTTGGCGTCGTCCGTCGCGTCCCCGTTATCGGTGTACAGTTCCAGCAGCACGAAATTCTTCAGCACCGCCGCGATTTCCGGGCGCGAGAGAATGTTGGCCCGCATCCAGTGGCAGTTGGCGCAGGCATAGCCGGTGAAATCGATGAATACCAGCTTATGCTCGCGGCGCGCCTGCTCGAGCGCATCGCGATAGCGGTCCTTAATCCACACCAAACCGTCGCCCGAGGACGCACTGGCCGCAGTTTCATCGGCCGCGGGGACGTATGCGTCGAACAAACCCAATTTGCCGCCCGACATGCCGGGCCAGAGGCTCACCGCGAAGATCAGGAACGCCATGCCGGTGAGGAGGCGGCCGAGGCCCATGTTCTCTTCGGCCTTGACGCCTTCCAGCCGAACGAACCCAAGCAGGTAGAGCCCGGCCATCCCGAACAGCACGATCCACGCCGCCAGGAAGCGCTCACGCGTGAGAAATCCCCATTGCAGCACCTGGTCCAAACTCGAGAGGTACTTCAAGGCGGCGGCGACGATCACGAATCCCATCACCACTTTCACGCGCGCCAGCCATCCTCCGCTGCGCGGCAGGCGCTTGAGGAACGAGGGAAACAGAGCCAGCAGGAAGAACGGCAGAGCGAGCCCCGTGGCGAACACAACCATGCCCACTACCGGACGCGCGTGCCCTTCGCTCACCGACGCGGCCAGCAGCGTCCCAACAAACGGCCCGACGCAAGCGAATGACGAAAGCGCGAATGTTAGTCCCATGAGCAGCGTGCCGGCGAATCCGCCGGTGCCCGACGACTGATTGAGCTTCGTGAGAACCGATGACGGAATGGTGATCTCGAACGCGCCCAGCAAGCTCAGTCCGAAGGCAATGAACAGCGCCGAGATGAAGCCATTCACCCAGGGATTCGAACCCAATTGTTTGACCCCGACCGGCCCCAGCAGCGCCGTCACCAGCAGGCCCAATCCCGAAAAGAGAACGATGATCCCCAAACAGAAAACGATCGCCTGCGACAGTCCGCCGCGCTTTTCTCCCGACTGCTGGTTGAGAAAATACGACATCGTGATGGGGATCATGGGGAAGACGCACGGCGTGAAGATGCAAGCCAGCCCGGCGCCGAAGGCCAGCAGCAGGAACGCGGGCCAGCCTTGCGCGGCGGATGAAGGGGCGGCGGACGCAGTGCCCGGGCTCGGCGGCTTCGCCACCGCGAAACCTGCCGGAATTGCGGTCGATGGCGCCGGCGCGGCGGGATCGACCGTGAACGGCACCATGATGTCCTTCAATTTGCCGGCGACGCACGACTTGTCGTTACAGGTTTGGTAGCGCCCGTTGACGGTCAGATTATCCGCGCCCGCCGGAGCATCGCCGCGCACCTTCACTTCCAATAGAAACGTGGCGTCGCCTTCGTATGTCTCGGTGTCCGTGCTTTGCACGGCGTCGAAGGCGCGCTTGGGCGGCTGCTGGAGAACTCGCACCAGGCTCTCGGGCGAGACTTGGAACTGCGCCGGAATTCCAGCGGCTGATGAAGCGGAATAGAGGTGCCAGCCCAGCTCGATATGCACGGCGGCGTGAATGAGGATGGTCGAACCCGGCGGCGCGGAGGGCGGTTCAGCGGTCAGCGTCCACGCCGCGTACTGGTGGCCTTGCCCGAAGGCGGACGCCACACACAGAAACAGGAGTGCCGGGCGCAATTGATTTACTCGCCGACTGCGAACGACGTGCCGCGCAGCTCGTCTTCGATCCGCTGGTTGATTTTCCCGCCGGAGAATTCGGACGCCACGCGAATGGCGTTCTTGATGGCGTTGGCGTTCGACCGGCCGTGGCAAATGATGCAGCCGCCGCGAACCCCCAGCAGCGGAGCGCCGCCGTATTCCGAGTAATCCAGCCGCTTTCGGAATGTCGTAAATGCGTTCTTGGAAATTACGTAACCGATTTTGCCGCTGATGGTGGACGCCAGCGTCTCGGCCAAAAGGTGCTTGACCATGTCGCCCAAGCCTTCGCTCACTTTGAGCGCCACGTTGCCCACGAATCCGTCGCAAACGATCACGTCGACGGCGCCGCTGTAGAGGTCGCTGCCCTCCACGTTGCCGATGAAGTTGAGGTTCAGTGCTTTGAGCACCGGGGTAGCGGCATGAGTCAGCTCGTTGCCCTTATGCTCTTCCTCGCCGATGGACAGAAGCCCGACGCGTGGATTGGGTTGCCGCAGGATCACACGCGAATAGATCTCGGCCATCACCGCAAATTGGCCGAGCATGCGCGGCGTGCAATCGACATTGGCGCCCACATCGACGAGCACCACAGGCTTGTTTTCCACGGCAGTTGGAAGGACGGCGACGATCGCCGGGCGTTCCACGCCGGGGACTACACCCTGTACCATTTTGGCCGTCGCCATCACCGCGCCGGTGTTGCCGGCCGACACCAATCCCTGCGCCAGCCCATCGCGCACCATACGCGAGGCAACTCGAATGGAACTGTCGCGCTTGGTGCGAAACGCCTTGGCGGCGCTATCCTCCATGGTGACGCGTTCGCTGGCGTGGACCACTTCGATGGGAAGGTGGTGGTGCCCATTCTGGACCTCCAGTTCCCGCTGGACCACATCCCGCTGGCCCACCAGAACGACTTTCACTCCGAGGTCTCTGGCGGCGCGAATCGCCCCCTCCACTTCAGCTTTGGGGGCGTGATCGCCGCCCATTGCATCCACGGCAATGGTCAGCATGTTAGCTTGCGGCTACTCCTGGACGACTTCGATCACTTCGCGGCCCTTATATTGTCCGCAGTGCGGGCACACGCGGTGCGGCAGCTTGGGCTCATGGCAATTGGGACACTCGGACAGGCCCGGAGTCTTCAGGGAGTCGTGGGCGCGGCGCGTGCTGGTGCGCTCCTTGGAGTGTCTACGCTTCGGATTCGGCATATCTTTTCCTCTACTACAGAAATTCTCAGATCTCTAATTTACGGAGTGCGCCCCAGCGATCGTCGCCCGGGTGAACGGTGCAATCGCAGGCGCTCTGATTCCGGTTCTTTCCACAAACGGGGCAAATTCCCTTGCAGTCTTCACTGCAAACTCTCTGCATCGGCAAGGCGAGCAGAATCTGTTCGCGAAGGATATCCTCCAGCTCCAGTCCGCCACCCTCATAAAAACCGATTTCCGCCTCGCCTTCGTCGATCTCAATCTCTTCGTCGCGCGCGATGGTCGCCGCCGGCTGATAAAACAGGTCGAAGCCGGCATCGAGCGGGTGACGCGCATTCACCAGGCAGCGGTCGCAGGGCGCCGTAAACTCCACCGTATAACGGCCTTGGACGCGAACTTCCCCGCCCGTATTCTTCAGCATCTCGGCCGAACCGACGGCATGCAACGGGGTAACCTGCTCCAGATTTTCGCTGGCGAACTCTATCTGCCCGGGCTCGAAAGTTTCGTCGAAACGAACCTTCCGCACCTCCATCTCTTTGACACTAAGGAACATATAGACACACCTGGATTGTTGGGCAGAACTTTCACATTATAGCAGGGAACTGCCGGCGAGGTCACTGCGCGTCCTTGGCACAGCGGAAGCCGATGTCGGGGGCCTTCCAATGTTCTGGAATCGGCGATTCGTCCCAAATCAGGCTCGGCAAGAGCGGGTATTGATAAGAGCCGCCTCGCGCCTCATGCCAGACATCGCTCCGGGTCGGTGGCGGCTGCAACTTGTCGGCGAAATAGTTCATAGCGGGGTCGCTGGGCGTAGTGGTCTCGTCGATGAGTTCCCACACGTTTCCAATCATTTGCACCGTCTTATAGGGGCCAGCAGAGGTCACAAAATCCGCAGCGGGGCGTAGGCCGTTAGATTGCGAGTTGGCCTTCGAAGCGCCCTTGTCGTTGCCCCACGGATAATCGCGGCCGTCCGTTCCGCGAGCCGCCTTCTCCCACTCACGCGCGCTGGGAAGCCGCTCACCCGCCCACTTGGCAAAAACCTCGGCGTCGTCGATGGTCACGTTTACGACGGGGTAGTTCGGTTTATCCTGGGGGAAGTCCGGCGGAAGCCCGTGCCCCGTCGCGGTGCAAAAGGCTTGGTACGCCTTGTTTGTGACCTCGGTCTTGTCAATATAGTATGCGCTGGTAGAGGCATCGCTCTTCGCTGTCCCAAACAGAAAATGCCCCGCCGGTACCAGCACCATCTCGCCCGATTTCGCCGTGATTGTCTCGGGCAGCTTCTTCGGCTTCATCACAAAATATAGCCCCGCCGCCAACAAGACCACTACCGCCGCCACTACCGGGATCAGCCATTTGGGATGGCTGACCACCTCCTGGATGACCACGGCCTCTTCGCCGGGAGCTTTATAGATCTGCGTGGGCGCGTCGAGCTCGGAGATGACCCGTTCCAACTCCACGATCACCGGACTGAATCCTTGCGGCCGGTCGGCGGGCTTCTTCGCGGTGCAGCGCGTCACCAGCTCGCACACTGCTTCCGGTGCTCCCGCCTGAACCATCGGCTCCATGTTCAGCGGTTCGTTGAGAATGCTGTAGAAGATGCGCTCTACGCTATCGCCGGCAATCGGTTTCGCGCCGGTCATCAGTTCGAACAACAGGACGCCAAACGCGTAAACATCCACCTGCTCGGTGACGTTCGCGCCGGTTACCTGCTCGGGCGACATATAATATGGCGTCCCCAGAACATAGCCGGCCCGGGTCATCTGCAAGCCCTCGGTCTTGGCAATGCCGAAATCCATCAGCTTGACTAACCCGGTCGGGCCGAGGTTGACGTTCTCGGGCTTGATATCGCGGTGGATGATTTTCTGGGTATGGATGTACTCGAGCGCGCGCGCGATCTGCACCGCTATTTTGAGCTTCTCGCGAACGCCACCGGTACGGCCGCCTTTAATGGCATGGCGAAGGTCCTCGCCCTTGAGGAATTCCATCACCATGAACGGGTGATGCTGGTCGTCCTCGCCAAAATCATAAATGCTGAGGACGTTGTCGTGCGAGATGTTGCCGGCCATGCGGGCTTCGGCCAGGAAACGCTCTTTGGCTTCGGCGTCTTCGCAGCCGGCCTCGGTGAGGATCTTGAGCGCGACGGTGCGGCCGATCACGGTATCGCGGGCGCGGTACACATGCGACATGCCTCCGCCGAGGAATTCCTCCAGTTCGTATTTGCCGATTCTGGCGGGTAGTTGCACTCAGGCATTCTATCGCGCCTGGGGCGAATCGGCACAACAACACGACCACGATATTGCGGTTTATCCACAGCGAATTCGTGGGTGGGTGGCTGTAACCATCTAGAAACAGGAGACATAAAAGTTGTTGAAATCATGAGAATCCGTCGCCGATATTTGTTGACGAAAAAGGGACTTAGGTAGATAGTGGAGAAGGTTCCAAGAGGTTTGAGGAACAGCAAGCCTCCGGAAACGTAGCGATCCTGGAACGTTGATCCGCGGTCAAACTAGAAATAGAACGTCAGCGGGGAGCGAGAGGAAATCGGGCGTAGTCGGA
>Ga0182016_10000144_pt1 | contig 82782 bp, 81 predicted proteins | sample 712S2MmetaG_FD_120491 | JGI IMG/M metagenome (GOLD analysis project Ga0182016, IMG submission 120491) | Permafrost microbial communities from Stordalen Mire, Sweden - 712S2M metaG | ecosystem: Environmental > Terrestrial > Soil > Wetlands > Permafrost | place: Sweden: Stordalen | collected...
CAGCAGTTGCGCGTTCGATCGGCGGCGCGACGATCGAGGCCGATGCAGCGAAGAGCGCGGCAACATCCGTGCGGCCGATGCGCGCGACGGCTTCCGGCGCGTTGATGGGCTCGCGCCCGGCCCGATCCGCGAAGACGCGAGCGAGGCGCAGCGCGTTTGCCGCCTGATCCGATTCGGCAATCGAATTGAAGAGGGCGTCATACGCGGGCAGCGCCTCATCCGAAAGCGCCGTGTCCGTGTCGTCGATGTAGTAGCGGTGCAGCGTCACGCGAGCGGTATCGAGAATGAGCTCGAGCGGCGTGTTCGCTTCCCACCGCGCGACGCGCGTGAGCGCCAACACGGTCAATTCCGCCGGCAACTGCGTGGCGGCCAACGTGACGATGCGCGAGCTGCTCAGCGCCATGCGCAGATGCGCGATCGCCGCTTGCGGCGAGCCGAGCATCTGTTCCACTTCGTAGAGGCGCAAGTGCGCGTCGCGTGCGGCCGGATCGCGGCGCAGCACGTCGTACGCGAGCGAGCGGAGCGATTCAAGTTCGCCCGTCGTTTGGGGGCGGGTCACGTCAGACGCTATTGTCAGACGCTTTTGTCGAGAACCTTCCCGGCGTCTTTATCGTACATCTGCGCCAGCGCGATCAGCGCCTGACTCGGAAACTGAATGATCTCTTTCCCGGTAGCTTTATCGGTGAACACGGTCACGACTTCGTCGGGATCGGTGCTGACCTGAAACGAAACTTGCACGTTCGATGCCGCGGCGTTGAAGAGCTTGGCGACGACCGGCGTGAGCGTTGAATCCTCTTGCTGGTTCGAGCCGGGCGCAGATTGCGGCGTTCCGGCAGCGGGGCGGACGGCGGCCGAAGCGCCGCTCGGCGTGGTGCCCGCGCCGCTGCTTCCGAGGGCCGGCAGCGGAGCCGGGGCGGCAGTCGCCACCGGTGCCGGGGCAGGCGGCGGCGAGGGAACGGGGGTCGGGGTCGGCGCGCCGATGGTGGCAGCCGGTACGTCCATGTACGGAGTCCTCCTGCCCCCGCTATCGGCTGCTTGGCCGCTAAACTTTAGCCGAATTGGAAAATGTGATCCGGCCGGACTACCGTTCGAGCAAACCTGCGAGGCGCGGATACACCAGCGTCCGGGCCCCCGGGTACGTCGACGGGTCGATCACGTCGTGCACTTTGCCCAGGTCGTCCCAGATCGCCAGGGTGTATCCGGCGCCGTCGCGCTGCCAACGGCCGGCGAGTTCACGCGCTGCGGCGTTGTTGACGGCCGGGTCTTGGGCGTTGAGCACGATCGTGCAGCGCGGGGCGGCGGGCTTCGAGCGAGCGGCCGCGGCGAAGATCGAGGCGCCGGCGAACGCGCACTGGGCGAGACAGTGCGTCCAAAAGCCGGGATAGGCGTAGGGCGGCTGGATGCGTTCCTTGAGCCGCGGGTCCCACCAGAGAAAACGATTCGGCAAGACGTCGAGGATGCGCATCAGCAGCATTCCCGGCAGGCGCGGCGCGAACGGGACCATCAGAAACGGTGCGAGGCCGACGGCGTTATCGACCGCACCCGTTTGCGCGAGCCACAGCGCCATCGTCGCGCCCACCGATAGTCCGGCGACGCCGACGTGCGTTCCAAGTCCCCGGCCGAACTGTGCCGCCTCGGTCGCGGCCGCTTCGATTTCCGCTGCAGTGATCTCACCGATCGACGGCGTTAGCCGGTCGGCATGACCGTGGCGCGGCAAGCGCGGCACGTAGACGTTTTCACCGCGTGCGTGGAGCTGCTGCGCGAATTCATCGAACTGCTGCGGGCAATTCGTCAATCCGTGGAAGAGGACGGTGCAGCGCTCGACGCGGACGCCGTGATCGTAGAGGCGCGGGTACGCGCGCGGGTCGATCGCCGGATCGGCGGCGTCGCGAGCGATGCGCGCGCGAATTCCCGCGCGCGCTTCCTCGAACGTTATACGAGATCTTCTCTGCGGATGCGCGCGTATTCGGGACGCACCGCGGGCAATTTCACGAGCGCGGCGATCGCCGCGTCGAAGTTGCGTTCGCGCGTGCGATGCGTGAGGATGACGATGTCGGTTTCTTGATCCTCGCCGCCGGCGCCCTTTTGGAGCATCGCGTCGATCGAGATGCCGGAATCCGCGAGCGTTCGCGCGATGTCGGCCAGCACGCCGACTTGATCGCGTACGCGAACGCGCAAGTAGTACGACGTTTCGACGTCGGCCATGGGCAGCACGCTCACGTCGCTGATCGCGTCGGGCTGGAACGCCAGGTACGGTACGCGTTCTTCGGGCTCGGCGCGCATCAAACGCGTCACTTCGATCACGTCGGCGAGCACTGCAGAAGCGGTCGGCTCGGAGCCGGCGCCGGCGCCGTAATACATCGTGACGCCCGCGGCGTCGCCTTTGATCAGAATCGCATTCATCGCGCCATCGACGCTCGCGATGATACGCTCGGCGGGAATGAGGGTCGGATGCACGCGCAGCTCGACGCCTTCGGGCGTGCGACGCGTGAGGCCGAGCAGCTTGATGCGGTAGCCGAGCTCCTCGGCGTACGTGATGTCCTTGGCTTCGAGCTTGGTGATGCCCTCAACGTAGGCGCGTTCGAACTGCACCGGGATGCCGAATGCAATCGCCGAGAGCAGCGTTACCTTGTGTCCGGCGTCGATGCCCTCGATGTCGAAGGTCGGATCCGATTCGGCGTAGCCGAGCCGCTGCGCTTCCGCCAATACGACGTCGAACGGCAAACCTTTGTTGCGCATCTCCGAGAGAATGAAGTTGCACGTGCCGTTGATGATGCCGGCGATCCACTCGATGCGGTTCGCCGCGAGGCCTTCGCGCAGTGCCTTGATGGTCGGGATGCAGCCCGCAACGGCGGCTTCGAACGCGACGATCACGTTGTGTTCGCGCGCGGCTTTGAAGATTTCGTTCCCGTGCAGCGCGAGCAGGGCTTTGTTGGCGGTGACGACGTGTTTGCCGCGTACGATTGCTGCGAGGATGGCTTCTTTGGCAATCGTCGTACCGCCGATCACCTCGACCACGATGTCGATGTCGGGGTTCGTGACGACGGCGCGCACATCGTCGACCACGGTGATGCCGGGCCCGACGATCTGCCGCGCGCGCTCGACGTTGCGCGCCGCGACCATGGCGATTTCGATCTGACGGCCGGCGCGGCGCGTGATCTCCTCGCGATTGCGTTCGAGTACGCGGAACGTGCCGCTCCCGACCGTTCCGATGCCGAGCAAACCGACCTTGACGGGTTTCATCTTGGCGTTCGCTTCAGCGCGTCCGATGGAGGCGCCCTGCGTCGAGCGCGAAGCGGCGCTCCACAAGTGACGGTAGATCGTCTTCGTGATGCGCGATCAAGAGGAGCGTCGTGCCGCCGCCGGCGAGCTGCTGTAGTTGGGCCTCAAGCAGCGTGCGAAAGCTCGCGTCGAGACCGTTCCAGACCTCGTCGAGGATGAACAGCGCCGGCGGCCGCACGAGGCTCCGCGCGATCAGCACTTTCCGCCGCTCGCCGAACGAGAGCTGCATGAACGGCCGTTCGCGCAGCGGCTCGAGGCCCAAGTCCGCGATCAGCGTCGCGGCACGTTCGCGCTGCGTCGCATCCGGTTCGTGAAAGAGACCGACGCTCGAGGCAAAGCCCGAGAGCACGATGTCCTCGACCGAATGGTTGACGTCGAAGGCGACTTGCCATTCCTCGGAGACGTGCGCGATGTTTTCCTTAATGTGCCAAACGTCGAAGGGGCCGCTTTCCCCGTAGCGCAGGACCTCGCCGCCGTACACCGGCGCAAGCGTTCCCGCGACGACCGAGGCGAACGTGCTCTTCCCCGAACCGTTTGCGCCGGTGACGGCCGTATGTTCGCCCGCGCGGATCGACCAGTCGATCGAATGCAGCACGTGAGTCGCGCCGCGAAACACGTCGGCGTGCCGGATCTCCACGATCGCCGGTGTTTGCGGCCCGCGCGCACTCGCGCGTTCGGCGCGCGGTGTGCGCGCCGAACGAACCGGCGCTTGCGGCCGGCCGGCATCGCGCTCGACGATCCGGCCGCCGCGCATGGTAGCGTGATGGGTGATGGCCGGCACGAAATCGTCGAAGCGGTGCGAGGCCAGGATCAGCTGGACGTCCGGCGCGAGTGAGCCGAGAAAGGCGAGGATGTCGCGGCGTGCGGCGCCGTCGAGGCCGTTGGTGAATTCGTCGAGTACGAGGATGCGCGGTTTTCGCACGAGCGCGCGCGCGATCAGCAAGCGGCGCAACTGGCCGAACGAAAGCGAGCGCACGCGCTTTTTCGCAAACGCGCCGATGTCGAGCCGCTCGACGATCGCTTCGACCGCCGCGCTGCGTTCTGCCGAGAGCGTGCCGTGCACGTAGAGCGTGTCGTCGAAGCCGCTCGCGATCACGCTGCGTCCGTCGATCGGCAAATCTAAGCGCACGTACCGTTCTTGCTGCTCGGGCGCAACGAAGCCGATGTGCGCGGCGGCCGTCATCGCGCCGCGCGGCGTGCCGTCGAAGCCGTAGGCGCGCTCGCCGCCGTCGGGATCGATCCACTGCTGGCCGCGGATCACGCGCAGCAGCGTGCTCTTGCCCGAGCCGTTGGCGCCGACGAATGCCCAGTGTTCGCCAGGACTCAGGCTCCACGAGACGTCCTTGAGCGCGTGATGACCGTCGAGCGTGACGTTGACGTGACGCAGGTCGACGAGCGGAAGCGGGGCCGATGTCATATTTTAAGGAAAGTATCCGGCAATCCGCGTTGCCGCGCGGCGCACTTCGTTCGCGAGCGCGAGCGTCACCGGCGCGGTCGCGCGCGCCAGCGGCGCGGCGAGACTCAACGCGCCGTACACCGTGCCGCTCGCGCCCTTGATCGCGCAGGCGACGGCGTACACGCCGACGTTGCTCTCGCCCGAACTCGTCGCAAAGCCGGCCGCGCGGACGTCGGCCAGCGCGCGCAGCAACTTACGCTGCGAGGGGATCGTGTGGTTCGTGAAGCGCGGAAGCCGCTCGCCGGGGTGCAGCCGCGCGATCGCGCCGTCGGACATCTCGGCGAGGATCGCCTTGCCGCCGGCCGTCGCGTGCGGTGCACCGGCCGATCCGACGCGTGCCGCGACCCGCAAGACGTGCGGCCCCTCCAGACCCTCGACGAAGACGGCCTTGCCTTCTTGCAGCACGATCAGGTTGGCGGTCTCGCCGGTACGCTTGACCATCGCCGCCATCTCGGCGCGCGCGATCTCGCGCAGCTCGATATCCCGCGATAGCGAGCGCGCGAGTTCCAGCAACGCCGGGCCGGGATAATAGGCGCGCGTCGCGCGGTCCTGACGCACGAAGTCCGCCGCGCCCAGCGTGGCCAGCAACCGGTGCGTGGTGGAGCGCGCGAGTCCGGTGGCCGCACTCGCGTCGGCGATCCGCACGGGGGTTTGCGCGCCGCGGAAGAGCGCGAGAAGACGGATCGCCTTGCCGACCGACTCGGTCTGACCGGGCGTTGCGGGGGCTTTCACCGGCATGCCCATCCGTTCGCCCGGCTGGGCTGCATCCCATGGCGCGGAACGATGCACGCAAGGCAGCCTACCGATGCGGTCGTCCGGCGGGATTTCGGCCGGAGACGGGCTACATTCGAAAGATGACTGACCCATTCGTCCAACGGTTGGCGCGGATCGATTGCTGCGCCGTTTCGGACGCCCTCGATAAGCTGGGCCTGACCGGTACCGTTTCCGTCCTTCCGCAACGCTCGTCCACCCGCCGGATCGCCGGCCGCGCCATCACGGTGAAACTCGTCTCGAAAGACAAGGCCCCGGCCAGCGACGGTCCGCCGCGCCACTTGGGCACGACCGCGATCGAAGCCGGCGGACCGGGCAACGTGATCGTCGTCGAGCAGCGCACCGGCATCGAGGCCGGCTCGTGGGGCGGTATTCTCTCGCTCGCCGCCAAGCTGCGCGGCATCGAGGGAATCATCGCCGACGGCCCCGTGCGCGATATCGATGAAGCGCGGGCGTACGATCTGCCGATTTACTCACGCGGGCTGACGGCGCGGACGGCGCGCGGCCGCATCGTGGAGTTGGCCACGAACGTCGATGTGCGCATCGACGAAGTGACGGTGTCGCCCGGCGACTACGTCATCGCCGACAACAGCGCGGTGATCTTCATTCGGGCGGCGGACATCGACGCCGTCGTGACCGCGGCGGAAGATATCGCCGCGCGCGAAGCCGCGATGGCGAAGGCGCTGCTCACCGGGCAGCCGGTCGGCACGGTCATGGGCGCAAACTACGAGAACATGCTGGCGGTGCACGCGTGAGCGGTACCGACACCAACGTCGCGCGCGCAGCGAAGCTCGACACTGCAACGATCAGCGACGCGCTCGATAAGTTCGGCCTCAACGGGGCATGCTATAAGATCGCGCCGCGCGACGGCTCGTTCCGCATGGCGGGACGCGCGTACACCCTCCTCTATATGGTGTGCGGGAACCCGCCCGGCACGGTGGGAGATTACATCGACGACATCGAGCCGGGCAGCGTGCTCGTACTCGACAACGCCGGCCGCGAGAGCGGTACGGTGTGGGGCGACATCCTCACCGAGGTCGCGCATCGCCGCGGCGTTGCCGGAACCGTGATCGACGGCCTGTGCCGCGACGTCGCGCTCTGCCGTAAGCTCGGCTACCCCGTGTTTAGCAAAGACCACTGGATGCGTACCGGCAAAGACCGCGTGCAGCTCGACGCCGTGCAAGTACCGGTGAGCATCGGCGGCGTTCGCGTCGCGCCGGGCGACATCGTGCGCGGTGACGCCGACGGCGTGGTGGTCATTCAAAAAGAATTCGAAGAGCGCGTGCTCGACTGGGCGGAAGAAGTGACGACCGTCGAGGACCGTATCCGCGAGGCCGCGCGCGGCGGCATGCGCCTGGTCGAAGCGCGCAAACAATTCGGCTACCATTCGCTGCAGACGCGAGAGAAACAATGACGACGACGACAAAAGCCTACAAGTTCTTCGACCTGCCGACGGTGACGCTCGACTTCGAGCGTCCCGATCCCGCGCTCGTCAAGCGCGCTGCGGCGTTCGGCACGGCAACGCTGCATGAAGCCGGCGGCAAGATCGGCGCGCTGTCATCGGCGATCAAGCCGATGCACGCGTCGTTCGCAATCGCCGGACCGGCGTTCACCGTGCATTCGCCGCCGAGCGACAACCTGTGGCTGCACCGTGCGATTGCGATCGCGAAGCCCGGCGATATCCTCGTGGTGTACACCGAGGGCGTGTACGAGCACGGGTATTGGGGCGAGATCATGTCGACGGCCGGCAACGCGGCGAAGCTCGGCGGCCTCGTGATCGACGCGTGCGTGCGCGACGGCGCGCTGCTCGGCAAGGTTGGGTTTCCGGTGTTTGCCCGCGGGCTCTGCATCCGCGGCACGGGGAAAGACTTCGCCGCGCGCGGCTGGATCAACCATCCGCTGCTGCTCGGCGACGTGACGGTGGAAGCGGGCGATCTGATCGTGGGCGACACCGACGGCGTCGTCGCGATCCCGCGCGCGAAGATCGAAACGGTCGTCCAGAAATCGCGCGAACGTGAAGATAAGGAAGCGGAAACCATGCGCCAACTCACCGCCGGTCAGAAGTCGCTCGATCTCTACGGGTGGGACAAGTGATCGCCCCCGAACGGACCGGCGCGAAGCGCCATCTCGCCGTTCAAACGACGGCCGAAGCGCTGCTCGCGAACCTCAAGCGCAACGGCACCGAGTACATCTTCGTCAACGCCGGCACCGACTTCGCCTCGATCGTCGAGGCGTACGCGCGGCTCGATGAATCGGGGCTCGATTTTCCGACGCCGATCGTCGCGACGCACGAGAACCTCGCGGTCGGCATGGCGCACGGCTACTACCTGATCAAGCACGCCCCGCAAGCGGTGATGTGTCACGTCAGCGTCGGCTCGGCCAACGCGATCTGCGCGATCATGAACGCGTCGCGCGACCAGATTCCGATCATCTTCATGTCGGGCCGCACGCCGCTCTTCGAATCCGGCCGCTTCGGCAGCCGCAACGGCGACATTCATTGGGCGCAAGAGATGTTCGATCAAGCCGGCATGATGCGCGAAGTGGTGAAGTGGGATTACGAACTGCGCGACGGGCTCAACGTCGAGCAGGTCGTCGATCGTGCCTACGGCATCGCGCAAGCCGCGCCGTGCGGACCGATCTATCTCACCCTGCCGCGCGAAGTGCTGGCCGGTAAACTCGACGGCGCCGACGTGCGCTCCGCAGTGCCGGCCGTTCCCGCGCCGCCGTTCCCGAGCCCCGAGCACGTTACGGCGATCGCACGCCGGCTCGCGACGGCGGAGTTTCCGGTGATCGTTACCTCGGCCAGCGGCGCCGACCCCTCCACGGTTGCGCCGCTGGCGGACTTGTGCGAACGCTTCGGCATCGCGCACGTCGACCGCAAGGCGCGGTTCATCAACGTCCCGACCGGCCACCCGATGCACCTCGTGCAGCAACTCGAGGAACTCTTCGGCGAAGCCGATGCGCTGGTGTTCCTCGAAACCGACGTTCCGTGGCTGCCCAACCGCGGCAACCCGCGTCCGGAAACGTTCATCGCCGATGCGGGCACCGATCCGCTTTTCGCGCGCATCCCGATCCGCAGCTTCCCGGCCGACGTCTCGCTGACCACGACGGTCGCGGCACTGCTGCCGGAACTCGAGCGGGCGTTGGAAGCCGCCGGCGCCGACCAGACCTCGGCGGCGCGCCGCGCGCGCATCGCCACGACGCGCGAGCGCGGTCGCGAGAAGGTCGATGCGCTGGTCGTCGCCGATGCGAAAAAGGGCGGCGCGATCACGAAACTCTTCCTCTCGAAAGCCATCGACGCCGCGCGCGAATCGTCCGACATCGTCGTCAACGAGTATTCGGCGCAAGCGGATTTCATGCAGTTCGACGAACCCTCGACCTGGTTTCTCAACCCGCCCGCAGCCGGACTCGGTTGGGGATTACCGGCCGCGGTCGGCGTGAAGCTGGCCTCGCCCGACCGCAACGTGATCGCGGTGCTCGGCGACGGCGCGTACATCTTCGCCAACCCCGCCGCGTGCCATCATGCGATGGCGATGCACGATCTGCCGCTGCTCACGATCATCTACAACAACGCCCGTTGGGAGGCCGTGCAAGGATCGGCGCGGAGCATGTACGGTAAAGACACGGCCACCGGCAAGCGCGCGCTCGCGCCGCTCTCCTCGCTCGAGCCGATCCCCGACTTCGAACGGTACGTCGAAGCTTCGGGCGGCGTCGGTATGCGCGTTACGGAGCGTATCGAATTGGAACCCACTATCCGCCGCGCGCTGAAAATCGTGCAAACGGAACGCAAGCAAGTCCTGATCAATGTGATCGGTTCATAGGAGAAACATGGCGACAATCGATGCCCACGCGCACGTAAGCGTTCCCTCGGAACTCTGGGCCTACAAGGCCGGACTTCTCTCCCATCGCGGCGCGCACGGCAACCGCGGCCCGACGCTCAGCGACGACGAACTCATAGCGGCGTACCACAAGAAAGAAATGGCGCCGGTCGGTCACCTCGAGTCGATGGACCTCAACAAGATCGACATCCAGCTGATCTCGCCGCGCCCGTTCCAGATGATGAACAGCGAGAAGTTCAAACTCGTGCAATGGTTCACCGAAGAAGTGAACAACATCATCTACCGCGACACGCAGCTCTTCCCGGGCAAATTCTACGGCGTCTGCTCGATGCCGCAAGCGGCCGGCGAGCCGATCGAGAAATCGCTCCCCGAACTCGAGCGCTGCATCAAAGAACTCGGCTTCGTCGGGACGCTGCTCAACCCGGATCCCTACGAGAACTCCGGCCATGAAGCGCCGCCGCTCGGCGACAAATACTGGTACCCGCTCTACGAGAAACTGTGCGAACTCGACGTGCCCGCGCACATCCACGGCACGGCCTCGAAATCCGAGCGCACGCCGTACACGCTGCACTTCATCAACGAAGAAACGATTGCGGTTTACGGTCTGGTCAACTCGAACGTCTTCAAAGACTTCCCGAGCTTGAAGATCGTCGTCTCGCACGGCGGCGGCGCGATCCCCTATCAGTTCGGCCGCTTCCAATCGGGCTCGATGCGCAAACCGGTCGGCGAGCGTTTCAGCGACGGGCTGAAGAAGCTGTACTTCGACACGGTGCTCTACACGGAATCCGCGTTGAAGCTGCTGGTTGAAGTGATGGGGCCGGACAACTTGGTGTTCGGTGCGGAGTGCCCGGGCGTCGGCTCGGCGGTCAACCCGGATACGGGAAATACGTTCGACAACATCGTGCCGTTCATCGAGAAAATGTCGACGCTCAACGACAAGCAGCGGCGCGACATCCTCGAAAACAACGCGCGCCGGCTCTACAAAATCCCCCTCGCAGCTCCAGCGCTCGCGAAAGCGTAGCGCCGCGGTGCGCCTCCTCTTCGTTCTGACGGCGGCCCTTGTGGCCGCCGTTCTCGTTTTCCCCGCTCCGGCGCTTGCCGCGCAGGCCGCGGCGATCACCTATGAGTTCACCGCGAAACCGGCGGCGGTGCCGGCAACCTTTACCGCAGCGCCGAACGAACGCGTGCGCTTCTTGACGATTACCGCGATCGACGGCAACCACGTCGACTCGGCCCTCTGGGAGCCGGCCGGCAAAGCGCCGGCAACCACGACGATGGTCGTTGCGGTGCACGGCAGCGGCGCCGACTATATCGACGATCCGATGACGTTCCTCGGCCGCGGACTCGCGGCTAAAGGTTACGCAATGCTGGCGATCGATACGCGCCAGCACGACGAGCACATCAACACCGACAACTTCTACGACATCCGCAACGACATCCAGTCGGCCGTGTTCACGGCGCGCGCGCTCGGCTATAAGACGATCGTCCTGCTAGGTCACAGCCTCGGAACGATCCAGGTACAGTATTACGCGGCACAAGACTGGAGCACGGACATCAAAGCCGTCGTCCTGCTCTCGCCGTTTGCCAATCTCCCGTGGAAATCGCGCAACCTGCTGATCGCAAACGAAAAGCAGTACGGCGATCTCACCGACGCGGCGCTGAAGTCGCTCCGCGACGGCACGCAGTCGGCCGTGCTGCCGCTGAAGATGGGCTACTTGCAAGGCGCCAGCTCGCCCGTGACGGGCCAGCACTTCCTCACCTATCGCGACGAAACGACCGGCATCTCCGACGGCACGTTCTGGATCAAGCGCATCCCGCACCCCGTCTTGCTCGTGCGCGACCAATCCGACGGGATCGTCCTCGCGTTCGAACCGCACATGCTGCTCGCCGCCGCCGGCACCCCAGGTTCACTCGTGCAAAGCATCACGTTCACCCTCATCCCCGACGACCGCCCGCTCAGCCTCGAGGGCCACAAATTCCACAACAACCAGCAACCGCTGATCGACACCGTATCGAGCTGGCTCGCGGACCAGCACCTGTAGGCGTGCCCGCCGCAGGGACCCTCGCTCGCCGACTCCAACGCTCGGTGCGATGATCCATCGCACGCGCGCGGCTGCAATTCGCGACCGGAAAGGGCGGCCGTTCGCGACGATTACGGCCTACGACGCCGCTTTCGGCCGGGCCGCCGAGGCCGCCGGCATCGACTTGATTCTCGTCGGCGACTCGCTGGGCAACGTCGTGCTCGGCTATGCTTCCACCACCTCGGTCACGCTCGAAGATATGGAGCGCCACGGCGCCGCGGTCGTCCGCGGCACGGAGCGCGCGCACGTCTCGATCGATCTGCCGTTCATGTCGTACGAAGCGTCCAATGAAGAAGCGATCCGCAGTGCCGGACGCCTGATTCGGGCCGGCGCCTCCTCGGTCAAACTCGAAGGCGGGGTCGAACGTGCGGAGCGCATCGCCGCCATCGTCAACGCCGGTATCCCGGTGATCGGCCACATCGGCGTGGTGCCGCAAACGGCTGCGCTCGATCGCGGCTTTCGCCGCCGCAACGATCGCGAACGGCTCATCGCCGACGCGGATGCCGTCGTCGCCGCCGGCGCGTTTGCCGTCGTTTTGGAGATGGTCGATCACACGATTGCGGGCGAGATCACGAAGCGCATTCCGATCCCGACGATCGGCATCGGCAGCGGCGGCAAGTGCGACGCGCAGATCCTCGTGCTCTACGATCTCCTCGGCTTTTCCGGTTTCATTCCGCCGTTCGTGAAGCCGTATGCCAATCTCGCCGACGTGGTGACCGCAACGATGCGCCACTACGCCGAAGACGTGGCCGCCGGGCGCGATCCCGCCGACGGCCCATCGGAGCGCAAAGGATAGACGGTATGCTGGTGCTTGCAGCGGTCGCGGCCAACGCGTTCTTGAGTGCCTTCGGCGGCATGTGGGCGTGCACGCCGCATATCCCCGGCGTCGTGACGGCACCGGCCACGCACTGGAGTATTACGGCGGCGCCGCGCAGTTCGTGGGTCACCGTGCATTGGGAAACGCGAGCGCACGACGGCGGCACCGCCTTCGTCGGCTACCTGGCGGCGGAGCAGCAGTGGATCTACGACGACTTCCACACGGACGGCAGTTTCGCGGCCAACACGTCGAGCGGTCCGGAGAACGGCACGTGGACGTGGGAAGGTCCCTACACCACGCCGCAGCGCGTGCTGCACGGCGCGGTCCAATGGCGGCGCACGAAAACCGGTTTCCGTCAGGGCTTCGGCCGGCAGCTCGGCGCGTCGTTCCGTGAAACCGCGTCCGCTACGTGCGTGCCCGAGAAGCGTTAAGCGGGACTTCCCGAAACCAGGCGCGCGAGCGCGAACGCGACGGCGGCTGCGACGCCGCCGATCGCAGCGGTTTCTACCGCCGATCGCACGACGTTCGTGCCGGTGAACTTGCCCTTGAGCGCGCCGAAGAGGACGAGCGCGATGAACGTGACGACAATCGAGCCCCAGAGTGCTTGCTGCGACCGCGGCACGAGCATGTAGGGCACGAGCGGCAGCAATCCGCCGATCACGTACGAACCGCCGATGCGCAGCGCGCTTAGCGGCGCGCGCCGCGGATCGGGTTTTTCTAAACCCAACTCGAAGCGCATCATGAAATCGACCCAGTGCTTTTTGTCCGCCGTCACCGTGTCGACGAGCTGCTTGAGCGGGTCGCCGCTGATTCCGTAGCCGGCGAAGATCGCCTCGATCTCGCGCCGTTCCTCGTCGGGAACGTCGTTCGTCTCTTCGTGTTCGCGCCGGCGCTCGCTCTCGTAGTGGTCGACATCGGAGCGCGCGGCGAGATAGCCGCCGAGACCCATCGAGATGCCGCCGGCGGCAAGTTCGGCGATGCCGGCCGTGACGACGATGTGCGACGCCGCGATCGCGCCGCTGATGCCGGCCGCAAGCGCAAACGGCACGGTGAGACCGTCGGACATCCCGATGATGACGTCGCGCACGGTGTCGCTGGCATCGAAGTGATGTTCGTTATGGGCTCGCCGCGGCGGCCGGCGGACGCCGGTGCGGTGTGGTGCGGCAGGATGGTCAGACACGCGGGTTGCTTGCCCGGGCACGATCGCGTCTCCCGTGCGGCGAATGGCGTTAGGGATGCCTCAGTTGATCGATGCGGGGATTCCCGCCGCCCCCGATATGGATGCCGTCGCGCAGCGATATCGCGCGTTCGAGCAGTCGCTGCAGTCCGGCTCGCCGGCCACGTGGCTGCCGACGTTTCGCGCCTGGGACGAACTGCGGCGCGAGCTCGACACCTGGTCTTCGCTCACGCACGTGCGTTTCACGCAAGACACGCGTGACGCAGCCGCGCGCGCGGCGGTCGATCGCCGCGACGAACTCGAACCGACGCTCACGGGTTTCGACATCGATCTCAAGCGCCGGTTCGTCACCAGCAGCGAACGCAGCAGCTTGGCAGCGAACCTCGGCGATCACGCATTCCGCCTCTGGGAGACGGATCTCTCGACCTTCGACCCGGTGGTCGAACCCGACCTGATCGCCGAATCGAAACTCGGCTCCGAGTACACGCAGCTCCTGGCCGGGATCCAAGTGGACTTCGACGGTGAGAGCCTGAACTTGTCTGCGCTCGGCCGCTACGGCAGCGACCCCGATCGCAGCCGGCGTCACGGCGCGGCGACCGCCAAGTGGAACGCGCTCGGCGGACGCGGCGCAGAACTCGATCGCATCTTCGATGAACTCGTGCACGTGCGCGACGGGATCGCGCGCAAACTCGGCTTCGCCTCGTTCACCGAACTCGGCTACGCGCGCATGCAGCGTGTCGACTACGATCGCGCCGCGGTGGAACGCTACCGCGATGCGGTGGTCGCCGAGGTCGTTCCGCTGGCGAACGCGATCGCCCAACGCGCCGCGAAGCGGCACGGCATCGCGCACCTCGCGCTGTGGGACGAGCAGCTGCTCGCCGCCGCACCGTCACCGCGGCCGCTCGGCGATGCGCGCTGGATCATGGACCGCACGATCGAGAGCTTCGCCGACCTCGACCCGCGCCTGGGCGAGTTCGTGCGCATGATGGACGGCAACGAACTCACCGATCTCGTCGCGCGCGCGGGCAAAGCGGGCGGCGGCTATTGCACGAAACTCGCGAGCTACGGCGTGCCGTTCATCTTCACGAACTTCAACGGCACCAAGGGCGACATCACGGTGCTGATGCACGAACTCGGTCACGCCTTCCAAGGCTACAGCAGTCGGAACCAGCCGGTCATCGACTACCTCACGCCGACGTTGGAATCGGCCGAAGTGCACTCGATGAGTTTGGAATACCTGACCTGGCCGTTCATGGAACGCTTTTTCGGCGACGGCGCGCAAACGTACCGCGAAAGCCATCTTTCCGAGGCGTTGCTGTTCTTGCCGTACGGCGTCGCGGTCGACCACTTCCAGCACCTGATCTACGAACATCCGAACGCGACGCCGGCCGAACGCCATGCAATGTGGCAGTCGATGGAGCGGCGCTACTTGCCGTGGCGCAACTACGGCGATCTCGAGCGTCCGGCGCAGGGTGCGTTCTGGCAAGGGCAGACGCACATCTACCGGGTGCCGTTCTACTACATCGACTACACGCTCGCGCTGTGCTGCGCGCTGCAGATGTGGGCGTCGTCCTACGACGATCCGTCGGGCACGCTCGAACGGTACGTCGCGCTGTGCGCGCGGGGCGGTGAGGCGGCGTTCCGCAACCTCATCACGAGCGCCGGACTGACCAGCCCGTTCGACCCGGGCGCGCTCTCACGCGTCGTTGCGCGGGCGAAGGACGTCCTGGGCGCGTAGCCCAGTTACATCTTCATCGTCGCGTGCGAGCCGTGGTCGCTCACTTGCGCGGCAAACCATTGATGCAGCGCCGCAATCGTGCGCGGATCGTGCGACGCGTACGCAATTTTCCCGCCGGCGGCAATATCTGAGTAGCGAACATCGAGCCGGCCGCGGCTGTGCCGCAGCATAGCGAGACCCGGCATCGCGGCGCCGTGGAGCGTCGCGGGATCGGTGAAGTTGCCCGCGGCAAACGCAATGGCTTCCTTGCGCAGATGCGATCGGACGAGGCCGAGTTGTTTTGGATTGCCGTCCATCACCATCACCACTTGCGTACCGCCGTTTGCGGTGGGTGTGAAGATATGGTGGGTCTCGCCCATCGAGAAGGGCATAACGTTTGCGCTCTTGCGTTCGATGTCGGCCTGGCGCGCGGTCTCAGCAGAGACGCTTGACGAGCAAACGATGAGAGCAAAGGCGAAAATCGTGAAAACCGGCTTCACAGTAGCGCTCCTCGGTTAGGGTGGAGTGGGAGCGTTTTGAAGATCGACTGCCGTCACCTGGCGAACCCAGCGTCCGTCGCGCCTATCGAACGGTGTGATCAGGCGATACGGTCCGGCGTCCGGCAAAAACGGAACGCCGTCGCGCGTGTCGGCGATCAGTGCGACGTGGTCGCCGTACGACGCATCGATTTCGGGTAGCGTGAAGAGTACGTGGTAGCCGTCGGCGGCGGTGACGAGCACGTATGACATCATCGCTTTTCCGCGCATCGGCATGCCGTTCGGAACGCCCGCGCGCACGAGTAAATCTTCGAGTGAGTAACCGCTATAGGTGTTCGTATGGCCGTTTTCGTCGCTCGCGCTGATCGTTCGGCGCGTCAAGCCGGCGAGCGTCGTCGGGTTGATGGCGATGTGGAACGGCGCGGGCGGCGGCGCGGGCGCGCGCGTTTGCGCGCCCGCACTCGACCAGGTTGCAACCGTCAACGCGAGCGCGAGCAGCACGACCTTCGGCGTCATCACGGTGAGATGAAGCCGCGGGCCTTGAGGAACGCCTGACCTTCGGGCGAGACGATGTAGTCGACGAAGGCCTGCGCGCCCTTCGGGTTCGGCGCGTTCTTCAGCGCCGCGATCGGATACTCGATGTCGGGTGCGACCGCCGCTGGAAACGGAACCACGTCGAGTTTCGGTGCGACCGTTGACGTGACGTCGGTGCTGTACACGACTCCGGCGTCGCCTTCGCCGAGCGAAATTTTAGTGACGACTGCCTTCACGTCGAGTTCGTTCGAAACGACGTTTTTCTCAACCGCGGCCGGAAAGTCGACCGGGTACCCGTTTGTCCCGCTGAGTTTTGCGAACGTAGCGCGCGCATAACCGCCGACCGGAACCGTCGCTGCTGCCAATACGACTTTGGCGTTCGGCTTCGCGAGGTCGGCGGGGCTTGCAAACTTCATCGCCGCGCCCTTGGGCGAGATCAGCACGAGCCGATTCTTCGCGAACGTTTTCGGCGCGCCGGCGACGAGCCCGGCATCGTTCACGACTTTCATCTGCGTGAGGTTCGCGGAAGCGAAGACGTCGGCCGGGGCACCCTGTTTGATCTGCGTCGCGAGCGTGTCGGAACCGCCGTAGTTAAAGGTCACCGCGATCCCGGTTTTTTTGGTGAACGCGGGGCCGGCGGCATTGTAGGCTTCCGTCAACGAAGCCGCGGCGAACACTGTGATTTTCTCTTGACTCTGCGCCGGCGCTGCGAGTCCCCCAATCGAGAGCAGTGCCGCAAGCGCGAGGCAGAAAAGCGATCGTTTCATGGCGGCCTCCTTTCCCGGCGAGCGCTATATTCCCCCAAACCGAACGGTCCCGGGGGACATGACGCTGCTGGGCGTATTGAGCCGGGGCGATGGCACGCGTTTCTCTGCGGCTCGGGTTCCCCGGCGAACAGGCACTCGGTCCCGGCAAGGTCCGGCTGCTCGAACTTATCGGCGAGACCGGGTCGATTTCGGCCGGCGGCCGTGCGATGAAGATGTCCTATCGCCGGGCCTGGATGCTCGTCGACGAACTCAACCACATGTTCCGCGAACCGCTCGTCGAAGCGCGGCCGGGCGGCACGAACGGCGGCGGCGCCAGCCTAACGGAAACCGGCAGCGACGTGGTGCGCCGGTACCGGGCGATCGAGTCGGACGTCGAGGTAAACTCGAACGCGCACATTGAGGCGCTCGAGAAGATGATCTCCGGTGCGCCGAAGCGCAAAGCGCGGCCGGCGCAGTAACCTCAGAGCCGGCTAAAACCGTAGTTTCAACTAGCGACGTCGTGTTGCAGGCGCTTCGTGAGTCCGCGGCCACGCGCAAATGCGTGAATGTCGAACGTATCGAGTTGGGTATTCCGGTCGAGCTGACGACACAGGTCGTGTGCGTCCGCTTCGATCGGAGCGTACACCTCTGCAAACGCGCGCACCAACTCGCCGCGCCGCCGCCAATAGGCCTGGATATCCTCGAACGTCTCGAGACCGTTGTAGATAATCGTCGTTTCTTGCCCGGCGCTATCGAGCATGTAGTACACCGCCGCCGTCGCTCCGTCGACCATAACGGAGCCGGCGATCGTACGCGGTGCGAGCTGTAACCGGTCTTGGGTGGCCTGCGGGTCGCGCGCACCGCCGGTGAAGATAAGGAACGCCAGCGTTTCATCGTGCTCGACAACGATCCGGTTGCGGAGTTCTGCCATGATCGCAAGATAGTCATCGGGCGTAATGTCGACCAGCGGCACCGACGTATTGCCGAGACACGGGTTGCCGGCAATGAACGGCGCTTGGCCGGCGAGCCCGCTGATGTGCACGATCGGGCAATCGCGTTCGTGGGCTGCGGTAAAAATGTCGGCCAAAGTCTTGCGCATGCGTTCCGTGATCCTCGCCGGGCAAAGGGGACTAGCGCTATATTCGGATAAATATAGCGTAACCTCTATTTTAGGAGACGGAACGATGACCATGCAACTGACGCGCGCCGGCGAGCGCACCGATGCGCGACTCTTTATCGGCGGTGAGTGGGTCGACGGCCCCGCCCATCTCGAGGTGCGCAATCCCGCGCATCCGGATGAAATCGTCGGGACGATCGTGCGCGGTACGCCGGCCGACGTCGACCGCGCCGTGGCCGCAGCCAAGGCCGCGCAGCCGGCCTGGGCGGCGCTCGGATTTCGCGCGCGCGCCGAGGCCATCGGGCGCGGACTCGATCGCCTCAACGAAGGCGTGCACGAGCGTTCGGTGATCTATGTGCGTGAGAACGGCAAGACGCTCGAGGAGGCCGGTCACGAGCTGAAGGGGCTTGCCGACCGCTTGCGTTTGAGCCTCGAACACGTTGAGGAACTCGACCACATGCGGTCGATCGATTCGCCGACTGGCCGCACGCTAATCGCTTACCGGCCGTACGGCGTTATCGTCTCGATCGTTCCGTGGAATAGCCCCGTTACGCTGGCCTTCAACCAGATCGTCTCCGGCCTGCTGGCCGGAAATTCGGTCGTCGTGAAGCCGCCCGAGTCCGCGCCGCTAGCGCTCATTGCGAGCATCGAAGCGTTTGCACGTGAGCTGGCGCCGGGGCTCGTCAACATCATCACCGGGTTGCCGGACGAGATCGGCGACGCGCTCACCACGCATCCCGACGTCGGCAAGATCGGCTTCACCGGTTCCATCCGCGCGGCCAAACACATCGGCAGCAACGCCGCGCAAACGATCAAGAGCGTCACGCTCGAACTCGGCGGCAACGACGCGGCGATTCTGCTCGAGGATGTCGATCTGAGCGACGCCACGATGGACCGCATGGCCGCGAGCGTGTTTTACATGACGGGCCAAGTCTGCATGGCGATCAAGCGCATCTACGTGCCGGAGAAGATCGCCGAGGCGTTCATTGCGGCGTTCCGCAAAGCGGCGAACAAACTCGTGATCGGCGATGGCCTCGACCCGAAGGTGACGATGGGGCCGATGCACACGAAGTTGCAGCTCGAACGCGGCCGCGCGTTCGTCGACGATGCCGTGAATCGCGGGGCAACGGTCGAACCGGTCGGCACGATCGCCGACCCGGAGCTCTTCGATACCGGCTACTTCATGCAGCCGAGTATCGTTACCAACATCGCTGCGGATGCACCGCTAGTGGTGGAAGAGCAGTTCTGCCCGAGTGTCCCAATCGTCACATATCGCGATCTCGACGACGTATTAGCGCGGGCGAACGACACGGTCTACGGTCTCGGCGGATCGATCTGGAGCAGGGACATCGAGAAAGCACTGGAGCTCGCGACCCGCGTCGCCTCGGGCAGCGTCTGGATCAACGCCCACGGCACGGCGTTCATCAATCGCCGGGCTCCGTACGGCGGCGTGAAGCAGAGCGGGATCGGCCGCAAAGCGGGCCTCGAGGGCATCCTCGACTACCTGCAGTTGCAGACGATCTCGTCATACGAAAAGGCCGGTTAGCTCACGCGCCCGTGAAGCCGTAGCGCTTGAGGATCGCCTGGCCCGCGGGAGACACGATGAACCCGCGCAAGATGCCGGCCTCGACCGGTGCGCCGTTGCGGAGCGTTAGCCCGTAGTTCGCGTTGACGACGATGTCCGGCGGCAGTTCGAGTGACCGCAGCTGCGCCGGGTTCGTCTTGACCGAGACGGCGGCGGCCGTGCACCAGCTCAAAAAGGCATCGCCGCGGTTTGCCGTTAGCAGCAAGTAGGCGCCGGGATTCGCAGCGGCCGGAATGACGACGTCGCGATTGGCAAAGAGGCGCAGCGCCTTCGCGTCGAGCGCTGCTTTACTCCCCGGTTTGCGCGCGTCCATCTTCGCGAACGTCGCTTCGGCGTAATCGCCGGCCGAATCGAGCACCGGAACTGCGGTGATGAGGCGCACCGCGGGATCGAGCATGATGTCGTCGGCCGTACGCGTTCCCGCGATTGCCGGCTTCACCAGCAGGCACATGCGATTGTGCGCGAAGATCGTAACGGCGCCGCTCCGCCCGTTGCGCTCGAGCCGTTCCGGATTCGCCGTGTCGGCGGAAGCAAATACATCGACGGTTTCTCCGTCTTCGATGCGCCGGCTGAGTTGCGGTGACGCGCCGTAGGTTTGATCGACGACGAATCCGGTTTGCCGGGTGAACGTCTGGGTGATTTCCGCGAACGCGTCGTGTAACGTGCCGCTGGCGAAGAGGGTGACGTGCGTGGGTGCTTGCGCCGCCGCCGGCGTGGCGGCAAGCAGCATGCACAGCAGCAGAGCCGGCGCGCGCCGGCGCCTATTCACCGAGCAAGCTCGCATAGTAGCGCCAGCGGGCTTCCATCCCGAAGCCTTCCGACGCTTGCATCGCGAGATCTTCGCTGCTCATCCCGCGCGGCGTACCGATCATCGAAGCCCACCACGTGAGCTTCGCTTGATGTTCGAGCCAGATCGCGTTGATCACGACTTCTTCGACGGTCGTGCCGGCGATCGTGACGCCGTGATTCTGTAAGTGCACGATCGCTTTGTCGCCCAGGATGCGCGCGACTTCGGCGCCTTGCTCGCTGGTCGTCACCTTACGCGCCGAATGGTAAATCGGAATCGCACCTTGCCGTACGACTTGCGCCATCACGCCCTGCATCGGCAAGATCGGCCGTTCCAGATCGCCGAAGATCGTGGCCAGGGGCTGATGCGTGTGCACCACGGCCTGCACGTCGGGGCGAACGCGATAGATCTCGGTATGCAGTTTCGTTTCGTCGGGAACGGTGAACTCGCCGCCGATCTTGACCGCGTCGATGTCGACGAGCGACACGTGCTTGTAGGTCATGTTGAGCTGGTTGCCTTGTTCGGCTCCGCGCGCGCGGATCAGCACTTGGTCGGTTCCCGGGACGCGCGCGCTGACGTGGCCGAGATAGTCGACGAGTTCGAGCTTCGCGAGGATGCGGCAGCCGAGTGCTACTTTTTCTCGCAGTGCGCGGATGTCGGGGGATTCGAGGTCGATGGGCGCGGTCATGAGTTCCTCCAGATTGGTCGACGCGGCTTTGCAGTGATGCTCAGCACTCGGAAAGAAAAGTCCTGGCCTATGCCATTTTCTTGTAGCTTGATCGCATCCGCATTGACCGACCCGATCCTCGCCGGCACGGTCGCCGCAGACGGCGTCGATCTGACCTTCACCACCGCCACCGTCGACGAGAACAGCCGCGCGATGATCGCCGGCAAGTACGACATCGCCGAGATGTCGATGGCAACGTACGTGCAAGCTCGTGCGCAGGGCCTCGACTTGCTCGCGCTCCCCGTGTTCATGGGCCGCCGCTTTCTCCAGCCGTGCGTCGCGTTCGCGCTCAACTCGAACATCGGTTCGCCGGCCGACTTGCGCGGCAAGCGAATCGGGCTGCCGCAATTCTGGATGACGTCGAGCATGTGGCATCGCGGTCTGCTCGAGCACGAGTACGGTGTGCCCGCGACCCAAGTCGAGTGGGTCACCACCCAGCCCGAGCGGCTCGACGCGGGCTTCACGCCCGGCGCGCGCGTGACGAACGTCGGCGACCACCCGCTCTCGCAACTGCCGCAGCTCCTTGCCGACGGCACCGTCGACGTGATCTTTTCCCCGCGCCCGCCGGACCGGGACGGCAAGCTGGCCTTTCTTTTCGACGACCCGAAAGCAACCGCGGTCGAATACCGGAACCGTACCGGGATCTACCCGCTGCTGCACACCGTGGTTCTCAAGGGTTCTCTCAAGGAGCACGCACCCGCACTCTTCGACCTGTTTCGCCGTTCTAAAGAGCATGCGTACGCCCACCCCGGCGCGAACGAGATCGAGTCGCCGATCGCCGGACTTTCGTTCGACGAAGCACGCGCTTGCCTGGGAGAGCCCTATCCCTATGGCGTACGTGCCAATGTTGCGGCGATCGACGCCTTTCTGACCTATTCCGTCGAGCAAGGTCTGACGGCCAAACGGGTGAAGGCCGAAGACGCGTTCATCGCGGCTGAGTAAACGATCTCCCTCGACCCAGGAGCACGCAATGATTGCAGCCCCGGCGGTGCCGGCCAAGATTTGTTTCGAAGACGTCGGTAAGACGTTTGAGATCCGCTCGGGGCCCGTCACGGCCGTCGATAGTGTGACGCTCGAGATCGCGGCCGGTTCGTTCTTCGTGATCGTCGGTCCGAGCGGGTGCGGCAAGACGACGCTGCTGCGCATGGCGGCCGGGCTCGAGACGCCGACGCGCGGCACGATCACGATCGCGCGCGAGCGCGCCGACCGGCCCGGCAACTCGATGATCTTTCAAGGCGAGTCGATCTTCCCGTGGATGACGGTGTTTGACAACGCGGCCTACGGCTTGCGTATGCGCAACGCGCCGGCGAGTGAGATCGACGAGGTCGTCGGTCACTACCTCTCGCGCACCGGGCTCACGAAGTTTGCCAAAGCGTATCCGCACCAGCTCTCGGGCGGCATGAAGCAGCGCGTGTCGATCGCCCGCGCTTTCGCCAACGATCCGGAAGTGCTGTTGATGGACGAGCCGTTTTCAGCGCTCGACGAACAGAACAAAACGCTGCTCCAGGAAGAACTTTTGCGCATTTGGGAAGAGACGAAGAAGACCGTCCTGTTCATCACGCATAGCGTCGATGAAGCCGTCACGCTCGGAGATAAGATCATGGTCATGACGGCCCAGCCGGGGCGTGCGAAGGCGATCATCGACGTGCCGTTCCCGCGGCCGCGTAACGTCCTCGAACTGCGTGCCGAGCCTGCATACGGCGAACTCGTGTATCACATCTGGGGCCAGTTGCGCGATGAAGTGCTCGCCGCTAAAGCCGGTGAAGCGGCCGAAGTCGAAGGAGCGCTGCGATGATCGCCACTCCGACCGAACCCGCCACGACCGTTGCCGGCGATGGCCCGGCTGCGATCGTTTTCCGCGGCACCGCGCCGACCAAGGGCAACCTCTCGCGCGACTCGTCCGAGCGCCTCATGGGCTTGGTGGCGCCGGTCGGCCTGTTCGTCTTGTGGGAATTGTGCGCCGATTTTCACCTCATCGACACGCGGTTCTTCCCGGCGCCGTCGAGCATTGCCGGCACGTTCGGAACGCTGATTCAGAACGGCCAACTGCTCGCCAACACGCTGATCAGTCTCGAACGGCTGTTCCTCGGCTTCTTGCTCGGAGCGATTCCGGCGCTCGTCATCGGTCTCACGATGGGCTTGTACCGGCCGGTTCGCGCGCTCGTCGAGCCCCTGATCTTGGGCACGTACCCCATTCCGAAGAGCGCGATTTTGCCGCTGATCCTGCTCATTTTCGGCCTCGGCGAACCCTCGAAGGTCGTGATGGTCGCGATCGGCGTGTTCTATCCGGTCGTGATCAACACGGTCTCGGGCGTGCTGCAAATCCCGAAGATGTACTTGGACGTCGGTCACAATTTCGGGGCCAGCCGCTGGAATATGTTCACCACGATCGCGCTGCCCGGCGCGCTGCCGTTCATCATGACCGGCATCAAGCTCGGCGCGGGCCTGGGGCTCATCCTGATCGCGATCGCCGAGATGATCGGCGCGCAAAGCGGTCTGGGCTATATGATTTGGAACGCCTGGCAGATTCTCTCAGTGAACACGATGTACGTCGGCCTGATCATGATCGCGCTGGTCGGCTTCGCGCTCACCGTGATCCTCAACGAAATCGAGCGCTACCTGATACCAGCGAGGCACGATCGGTAGCTGCCCCTCGACGACGCTCGGGGTGACAGAGGGGGGTTGCGCTGCGCTGAGACGGTGTGGTACTGTCCTGGCATGTCCGCAGTCCGCGTGATGATGACCACGACGATTATGACCATTCCCCTCGGCGAGGGCGAGTGTCGGTCGGTGCTGGTCTAGACGCGAACCAGAAACACCAGATCACACGGCCCTCGCCAATAGGCGGGGGCCGTTTTTATTACCACGGAGGATCCGATGTCTGCCGCTCTTTCTCTCCACGATCCCCTCGGGCGCGAAGCCGCTCCGGCAACCCCGCGCCCCGGCGTCGGCTTGCTCGGCTGCGGGATCGTGGGTGCCGCGGTGGCCCGCCGGCTGCTCCTCGCGCATCCCGGCCTGCTCCGGGCCGTCGCCGTGCGCGATCCGCTGAAGTCCCGTGACGTGGACTGGGCGGATTGGGACGGCGATCCGTTCGCGGTGGTCGACGATCCGCAGGTGAGCATCGTGGTCGAGTGCATCGGCGGCGTGCGGCTGGCGCGCGAACTCGTGCTGCGGGCCATCGCGCACGGCAAGGACGTCGTCACGGCCAACAAAGAGCTGATCGCGCAAGACGGACCGTGGCTGCGCGCGTTTGCCGCGCGAACCGGTGCGACGCTGCATTATGAGGCGTCCGTCGGCGGCGCGATCCCGATCCTGCGCGCGTTGGAAACCTCGCTCGCGGACGAACCGATTCTCGAGATCGGTGGCGTGGTGAACGGCACGACCAACTTCGTGCTCTCGCAGATGGAAGCGGGCGCGACGTATGACGATGCGCTGGCCGAAGCGCAGCGCCGCGGTTTTGCCGAGGCCGATCCGCGCAACGACGTCGAGGGCTTCGACGCCGCGCACAAACTCGCGATCCTCGCGACCTTGGCGTTTCGCCGTCCGGTCGCCGTCGCGGGCTTAGCGCGGTGCGGCATCACCGCGATCGTTCCGGCCGATGTTGCGCTCGCCGCCGAACGCGGCTGGCGGCTCAAACTCGTCGGGCTCGCCCGCCGCACCGGCGACGGCGTGGAAGCCGGCGTCACGCCGGTATACGTCGCTGGCACGCACCCGTTCGCCCGCCCGAACGACGCGGAGAACGTCGTGCGCGTCGTCGGCACGAATTCGGGACCGCTGGAATTCTTCGGCCTTGGTGCGGGTGGCGATGCGTCGGCCTCGAGCGTCGTCGGCGACATTATGTCGGCGATCGGAAAGCGCGCGCTCGGCGTTGCGCCGCGCCGCGGTGTCGTGGCTGAAGCGCAGCCGGTGACGGCGCTCCGCTTGCCGGTCGTGGTGCGGCGCGCGGACGGCGTGCACGTGGCCGAACCGCACGCGCTCGACGAACTCGGCGCGCTCTCCGCGCAGCCGGGCGTGCTGGCTGCGATCCCGCTGTTGGTCTAGGAAGCCGCGCCTTCTTGGCGCGAGAGCGTGTGGCCCTGGCCCTGCGCGCTTTGGCCGCCGTCGACCAGCGAGGAGAGGTTGGCCAGGCGTTCGATGATCTCGGCTTCGTTCGCGTTGCGCGGCTCCATCGGTTCTAGGCCGCGATCTTCGCGCAGCGCCGCACGATGCTGGCTGTAGAGCTCTTCGGCCTTGTCCTGATTGCGCCAACACGCTTTGAAGTGGTCGGCGACGCGGAACGCGGTGCCGTTATCGTTGCGCTTGAGTTTCGCCGCCACGGTGCCCGCCACCGAATAGACGTCGAACACGCAATTGCGCAGCGGGTCGAGCCGCGGATCGTAGCTGAGCAGCGATTCTTTCTTTTCGAGATCGCGCAGCTGGAAGTAGGCCAGGTTGCCGAAGCGGGCGACCTTTCCGATGATCGCGCCCATGATCGGCAGTTCGGTCGGGATCAGTTTTTGCTCGGCCATCGCGCGATCGCGCTGTTCTTCATCCGTGACGACGCCGCGCTCGAGGCGCTTCGCGTACTCGGCGCGTTCTTTCTTCACTTTTTCGATGCGCTTGAAGACCGGCTTGATCTCCGGGCGCTCGTGGAATTCGTTGAGGCCCGACTCGGACTCGAGCGACTTCTTGATCGCCTCTTCCTTGAGGTAGACGGCGCGCTTGAGCTGCTCGTCGAGCGCACCGAGTTGTTCTTCGCGTTTGCGCATCGCTTGGCGCAGTTGATCGAGCGCTTCGGCGGCGACAAAGGCCGCGCGATAGAGCCGCCCCGCGCGGCCGAACGAGAACAGGTTCTCGAAGAACGACGGCGGGTTGACGCCCTTCTTGTCGACGTGAATCGGATAGGCGTTTGCGTACGCGCGCGTGGTGTACTGAGCCGCCGTGCGGCGCTCGTCCTCGAACGACTTGCCGTTCTTGATCTCGCGCTGCAGCGTGTCACGCTTCTGGGCGAACGAGGTCTGGATGGCGGTTTCGGCCGACGCCAGTTGCTGGCGCTGATAGCGGCGCTTCGAATCCTCGTAGGCGTCGAGATCCTTGGCGTCTTTTTCGAAGTCCGGAATGTCGTAGGCGCGGGTGCCATCGAACGCAGGGGTGACCGCGGGTTCCTCGGCGTCGTTGAGACTCAGCGGCGGATGCGCGTGCGCCGGTCGTGCGCCGGTTTCTTCTTCGTCGTCGGCCAGCAGGCTGACGGTTTCCTCGCCGCTGAAATCCGGTTCACCGAATGCATCGGACGCAAGGACGTCGGGTTCGTCGCTTAGCGGCGAGCCAATAGGCAATTCCGCCTCATCGGCACCTTCGCCGAAGCTTTCGAAGAGACGGGACAAGCCGCTACCGAGACGCCTGGGCGCGGCCGTCGGATCGGCGCATCCAGCTTACCACGGCCTTCATGACGTTCCGTAAAGCCACGGTTGACGCCTTTCCTTCATGTTAAGAATCACCCCGCTTTTACACGCGAAGTAGAGTGTCGATGGTACGTCGAATACGGTATTCCCAACATGCGAGCCACGCGCGCCGCCGCCTTGGTCCTGTTGTTGGTTGCCGTCGCCGCCGGTTCATGGTGGTTTTTTGGACGGCATGCAAGCGAGCCGGACTCGGTCGCGGTTTACTACACCAAGGCCGACGGCACGACACTCGTGCCGTGGAACGTCTCGCTGGGTCCCGCGCGCGACCGGCGTTCGGTCGCGTTTTATGCCGCCGTTCAGGCGGTTGCCGGGCCGCCGGCCGGGATCGATGCCGTGCGCTTTCCGCGCGGAACGAACGTCCTCGGCGCGACCGTTGACGGATCGACGGTGGCTGTCGATCTTTCCAAAGACGTCGGCGTGGCCGTCGAGGGCAGCTTCAATGAGGCTGCGGAGTTCAAGGCATTGGTGTACACGCTGACCGCCCTGCCCGGCATTTCGTCCGTCCGCGTAAGCGTTGCGGGCGAAAGCGTTGCGACGCTTCCCGGAGGTCATCTCGAGCTCGATGAACCGCTTACGCGTCAGAGTTTTTAGCGCGATCGCGGCGTTTGCCGTCGCCCTCGCCGGCATGCTCCCCGCCGCAGCGCAAGACACGGGCACGCTGAATTTCTGGTTTGCCGGGACGAAGCTGATCTTCGAGCGCGCGATTCCCCTCGACGGCGACGTGGCCGTCTCGATCCGCGATGCGGGCCTGCAGCGGTTCGTCGCCCGCTTGGGCGCGACCGTCGCCTACCAGCCGCAACAGCGCTACGTCATCGTCACGGCGGCCGACCATCGCACGATCACCTTCACCATCGGCTCGGCACAGTATTTGGCCGGCGGCGTTGCCGCGCGGGCGTCGTTCGCACCGTTTGTCGACGGCAACGAACCGATCGTGCCGCTCTACGCGCTGGCGCACGCGCTCTACGTCGAACCGGTAGCCGGTGCGGGCGAAACGATTTTGCAGCCGCAGATCGGCGCGCTCGATATCCGCACGGCCGGCGGCCGCACGACGGTGGTCATTCGCGGCGCCACGGCGCTCGCGTACGTGAAGCGGGTGGAAACGCCGACCCACGTCGAGTTTGCGTTCGGCGGCGTCGCTTCGACCCTCTCCGGCTCGCGGCGGGTCGGCGCGGGAGCGACCGCGACGATCACGTCCGGCGGTTCGCCGCGTAATCCATCGACGATCGTTGCCTTCGATGCGCCGCGCGGGTTCGCGTACGACATCGCGCCGGCGAGTTCGCCCTACGAGCTCTCGCTCATCATCGGTGATTCGCCCGGCGCGGTCGCACTGAACCCGCCGGCTGCGCCGGTCGCAAACCCGGTCGCCACGCTGACGCCCCCCGCGAACGTGCCCTATACGCCCGCGTACACGCCGCCTCCGCCGCCGGTCTTGGGCGGCGCCGGTAACCCCACGCCGCTGCCGGTGATGGGCGATGCAACGCCGGTGCCGGCACAAACGGGCCCAGCCGTCATTACGGCCGTGACGCTCGTGCCGCAGGGTGAGGGCTTGACGATCCACGTGGCGATTGCGGGCTCGGCTGCCTACGATTGGCATCGCCTGGCCGACCAGCGCTGGTATCTCGATATTCACGGGGCGGTGTTGACCGACGCCGGCCGCGACGAACGTCCGGTGATTGCGTCCGTCGATAGCGTGCGCATCCGGCAGATCGGATCGGCCGACATGCCCGCGGTGCGCATCGCGCTGACGCTGCGCGGCGAGAAACAAGTCGACGTGCAGATGACCGGCGATGGCTTGACGATCGAGGCGAGCAACCTCGACGCGATTGCCGCCGCAAAAACCGGTTCGGGCCGCATCGGCTCAGCGGCGATCGGCGACGGCTCGGCGGTCGCGCTGGAAACGCCCACTCCGCTGCCGCTCGCGTCACCGTGGAAATTCGGCAACGTCAACGGATCGCGGATCATCGTGCTCGATCCGGGCCACGGCGGCGACGACGTCGGGACGGCGCACAATGGTCTCGTCGAGAAGACGCTGACGATCGACATCGCGCGGCGGTTGCGCACGCTGCTCACGGCCGCGGGCTGGACGGTACGCATGACGCGCGATAGCGACATCGATCCCGTTTCCCAAGCGAACCTTACCGCGATGAAGGCTGACGGCAAGCCGAATCCGAGCGATCGCGCCTATCTGCAAACGCGCTGCGACGTTGCAAACGACGTCAACGCGCGCATGTTCATCAGCATACACGTGAATTATTCCGACAGTCCGAGCATCAACGGAACGACGTTCTACTGGTATAAACCCGAAGATCAGCAGCTCGCGCAAACGCTCGAACACGCGGTGATTCCGGTTGCGGGCACGAGCGACGTCGGGCCGCGGCACGAAAACTTCTACGTGATTCGCCACACCACGATGCCGGCCGTACTGATCGAAACGGCATTCATCTCGAACGCCCGCGATGCCGCGCTGCTCTCGACGCCGTCGTTCTTGCAGAACATGGCCCAGGGCATCGCCAACGGTGTGAAAGCGTATGCGGGCACACCGCCGGTGCAGGCGTCGCGGTTAGACCAATGATCGGCGTGTACGATTCGGGCCTCGGCGGGCTCACCGTGCTCGCAGCGTTACGCGCCGCGGCGATCGATGACGACGTCGTGTACTTCGCCGATCAAGCGCACGTGCCGTACGGCGAGCGGACCGATGCCGATCTGCACGCGCTGCTTACCGCGAACCTTGCGTGGCTCGAAGCGCACGGCGTGGATCTGGTCGTGATGGGCTGCAACACGTCGTGCGCCGTCGCGAGCCGCCTCGGCTGGCCGGTAACGAACTTCCGGTTGCCGGTGCAAGACCTTATCGTCAACGGCGCGCGGTCGTTCGCGCAGTCGCCGTTCAAACGTGTTGCCGTCATTGCGACGCCGGCGACGGTGCGGAGTCACGCGTACGCGAGCGCCATCGGTGCGGTTGCGCCGCAGGTCGACGTGGTGGAGATTGCGGCGCCGCTCTTGGTGCCGCTCGTCGAAGCGGGCCAAAGCGAAAGCGCTGCTGCGCGCGACGCGGTGCGCGAAGCCGTCGCGCAGTTTCCGCCCGGCGTCGATGCGATCGTCTACGGCTGCACGCACTACCCGCTGCTCGACGCGCACTTCGCCTTGGCGGCGCCACACGCGGCGCGCATCGATCCGGCGCGCGAACAAGCCCGCGCCGTGCTCGCCCTCGGCCTCCCGCCCGGCAACGGAACGACGCTCTACGTCACCAACGCCGACCCGGTAGCCTTCGAGCAAAACGTCCGCCGCTGGACCGGCGATACCACCGGCCGCGTTCGTTCGGTGACGGCGGCGGCTAAATAACGTGGAAGAGGCGGAAGATGACCAGCGTTGAGACTGAGGCGAGGGCGACGCCGGCGATGACTTGGAGCGTCGTGTGCGCGCGCAAGTAAACGCGGGCCCAGCAGACGATGGGGATGAGGATGAGGAACGGGGCCGGACGGGTTCCGTAGATCACGCATAGCGCGATCAGCGGTGCGGTGATGCCGAGCGCGTGGGTCGAGATCTTCCAATAGCGCGTGATCCACTGCACGACGAGCGAACTGACGGCGAAGCCGGCCATAGAGGCGGTGATGATCGCGGGCGCGCCGATCAGCCACAGATCGATCGTGCCCAAGACGAAGAAGATCACGAACACGACGAACACGTGCTCGCGCTCCTCGCGGATCGACATGTCGAGATCGGAGATGCGATCGGTGGCGTAGAGCCAGAACACGTAGAGCATCGGCCCGATCGAGGTGAAGAACGCGCTGTTGCCCAGCAGCACCCAGAAGTCGGTGTTGGTACGCGAGCGTGCGCCCGCCAGAATCACGAACAGCAGCAAGGCCGTCAGGAACGGGTTGCAGACCGTCGAGAAGATGCGCGCGACGTCGGTCCAGACGCGGGCCCTCACGCGGAGCGGGGTCGGCGGGGTCAGTCCGGCCGGAGCTTGCACGGGCTTCGCGTTCGCGGCGTCGAAAAGCGGTCCATGCTCGAACGTCTGGGGACACCGGCCGATCTGAGCGGCCTGAGCCGCGCCGATATCGACCACCTCGCTAAAGAAATCCGCAACGTCCTTATCCAGGTCTGTGCCGTGAACGGCGGCCACTTGGCCCCGAACCTGGGCGTCGTCGAACTGACCCTGGCCCTGCACCGGGTGCTCGATATGCGCTCCGACAAGGTCGTTTGGGACGTCAGTCATCAGTCATATGTCCACAAGATGCTCACCGGCCGCGCGGAGCAAATCGATACGCTGCGCCAAGGCGGCGGGATCTCCGGTTTTGCGATGCGCAGTGAATCCGCATTCGATGCGTTCGGCGCCGGCCACGCCTCGACGTCGATCTCGGCGGCACTCGGCATGGCGACGGCGCGCGATCTGCACGGGAGCAAAGAGACGGTCGTCGCGGTAATCGGCGACGGCGCGCTCACCGGGGGCCTTGCCTACGAGGCGATCAACAACGCCGGTCCGATGAAGACGAACTTCATCGTGATTCTCAACGACAACGAGATGTCGATCGCACCGAACGTCGGCTCGATCGCATCGTACCTTTCGGTGTTGCGCAGCAAACCGTGGTCGACCGGCGCGCGCGAACTTGCCAAAGACGTGCTCGGCCACGTGCCGTTCGGCACGACGGCCCGCCGTGCGTTCTCGTCAGCCGAAATCGCCGCGATGAAGTTCGTCTCACCCGAAGGCAAGACCGCGGTGATCTTCGAGGAGATGGGCTTCCGCTATATCGGCCCGATCGACGGTCACGATTACGATGCGCTGTGCGACATCATCTCGAACGCGCGCCGCATTCCGGGCCCCGTGCTCTTGCACGTTCGCACCGTCAAGGGCAAAGGTTTTGAGCCCGCCGAAACCGACGCGCGCACGTTTCACGGCGTCGGCCCCAACGTGTATTCACCCGACGAAGGACGGCTCGAGAAGAAGAGCGGCCGGCCGACGTTTGCTCAAGCGTTTGCCGACGCGCTCATTGCCGTGGCCGCCCGCGACGAGCGCGTTATCGGCATTACCGCCGCGATGCCCGACGGCACGGGGCTGGCGAAATTTGCCAAAGCCTTTCCGGCGCGTTACTTCGACGTCGGCATCGCCGAAGCACACGCCGTGTGCTTCGCCGCCGGTGCATCGACGAGCAACATCAAACCGGTGTGCGCGATCTATTCGACGTTCTTGCAGCGCGCCTACGACCAGATCGTCCACGACGTGGCCGTGCAGAATCTGCCGGTCGTCTTCGCGCTCGATCGCGCGGGCTTCGTCGGCGACGACGGCCCGACGCACATGGGCCTCTACGACATCGCCTACCTGCGCACGCTGCCCAACATGACGCTGATGGCGCCGCGCAACGAAGCCGAGATCGCGCCGATGCTCGATGTCGCGCTGGCGCTCGACGCGCCGGCGGCGATGCGCTATCCGCGCGGCAGCTCGAGCGGCAAGTGGGACGAGCCGCTGGCGCCGGTCGTCGTGGGCCGTGCCGAAGTGCTGCGCCGCGGTCGCGGCGTCGCGATCCTCGCGCTCGGCGCGACCGTCGATGCGGCGCTCGACGCCTACGAATTGCTCGACGACAGCAACAAGCCCACCGTCGTGAACATGCGGTTCGTGAAGCCGCTCGATGAGAGCCTGATCCTCGAATTGGCCGAGACGCACACGCGTTTCATCACGCTCGAGGAGCATTCGCTGGCCGGCGGATTCGGCTCGGCGGTGGTCGAGTTTATCAACGACCGGGGCCTGATCGTGCCGGTCGAGCGCATCGGCGTACCGAACGTTTTGGTCCACCACGCCAAGCCCGAAGTCCAGCGCGCGCAGTTCGGCCTGACGGGCGAACACGTCGCCGCGCGGGTAAATGCCTTGCGCGACAAGGTTCGCCCAGCCGCCGGGGCGTAGTCGACGGGTTGATTTTGCCGCCACTTCCAAGGAGTCTGATCCATCGTGTTAACCCTGTTGCTTGACGCGACGGCACCGGTTGCCAAGGCGACCGCCGCCGCCCTCAAGCTGACCCCCGACCAGCTCAAGCAGATGCTGCAAAATCAGCCCGCGTTGACGTATCAGCACCAGTCGCCGCTGCAGCAGCACGCCCCATGGCTCACGCACACGCTGGCCGGCTTCTTTATCGTCGCAGCAGTCATGCTCATCGGCCTCTTGGCGGTGCAAACGACGAAGCAAGAGGGGCTCTCGGGCACGATCGGCGGCCGCGTCGATTCGACGTATCGCGGCCGGCTCGGTTTCGAGGGCCAGATCGCCCGGGTCACGGGTGTCATCGCGATCACGTTCGTCGTCGTCGCGACGCTCGTCTCGCTCACCGGTATCTAGCTTGACACAGCCCGTTCTCGAAGTCCGAGACCTGGCGACAACATTCAAAACAGAAGACGGGCTCGTTCGCGCAGTGAACGGGCTTTCGTTTTCCGTGGAGGCCGGCACGACGATGGGGATCGTCGGCGAGTCGGGCTCGGGAAAATCGGTCACATCGCTTTCGATCATGCGGCTCATTCCGCAGCCGCCGGGGAAAATCGAGCGCGGCGAGGTGCTCTTCAAAGGCCGGGACTTGCTCAAGATGAGCGAGGCCGAAATGCGCAAGATCCGCGGTCACGACATCGCGATGATCTTCCAGGATCCGATGACCTCGCTCAACCCGGTCCTCACGGTGGGCGAGCAGATCGCCGAGGCGACGCGCCTGCACCTCGGCTACTCGAAAAAAGAAGCGCTGGACAAAGCCGTTGAGATGCTCCGGCTGGTCAAGATTCCGGCGGCCGATAAGCGCATCAAAGACTATCCGCACCAGTTTTCCGGCGGCATGCGCCAACGTGTGATGATCGCGATGGCGCTCTCATGCGATCCGGCCGTGCTGATCGCCGACGAGCCGACGACGGCGCTCGACGTGACGATCCAAGCTCAGATCATCGAGCTGATGAACGAGATGCAGCAGCGGCTGGGTTCGGCGATCGTCCTGATCACCCACGACCTGGGCGTGGTCGCCGAGACGTGCAAGAACGTGCTCGTGATGTACGGCGGCAATATGGTGGAATACGGCACGGCCGACGACATCTTCAACCGGCCGAAAATGCCGTACACGATGGGACTACTGGAGTCGCTGCCGCGGCTGGATGTCGACGGCGAGCGGTTGATCCCGATCGAAGGTCAGCCGCCGAACCTCTTGCGGATGCCGCCGGGCTGCGCGTTCGCGCCGCGCTGCCGCTACAAGATGCCGATGTGCGACCAGCCGGTGCCGCTCTACGACTTCGGTTCGGGCCACGTCGCGCGCTGCTTCCTCTACGACGAACGCGCCGCCGATCAGCGCACGCTCGACGTCGAGAGCGCGCCCCGCACTTCGCTGGAAGCGCTGCTTTGAGCGACGACCGCTCGTCCCTCGACTCCGCTCGGGATGACATTACTACGCTCGGGACAAGCCTCGTCGTCGTTCGCGACCTCAAGAAGTACTTTCCGATCACGGCCGGTCTCTTGCAGCAAAAGGTCGGCGACGTGAAGGCGGTCGACGGGATCGACTTCGATATTCGCCGCGGCGAAACGCTCGGACTCGTCGGCGAATCGGGGTCGGGGAAGACGACGGCCGGCCGGGTGATCTTGCGTCTGACCGACGCGACGGCCGGCAGCATCACCTTCGACGGCCGCGAGATTACGGGCCTCAGCCGCGCCGAATTGCGGCCGCTGCGCAAAGAGATGCAGATCATCTTCCAGGATCCGTATGCATCGCTCAACCCGCGCATGACGGTCGGCGACATCATCAAGGAGCCGCTGCAGATCCACCACTTGGCGACCGGTAAGGACGCCGAGCGGCGCGTTCAGGAATTGCTCTCGATGGTCGGTTTGCAGCCCTACCACGCAAACCGCTACCCGCACGAATTCTCCGGCGGTCAGCGCCAACGGGTCGGCATCGCGCGCGCCCTCGCGGTCGATCCGAAGTTCATCGTGGCCGACGAGCCGGTCTCGGCGCTCGACGTTTCGATCCAGGCACAGGTCATCAACCTGCTCCAGGATTTGCAGAAGCAGCTCGGGCTGACGTTCCTGTTCATCGCCCACGACCTCTCGGTCGTGCGGCATATTTCGAACCGCGTGGCGGTGATGTACGTCGGCAAGATCATCGAAATCGCCGACCGCGACCGCCTCTACGCTAACCCGCTGCACCCCTACACGCAGGCGCTGCTCTCCGCGATTCCGATCCCCGATCCGGATGTCGAACGGCGGCGCAAACGCATCATCCTCAGCGGCGACATTCCCTCGCCGGTGAACCCGCCGTCGGGCTGCCGTTTTCACACGCGCTGCCCGATCGCGTACGACCGCTGCAGCGTCGAAGTGCCGGCGTTCAACCTCTACGAAGACGGTCATCGGGCGGCGTGCCACTGGGTGGAAGAACACGGCGGCAAAGCGCCGGATCTCAGCCACGGACCCGCACTCATCGCTTAGAAAATATCAGCGCTACAAAGAAAAAAAGAGCGACCCGAGGGCCGCTCTTTTCGATTTCCAGACGCCGGAGTTACTTCTTTTTCTTGCGGCTGGACTTCTTGCGGGTAGCCTTCTTGGCGGTCTTTTTGGCGCCGGTCTTCTTCGCGGCTTTCTTACGGCCGGAAGACTTCTTGGCGGCTTTCTTCTTGCGTCCGCCGGTCTTCTTCGCGGCCTTTTTCTTGCGACCGGAAGACTTCTTGGCGGCCTTCTTGCGTCCCGACGACTTCTTCGCGGCCTTCTTACGACCGGAAGACTTCTTCGCGGCTTTCTTACGGCCGGTGGACTTCTTTGCAGCCTTCTTGCGGCTGCTGGACTTTTTGGCGGTCTTTTTCTTTTTGGTGCCCGTCGCTTTTTTCGCGGCGGCTTTCTTGGCGCCGCTCTTTTTGCGTTTCGCCTTTTTGCGGGTTTTCTTCGGGGCCGGTGCCGGTGTCGGCAGGGCCAACGGATCGTGTTCCATTCAACCTCCTCGTCCGCGCGGACGATTGTTGCGGATGTGCGTCGCGCATTGTCGACGCATCGTTACATGCATCCTACAAGGAATTGGCGATTTGTGCAACTCGACTGACCTGCCGAGCGGTTAAAATGCGCGCTCGGCGGCCCCAATTTTTGTCTTGGGCTTGACGGGCCGTCTATACTGAAGGCGTTTACCAACCCGAGGAACACCGTGGCGAAACCCCTGATCATCGTCGAATCGCCGACGAAAGCCAAAACAATCAAGAAGTTCTTGCCGCCGCGTTTCGTTGTAAAAGCGTCGGTTGGGCACGTCCGCGACCTGCCCAAATCGACGCTCGGTGTGGACGTCGATCACGATTTTGCGCCCAAGTACCTAACCATTAAGGGCAAGGGCGACATCATCAAGGAGCTCAAGGCGGCGGCAAAATCGGCCAGCGAAGTCTACCTCGCGACCGACCCCGATCGCGAAGGCGAAGCGATCGCCTGGCATTTGGCGGAGATCCTGAAGCTCGAAAACCCCAAGCGAATCGAGCTCCACGAGATCACCAAAGACGCGGCGCTGGCTGCCATTGCCAACCCGCACGAAATCGATATGCCGCGGGTGAACGCGCAGCAAGCCCGCCGCATTCTCGACCGCCTGGTCGGCTACAAGATCTCACCGTTGCTATGGGCGAAAGTGCGCGGCGGTCTCTCGGCCGGCCGCGTGCAGTCGGTCGCGGTGCGCCTGATCGTCGACCGGGAACGCGAGATCAACGCGTTCATTCCGCGCGAATACTGGTCGATCACGGCGCGGCTCGCGAAGCAGCAAGCCAACGGAACGCCGCCGGTGATCTTCCCGGCGGAGCTCTATCAGATCGACGGCGCCAAAGCCGAAGTTACCGATGGGAAGACTGCTGCCGACGTGGTTGCCGCGGTCAAAGATGCGCCGTGGCGCGTTTCCTCGGTCAAGGAACGCGAGACGCGCCGCAACGCGGCCGCGCCGTTCACGACCTCGACCCTCCAGCAAGAAGCCTCGCGTAAACTCAAGTTCCGCGTCCGCAAGACGATGCAGCTGGCGCAAGCGCTCTACGAGGGCGTCGATCTCGGCTCGACCGAGGGCACCCAAGGTCTGATCACCTACATGCGCACCGACTCCACGCGCATCGCGGATTCGGCGCGTGAGAGCGCCCGCGAGTTCGTCGAGACGACCTACGGCAAAGAGTTTGCCGGCGCCGGACGCCAGTTCAAGATGCGTGAAGGCGCGCAGGACGCGCACGAAGCGATCCGTCCGACGTCCGTGTTTCGCACCCCCGACTCGGTGGCGGCCGTCCTCAAGCGCGACGAACTGCGGCTCTATCGCCTGATCTGGGAACGGTTCGTCGCCTCGCAAATGGCGCCGGCCGTCTTCGATCAGACCACGATCGACATGATCATCGGGCGCTACACGTTTCGTTCCACCGGCAGCGTGCTGAAATTCGCCGGCTTCACCCGCGTTTATGAAGAAGGCAAAGACGACGCGGCCGCCGCGGCCGACGACGCCGCCGACGGCAAAAAACCGCTGCTGCCGAAAGTGACGGTCGACGAACGGCTCGACCTCAAGGGCATCGATCCAAAGCAGCACTTCACCGAACCGCCGCCGCGGTTTACGGAAGCTTCGCTCGTCCGCGTTTTGGAAGAGAACGGGATCGGCCGGCCGTCGACCTACAGTTCGATCGTCGAGACGATTCAGGCGCGCGGCTACGTCGAGCAGATCGAACGCCGTTTCCACCCAACCGACATCGGCATTCAGGTCAACGATTTGCTCGCCGAGCACTTCAAAGACGTGGTCGATCCGAACTTCACCGCCCAAATGGAGCGCGAACTCGACGGCGTGGCCGACAACGGCGACGACTGGGTTGCCGTGCTGCGGACGTTCTACGACAAGTTCAGCCTCGAACTGATCGCGGCCGAGGAAAAGCTGCCGAAGTTCGAACAGCGCGACGAGCCGACCGACGAGATCTGCCCGACCTGCGGCCAACCGATGGTCATCAAGACGGGCCGCTTCGGGAAGTTTATTTCGTGCAGCGGCTATCCGGAGTGCAAAACGACGAAGCCGATCCTCAAAGACACCGGCGCGAAGTGTCCCAAGGACGGCGGCATGGTCGTGGAGCGCAAGTCGCGCAAGGGCCGCACGTTCTTCGGCTGCGCCAACTACCCGAAGTGCGACTTCGTCTCGTGGGACCGCGTCGTTCCCGAGCCGTGCCCCGTGTGCGGCGACTACGTCGTGGTGAAGACGAAGCGCGGCGGCACGGCCCGGTTCGAATGCCATACCGACAAGACGCACGACACATCCAAGATGACCGGCGCGCCGCAAACCGAAGAAGAGGAGCTTGAGCCAGTTTGATGCGGTAACGGTGATCGGCGGGGGCCTGGCAGGGTGCGAGGCGGCCTACCAGCTTGCTCGGCGCGGGGTGCGCGTGCGGTTGTACGAGCGGCGGCCGCAGTCGAGCGGTCCCGCACACCATACCGATAAGCTGGCCGAGCTCGTGTGCAGCAACTCGCTGCGCGGGGTGGCGCTCGAGAACTGCGTTGGACTGCTCAAGGAAGAACTGGCGCGGCTGGACTCGCTGATCGTTACCTCGGCGCGCGAAGCGGCGGTTCCGGCCGGCGGCGCGCTCGCGGTCGACCGGGAACGCTTTAGCGCGATCGTCGAGTCGCGGTTGCTCGGGATGTCCAACGTCGAGATCGTGCGCGAAGAGTTGCCGGCAATTCCGGCGACCGGGCTCGTGATCGTCGCCTGCGGACCGCTGCCCTCGCCGGCGCTCGCGGCGCAGATCGACGCGCTGCTCGGTAGCGGGCGGCTGCACTACTACGACGCGGCGGCGCCCATCGTCGCGACCGAGTCGATCGACATGTCGGCGACGTACCGCAAGTCGCGCTACGATAAGGGTGACGGCGAGGACTACCTCAACATCCCGCTCGATAAAGAACAGTACCAGCAGTTCATCGCCGATCTGCGCGATCTGCCGCGCCACGATCCGAAAGACTTCGAGCTCGACGTCGCCGCCGGCAAGGTGCCGTACTTCGAAGGCTGCTTGCCGATCGAGGAGATGGCCGCGCGCGGCGAAGACACGCTGCGCTACGGGCCGCTCAAGCCGGTCGGGCTGCGCGATCCGCGCACCGATAAGATTCCGTACGCGGTCGTGCAATTGCGCAACGAAGATGCCGACGGCAAATCGCTCAACCTGGTCGGCTTCCAAACGCGGCTCACGTGGCCCGCGCAAAAGGAAGCGTTCAACAAGCTGCCGGGGCTCGCGAACGCGGAGTGGCTACGGCTGGGCGTGATGCACCGCAACACATTCATCGACGCGCCGCGGCTGCTCGACGCGCAACTGCAGCTGCGGTCGCGGCCCGGTTTGTATTTCGCCGGGCAGATCACCGGCGCTGAGGGGTACGTTGAAGCAGCCGCGTGCGGCATGATGGCGGGCATCGCCGCGGCGTACGCGGCAATCGGCAGCGTTGCGCCGGCGGTCCCCGTCGATACGGCGCTGGGCGCCGTCGTCGCGCATCTGCAGAATACCGCCTCGCCGGATTTCCAACCGGCCAACGTGACGTGGACGTGGTTCTCGCCACTGCCGGGTAAACCGAATCGCGACAAACGCGCGCGCCGCGGCGCCTTGGCGGCACGCGCGCTGGAACGCATCGACGCGTTTGCCGTGCACGTCGCTCCGCGCGAATTCGCCGTGCCGTGATCGCCGCGTTCCGCGCGCTCGTCGTCATCGTTGCGCTGGCGGCGCTGGCGACGACCGCCGTCGCGCTCAGCGGGGTTGCGCAAATCGCCCGCGTCGGTCTCGAGTACAACACGTTGCCGGGCGGTCAATTCCGCGTGATCGTCGTCGACGCCGGCTCTCCGGCCGAACGGGCCGGAATCCGGCCGCGCGATCTGGTGTCGTTCGTCAGCCCGGCCGACCGGGAGATCGTCTTTAACCACGTCGCCGGGGCGCACGCGCGCTTGCGGCGATCCGACGGAACCATCTACGTCGTGACGCCGGCGCTCGTGCAAAACGATCCGCGTCGCGTGGTCGAACTGATACAAGGCGTGTTCTTCGCGCTCTTGGCGCTGCTCATCGCTGCGCGCGCGTGGCACGACGTTCAGGCGCGGCGGCTTTCCGCGGGATTTCTCTGGACGACGTTTTTCTTTGCGCCCGCCGTCGTCGCCGGAAACGTCTGGCTTCTGCGCGGGTGTTTCTACGCGACCGACGTGTTGGCGCCGCTCGGCATGGCGTCGCTCGTCTATTTCGCTACCGGCTGGCGGGCGACGCCCGTCGCGCTCGCGCGCAATCTGCGCATCGCTGCCGTTGCCAGCGGGGCCGCCTACGCGATGGTCAACATCGCCAGCGAATTTGTGGATCAAGCCACGCAGGCTGCGCTCTCCCGAGGCGTTCAGCTCGTCGAGAGCGTGGCGTGGACGCTGCTTGCGGCGCTCGTCATCGCGGGCCTCATCGGCAGCTTCCGCGTTGCGCGCGGCGCGGAGCGGCAACGCATCGGCTGGATCCTCGCTACGCTCACGGCAGCGTTTCTCCCGTGGATGATCTTCGAGCCGCTCGCCGGCCTCGGCGTGACGACGCTGCCGGAATGGCTCGCATACACGACCATTATCGTGCCGTTCGGGTTGGCGTATGCCACGCTGCGTCACCGCTGCATCGACCTCGGCTTCGCGCTTAACCGTGCGGCCGTGTTCGCCGCGACGACGGCGCTGCTCGTCGGGCTCTTCGGTGCGTTGCAATGGGGCGCCGATCAACTGCTGACGCAAGCGACGGGCCGCGAGAACTTCGCCGCGCAGATGGCGATCGCGGTCGTGGTGCTCTACGTCGTGCGCGCGTTGCGCACGCAAACCGACTCGTTCGTGGCGCGCGTGTTCTTCGCCGCGCGCCGCAAGCGCATCGATGCGATCTATGCCCTCGCGCGCGAGGTCGATGCGGTGGAAAGCCCGGAAGCGCTCGCGCCGTTCGTCGTTCAAGCGCTCGGAAGTATCGCGGCGACCGAGGTTTCCGTTTACGTCGAATCCGAGGACGTCTATGTGCGGGCTGCCGGTACCCTCGGCCCGGCGAGCGTGGCGCGCGATGCGCCGACCGTCATCGGCTTGCGCGCCACGCTGGAGCCGGTGCCGGTCCGGGCCGGCAGCGATCTCGCCGGCGCGGTTGCCTTCCCGCTCACCGTCCGCGCCCGCTTGCGCGGGGCGCTGGTTTGCGGTTTGCCTGCCGGCGACGACGAGTTCGCGCCGGACGAAAGCGAAGCGCTGATGCGGCTTGCCACCCGGATGGCGATCGCACGCGACGACTTGCTCGCGCAAGCGCTGCGCGAGCGCGTGGAATTTCTGGAGCGGGAGAACGACCTGCTCGAACGGCTTAGCCGCAACGGCAACCGCGCGCATGATGGTGCAACTGCGGCGGTCCCGGTGGAGTAGAGGGATCGGATGCGCATTCGATCGACCACGATCATCGCGGTCCTTCGCGACGGTAAGATCGCGATGGCCGGAGATGGACAAGTCACCCTCGACAAGACCGTCATGAAGCACGGCGCCCGCAAGGTGCGCCGGATCGCCGGCGGCGCCGTGATCGCCGGGTTCGCCGGGAGTGCGGCCGACGGGATCACGCTGCTCGAGAAGTTCGAGGGCAAGCTCAACGCGTCGGGCAGCAACCTGATGCGCGCCGCCGTCGACCTCGCCAAGGACTGGCGCCAAGACCGCGCGCTGCGCCGGCTCGAAGCGCTACTGCTGGTCGGCAATCCGGAACATCTGCTGGTGCTCAGCGGTACCGGTGACGTGATCGAACCCGACGAGGGTATCGCCGCCATCGGCAGCGGCGGCCCGTACGCCCAAGCCGCCGCGATGGCGCTCTTGCACCATTCCGATCTCGATGCCGAAGCGATCGCGCGCGAAGCGCTCAAGATCGCCTCGCAAATCTGCATTTACACCAACGACGACATTACGGTCGAGACGGCCTAAGCGATGCCCGAACTGCAAGATCTCACGCCGCGCCAAATCGTCGCCGAACTCGACAAATACATCGTCGGCCAAGCGAAGGCGAAACGCGCCGTTGCGATCGCCCTGCGCAATCGCTATCGCCGCGAACAGCTGCCCGAAGAGCTGCGCCGCGAAGTCATTCCGAAAAATATCTTGATGATCGGGCCCACCGGCGTCGGTAAAACGGAGATCGCGCGGCGTCTGGCCTCGCTTGCCGGCGCGCCGTTCGTCAAGGTTGAAGCGACGAAGTATACCGAGGTCGGCTACGTCGGACGCGACGTCGAGTCGATGGTGCGCGATTTGGCCGAGGCCGCGATCCGCATGGTCAAAGAAGAACGCCGCGGCGACGTCAAGGACGCGGCCGAGCACTCCGCGGTCGAACGCATCATCGACGTGCTGCACCCCGAAACGCGCACGTCGCAGCCGAGTCAGAGCAATCCGTTTGCGGCAACGCTCGGCTCGATCTTCGGCAATTCGTTCGGCGCGCAAGCCAACCAGCAGCAGCCGCAAACGCCGCCGCAGCCCGCGACGCAGCCGGCGCCGCCGCACGAATCCGAACGCATCCGTACCGAAGCGCGCGCCGATATCGAGCGCGGCTTCTACGACGTGCGCTTAATCGAGATCGAAGTCGAAGAAGCGCCGAATATGCCGATGGGCATGATGGGCGGCGGCGACGGCGCCGGCGGCGCAGGTGACATGAGCGAGATGCTCTCGGGCTTGCTGCCGAAGAAAAAGGCGCAGAAGCGCGTGACGGTCGCCGATGCGCGTCGCGTGTTCGCGCAAGAAGAAGAAGCGAAGCTGATCGACATGGATGCCGTGAAGCGCGAAGCGCTGCGGCGTGCCGGCGAACGCGGGATCATCTTCATCGATGAGATCGACAAGATCGCGACGCGCGAAGGTCGCGGGGTGGACGTGTCGCGCGAAGGCGTGCAGCGAGACATCCTGCCGATCGTTGAAGGCAGTACCGTCAACACGAAATACGGTCCGCTCGCCACCGATCACGTCCTCTTCGTTGCCGCCGGCGCGTTCCACATGAGCAAGCCGTCGGATCTCATTCCGGAACTGCAAGGGCGCTTCCCGATCCGGGTCGAGTTGGACACGCTCACCGCGGGCGATTTCGAGACGATCCTCACGCAGCCGAAAAACGCGCTGATGACCCAGTACACGGCGCTCTTGGCGGCCGATGGCGTCAAGCTCGACATCAAGCCCGACGGCATCGCGGCCATCGCCCGCATTGCCACCGAGGTCAACGAGCGCGATGAAAATATTGGTGCGCGGCGACTCCACACCGTGTTGGAGCGGGTGTTTGAGGAAATAGGCTATGCGGCGCCGGAAGTCGCGGAGACCGTCACGATCGACGCGGCCTACGTCACCGAGCGGCTGGGCGAGATTGCGTCCAGCGCCGACCTATCCAACTTCATATTATGAGGCACGCCTAAGCCGGAACCTGGCGTTGCCTCACAGACCGTGCATGGTGCATCATGCCGGAAAGAACGTCTTCTGGAGGACACCCATGGCTGATCGTATCTCGCGCGGCGAAATCATCTCGCTGCTCGCCGGCATTCCCCTGATCGCTGCGGCGACCACTGCCGTCGCCTCGGCGGCCGATGATTCGAGCGGGACCAAAGCTCAGTACAAGTACGTCGACAAATCGACCAAGGCCGGGCAGGCTTGCAAAAACTGCGCGCTCTTCAAGGCGCCGTCGTCATGCGTCGTCGTCAAGGGCCACATCGCCGCGGCCGGCTGGTGTGCTGCTTACGCCCCCAAGGCACATTAGGCAGCCTCCGTTGACAGTCGTGGGGGTGTCGTGATACAACCGCCGGAGATGCTCGTGAACGGTTTTGGGTATTTTGGCTTTTTTAGCTGGGCGATTTCGCGCCGGCGAGCCGACTCTTTGCCGTAACGTCCACGACCAGGACGACAGCTGCAAGAGCCCCTCGCCGGCGCGAGGGGCTTTTCTTTTTCTGTGATGGAGACGCGATGACGACCGCCCAGACGCAAGCCCCGACCACGACTACCCCCGCCCTGACCATGACCGCCGCCTTCGAAGGCATCGAGGGCGCATACTCACACGTGGTGCTGGAGGCCTACGCGGGCCGCCGCGGCGTGACGTTCGAGCCCCTGGGCTGCGCGTCGTTCCGCGCCGTCGCCCACGCCGTCCTAGGCGGCAAGGCCGACGTCGGCCTGCTGCCGATCGACAACGCGATCGCCGGCACGATTCGCGAAGGCTACGACGTGCTGGCCGAGTACGAACTCGATCCGCTGGCGGAGATCACGCTGCGGCTCGAACACCGGCTCGTCGGTTTGCCGGGGGCGACGCTCGAGGGCGTGCGGGAAATCGAGTCGCACGCGATCGTGCTGGCCGAGTGTGGCCGGTTCCTCGCCTCCCTGCCCGACGTCAAACGCGTTCCGGTCGGCGATACGGCGATCGCGGCCCGCGACGTGGCGGCCGCGAAGAATCCGGCCCTCGCCGCGATTTGCTCGAAAGAGGCAGCCGAGCGCTACGGTCTGGTCGAGCTGGCGGGCTCGATCGCCGATCATCCCGACAACACGACGCGCTTCTTGCTCTTCCGCGCCCCGGTTGCCAGCGGACTCGCCCGCGAGTTCGAACCGGCGGCCGCGGGCAGCGACCGCAAGACGTCGCTGATTTTCTCGGTGGCCGACAAACCGGGGGCGCTCGCGCGCTCGCTCGACGCGTTCGGTAAGCACGGCCTCAACGTCTCGAAGCTGGATTCGAAGTCGCGTCTGGGGACGAGCGAGTTCGCGTTCTACGCCGACGTCGACGGCGACGTGCGTGAAGAGCGCTTCTCCGACGCGCTGCGCGATCTCAAGGAATACACCTCGTCACTGCACATCATCGGCTCCTACGACGCCGGCACCGCACCGGCACGCGTGCGCCGCACACTCGACGTGGTGGTGGACAACTCGCCGGCCGTCGTACCGAGCGTGAGCAAGCAGAAGCAGAACTTCCCTAAGGTCACGCGCGAACCCGGACAGGCGCGCTCGAAGGTGCGCGTCGGCAACGTCGTGCTCGAAGACGGCACGTTCATCATCGCAGCGGGCCCGTGCAGCGTCGAGTCGCGCGAGCAAGTGCTCGCGGTCGCGCACGAGATCGCCGATCACGGCGCCGTGATGCTGCGCGGCGGCGCGTTCAAGCCGCGCACCTCGCCGTACGCCTTCCAGGGCATGGGCTGGGAAGGTCTCGCATTGCTCGCCGAGGCCGGCCGCGAAACCGGCATGCCGATCGTCAGCGAAGTGATGAGCGTCGATCAGGTGGAGCGCATGGGCCAGTCGGTCGATATGTTCCAGATCGGTGCGCGCAACATGCAGAACTTCGACCTGCTCAAAGCCGTCGGTAAGACGCACATCCCGGTGCTGCTCAAGCGCGGCATGTCGGCGAGCCTCGACGAATTGCTCAGCGCTGCCGAGTACATCCTCTCCGAAGGCAACCCCGACGTCGTGCTGTGCGAACGCGGGATCCGGACGTTCGAAACGGCGACGCGTAACACGCTCGATCTCTCGGCCGTCGCCGTGCTGCGTGAAAAGACGCACTTGCCGATCATGGTCGATCCGTCCCACGGCGTCGGCGTGCGCCGCTGGATCCGTCCGCTCTGCCGCGCGGCAAAAGCGGTTGGCGCGAACGGCATCCTGATCGAAGTCCACCCGAACCCGGCTGTTGCCTTGAGCGATGCCGATCAGGCCCTGACGTTTGCGGACTACGAAGAGATCGTCGCCGATCTCGCGCGGATTCCGTTCATCCAAGATGGAGTTTAACGCTACCGTCGCTCCGGCAAAAAAGATCGGTGCGGAGGCGCCGCATATTCCGGGTGACAAGTCGATCTCGCACCGTGCCGTGATTTTTGCGGCGATGGCCGAGGGCGAATCGCACGTGACCAACCTTGCGCCGGGTGAGGATGTCGCATCGTCGATGCGCTGCGTCGCCGCTCTCGGCGCCATGGTCGAACACGACAACACGAGCGTTCGGATCACCGGCGGCGCATGGCGTTCCCCGCAGGGCGTGCTCGACTGCGGCAATTCCGGCACCACGATGCGGCTCCTGATGGGCGCGCTGGCGGGCCGCGAAGTGTCGGCCACGCTCGACGGCGACGACTCGTTGCGGCGCCGGCCGATGCGCCGGGTCGCGGAGCCCTTGCGCGAACTCGGCGCGGAGATCGAGACCTCCGAAGGCACGGCGCCGGTGCACGTAGGCGCGAACCACCCGCTGCACGGCGGGCACATCCAATTGCGCGTTGCCAGTGCGCAACTTGCGAGTTCGCTCACGCTCGCGGCGACCGGCGCGACGGGGCGCACCACGATTTCGGGTGCGGGCAGCGCGCGCGATCACACGACGCTGATGCTGCCGCACTTCGGGGTCGAGGTTCGGCGTGAGGGCGACGACATCGTCATCGATGGACCGCAACATTTTCGCGCGGCCGATTTTCACGTGCCCGGCGATCCGTCGGCCGCGGCATTCTGGCTGGCGGCCGCCGCCATCGTGCCGAACAGTACCATTACCGTCCACCACATCAACCTCAACCCGACGCGCCTGGGCTTCGTCGCCGCACTGGAACGCATGGGCGCGGACATCACGACGACCGTTGATTCCGAAGAACCCGAACCGATGGGCCGGATCGAATTGCGCGCGCGACCGCTGAAGGCGATTGCGATCGAAGCAGCGGACGTGCCTGCGATTCTGGACGAATTGCCGCTGCTCGGCATCGTTGCGGCGTATGCTGCGGGTACGACGACCGTGCGCGGCGCGCGCGAATTGCGGGTGAAAGAAAGCGATCGCATCGCCGTGCTCGTGCGGGGTTTGCGCGAACTCGGCGGTTCGGTGACCGAAGTGGACGATGGGTTCGACGTGACCGGCGGCGCGCCGCTGCACGGCGCGACGGTGGAAAGCGGCGGCGATCATCGGCTTGCAATGGCGTTCGCGATCGCCGCGCTCGGCGCGAGCTCACCCGTGACGATCGAAGATGCCGGCTGCGTGGCGATTTCGCATCCGTCGTTCTTCACCGACTTGGAGAAGCTGTGTCAAGCGTAACGGCGGAATCCGTCGTCGATGCGTATACGAAACGCTTCGCCGTCGTCGGTCAGCCGATCTCGCATTCGCGCTCGCCGGAAATTTTTGCGGCGCTCTCGCGTGTCTCGGGCGTGCCGCTCTCGTACGAGCGCCTCGAACTGACGCCGGAGGCGTTCGACCGCGCGTTTGCCGATGCGCGGGAAGACTTCGACGGCTGGAACGTGACCGCGCCGCATAAGGCACGGGCGCTGGCCGCGGCCGACACCGTCACCGATGAGGCCCGCTTGGTCGGAGCGGCAAATGTCATCACGTTTCGCGACGGCGATGCGTATGCGGCGAATACGGACGTCGGCGCGGTGATCTCGTTGTTGCGTTCGCGCAAAATCGACCCGGCGGGTCAAGTCGTGACCGTGCTCGGCGCGGGCGGCGCGGCGCGTGCGACCGTCGTCGCACTCGTGCAAATGGGCGTCAAGCGCATCGTGATCGCCAATCGCACGATCGAACGCGCCCACGCGCTGATCGCGGATCTGCGCGACGCCGCGGGAGCGACCGAACTCGCGGCCGGCGATCCGGTTGCCTCGAGCGTGGTGATCAACGCCACGAGCAACGGCGCGGCGGTCGCCGCTGCCGTGAGCGCCGCTCTGCCCGGCGGCTGGTGCGTCGATCTGCAATATAAGCCGGCCGACACGCCGTTCGTGCAAGCGGCGCGGGCCGCCGGTCACCATGCGGTCAACGGCACGCACATGCTCGTCGCGCAAGCGATCGCGACGTTCTACCTTTGGTACGGCGACGACGTGCGCTTCGGGCGCGGTGCCGAAGCCGAACTGACGACCCTCGTGGAGGCCCCCTAACACATGGCTAGGTTGCGGTATCTTACCGCCGGTGAATCGCACGGTCCGGCGCTGAGCGGAATCTTGGAAGGCATGCCGGCCGGCATGCCGCTGACGCTCGAAGACATCCACGCCGATTCGATCCGGCGCAAGATGGGCTACGGCCGCGGCAACCGCATGAAGATCGAGACGGACGATGTCAAGATCCTCGCGGGCGTTCGGCGCGGTGAGACGCTCGGCAGCCCGATCGCGCTCTACATCGAAAACCGCGATCATCAGAAGTGGCTCGATATTATGGCGATCGAACCGCGCGAAGGGGTGGCTGCGCGCGCGGTCTACATTCCCCGCCCGGGACACACCGATCGCGTCGGCGGCCTGAAATACGACCGCCCGGACATGCGCGACATCCTCGAGCGCGCCAGCGCGCGCGAAACGGCAATGCGCGTCGCGCTCGGTGCGATCGCCCGGCGCCTGCTCGCCGAACTCGGCATTTCCGTGGCGAGCCGCGTCGTGCGCATCGGCGAAGTCGTCGATGAAACGCCGCTCGATGCGGATATCGCGACGCTCAATGCGCGCGTCGATGAATCGCCGGTGCGCGTGCTCGATCCGCATGCGGCCGAGCGGATCGTGCAGCAGATCGATACCGCGCGCGAAGCCGGCGACACGCTCGGCGGCGTGTTCGAAGTCGTCGCCGGCGGATTGCCGATCGGCCTCGGCTCGCACGCCCAGTGGGACCGGCGCCTCGATGGTAGGATCGGCGAAGCCTTTCTTGCGCTCAACGCGATCAAGGGCGTCGAGCTGGGACTCGGATTCCGTGGTTCGGCGTTGCCGGGTTCCGCCGTGCACGATGCATACTTTCCCGGTGAGAATGGGGAACTCACGCGCTACGGCAGCAATCGTGCCGGCGGCATCGAGGGCGGGATCAGCACCGGGCAGCCGATCGTGGTGCGCGTTGCGATGAAGCCGATCTCCACATTGATGAAACCGCTGCCGTCGGTCGATCTCCGCTCGGGCGAGGCGACGAACGCGTACATCGAGCGCAGCGACGTATGTGCGGTGCCGGCGGCAGCCGTGATCGGCGAATCGCTGCTCGCACTCGTGCTCGCCGACGCCGTCCTCGAGACGTTTCCGGGCGACACGATCGGGATGCTGCGCGACTACGTCGGCGCCTGGCGGGAGAAGATCCGTGCCCGCTGATCCGGTTCGGCACATCCTGTTTTGCGGTACCGCCGGTTCCGGTAAGACGACGGTCGGCGCGCTCGTTGCGCGTGCGCTCGGGCGCGAATTCATCGATGTCGACCGCGCCGTCGAACGCGCGGCCGGGGTCAGCGTTGCGGCCATCTTTGCGCGCGACGGTGAAGCGGCGTTCCGCGTGCGCGAGCGCGCGGCGTTCGTGCGCGCGCTCGAGGCCCCGAAGCCGGCCGTGATCTCGCTCGGCGGCGGCGCACTCGAAGACGATGCCACGATGGCGGACGCGCGCCGGCACACGCTGGTGTGGCTCCGGGCCACGGTCCCGACGCTGGCGACGCGGTTGTCCGGCAACGGCGACCGGCCGTTGCTCACGGGCGACCCGCTGGCAAAGCTGCAGGCGCTGGCAGCTGCGCGCGAGCCGCGCTATCGCCAGGCCCACGTCATCATCGACGCGTCGCTTGCGCCCAAGGGCGTGGCGGCATCGGTGCTGGAAGCGCTGCGCGCGACCGACCTCGTCGGAGAACGCGCGTGATCGCGGGCAACGTGCAGCGCGTACGCGTCGATCTCGGCGACGAGCGCTCCTACGACGTCGCGATCGGGGCGGGCGCCATCGATGAACTCACCGCGATCGACGCGCGCACGGTCGTCGTCCTCTACGACGTCGCGGTCGAGCCGCTGGCGCAAACGATCATCGCGGAATTCGGCTCGCGCGTGGCGTTCCAGCGCGGGCTCGTCGGCGGCGAAGACGTCAAAACGTGGGGCCTGGCGGGCGACATCTTCGACTGGCTGGCCGATGCGCACATCGATCGCGATACGGTGCTGATCGCCGTCGGCGGCGGCACCGTGACCGACCTCGGCGGTTTCGTCGCGGCGACCTACCTGCGCGGGCTGCGCTGGTGCGCGGTCCCGACCACGCTGCTCGCGGCAGTCGATGCGGCGGTCGGCGGAAAGACCGCGATCAATCTCGGCGCGGGCAAGAACCTGGTCGGCGTCTTCCACCACCCCTCGTTCGTCGCCATCGATCCGGCCGCGTTCGCCACCCTCGATCCGCGCGATGTTGCCGCCGGCGTGGGAGAAGCGCTCAAAACGGCACTCGTCGCCGATCCCGAACTCTTCGTGTATCTCGAGCGCAACATGGGCCGCGCGCTCGCGGCCGATCCCGAAGTGCTGGCGATAACCGTCGCGCGCTGCGTTGCCGCGAAAGCGCGCGTGGTTGCGGGCGACGAGCGCGAGCGCGACGACACCGGCGCCGGTGGCCGGGCGATCCTGAACTTCGGCCACACCGTCGGCCACGCGCTCGAGAAGACGTGCGGTTACGGTGCCTTGCGGCATGGTGAGGCCGTGGTGCTCGGCATGCGCGCGGCGCTCGCGCTCTCGCGTGAACGTGGCCTCGCGCCGGCCCTTGCGGACCGCATCGAAACGCTGGTGAACGCGATTCCCACGCCGCATCCGGAGGCGGCGCATGATGCGGTGATCGCGGCGACGGCATCGGACAAGAAGCGCAAGGCCGGAAAAGTGCGCTTCATCCTCATCCGCGACATCGCCCAACCGTACATCGTTGACGATGTCAACGAGGCGTCCGTGCGCCGGGCGTTGACGGCGCTGGCGTGACGATCTTCGTCGTTCACGGTCCCAACCTCAACCTGCTCGGCGAACGCGAACCAGCGGTCTATGGAACGTTGACGCTGGACGATCTCAACGCCAAGATCCGGGCGCACGGCCGCACGCGCGGGTGCGAGATCCGGACCTACCAATCCAACCACGAAGGCCGCCTGCTCGATGCCCTCCAGCGCGCCCGCCACTGGGCAAACGGCGTCGTGATCAATCCCGGCGCCTACGGCCACACGTCGTACGCGCTGCGCGATTGCATCGCCGGCATCAAGCTTCCCACCGTGGAAGTCCACCTCAGCGACGTCGAGGCGCGCGAACCGTTCCGCAGAATCTCAACGATCGCCGACGTGTGCATCGGCAAGATCTCCGGTCGCGGACCGCAGTCCTATCTCGACGGGATCGACCTGCTCCTCAAATCGGGCGGCTGAGCGCGGAGGAGCGCTCGAGGCCTCGCTTCCGTTCGAGGCCCCGCGCGGCGTTCGGTTAGATGGACGCGCCGACTTCGCTCCGGAATTGCTGGAGTATGAGCGATGTCGCTGCGGCGATCTGGTTCTGGATGTCGTATTCCGTGAGTCCGTTGGAAAGGGTCGCCGTCGACGTCGAGCTCGTTCCGCCGCTGCCGCTTTGGCTTTGTCCCGAAACGGTCGCTTGTGCGGTCTGCACATCTTGAAGAAACGCCGACTGTTGGGTCGGGGTGAGCACGGCATCGATTTGCGCCAAGACATCGGACTGCGAGGTGCCGTTGGCTTGCGCGTTCTGGAGGATCGTATCGATCTTCGATTTCTGATCGTCGGTCAGACTGAGGTTCGATAGCGAGTCGCCGGCCGTACGGCTCGAGTTTTGCGAACCGGGCGGCGGCAAGTTTTGCAGATCGGTTGCAAACGTCGCTTGCTGTGATGTCGTAAGGACGGCACTGATCTTTGCGTTGATCTGATCGAGCGTGAGTCCTTGCGACTTCGCATCTTTGAGGATCTGCGCGATCTGCGACTGCTCGTCCGAGGTGAGGTTGAGATTCGCGAATGGCCCGTTCGGATCGGTGAATGGGCTGCGGCCCGCCGGCGGTCCCTGCGTCGGCTGCGTGCTCGACGACGAACTCGAGTTGCTGGGATCGCTGGTTTGTGCGGCGATATCGCTTTGCAGCGTCGTTTGTTGCGCCGGCGTGAGGATCGCGTTGATTTCTTGCTGGACTTCCGATTGCGAGAGTCCCTGGGTTTTCGCATTCTGGAAGATCGAGCGGATTTGCGTGCGCTGGTCTTCGGTCAGATTGAGGTTCGCAAACGGCCGGAGGCTCGTACTCGACGAGCCGGCCGTCTGCGACGTACTGCCGAAGAGCGAGGCGCTTTGAACGCCGTAACTCATTGGGCGGGTTGTCCTTTCTGGTAATAGGCAAACCGCTGCGAAGCCGAACAAACGGCACCGGCGGTCCCCCTTCGGTATCCGGTCGATTGCTTGGCCCCCGCTGTGAGAAGTTCCAAGATTGGGAAGTTAACCAAATCAAGACCGGCGTTCGCGCATTCTGGGAAGTTTTTGGGAAGTTTTCGTGGTGAAGTCCAAGCAGATAAGGCGAAGATAGCAAGCGTGGTAGAGCAACTCAGGCCCCGCGTTGCGGTCGTCGATGATGAAGCGCATCTGCGCGACGTCCTCGAGATCGGTCTGGCGCAAGAGGGCTTCGACGTGCGTACTGCGGCCGATGGTCCGGCGGGCCTCGGTTTGGTGCGCGAGTGGGAACCGGAGTGCATCATCCTCGACGTGATGATGCCGAAGATCGACGGACTCGAGATGATTCCGATGATTCGCCGGCTCACGCAAGTGCCGATCATCATGCTCACGGCCCGCGGCGACGTGCGCGATCGCATCGATGGCCTGAAAGCCGGCGCCGACGACTACGTCTCGAAGCCGTTCGATTTGGGCGAGCTCGCCGCGCGGTTGAACAGTGCCTTGCGCCGTCCGATGCTCAAGCGCGTGCACAACCTGCGTTTTGCCGATCTCGAACTCGATCTCGACTCGCGCAGCGCGCGCCGCGGCGGCCGCTGGATTTCGTTCTCCACGCGAGAGTTCGATCTCGTGGCCACGCTGATGAAACATCCGCAGCGCGTGTTCACGCGCGAAGAGCTGCTCGATCTCGTGTGGGGCATCGATCGGGACGTCACGCGCAATACGGTCGAGACCTACATTTCCTACGTTCGCGCGAAGGTCGACGTGCCGGCCGAGGCGCGGCTGATCCATACCATTCGCGGCGTCGGCTATTCGATTCGCAGCGATTCGCGATGACGTCGCTGCGGCGGCGCTTGACGATCTCGTATACGATGATCGTCGGCGCCTTCATCGGCCTCGTGGCGATCGTGTTGACCTGGGTTGCCTTCGACGCGGCCGTCCGTCCGATCGGCGATGCGATCGCGCTTGTCGCAAGCGAAACACGCAGCTACGTCGCGACGTCGCCCGAGATCTCGCCGGACGTGCTGGCGGAGCGCGTGCGCACGCTCGTCGCGCGAGCCGACGTGCGGGTCTTCGTGATGCGTCCGGGCGGGCCGGGCGGCGGCTTCGGTCCGCCGCCGGGTGACCCGGGCGCTCCACGCTACCCGGGTGCGCCGGGCATTCCGCGATTTCCCAATGCTCCGGTTGACGCCGGCCCGGATCGCGCCTTTGCGACGTTTGCGGGGGTGCACGGCGAATTCGTGCGCGTCGGCGGAACGGAAATCGCCATCGTGCCCGATCGGATGGTGCTCGAAGCGCGGGCGCGGGAGTTCCTCGCGATCCTCGTTGCGGTACTGCTGCTCGCACTGGTTGCGGCGTGGCTCATCGCGCGCTGGATTGCCGCGCAAGCGGTGGCGCCGCTGATCGCCGTCACCGCGGAATTGCGCCGCTTCGCGGGCGGCGACTTCACGCCGAACGCGATTCCGCTCCGCGGCATGTCGGACGTCGGCCAGCTGATCGAGGCCTATAACGGTGCCGCCAGGCAAGTCGCAGCGGCGTTCGACGAGCGGGAGCGGGGCGAGGGGCGCATGCGGCGGTTTCTCGCCGACGCCGGCCACGAACTGCGCACCCCGCTCTCGATCGTCACGGCGTACATCGAAGTACTACGCAAGGGCGGCGCCGACGATGCGGACGTGCGCGCGAAAGCATTCGGGACGCTCGCGACCGAGACGACGCGCATGCGGCATCTCGTCGATCGTCTCGTTGCGTTGGCGCGCCTCGAACAGCCGGAGACGACGCAGCCTGCCGTCGTCGATGCCGGCGTGCTGGCCACCGATGCGGTGGCCGCGATCGTGGCGGCCCGCGGCGGCGACGTCGTCTGCGACGTGGAATCCGGAACGTTCGTCTTAGCCGACCCGGCCGATCTGCACGAAGCGATCGCGAACCTCGTCGATAACGCCGTCAAGTACGGTGCTGGCAGCCGCGTCCGCGTCGTGGTGGAACACGCGCGCAATGCCGTTGCCGTCCGCGTGATCGACGGCGGTCCGGGCATCGCGCCCGCGGACCGCGAGCGTATCTTCGAGCGTTTTTATCGCGGCGCCGCGCAGGCCGAAGCCGAAGGTTCCGGTTTGGGACTAGCGATCGCCGCGCGCGCTGCTACGCGCGCCGGCGGCGAACTTTCGCTCGAGCGCAGCGCACCGGGCGAAACCGTGTTTGTGCTGCGCCTGCCGCTTTACGTGGCGGCAACGGTGCGCTGAACCCCCCGGCGCGCCCGATAGGTTATACTAGGTGTCCATGGCCTATCTCCGCGAGATCATCACCGAGGGCCACCCGACCTTGCGCAAGGTTGCGAAGCGGGTGAGCTTGGGTGAGATTGCCGACCCGATTTTCCAGCAGCTCCTCGACGATATGTTCGAGACGATGTACCATGCCCCGGGGATCGGCTTGGCCGCACCGCAGGTCAATATTAGCAAGCGCATCTTCACCGTCGATTTGCAGGATGAGGATGAGGCGCACGGCCCGCTCGTCGTGATCAACCCGAAGTTCACCGTGACCGAGGGCGAGATCGAGGCGACCGAAGGCTGCCTCTCGGTCCCCGGAATGGTCGGCGAGATGACGCGTTTCGAGCACGTCGTTTGCACCGGGCTCGACCGCCACGGGAAGAAGATCGAGCTCGACGGCGTCGGACTCTTCGGGCGCTGCCTGCAGCACGAGATGGATCATCTCGACGGCATTCTCTACATCGACAAGGCGCAGAACATCCGTCCCGCCGCGACGGATGAGGAGATTGCGGAAGCTGAAGCGGCGTTGACGCGCTGAAGGCTGTATTTTTTGGGACCAGCCCCTTCGCGGTTCCCGCGCTCCAACGGCTATCGTCCCGCGCCGATGTCCTCGCGGTCGTTACGCAGCCCGATCGACCCGCGGGCCGCGGACAACAGCTGACCGCAACGCCGGTGAGCGTGGCCGCGCAAGCGTTGGGCATCCCGGTTCTCACGCCGGTGAACCTGCGCGCGTTCGTCGCCGACCTGGCCGCACTGGCACCCGATCGCTGCGTCGTCGCGTCCTACGGGCGCATCGTTCCGCAAGCGCTGCTCGATGTCGTGCCGCTATGGCTGAATATTCATCCCTCGCTGCTTCCGCTCTATCGGGGCGCGACGCCGATTCAATCGGCGATTCGCGACGGGCGCACCGTAACGGCCGTGTCGATCATCGCGATGAATGCGGGCATGGATACGGGCGATCTGCTCGCGCAGACCGAGCCGTTGGCGATCGCCGATGACGAAACGTACGGCGAACTGCACGACCGCCTAGCCGACATCGGCGCCGAACTGCTCGGCGACGTGCTCGACGCCGATGCGCGCGGGGAATCGTTTCCCAATCCGCAGTCGCAGCGCGCGAGCGATCTCGGCATCGACGACTACGAGATCGCCGCCACGGCCACGCGGCCCTTCGGCAAAGAAGACCGCATCTTGCCGCCGTATGCTACGGCGCGTGAAGCAATCGATCGCATCCGCTCGCTCGCACCGAGCCCGGGTGCGCAACTCATCGGCGGGCTGCGGCCCGTCGTCGGCACCACCGCGCTGCCGTCGTTCAAAATTTTGCGCGCGCACATCAGTCATGAATCGCCGCTGGCCGACGGCCGCGACGTTCCCAGCGGCACCGTCGTCGCCCATCGCGGCTACCTCTACGTGCGTGCCAACGATGCCTGGATCGTGGTCGATGAAGTCGTGCCGGCGGGCAAGCCCGCAATGCCGATGAAGGCGTTTGCGAACGGCCGTCGCATCGACGACGTGTACGTGCCGGAAGACGATGTGGTGGACGGTCTCGGCGCGCTGCGCTTCCGCGAACGCGCCGGCGAGTTGCTCGCGCGATGACGACGGCTTTGCGTCCCGCGCCGAGCGCGCGCAACGTTGCGTTTGCCGTCATCCGCGACGTGTTCGGTCCCGAAGGCCGCGGCGCGGCCGAGTCGCTCGACCGGCATCTGCGCAAATCGTCGCTCGATCCGCGCGATCGCGCGTTCGTGACCGAGCTGGCCTACGGCACGATCGAACGCCGGCGCTGGCTCGATTGGCAACTCGAACCGTATCTCGGCGCGCGCGCCGCGAAGCTGCCGCAGATGATCGCCGAGATCTTGCGCTTGGGAACCTATCAGCTGCGCGCGATGCGCGTGCACGAATACGCGGCCGTATCGGAGAGCGTGCAATTGGCGCGCCGGTTTGGTCATCCCGGAACGGCGGGGCTGGTGAACGCCGTGCTGCGGCGCGTCTCGACCGATCCCGAACGGCCGGTGACGGCCGAAGATTTCCCCTCGCCGGACGACCTACTCGGCACGCGTGAGTCGCTGCCGACGTGGCTCGTGCGAATGTGGCGCGAACGTTTCGGCGAGGATCGTCTCGACGCGATTCTCGCCGGCGTGAACGGGCCGGCGGCCACGGGTTTGTCGATCGACCGGCGGCGCACGACGCGCGACGAGACGATCGCGCGGCTCGCCGAGTACGGCATTACCGCACTGCCGTCCGCCTTTGCACGTGATGCCGTGATCGTGACGGGCGGCGTGCCGACGCCTGCCCTGCGCGAAGCGCTCGGCGATCGCGCCGAACTGCATTCCGAGGCGGCGTGTTTTCCGGTCGACCTGCTCGACCCGCAGCCGGGCGAGCGCATTCTCGAAGCGTGCAGCGGCCGCGGCAACAAGACGTTGCAGTTGGCAAGTGCGATCGGCGATCGCGGCACGATCGTGGCGATCGATACGGACGGGAAGAAGATTGCCCGCGCCCAGGCGCGGCTCGCCGAAGCACGGATCACGTCGGTTGAATTGCGCACGGCCGACGCGAGTACGCTCGACGGCAGTGAGACCTTCGACGCAATCCTCGTCGATGCGCCGTGTTCGGGGATCGGCATCATCGGCCGCCAACCGGAAGCGCGCTGGCGCAAACTCCCCGACGACGGCGCGCGCTTGGCGCCGCAGCAGCGCAGCCTCGCCGATGCCGCCGCGCGCGCGCTCGCGCCGGGCGGCCGGCTCGTGTACGCTGTCTGCTCGACCGATCCGCGCGAAGGTGAAGGCGTGATCGACCCGTTCCTGGCCGATCATCCCGAGATCGAACGCACGCCGTTGCCGGAGCGCTACGCACCGTTTGCGACGCCGGCCGGCGACGTGCTCGTGCCGCCGGGCATCGATGGGCGCGACGGCTTCTTCATCGCGGTCATGCGCCGGCGGTGAACGCGATTGCGCGTTTCGAACAACTGTGTGCGCGCGTGGTCGAAGGCACGTTTGCACGCATCTTTCCGAGTGCGCTCGAACCCGCGCAGGTCGGGCGTAAGCTCATCGCCGCGCAGGCGGCGGCGCCGACCGATACGTTTCTCGTGCGCGTACACCCGGTCGATTACGCCCGTTTCGCGAGCGATCGCACGTTTCTCGAAGCGCGCTGGAGTGCGATGCTGCGCGAGAGCGCACCGGAGCGCGAGTCGCCGCACGCGATCTTGCACGAAGATCCGGACATCGTCGCCGGTTCGGTGACGATCGAAGCCCTGGTCGACGATCGGCCGGTGGTGCTTTCGCTCGTGCACTCGGGCGAGGTGATCGCGCTCTTCGACGGCTTGCGCATCGGCCGCAACGACGACAACGACGTGACGATCGCCGATGGCCGCGTGTCGCGTCACCACGCGCGCATCGTGCTCGACGGTGCCGGCTTCGCTATCGAAGATCTGCAGTCGTCGAACGGGACCTTCGTCGATGGCGCCCAGGTGCAGCACGCGCGCTTACACGCGGGCGCCTCGATCGTCGTCGGCGAGACGGTGCTCGAGATCCGTGGCTGACCCGCGCTACGCGACCTTGGCCGTAACGGCCGGCCTCGCCGTGTTCGTGCTGCTGGTCCGCGACCGGCGGGGCGCCCCGCCCCGGCCGGCTCTCGACGCCGTGATCCCGGCCGGCATCGAATTGGTCGTGGACGACGGGGCCACGATCGCCACGCGACGCTTGGGCCGGCGGATTCTGGTCGGGCGCGCACCCAGCGCCGACGTTCGAATCGACGATCCGCGGGTGAGCCGCTTGCACGCGCGGATCGAAATGCGAGATGATGGCGTGTACGTGGAAGATTTGGGCAGTCGGAACGGCACCCTCGTCGACGGCGAACCGGTGGTGAGCAGTCGCCAGCTTGCTAACGGCGATGAAATCACGATTGGCACGGCATCCATCATTTTCCGAGGTGTCGGTTCATGGAAATAGCGGTCGGTTCGAAACCGGGGGCTGGGACGCGTGGCAACGTTGACGCGCACGTCGCGGAAGTTATTGCTCCCGGCGTCGTGCTGCTCGCCGTTGCCGAAGGTTTCGGATCCGTGCGCGGTCAGGCCGCGCCGCTCGTGGCCGCACTCGCCGTGCGCGACGCGCTCCGCCACCGGGTCCGTCCGGACGGCCGCGATGCCCGCGCGGCCTTGCTCTCAGCCTTTGCCAGCGCCAACGCGCGCGTCTTCGCACACTCCGGCAGCCACGACGATTTTGTGGCGTCCGGTTCGTCGATCTCGGCTGCGCTGATCGTGGGCGATCGGGCGCATATCGCGCACGTCGGCGGAACCCGCGCGTATCTCTGCCGCGACGGTTCGCTGATGGCGCTCACGACCGACGACGAACTCGGCGGCGACGATTGGGTGTCGGCCTGGACCAGCGTGCCTACCGAAGCGCTCGCCGGCCCGTTGCTCACGCGCACGCTCGGCACGCAAGCGACGCTCGACGCAACCGTCACCAACGTGCGCTTGATGCACGGCGATGCGCTCGTGCTTGCGACCGCCGGCTTCCACAAGGCGATTTCTAACGACGAGATCGCCTATGCGTTGCGCACGACCGATTCATCGGAATCCGTCACGCAGCGCCTGCTCGAAACCGGCAACATGCGCGGCGCGAGTTTCGGCGGTACCGTGATCGTCGGCCGTTCGCTCACCGAGGCATCGCCGCCGGCCGACGCCGGCAAGAACTTCAACGTGCGCACCGCAGCGGTCGCGCTAACGGTGCTGGTGATCGCCTCGCTGATCGCGGCGGCGATCTTCCACGTGTTTCTCCAACCCTAACGGGCGCTAGAGGTTGCCGCGACGGGCTTGTTCCTTTTCGATCGATACGAAGAGCGCTTTGAAGTTGCCTTTGCCGAACGAGAGCGCGCCGTGCCGTTGGATGATTTCGAAGAACAGCGTCGGGCGGTCTTGCAGCGGCTTGGTGAAGATCTGCAGCATGTAGCCCTGATCGTCGCGGTCGACGAGGATGTTCAAGTCGCGCAGCGTCGCGATGTCTTCATCGATCTCGCCGACGCGCGCGCTCAAGTCGTCGTAGTATGACGCCGGCGTCGCGAGCAGTTCCACGCCGTTCGCCTGCAAAGCGCGCACGGTAGCGACGATGTCGTCGGTGGCAATCGCGACGTGCTGCACGCCCGCGCCGCCGTACGAATCGAGATATTCTTCGATCTGCGAGCGTTTGCGGCCGTGGGCGGGCTCGTTGATCGGCAGTTTGATCGTGCCGGTCGCATTGCGCATCACCTTCGAGCGCAACGCCGTGTATTCGGTTGAGATGTCGCGGTCGTCGAAGCTGATCAGCTCCTGGAAATCGAACGCTTCGGCATAGAAGCGGCACCAGTGGTCCATCTCATCCCAGCCGACGTTGCCGACGCAGTGGTCGATGGCGAGTAAGCCCACCGGCGCGTTTGCGTGCGCGGGGCTATCCCAGGCGACGAAGCCCGGCCAGACGCCGTCCGTGCCGGAGCGCTCGACGAACGTGTGGATCGTGTCGCCATACGTGCGCACCGCGAGCGCGAGCCCCGGCACCGGAACGGCGCCGTGCGCGACCACGTGGCGGAAGGCCGCCGCGGCATCGGGGGTGACGAAGGCGACGCTGCGCACACCGTCGCCGTGGCGCGCGACGTGGTCGTTGATCGGCCCGCCGGGCCGCAAGGCCGAAGTGAGAACCAGCCGGATGGCGCCTTGGGCCACGACATACGATGCGCGGTCGGTGAGACCGGTTTCGGGGCCCGCGTAGGCGAGCGGCCGGAATCCGAGCGCGGTGATATAGTATTCCGCGGCTTGCTTCGCGTTGCCGACCCATAGCTCGAGGTGGTCGAAACGCAGGGTGCCGCCGTCATAGGCGACGACGGGGAGCGGCGCGGTCATCGTCATACTACTAAGATACCGCGCATCATGCGCGAACGCGGCGGCCGTCCCGCAATAAACGGTTAAACAATGAGGCTCCCGCGGCAGAAGATGGCGCAAATCGCACTAGATGCAATCGACCGTGAAATTCTGATCGCCCTTCAGGCGAACGCTCGTCTGCCGAACAACGATTTGGCCGCGGCCGTCGGCCTCTCGCCCTCGCCTTGTTTGCGGCGGGTCCGGCGCCTGGAGAAGCTCGGTGTGATCACCGGTTATAGCGCGCTCTTGAACCGCACGCGCGTCGGCGTCGGCTTGACGGCCTTCGTCAGCGTGGACATCGAACGGAACCGCAAGGCCGAGACCGACCTCCTGCGCGCGCAGATCCAAGCGCTGCCCGAAGTGGTGGCGGCGCACATCGTCACCGGCGATTCGGATTTCTTGCTCGAAGTCGCGACGGCCAACCTCGAAACGTTTTCGCAGTTCGTGCTCGGCACGCTCAACAAGCTGCCCGGGGTCAAGGGCGTGCGCTCGAACATCTCGCTCGACGTGGTGAAGCACGCCGCCGCGTTGCCGATTCCGGCGATCGAACGCAACCCGCAATGACGCTCGACCGGGTGCGCCCGCTGCTGCCGATGCTGCTGGCGCTGGTCTTCGCCGCGGCCATGTTTACGCTCGCCGCGCCGCACGCGCTCGGTGCGCCGTGGGTCTGCGGCTTGCTCGCCGTTTTGGCGCTCGTGTGGGTAGCGCTGCAGCCGCCCGCGACGTCGCGCGACGATACGTTGCCCGCACTCGCGATCGCGATCGCCGCGCTCGGCGTGCTGCTGGTCGCGCGCCTTTCGCCCGACCTCGCGGCGAAGCAACTGCTCTGGCTTGCGTTCTCGCTCGTGCTCGCGCTCGCGGCCGGTCCGGCGTTCACACGCTTCCGCGTGCTTTCCGCCTACACGTACGTGTGGATCGTCGTCGCGATCGTGCTCTTCGTGCTGCTCGCGCTCTTCGGTCAGGAAGTGAACGGTGCGAAGTTGTGGATTCGCATCGGCGGCGCCCAATTCGAGCCGGTCGAAGTGATCAAACTGCTCGTCGTGCTGTTCATGGCGTCGTATCTTGCGGGAACAGCCGACGTCATCGAGCGCACCCAACCGTGGTCGTTGCGCGCGAACGCGAAATATCTCGGCCCGCTGTTCATCGGCTGGGGCGTTTCGATGGCGATCCTCGTGCTCGAACGCGATCTCGGGATGGCGATGCTGTTGCTCTCCACGTTCGCCGCGATGCTCTATGTCGCCACGCGGCGCATCGATTTAATCGTCGGCTGCACCGCGATCTTTGCCGGCGCGATGTGGTGGGCGGCAACCCACTTTCACTACGTGCAAGCACGCATCGCCGTTTGGCACGATCCGTTTCGCGATCCGTACGGCGCCGGTTATCAAGCGATGCAGTCCCTGTTTTCGCTCGCAGCCGGCGGGCTGTTCGGTACCGGCTATCACGCCGGGCGCCCCGACTTCATCCCCGACGTCGCGACCGACTACGTCTACGCGGCGTACACCGAGGAGTGGGGCGCGGTCGGTGCGATCGTGTTGTGCGCGGCGTTCCTGGCGCTGATCTTGCGCATGCTCGCGGTCGCGCAGCGCCAGCCCGATCTCTACGCCAAACTGCTTGCGACCGGACTCGCGGCGACGCTCGGTTTTCAGGTGATCATCATCGTGGGCGGCGTGCTGCGCGTCTTCCCGTTAACCGGGATCACGCTGCCGTTCGTATCGTACGGCGGGAGCTCGCTGGTGACCAACTTTTTGCTCGTCGCCTTGGTATGGGCAATTTCCGGCGAACGTCGAAAAGCGCCCGAGTGAGGGGAGTCTCGACGGCCTTCTGGTCTATCGTTCTCGTCGGCGCCACCGTTTCTATTGGTGCGGGCTTTGTCGGCGGTCGCTCGATTGGCTCGGCGGGCGCTCTACCGGTCGCCGAGGCGCACAAGGGCGATGACTTGCCGGCCCCGATCCGCCAGCATCTCCTGCGGCGTTCGCTCTTCGGCGCGCACTCGTTCGATGCGGCCGGTGCGGCGGATCCGTACGGCGATCCGGAACTCGGCGTGAGCGAGCGTACGCGTTCGACCTCTGCTTTCGACCCGCGCAACGACCGGGCCAAGATCGCGGTGATCGTGGTCGACGCGGGTCGCGTCGGGCCGGGTCTCGACAAGTTCGTCAGTTCGCCGCTCCCTTACACGATGGCAATTGCGCCCGGCGACGACGATGCGCAAGCGACGGCCGAAGCGATCGTTGCCGCCGGCAAGACCGTCGTGGTCGATGCATCGCAAACGACGCCCGCGCACGTGGCCGCGCTCTTGCATGCCGGCGCCCGCGGCGTGATCGCGTCGCTCGACGAGCAGCGTGCAAACGATCTGCTGCGCGGGATCGATCGCAACGCGTTCGTGGTGGATGCCTCGCTGGCTGAAGATGACGACGTCGCCGGCGCCGCACACAAGCTCCACCGCCAGCTATACGTGCGCGACGTCACCGCCGATGCGCGCGATGACGCGGCCTACGTCGACTTCATGCTGCGCAACGCACTCGCGCTGGCGCAACACACGGGCACCGCGATCGTCGCGGTCCACGCGCGCACGATGACGTTCGATGCGGTCGCGCGCTTTGCCGACCGCGCGAACCGCGACGGCGCCGACATCGTCGCATTGAGCGACCTGGACCACTAACCACGTCCGGCCTGCAGGCGGCGCTCTTTCCGCTCGCCGCGCGTTTCGTAGCCGGCGATTCGGTGGAGAAAGCGCTCGCGGCGGTACGGCGCCTCAACGGCGAGGGCCTCTCGTGTACGTTGGACATGCTGGGCGAGGACGTCGGCGACCGCGATGCCGCGCGACGGGTTCGTGACGGCTACCTCGAGCTGATCGACCGCATCGCCGCGAGCGGCGTGAACGCAAACCTCTCGCTGAAAGTCAGTGCGCTCGGGCTGACCTTCGATCGCGCCGAAGCGCAGGCGAACTTCGAAGGCATCCTCACCGCCGCGCAAGCAAAACTCGCAGATCCGTTCGTGCGCATCGATATGGAAGGCTACGCCCTGCTCGAGCCGACGCTCGCATTTTTCGAAGCCCTCTGGCCCGCGCATCGCACCACGGGTCCGGTGCTCCAAGCCTACCTGCACCGCACGCCGGCCGACGTCGCGCGCATGGTCGAACTCGGTGTGCGCGTGCGTCTCTGCAAAGGCGCCTATCACGAATCGCGCGACGTCGCCGTGCGCGGTCACGCCGCCGTGCAATCGCACTTCATGGCGTGCGCAGTGCAGTTGCTGCGCGGCGGCATCTATCCGGCCATTGCCACGCACGATGCCGCCGTGATCGGCGCGATCCGCGAAATCGCGCCCACGCTCGGCCGTAGCAACGACGACTTCGAGTTTCAGCTGCTCTACGGCGTACGGCCCGATCTGCAGCGCGAGCTCGTGCAGGCGGGCTATCGCGTACGCGTGTATGTTCCGTTCGGAACGCATTGGGCGCGGTATTTACGCCGCCGTATGCTCGAGCGCCGCGAGAACCTGATGTTCGCGTTGCGTTCGTTCGCTGGAGGGAAGTGAGATGACGTCGCGCGAGTACATGGCCCGTCCGATCGATGCCGGGATTCGCATTCCGTACGGCGATGCGCCCGAACAGTTCGGCGAGCTCCGCGTTCCCGCGGGCGCCGGTCCGTTTCCGGTGGTGGTGGTCGTGCACGGCGGCTGGTGGCGTTCCGCCTACGCGCTCACGTACGCCGGCCACCTCGCCGCCGCGCTGACCGCCGACGGCTTTGCGTCGTGGAACATCGAGTACCGGCGCGTCGGCAATCCCGGCGGCGGCTACCCGGGGACGCTGCACGACGTGACGGCGGCGCTCGGCAAACTGCGCGAGATCGCGCGCGACTATCCGCTCGATCTGACGCGGGTGGTCGTGACGGGACATTCCGCGGGTGGACACATCGCCGCCTGGCTGGCGGCGAAACAGGCGCACCGCGAACTCGACATCTTCGGCGAAGCGCTGCCGCTGGTGGGCGCCGTGCCGGTCGCCGGCGCGCTCGATCTCGTGCACACCTCGGCGCTGCGGGTGGCCGACACTGCGGGCATTCCCGTGCACGATTTCCTCGGCGGTACGCCCGAAGACGTGCCGGAAAACTACGCGCTCGCGTCGCCGACGGCTTGGTTGCCGGCCGGTATTCCGGTGATTGCGATCCATGGCACGGCCGATGAAAACGTGCCGCTCGAGCTGTCCCGGCGCTACGTCGTCCGGGCCCAAGCGATGGGCGACCGGGCCAAGCTCATCGTGCTCGACGGCGTCGACCACTTCGAGCCGTTCGACCCCGCGACGCCCGCCGGAATCACCGTGCGGGAAGCCATCCGCGACCTTCTGACCCGCTAGCGGGAGGACGAAACGAGGGGGTACGTCGTATGAGCCAAGAGATGACCAACCAGGCCGGCGCACTGACCCTCCTCCTTCTTAGCGATACGACTCCGTAGTCGCTTAGCTGCGCTTGCTCGATATGGGCCCGCCGCGAAAGCGACGGGCCGCTTTATTTTCTGCACTGATTGAGAGAGAGAATCTCATGTCCTCGATGCCGCATCACCGCTACCGACCCTTCGAACCGATCGCCCTCGCCGACCGCACCTGGCCGTCGCGCACGATCGACCGCGCGCCGCGCTGGTGCAGCGTGGACCTTCGGGACGGCAATCAGGCGCTGATCGAACCGATGGGCGCGCAGCGCAAGCGGCGCATGTTCGACCTGCTCGTGAAGATGGGTTTCAAAGAGATCGAGGTCGGGTTCCCGTCGGCTTCGCAAACGGACTATGATTTTCTGCGCGACCTCATCGACACCGGTGCGGTTCCCGACGACGTGTGGCTCCAGGTGCTCACCCAATCGCGCGAAGAGCTGATCGAGCGCACGTTCGAATCGCTGCGCGGCGCGAAGCGTGCGATCGTGCATCTCTATAACTCGACCTCGACCTTGCAGCGGCGCGTCGTCTTCGGGCTCGATGAGGCCGGCATCGTCGGCATCGCCGAGCGCGGCACGCGCCAGATTCGCGAACTCGCCGACAACATGACCGGCACCGAGATCCGCTTTGAGTATTCGCCGGAAAGCTTCACCGGCACGGAATTGCCGTTCGCGAAGCGCGCCTGCGAAGCCGTGATGGCGATCTGGCAACCGACGCCCGAGAAGCCGATGATCCTGAACTTGCCCGCAACGGTCGAGATGTCGACGCCGAACATCTACGCCGATCAGATCGAGTGGTTCTGCCGCAACGTGGTCAACCGCGAGAGCTTGATCATTTCGGTTCACCCGCACAACGATCGCGGCACGGGCGTCGCCGCGGCGGAACTCGCGCTCATGGCCGGCGCCGATCGCGTCGAGGGCACGCTCTTCGGGAACGGCGAGCGCACCGGCAACGTGTGCGTCATTACGTTGGCCGCGAACTTGTTCACGCAAGGCGTGGATCCGGAACTCGACCTCTCCGATATCCCGCAAGTCGTGCGTACGGTCGAGTACTGCAATCAGATCCCGGTGCATCCGCGCCATCCGTACGGCGGCGATCTCGTGTTCACCGCGTTCTCGGGTTCGCATCAGGATGCGATCAAGAAAGGCCTCGACGCGCTGGCGAAGACGCCGCTCGCGCCGTGGGAAGTGCCGTATCTGCCGGTCGATCCAAAGGATCTCGGGCGCAGCTACGAAGCGATCATCCGCATCAACAGCCAGTCCGGCAAGGGCGGCATCGCCTACATCATGGCGACCGACTACGGTTTCCAACTGCCGCGCAATCTGCAGATCGAGTTCAGTAAGGTCGTGCAGGCGCATACGGATGAAACCGGCGCCGAGCTGACCGCACCCGAGCTGTGGAACGCGTTTGAGAAAGAATACCTCGCTCCGGCGGGGCCGTTCGGACTGCTCGAGCAGCACATCAGCGAGACGCCCGACGGCGGTTCAGCCATCAGCGCGCGCGTTGCCGACGGCGACGCGGTGCGGAGTATCAGCGGCACCGGCAACGGCCCGATCGATGCGTTCATCGCCGGCCTGCGCAGCGGACTCGGCGTCGAGATCGCCGTGCGCGACTACCACGAACACGCGACGACCGCGGGCGCAAACTCGGCTGCGGTGGCGTACGTGGAATTGGAAGTCGCGGGCAAGCAGGTCTACGGTATTGCGCGCGATGCGAACATCGTCACGGCGTCGCTGCGCGCGATCGTCAGCGGACTCAATCGCGCCAGCCGTTTCGTGACCTTCGACCGCGATGCGGTGAGCGTCTAGCCCCCTTTAAGCGATGACTTTGGCTGCGCGGAGGTCGCGCAGCCGTGTGTCGTCATAACCGAGAACCGTGCGGAGGATGACGTCGCTCTGCTCGCCGAGCGCCGGCGGCGCGCTGGGTTGGCGCACGGGCGTATCGGAGAAGTGCATCGGCGAGCCGGTGAAACGCGCGCCGCCAGCGGTTTGGTAGACCATGCCGCGCTCCGCGACTTCGGGCGATGCGAGAACTTCCTCGACGGTGCGCACGCGCCCGGCGGGAACGTTGACGGTCTCACACGCGGCGATCACGTCGTCGCACGTACGCGACGCGAAACATTCGTTCAGAATTGCCGCCAGCGCTTCGCGATTTTCCACGCGCAGCGTGTTGGTGCTGAAGCGCGGATCGGCAGCCAGCTCGGGCCGATCGATCACGGAGACGCAGACGTTGCGAAATTGCCGGTTGTTTGCGCACGCCAGCACGAACGGTGCGTCGGCGGTGTCGAACGTTTGGTACGGCACGATGCTGGCATGCGCGTTGCCGTAGCGTTTGGCTTTGACGCCGGCATTGAGCGAAGCACTCGCAACGTTTGAGAGTGCGGCGACCGATGCGTCGAAGAGTGCGATGTCGATCAGCTGGCCCTTGCCGGTGCGTTCGCGGGCGAACAGCGCGGCCAGAATCGCCTGCGTGCCGTAGTTGCCGGCCAAGAGATCCGAGATCGCCACGCCGAACTTGTGCGGCGCGCCGCTCGCCTCGCCGTTGAGCGACATGAGCCCGCTCTCGGCTTGAATGACGAAGTCGTAGCCCGCGCGGGTTGCCAGCGACCCCGTCCGGCCGTAGCCGGAGAAGGAGCAGTAGATCAAGCGCGGATTGATCGCGGAAAGCGATTCGTAGTCGAGACCGTAACGCGCGAGCGTACCGGTGAGATAGTTCTCCACCAGCACGTCGGCGCGTGCCGCGAGTTCGCGCACGATCTCTTGGCCCTGCCCGGTTCGGAAATCGAGCGCGAGGCTCGACTTGTTCCGGTTGACGGCGAGGTAGTAGGTGGCGGTTCCCCTATACGCGGGCGGTATCCAACTGCGCGTTTCGTCGCCGTCGGCGGGGTTCTCGATTTTCCAAATTTCGGCGCCGAGGTCGCCGAGCGTCATCGTCGCCCACGGTCCGGCGAGGACGCGCGAAAGATCGAGCACCTTGATCCCATCGAGCGGCGCACTCATCAGGGCAGGCCGTTTTCCTTTACCATCGGGATCGTTGCAATCTTCACGTTGACGTAGGCGCCGTTGTGTTTTTCCGTGCGCAAGATGTAGATGTTCTGGACGATGCCGCGCGTTGCCGGGTCGATCATGATCGGACCGCGCGGGCTGTCGATCTTCATGCCCTTGACCAGTTCCATCGTTTTGTCGGGATCGAGCTTGCCGTTTTGCGCTTTCACCACCCGGTAGATCGCATCGACCGCATCGTAGGCCGCGGCCGCTTCGAAGTCGGGTTGATAGGGCGCGCCATATGCCGTCTGAAATGCCTTCACGAACGCGTCGTTCGCGGGTGTATCGAACGACGAGGCATAGTTCGAAGCGCTGATGATACCGATCGCGTTGTCGCCCAGCTGCGGCAAGTTCCAGCCCGTCGTGAGGTCGTTGGTGGCGAGCAACTTGATGCCCGCGGCCGCTAAGCCCGCATCGCCATAGGCTTTGACGAAGCCGTGGCCGCCGTTGACCGGGCCGACGAATGCGAACACGGCGTCGGGCTTCGCATCTTTGATGCGCTGCACGTACGGATCGTAGGTTTCGGTCGAAAGCGGCGCCGCGATTTCACCGACGATCTTGCCGCCGTTTGCGGTAAAGGCGCGCTTGAACGCGTCGTTGGCTTCGTGCCCGGCGCCGTAATCCAGATAGATCGTGTACACGGTCTTGATGCTGTTCTTCGCTGCCCATTGGGCGAGCGGCGCCGCGACTTGCGTCTCGGTTAGGCTGAAGCGCACCATGTAGGGGTTGGTGGGCAGCAGTTCCGAGGTGGCCGCATTCGTGACGAACACCGGCATTTTCGCCGCCGTCGAGACGCTGCCGACCGCGATTGCATTCGGGGTGAAGAGCAAGCCGTAGAGCGCATCGACTTTTTCGCCGACGATCAGCTCCTGCGCGAGCCGCCGCGCGACATCGGGCGCGACCCCGCCGTCGTCGCGGCGAATGAACTCGATCTTGCGGCCCGCCACGGTGTCGCCGTGGAGCGCCTGATAGGCGGCGATGGCCGCGTCGAGCGACTTGCCCATCGGCGGTCCGCCGCCCGAGAAGCGGTAGATGATCCCGATGCGGATCGGCGGCTGATCGGCGGCCGAGGCTATGCTCACCAACAGCAGGACGACCGAGGCGATAGCCACCGCGCAGCGATGCAATGAGCGCATAAGAACCCTCCTCGCCATCCTGTTGCGAGACGACATGCTCATCACCTTGACCGGGCCTTGCGTCTGTAACGGCTTGGTTAAGGGTGGGCGAAGAATGGGTTAGACGTGACGGCCGTCATGCCGGTAGCCGCATTTGATGCCGAAGTATTAGCATCATGCATCCGTTCCGAACGTTGCCCGATACCATCGACGCCGTCGTCTGCGGCCGCTGCGGTCATCCCGTGTGGGATCACTGCGTCAGCGAAACCTGCGCCGAGTGCGAGGACCGCAATCACTGGAACGGCTGCAACGGCTTTGCCCTCGCCGGCTTCCAGGCGGCGCCGGTAAGCGTGTCCGAAGTGGTCGTCACGGCTCGCGAAGCATAGCTCCGCGGCGCTCAACCGGCTTCACCCTACCAGGGCACGGTTCGGCCAAGATAGTCGAGATATTGCAGGCCGGGCTTCCCACGTTGCGCTTCGATGGTGTTTACGAGGTTGGGGATGCTTTCATCGATGCCCAAGCTCGCTTGCGGCCCTCCCATGTCGGTGCGCACCCAGCCCGGCGCTAAGAGCAGCAGCGTCCGACCCTCGCCCGCGTGCCGGGCGGCAAAGCTTCGCATGAGCGTGTTGAGTGCAGCTTTGCTCGCGCGATAAACTTCGTATCCTCCACGCTCGTTGTTGCTTACGCTTCCCTGGCCGGAAGACATGATCGCTATCGTGCCACCCGGCCGAACGAGGGCGTTCAAAGTTTCGATCGCGCGTAACGGGCTTAGCGCGTTCGTAACCATAACGCGCACGAACTCATCCGTGCTCACGTCCGCGATCGTTTCGTGATCGTCGTTCTTCACGCCGGCACTCACCAGCACGAAGTCCTGCATTCGTCCCTGCAAACGGGTACGGAGCGCCACCACTTCGTCGGGTTTGGTGATGTCGACCGTCTCGATCTCGAGTTGCGTCTTCCAGTGTTCACGGAGCGCGTGCAATTTCGTCCGATCGCCGCCCCGCACGGTGCCGATCACGTGCCAGCCCCGTTTGAGATATTGCTCGGCGATCGCTAAGCCGAGACCGCGCGAGGCGCCGATTAAGAGGAGACTCTTGGGCGAACCGTCCACTGGGGTTGTCATATCAACTAGATAGCACTTTATGAGTTGTCATGTCAACCAAGATCTAGTAGGATGAAGGCTATGGCTCGCTCCACAGATCTCACGGCCCGGGAGCTTCGACTCTGGCACGCCTGCCTGAAAATCAGCGAGGCCGTCATCTCACAGGTGGCTCGCGACGTTGCCGAAGCGAGCGGCTTGTCTGCGGCGGATTACGGAATACTCGAACGCCTCGTTGAAGTCGGTAATGGACGACTTCGCCAGCGTGAGTTGGCCGTTGCGCTAAACTGGGACAAGAGCCGAATCTCGCATCAGCTGACCCGAATGCAAGAGCGCAATCTGCTCACGCGATCGAAGACGGCGGAAGCAGGTTCACAGGTCGCCATTACTCGGCTCGGACGCGACGCGCTGGAGCGTGCGCGGCCGATTCATGCGCGCGCCGTGCGGCGTCATCTCATCGAGCGGCTCACGCCCGAACACGCCGCTACGATCCTTACTCTCGCCGGTGCTTGATCTCACAGATCGCGCAGTTCGCGCAAGACGCGATACCAGTCGTGCGCCGGATCGCTAAGTGCCAATTGCGTTTGGAAATGATCGAGTTCGGCATAGCAGCGCGCGCGAAACGGTTTCTCCCGCTGCTCGAGCATCGCAACCGCGCGTTCGTTCGAGCGCCGCACGCGTTCGGTGTCGCGTTCGCCCCACATTAGAAAGAGCGGTACGCTCGAGCCGGCCAGCCAGTTGATCGGACTGGCCGCGCGATCGTCCGATGGATCCTTCAGCACGGCCTCGTAGACGCGCGCTTCGAGGCTGCCCAGCGCCGGCGCGGCATGGTGCAGATCGAGGATGCCGCTGACCGGCGCGCAGCCGCGGATCGCATGCTCCGGCAGACCATAGCCGGGCCAGAGATCCGAGCGCAGCGCGAGCAGTGCCGCAATGGTTCCGCCGGCGGAATGACCGGCGAGGAAAAGCCGATCGGGATTTCCGCCGAAGGCCGACACGCCGCGGCGGATCGCCGCGAGCGCGGCGAAGCTGTCGTCCAACCACACCGGGTAGCGAAATTGGGGCGCGAGACGGTAGGTGGGCGCCACGAGCAATGCGCCGGCCGCCGTGACCGCGGGCGCCATGAAGCCGCACCACTCCTTGTAGCCGTTGGTCCAGCCGCCGCCGTGCAAGAACACGATGACGTCGAGCGGGCCGTGCGCCGTTGCCGGAGCGAAAACGTCGAAGCGCTGCCACGGCTCGCTTCCGAACGCGCGGTCGCGATGCTCGATCACGTTGGGCCACCCGCCGCTCGATCGGCGCAAGGCCTCGTCGGCGAACGCGACCGCAAGCGGGGGCAGCGGCGGTTGCGGTGCGAGTGCGAAAGGGTCGGGCATAAGCGCTAGCCTCGATAGCCGAAATGGCGGGGTAATGCTAAGACGAGATCGGGCACGAGCGTTACCGCGATGAGAACGACCAGCAGTGCGACGATGAACGGCAGCACTTCGCGGAAGATCTCGCCCAGCGGCGTTTGCGTGAGCGAACTCATCACGTACAACACCAACCCATGCGGCGGTAGCGCGAGTCCGATCATCATGTTGAGGATCACCAGCACGCCAAAGAACACCGGATCGATGTGGAGGCCAACCGCTACCGGTACGAGCAGCGGCACGAGCACGAGCAGCATCGTGATCGCATCGAGCACGCACGCCAGCGCGAGTAACAGAATGTTGACGGCGGCGAGGAACATCAGCGGCGAGGGGTTCCAATGCAAGATCGCGGCTTGAAGTGCTTGCGGCACGTTTTCGGCCGCAATTGCGTAGTTGAAAACGAACGCGCCCGCGATGATCAGCCCTACGCTCGCGGTGCTGCGCACCGTATCGACGAGCGTTTGCACGAATTCCGTCCAGCCGGCACTGCGATAGACGACGTATGCGAGCAGAAGTGCGTAGGCGGCAGCGACGGCGGCGGCATCGGTCGGCGTCGCGATTCCCGAATAGATGACGCCGAGCAGAATCACGGGCAGCATCATCGGCAAGAACGCGCGGCCGATCGTTGCCGGCCACTCGCGCAGCGGTATCGGCGCTTCGCGCGGAAAGTTGCGCTGCTTCGCCAGCACGGCGATGATCGTCATCAGTGAAATCGCCATCAGAACCGCTGGGACCAAGCCGCCCAAAAACATCGCTCCCACCGACGTGTTGGCGATGAGCGCGTAGAAGACCATTGGAATCGACGGCGGAACGATCGGTCCGATCGTGGCGGCCGCGGCCGACGTCGCGGCGGAAAAGCCGGGCGAATAGCCTTTGCGCACCATCATCCGCGCGATGATGAGACCGGGGCCGGCAGCGTCGGCGACGGCGCTGCCGCTCATACCGGAAAACACGAGGTTGGAAAGCACGTTCACTTGCGCGAGGCCGCCGCGAAAGCGCCCGACGAGCGCCGAGCTGAGATCCAAGAGCCGGTCGGTCACGCCGCTCGCATTCATCGTGTTGGCGACGAAGATGAACAGCGGCACGGCCAGCAGCACGTAGTTGCTGTAGAGACTGTTCATCGTTTGGTCGAGCAGGAGACCGCGGTCTTGACCGGTGACGAACAAGTACGCGATGCCGCTCGCGAGCATGGCAAGTCCGATGGGCGCGCCGGCGACGGCGACCGCGACGAAAATGCCGATCAGTGCGATCAGCCCGAGCGAGGGGTGCATGCTAGACCTGCGTCCGCCAATCGGAACGGCAGAGCCGTACAACGCTTACCACCGACCGCACGACGATCGCGGCGATCAGCAAACCGAAGCAGCTGTAGACCCAACCCACCGGCCACCGTAGGACCGGCGTGCGGGTGTGCATGAGAAATACCAGATAGCCGTAGATCGCGGGCGCCGCGGCGGCGAACAACCCGCCGATCAGCAGCGCGCGCGCGATCGCAACGGCGCGCTGTCCCGGCGCTGGGAGTGCTTTGTAGACCAAGTCGAAAGCAATTTGCTCGCGATCGGTGACGACGAAGGCGCAGCCCCAGAAGATGACCCAGATGAACAAGAGTACGCCGAGTTCGTCCGCCCACGCGACGGAATCGCCGAATGCGTAGCGCATGACGATCTTGAACACGAACAGACCGAACATTGCCGCAAACATGACCGCGGAGACGGCCGTGGCGAGCCCTCTCGTGCGCGCGATCATGCCGTTACGACGCGAGGTTGCGAATCGCTTTGAGCACCGCGGAGTCCCATTGCGCTTCGGCACCGGCGTACACGCGGTCGGCGTTGGCCCGGAACGCGCCGAGATCCGGCGTCGTCACGGTGACGCCCTGCGACTTGAGATCGGCGAGCACTTTGCGCTCGTCGCCCAGCCGCGCTTCATCGTTCTGCTTCTGCGCGAGGGCGGCCGCGTTCATCACCGCGTCCTGGTCTTTGCGGGCAAGTTGCTGCCATACGGGCTCGCCGATATCGAAGAATACCGGCTGCACCATGTGTGAGGTGAGGACGACTTGTTTCGTCACCTCATAGAGTTTCGCGGCATAGAGGATCGTAAGCGGATTTTCCTCGCCGTCGATCGTGCCGGTCTGCAGGCCGAGATACACGCTGGGCATTCCCATCGGGGTGGGGCTCGTTCCCAATGCTTGCCCGAGGAGTTGCCATTCGGGTCCCGCGGGCACGCGCAGCTTCACGCCGCTCAGATCGCTCGGCCCTTGGACTTGGCGCACGGTCCGGAGCGCCACTTGCCGCGTGCCGAGATAGGCGACGGAGAGAATGCGGACTCCCATTTTGCTGATGACCGCGGCCTTGTATGCCGCGCCGATCGGGCCGTCGAAGACTTTACGCAGATGCGCGTAGTCGCGTAAGAGATATGCGCGGTTGAAGAGCCCGTACTGCGGCAATTGCTCGGCCAGTTCGAACGTTTGGCCGGTACTCATCTGCAACGTGCCGCGCTGAATCGCCGGGATCTCGGTGCCCTGGCGAAAGAGCACGTTGCCCGGATACGTTTCGACGAGGACGCGGCCACCGGTCAAGCGCTCCACGGCGTTTTTGAACGTCACCATCGCGGTCGATAGAAAATCCGACGGCGGCGACGATGCGGAAAAGCGAAGCGTGATCGGATCCGCAGCCCGCGCCGGGCGCGCAAGCGCGAGCGTCAACCCACCCGCCATCAACCCGAGACTCGACCGCCGGCTATACGTCTGCATCGAGCGTTTTTCTGATCCGGCCACAATTCCGCCTACCGAAGCCGTGATAGCGCGGCGCTATGGAAGGGCAATCGGAATTCCGCGCGCGCGGTTGAAGGCGTACATCGCGAGGTCTTGCGCGTGGATGTGAAGGTGCGGCCGTGACGTGCGCCCGCTGTTGCCGCAGCGGCCGATCGGCGTACCGACAGCAACCATATCGCCCGGATGCACGAGGACGCTGCCGTTTTGCAGATGGCACAGAAACACGACGCCGCGGCCCGAGTCGATTGCGACGTGATTGCCGAGCGGTGCCGGGTCTTCGGCTACGCGCAGCGATGCCCGATGATCGAGTTGTCCGTCGCTTGCGGACACGACGCGTCCGGCGAGGGGTGCCAAGATCGCTGAACCGAGTGAGCGGCCATCGCGGCGGACGAGGTCGTAGGCAAACCGCTGGTCGGACGCGATGAGGTGGTGGTTGCGTCCGGGATCGGGGCCGCCGGCCGCGACGCGCCAGCGGCCTTCGAACGGCGCAGCCAGCACGAGCGGATTGTCGGCTGCATCGGCGAGCCATTGTCGTCGCGCGGTGCGCATCGCGAAGGCGCGTACGAGTGCGTACACGAGCGCTACGACGGCGACCACGGTGTCACCGGACGCCGCATCGAGGCCGGGGAGGACGAATAGTTGTGCGAGGTTCGCGACGGCGATCAGCGTTACGATGACAATGACGAGATACCGCAGGTACGTCCGATTATAGAACGCACGAATACTGACGATCGGAAGCGCCAAGAACGCTGCGATCGTGATGCCCTCGAATAGCCTATCCGGCGGAGCTTGCACGTTCTCTGCTTCGCCGCCGCAGGCCAATTCGCCGAGGTCCCTAGCCGAGGCCGTGGAAAATAATTTCCATGCGTTTGTTCATCTGCCGGGCGCTGGTTGCCGCCCTGGTCCTGGGCGTCTCGCCGGTCGTCGTCCAAGCCGCCGATCCGCTGCCCCTCAACTTGGGCGTTATGCCATCGGACGGTACCTCTGAGGGCTTTTACGCTTACGATCAGGGCTTCTTCAAGGCCGCCGGGCTCGATGTGAAGCTGACCGTGATGAACAATGGCGCGGCGCTGACGTCGGCCATGATGGCCGGCGACCTCGATATCGCGATTTCGAGCGTCGGGGTCGTGGCGATGGCGCACGACCATAACCTGCCGATGAAGTTCGTCGCCCCGTCCGCCGATTACAACGGCCCGCCGGACGCCACGGTGCTGATGGTGCCGAAGGATTCCACCGTCAAGACCGGCGCCGACCTCAACGGTCAAATCGTCGCGATCAACGGGCTCAAAGATCTCACGCAGTTTACCACCGCAGCCTGGATCGACCAGAACGGCGGCAACGTGAACACGATCAAGTTCGTCGAGATCCCGTTTTCGGAGATGGCTGTGGCGCTGCAAAACCACCGCGTTGCCGCAGCGCTCATGGTCGAGCCGTTCATGGAAGCTGCGAAGACCGTGGCGCGTCCGCTAACGCCCGGCGCGGCCGGTGCGGTCGCGCCGCACTATCTCTCAATGGGCTGGTTTAGCATGGATAGCTGGACGCAGAAGAATCCGGAAACCATCCGCCGCTTCCGGATCGCGATTCAAAAGGCTGCCGTCTGGGCGAACGCGCACCGCAGCGAGTCGGCGCAGATTTTGCTGCGTCACACGAAGCTCGACCCGGAAGTCGTGAAGACGATGGTCCGCGCGCACTTCGATACGTCGGGAACGGTCGATCCCGCCATCGTGCAACCGGTCATCGACACGGCTGCAAAGTACGGCTCGATTTCCAAGTCATTCCCGGCTGCAGACATCATCGCGCCGCACTAAGCGTACCGTGTCCCAAGCGACTGCGCGCATCCTTGGTCCAATCGGTTTGGCGGCTCTCCTGATCGCTGGCGCGCTATCCCCGTTCTCGCTTCGGAACGTGGCGGGCGCGCAGACGGTGCAAGTCCTCAATGTCGGAACGATTCCGCTGGATGCGAACGGTCCGCTCTACTACGCGCAGCAACTTGGCTATTTTAAAGACGTCGGCCTGGACGTCCATATCACGCCGATGAATAGCGGACCGACCGTCGCGGCAGCGGTTGTCAGTGGTGCGCTCGATATCGGGGTCGCGAACGTCGCTACCATCGCGCAGGCCCACAATCGGGGTTTACCCTTCACCTTCATCGCGCCGGGCGCGCTCGCCACGCCGGCGTCCATGACCAACGTGATCATGGTCGCGAAAGACTCGCCGATACGCACGGCTGCGGATCTCAACGGTAAAACGATTGCGATCAACGGACTCAAGGATTTGCAGCAGATATCTGTTCAGTCGTGGATCGATAAACACGGTGGCGACTCGAAGACGATCAAGTTTGTCGAAGTGCCCGTCTCACAAATGGCGGCGGCCGTCGTTACGCACCGGGTCGATGCGGCAAAGGGCGACGAGCCGTTCATCACGGAGGCAAAAGCGGATATACGGGTGATTGGAAACGCCGAAGACGGGATCGCACCGCGCTTCATGATCATCGGATGGTTCTCGACCGAACAGTGGATCAAGGATCACCCCGACCTCGCAGCGCGTTTTGCAGCGGCGATCGCGCGAGCATCGCTCTGGGCAAATACGCACGATCGCGAGTCGCTCGCGATCTTTCTTCAAACCGCGAAGCTCGATCCGCAAACTGCGGCGTCGATGGCGCGTTCACGATTCGGCGCTTCGCTCGACCCAGCAATGATGCAGCCGGTGCTCGATACCGCCTTGAAGTACGGCGTGCTCGACCGTCCGATCGCCGCAAGCGATCTGATCTGGCGTAAACCCTAGCGTTTAGGCCACGAGATCGAACTCGAACAGCGACGCGACGATCGCCGCCATCCGCGGATCGACCGACCAGAGGCGATCGCGCGTCCCGAGCCGCCACAGAGCGAATGCGCGTCGTTCACCTCCACGAGCGCGCGGACGCACTCGGCGATTATGTGGAATTGGAATATCGCCAGAAAGTCTGACCACGGGGGGGCGTGAGTACGAGGCCGGATGTTCGTCCTCACATCATCCCGTGCGCTGAATCGCTGGATTTAAATCGACGTACTAGAAACTAGCTGCGCCGTTCCTTAGACTTCTTGCTTAACGAATGGCAGTATGGCCCGAGCGGAATCGCTCCCGTAAATTTCGCCACTGCGATACCAAGCGTAGGGATCGTCTATCTCAAGAAGCGCTCGCATCGCGCTTTTTGAAATAGTTTCAAATACAATCAAAATCACGAACGGCAATGTCATCGCATTGTGTCCGTATGTAGCTGCGAGTTCTCTTAAATCAGATATATCGATGTGTCTTCTTGCGACAATTGCAACGCCGCATCTGGTTCGATGTCTATCTGGCTTTTGTAGATAGACATCTACAGCGGAGTCATCGAAGTTTTCGGCTGCAAAGGACCAGCGGTTCGTAATCGCGAGCCGTTCAAGGCTGTTCTTAGCAACCTGAGTACCAATTGCGACGGAGAAAGGTTCACTGGGAAATTTAGTGGACTTTTTCGGAGTGAGCCCTCGCGATTTCGACGGAACGGAAAGGCCGGCAAGGAAGGTCGTCGCAGTTGCATCCCAGGTATAAAGGGCAAGGTACTTCTTTAGCGCTCTGCTTCTGGAAAGATAGTGTGGGAGGTCTCGCCCAATTCGAACGACAGCCTCTGAGACCGCGGTTATATCCTTCTCGTTGAGCTCATACTGGCCGTCATCCATCTGCCTTATTGATCCAATGATATTTACCGACTCTGTGAGAGTATCGAAATGCTGTGAGCGAAGGAAAGCGTAGAGGCCGCTCCGCCGACTAAGGATCAGAGGGATCCCCGCGCTGATCGCCTCCCAGCCAACTAGCCCGAAGCCCTCTTGTTTTGAAAGCATAAACGCAACTGTTGCGAACTGCAATTTTTGAAAAAGCTTTGCTCGATCAGTTTGGTAAGGGAGAGCGAAAATGTCGAAGTATGCTCCAGCATGGTGATGCCCGAGCGCCTGTAGCGTCGGTTCTTCCTTACCTTGCGCGCCTAAGACGTATAGAATAGCTTCTGATTCGAATCGCGTCGTCTCCTTAAGCGCCTTCCAGGCGTCACCGAAGCCCGCTATGGCGAGGCGGCCGTTTTTCAATCGATCATTCTCAGGATCAAGTCTTCCGAAGGCCACGCCAACGATGGCATCCTGACGATGATTGTTATCTGCGATTTCAGCCAATCCCGGAATCAGAATTGTTACTGGCTTACCGCCGGATTTGCTTCTTGCCGAGCTTTCTAGTAACGGCCCTACAGCAAACAACGCCGCGTTCGGCGTTGATAAAAGATCGACTTGCAATTGATCTTTTTCATCTGCATCGATACTTCTACCATTCTTATAGAGCTGATAATGAACGTAGCTCATATGGTGAATCAAAGCCAATCGACCGCCGATCTCTTCTACGATAGCTCTTGCGACGAGTCCAGTCAAAACATCATGCCCAACCACTATTTGAGGCTTGTCGATATCGCACTCGCGAAGCGCCGCAATTATTAAACGAGCGTCAGTTGTTTCGAAGGCCGTATCGGGATCAAGGCCAAGGCTAATAATGTGAACCGAGTCGTTACGGGCCGAGAGAATATCTTCAAATGGCGCGTTTTTGACCACGCAAACGACATTTAAATCTCGACGAATCTTGCCAACACCTCGGACAAGGTCCATATTGAAAGCGTTCACACCGCCCTGTTTTGATCCCCAGGACGTCGCGATAAATACAATGCTCACGGAATCAGGCGCGGTTCTTTGACATAGATAGGATAACTCCGATGATTGCCGATAGGTTCAAGGGCGTAAATTTGGCGGAAATGGCATAGTCTTGATACGACTTGTCTAACGATGCCTAATCTGTTGCACTAGGGGTGTTGTGGAGTGGATGACCAGAGAGCCTTTTCTTCGATTCTCAGAGCGCGTAATCGAAGCAGCCCATAAAGGCCGTAACGCAGAAGAAATTATCATCGATCGGTTTGGATCCGATTTTATTTGGGCTTCAGAAGTTGCAATTCAAGTCCGATTCGGTGACTTTAAGGGTGACAAGCTCGCTAAAATGCAAGCGGCGGAGGGTTTAGCTTCGTTCATTAATTCTGCGATATCTAGAGCGGTCGACGCAAGATACGATCGGGCGACGTCACTATTGCATCTTGAAGACATTACGCTTTGCATGTTCATTTGGCCATTGCGGCCGCGCCTCGAGATGTTGATTCTTACCAGAATCATTGCCGCATTGATGCGGACCGAACATCCGGATGAAGCCTCGGATCTCTCGCTTCATGCCCTGCAACGAGCGCGCGAGCTAGGCTTGCGTCAGAGCGCTGAGGGACTGTCAGTTGCGAATATGTTCGGTCACTCACTTAAGGAGCTCGGCAAAACGCGACGTGCAAAGATCGTGCTTAGGTGGACCGAGAGCCAACGTCGCCGACTGGAACCAAACTCAATCGGCTTAGCTTTAACTTTGCAAAATATCGCAGACATAGTTTACAGCGAAGGCAATATGCCAGAGGCAATTGAGATACTCCGAGAAGCGCTCGAGATAAAAGAAAGTCAAGAAAGCCCAGACGACCTATCAATCGCGAACACGCTGTCATTCCTTGCCACTGCGCAGCATGAATATGGGCAGGTAGAAGCCGCTCGATTACGCTTCGAGAGAGTGTTGCAAATCAGAAGCAACTACTTAAGTTATGATGATCCGGATCTTTTTGCAGTTCATCTACGACTTTCGGATGTGTATTTTAGTTTAGGGGACTACAAGTCGGCGAATGTTCATAATAAGGCGTGCACGCGGTCGATATCGGCCGGAACTTATATTTACAACGATAAGAAAGTTGCTTTGTACTTGCGGCTTTCGTTAGCTTTGCTCGACAGAGACGAACCTTTTGTGGCCCTTGCTAAAAGTGAGCAGTTGCGAGCACAACATAGCGCGTTGTCCGGAATTGATGCGGGTGACAGGTTGCAGATGGAGATGTCGTTTAGCGATCCCTTGAGCATCACTGGAAACCTAGAGCGGGCTATCGAGTCTCTCAAGTTTGCGTTAGCGCAGCCAGGTCTCAGCGAGAATGATATTTTGGCGGGCGAGAGTACGTTGGCTCCTCTACTTGCTTCCAATGGCGCGTTCAGTGAGGCTCATTCGCTCGCTGAGAAAATCTTGCTAGCTTCTCCTCCGCATGGATTCGTGGAGCTCCTTCGTCGCCGGCAGGCGTTCATCGCTATTGGAATAGCCAGTGCGGGTCTAGGAGAGTGGGAGCGTTGTAGGGTTTCTTGTAGGGATTTATTGCGAGAAGAAACGACGGAGGTACGAGGGCGAGCGTCGAGCACTTCAGTGTTCCGTAACGGAACGAAAACTCAGCGGACAACGTTCGCTAGCTTCGCAACCTATCTTTCCATAGTTCAAGAACATTTTGCGGATGACGAAAGTGTTCTATCAGAATTGGCTACTCTCTTAGACGATACGATAGGCATCGAACTCGAATCCCGTCAACAGCTGCATTTGCTCACAAGACGTATTGCATTTTCGCCCTCAGAGATCATGTCGATGAACGCATACGCCCTGAGTGCCAACGCCCAGAGTGGCGATGTTATGTCAGCATATATTGAAAGACTCGAGGCCGATTCGCGCAGCGAAATATTTCGGCGGGATGAACGCTCCGAGAATGTTGGGGATTTAAATCGGGAAGACGGTGCTGTTCTCCAGATACTTTGTTATCCGCCGACGCAGATTACGCGTTCAGATATCGGCTTCCGAGTGGTAAGTACTGGTACTGAAGTGTGCTATTCCGCCATATTAAGTATGCGTGCTGGAAGCGCGTGTAAGTACTTGCTTTTCCCCCTAGGGACGTCGCGAGATATTAATGCTGCGGTAGACGCGGATTTGTCTGCGATTAAGAAGCGGCGCTTCAACAGCGACAGTTTATCGCTTTCCGCTCTCTTCAGCGAGATTGTCCCTTTGATCGCTAAGTTTCCGCGATGCGTAGTTCGACCGGAAGGTCTTATTGGGTTATACCCGGTTGCCGCTCTATGGTCTCATTCTGGCAGTAGGTTGATCGATACAACAGCTTGCTGTGTCGAGTTAACAGGATCGGTTCGTGAACCTAAAGCTGCTGAGCAGCAGCGACAGCCAACTATTGTTGCCGTAGGAAGCGTAACTCACTCGCTTCTAGGCATGGAGTCCGAATCGTCGGAGGGCGTGGTTGTCTTTGATAGCCTCGACTCGACCAAACGCGAGATCGATGTGATTTGCGAGACGTTCCCTGCGACGCAGCGAATCGAGAACTTTGAAGCTAGCATGCCTATTGTGATAGCCGCGTTGCAAGCGAATCCATCCATCTTTCATTTTGCTGGTCATGGTTTTTGGATTCCGTTTGGATCTGAATATAATGGCCGATTCGGGGACATGTCCGCGTTAGCCGACGATTTTCTGCGCTGTGGAATCGCGCTGGCGGGCTGCAACACATGGTTGTCTGGGAGACCCACCCCCGCCCACATTGGAACCGGCTGCCTTCTTGGTGCGGACATAGCGTTACTTGACTTACACGGCGTAGGGCTAGTGGTGCTATCAAGCTGTCTTTCTGCCGTTGGAAATGTAGAATACCGAGAGGGCATTAACGGACTAGCAAAAGCATTCATGATGGCTGGCGCTAAGGCGGTCATCGGAAGCCTTTGGGAAGTTCCGGACAAGGAGACCGCAGAATTGTTCGAGACTTTCTATCGTAATTTAAGAGCTGGGGTCGATAGTGTCCATGCTTTGCGAAACGCGCAGCTAGCTATGCGCGCCCGTCAGTTTCCCGCATCAGACTGGGCGGCGTTCGTTCACTATGGGCAAGCCTACTCTATTGCTTAGAAGACTTAAACCCTGATTCACCCGATGAATTCGGCGACAAAGAACATCTTAATCGGCCCTCTCCGTTTGGCACAAAGCCGGCTGATCACATTGAATGTTGGATTAGGGGCTATTTTCGCGTCATCATCAGTCGATTGCGGCCTAAACCTCGTTCTCCAAGTATTGACGAATTGGCGCCTCTACGTGTCGAACGACACGTCAATAGCCGCATTGGTCGTATTCGTAGGGGGATCATCGCGCGTGCTATTAAATTGCCAGCAGGGAGAGTGCCCTTTACATATGAGCAGCACCTGGAACTGGCCGCCTTCCGTGTTAGGCTGACCTTGAAACTGTATCGAAACCAAATCCAAGTCAGCAATGACCTAGGCAATCGTGGCGACTCGGAAGATAAGCCGCGTGGGTTCAACTTGTCGAAAAGTATTTACTTGGAAATAAGGAGATCGCGAATATTCCTACCCATTTTGAGGCAAGTGGCGCTTGATATCAGCTATCGGAGGTTGAGGTCAAAACGATATCTTCGTCCAGGTCGATTGCCAATTACGACTGCTATCGAAGATCGAATTCAAAGAGCGATGCGACGATCGCGGCCATGCGCGGGTCGAGTGACCAGAGCCGCGCGCGCGTCGCACGCGGCCAGAGCGAATGCGGATCGTTGACTTCCACAAATGCGCGAACGCACTCGGCGAAATACTCATCGCATGCTGAGGCGGCATACGGCGTTACGAACGCGGTTGCGTTGGCGAAGGCGCGGCGGATGCGTGGGTCGACGCCGCTGAGGTAGACGCCGCCGCCGAGCGCGCAGTCGAGCGCGTGCGCGAATTCGTGCGCGACCGTCATCGGACTGATCGAGCGCAAGTAGATCGTGCGTTCCTCGACGACGAAGAGTCCGGCCGGCGGGATCGGCCAGCTGTCGACGCCGGCGACGATGCGGCGCAGCACCGGTGAGCGATCGCCGAAGCGTTCGCCTTCACCGAGCACCGTGATGCGGACGCCGGCGCGTTCGGCGACGGCCGACGCGCCCGGACCGAAGCGCCGGATCACCGCCTCAACGGCGGCGGCATTCGGCGGAGCGGCTTCGATCATCCGGCCTACGATACTGGAGGCTCATTTCACGGCAATGTTCGAACTGTTGCCGTATGTGGGGCCGCCCGCGCACGTCGCGCAATCTCATGATGTACTTTGTGGCGTTCCTCATGGGCGACGGCGCTTCGCAAGTGCAGATGGTCGCGGTCAGCTGGACCGTCTACGGCATCCATCACCGTGCGTTCGACCTCGGCCTCGTTGGCCTCGTCATGTTCGTGCCCTCGCTACTGCTCGTGTTCGTTGCCGGCCACGCCGTCGATCGTTATAATCGCAAGACGATCGTCATCGCGGCGGCCGTCGTTGAAGCC
>Ga0182016_10000147_pt1 | contig 82047 bp, 83 predicted proteins | sample 712S2MmetaG_FD_120491 | JGI IMG/M metagenome (GOLD analysis project Ga0182016, IMG submission 120491) | Permafrost microbial communities from Stordalen Mire, Sweden - 712S2M metaG | ecosystem: Environmental > Terrestrial > Soil > Wetlands > Permafrost | place: Sweden: Stordalen | collected...
AGCGGGAATGTCTGGCCGGAGTTGATCACCGTGGGGACGGTGATGCGGCCGATGGTGTCTGACATTGGCACTGAACTCGACGAGCGTTAACTGCCGAACGGGCGTATAATTGGCCCAAACAGGATCGAGGCCACGATGGTGACTGAGCCTACAGCAAAGCCGGAGCCCTCCGTTGACTCTCCAAGCCCCGCCACTTCGAAGAGTGAACGCCCAAAAACACTGGAGAAGTTTGACATCGTTTCTAAGTTCTGCATCGCTCTCGGAGGCTTGGCCTTGTCGGGTGCTGTTGGATTTTCGACAATCCACTTCAGCCGTCAGGCGACTGAACGTCAGGCGAACGCTCAGATTGAAACACTTGCACTCCAGCGCCGTTCATCAGCCGCGCAACTGGAACTATCGCTCCTGCCGGTATTTGCGCGCGGCACGGACGCCGAGCGCCAACTGGCGCTATCCATCCTGGCTTCGTTGGCCCCAGACGAAGCTGAGCACGTCGCAGCCGTTGTTATTCCACAACTAAAGTCAGAACAACAGCGACGCGATGCAACCCAGGTGATCTCCTCCGTTCCCGAAAAGAAGCGACAACAGGAATTTCGTCAGCGGCTGCAAAATGCGGCCGTCTACCGACAGTTCTCGCTCGATGCAAACGCTTGTCGCGAGTATTTCGCTGCGTTTGAGGCCCTATCAGCAGCGGAGAGGAAAGAAGCCGCAACGGACGTAGAAACGGCACGAAGGGAGTATTCACAAGGACAGTTCAACGAGGCCGCGGCGCGACTGCAACATTCGCTCGGCATGAAACTGTAGAAATAGGAGACCTGAACTATGAAGACGCGTGTTGCACAGATTCTGCTCCTGTGCGGTCTAGTTGCTTTGCCTTTAGCTGCACAAAAAGCTTCTACCTCCTGTGAAGTGAAGGTATCCACACCTCAGCCAGGCGACAAGGTTGGTCGCGACGGGAGAGTTAGAGGCACTGCCAAGATTCCAAGCGGCACCTTTCTTTGGGTCCTGTCCCACATGAAGGACTTGACGGAGGAGTGGTGGCCTCAAGGAGGACGGCCTGCCTCGATCGATCCGCAAACCGGAGAGTGGGTGATCATCGTCGGCTACGGAAGGGCCGAAGATGTGAAGGAGAATTTCGAGGTCGCCGTAGTCGTCGTCGATGCGAATACGAACACTCGATTGCGCGATTGGTTCAAAGACGCGAAGGCGAAGGACTATCCCTCAATGGAGTTCCCGACTCCGATTGATGGGTGTCTACCAATAAAGGTGGTGGTGAACAAGACCAGCCATTGACTTGGTTATGGGCTGGAGGCCGCGCGCCGCCTTGTAGTCGGGGTAACCGCGGCGGCCAGCCTGTCCTGGCTTCAGCGGCGCCGCCGCCTGGTCGTAGATGTTCCGCCCGCTCTGAATGCGTGCCCGGATCGAATCCGCCAGCACCTGCGCGAAGCCCTGCATTTCCGTGGCGGTGTAGGGCGAGTACACGAAGCGGGCGCGGCGGATGACGGTTTGAAATCGGGGCATTGAATCAGCACCGTGTGGTTCGAGCAAGACCGGAAGGCCCGGTGGAAGACGGGGAGCACCAGGCACCCCCGACTTGCCGAGAAACGAGGAAGAGGCTACCTTGAAAGTATGAGCGAGCAAACTGCCCAGCTCCTGGATGCCTTCGAGGCGCTGCCGTCCGACGACAAGCAGGCATTCGCCGTGGAAATCATGCGGCGGACCCGCGAATTGCCGTTTGACTCCGGCCCGATCACCGACGAGGAGATTGGCGAAGCCGGCAAGGCGATATTCGCCCTCCTCGACCAGGAAGAGAATGCAGCCCACCCGAGGTGAGGTGTGGCTATTCGACCTCGGGATGGCGGCGAAAACCCGTCCCGTCCTGGTTGTGAGTGTCGCTTATGGCGATGCCGATCGCGCTATCGTTACCGTCGTCCCTCACACGACTCAGCTTCGCGGCTCTCCCTTTGAAATCTCCGTGCGTGCCCCCTTCCTTCAACAGGGCGCCTTCCTGGTTCAAGGCATATCGACACACCCGAAAGCCTGGGCGATCCGCAAGATCGGCGCACTCACGCGAGACCAAATGGCGGCGGTTATGGCGGGCGTGCGGAATTGGTTGGGTCTCACGCAGGATTGACGGCTGAATTGCTTTTGACTGACACCGCTGGCCGCGGTCCCGGCGCGCCCTCTCCGCTTCTGTTCTGCTCCTGGCGCTCAACCTCGATCAGTTCCAGCACCCGGAACTCCTCTTCCGTGATATCGGCCAGCGTGATCGTCAGCCCAATGTTTTTCGCATTCAAAATACGGAAGCACCGCCGCACGAGACCGCCGTTCTGCGTATCCATCGCCTCTTCGAGCAGGTTCTTCGGGCAGCCGGGCCCGTGGCTGACGTCGATGGCTTTCCAGTCCGCGCGACAGGCGGGGCAGCAATCCAACTCGGTCTGCGCCGAGTAGCCGCACCGCCGGCACCGGAATACGCGATCAGGACATTCTTCGTCGGGACCACACAGCCCGCCCTGGTGCAGCACGGACCGGATCAGGAAACGAACGCCCGGCTCTTCCGGCCAATCGCCGGGCGCGGCTATTCCGGGTCTTCGTCAGCCTCGATTGCCAGTTGCGCGATAACCTCGGACACCGCCGCCGACTTGTGAACGATGGGCACGGCGCCCGCATAGCCGTCGTGGGAGATGTGCAGCTTGTCGTAGAGCGCGCCGCTCGGCTCCAGAAACGCCCGTGTCTCGATGGACCGCCGCGCCGCGACCACGCTGGTCGAAGCCCGCTCGTGGTCCTGCATCTCCTTGGCGGTCGGCATGCGGAGCACGTGAACCACGCGGGTACCGGGGACTTTCATTTCGATCCGGTAATTGATCCCCTCGCGCTCGACGTTGGCCACGGCGCACCGCTCGATGCGGCCGATCACCATGCCGGCCTCGGCATCATCGAAGACCGGGCCGTCCTTGTCGGTACGGATCTTGGCGAACAACTCCGCGTTGATCTTCGGCAGGTCCACGTCTTCGCTCTGCGATTTCCCGCGCCCCAGGAAATGGCGTACGGTGCGCTGGGCGCGCGCCCAGCCGCACCATTCCTCGTCCGAAGGGAACCGCACCTCGCAGCTCTTCTCACCGCCCGACAGGATCGGCACCACAAACGGCTTCGACGCATCGAAGCCTGCTTTCTTTTCGATTTCCATGTGAATCTCCTACTGGCAGATGCCCCGTAGCGGAGTGGTGATTGTCATCGTCACCATCCCGTTGGTGGGGTCGTAGAGTTGAACGCCGGTGATCTGGAGCGTCACGATGCCGTCTGTGTTTCCAAGTTCGGCGACGTTGAAGCCCATTTTCTGGATGAGCATCGTGAACGAGTTGTTAGCGTCGCGGGTCATGGTGAACGTGGCCGTCCCGGTGGTCAGGTTGATCAGGTTGGAGTACTCGGTCGATCCCGCCTGCACGCGCACCACAAACTGCACCGCGAAGGCGCGATCACCCCACTCGAAACGCCCTTGGATCTGGTAGCCGTCCTGAGCTCCCGAGCCAGGGAAGAAGCCGGGCCGGAAGTTGTTTTCCCACGACGCTTCCATGGAAACAAACTGCTTGGCGCTGCCACCGGAAAGGTAGTTGATGCCGTTGAATGTCAGAGCGCTGATCATGCCGGCATTGAATTCATGCGGCGTGGAGATGGCTGGCAGGGTGATGCCGCTGGGCGACGTGTACTGGCCGGTGGTGACGCACTCCGCCGAGCACATCGCACTGGCGCGGCCAGGCGAGTTCTTGATGGAGAGCTTCCAGCCCTTCACCGCGCAGCCCACCAGCATTTCGTCCAGCACCGCAGAGCCACCGGGCCGGATCTGCTGCACGAACGAGAAGTAGGGCAACTCCAGGCCGGTCGGGTTCGTGGCTCCCAGGGCCGGAACGATGATGTACGTGTACGGACCACTGCCGCTCATGACGACGTTGCCCATGGAGAAGGACATCGCCCACGCGAGGAACTCCGACGAGGCGTACTTCGAGAGCTCGTAGGCCGGCATGTTGTAATGCGACTTGAAGAGCTGCGTCGGGAACTCGTGGCCCTTGCCAATTTCCGCCCGGTCATCCTCGTTCACGGGGACCTTCGCCCACGGTTTGGTATTGAGATTCGTGTGACGCCAGATGGTGGCGACCAGATTCGCCGTTCCGATGGCGGTCTGTTTGCCGAATCCCCAACCGTTCAGGAGTTCGCTGATGTTAGCCATGCTGCTTTTCCTCCTCAGCCAGAACTACCGGCTTCTGTACCGTCGGCGCGGGAACCTGATGCCACCCGGTGCTCATCAACGGTGAAAGCGTTGCCGTGGTCGCCTCGACTTCCTTGATCTCATCGCCTTGAGGCGATCGAAGAAATACCATGTCCGCCATTGCTTCTTCCTCTCGGCACAACTACGGGTTGTAGGATTCAATCAGCCGCACCGGCACCTCAAAGTACTCGAAAGTGGCTCCGTCCGGGCTGATCACGATCGTGTTGCGGCGCGCCGACGGCAGGTAGAAGTCCATAGGCTCGCAATTCGGATCGACGGCAGTGTGCAGCATCCGGAGGCTGCTGCCCGTCGGCACGTCATTCACGATCCAGTTGAAGAGATCCTCGTAGCCGACATCGGCCTCTTCCGGCGCGCGCAGGTACAGGGAGAAATCATGCACGAATACGAGTGCATTACCGAGTCTGCCCGGCCCGGTGCCCTGCCATGCGATCATGATCGAGCCGGGAGGCATCGACAGGATCGCCAGCCGGATGTTGTTCTGCGTTGGCTGGCCGAAAACGGTGGCATTCTCGGTGTAGAACTGGATGTAACTGCCATCTCCGCCGAGGGCATCCACCAGGTTCGGCAGAGCCTGGAGCGCCGTCACCCACTCGGCCAGGATCGTTTTCGGGTTAGTCATCGGAATTTTGCCCGGCCCGCGCCATCAGCGAAAGCTCGACCAGCCCGTACTGGTCCGGCTGGCGAACGGTGGTAACCACGAACTGCGATCCCCAAGCCGTCACCCAATCACCGCGCTGAGGGAAGTTCGCGAGGTCGGAAGGATTGACGGAGATTTCTTCGACGTTGGCCAGCGCGCCGGACTCCTCGCGCACACGTGCGTGGCGGATGGCCGTGATGATCACCGGATCGCCAACCGCCACGCCAGCCTGCACGGATTGATACACCACCGGCTCGCCGAACGCCTGCTGCATGACCGCGTTCGCCGCCGCGTCGGTGGTGGGCCAGTCGGACATATATAATGATGCGGCGGCGCGGCGGCCGCGCTTAGTTGAGCGTGATGATCGAGTAGAACACCGTCACGACCATGGTGCCGTTGCCAGTGGCAAAGGCGCCAGTGGCGTTGACGATGTCGATGCCGGTCGCCGATGGCGGCTGGATGACGCCCGTGGGCGGCGGCACCACGTTCTCGCTCGCGGCCGCGCTGGTGACGGTCGCAGCAGGGATGGTGGACGAGTGTGGTACCACGCCCGTCCCGTGATACTGGAACGACACCGCGCCGCCGCCGGTGAACTGCGTGGCGCCGGGTTTCATCTGTACGATGAACTGATCCACCACGAGCACCTGTCCGGCCGCGGGTGCTGGCAAGATGCTGACCGCCGCTCCGAACATGGCCATGATCTGAGCCGCCGTGAGCGTCACCACGGTTTTCTGGATCAGCGACGGGTCGGTGTCCGCCGCCTGCACCGGACCGAAGCCGAGCGGGTTGAGCCGCACGCGAACGGTCGCATCGCCAGTCAGGCCGCCCGGCGCATTCACGCCGCTCGCTTGGCTAAGCACCGCGTAGCCGATCTCCTTGTTCGAGACGCCGGCCGCCGTCAACGGACTGGACGTGGCCTGCAGGGCCGTGTTGTTCCAGAAAACTTTGTCTCCGGGGTTGAACGTGCTCGCATCTTTCGCCAGATCGAACACGCCCTCCACCACCAACTCGCTCGAGTCGCCTATGTTCTGACTGTTGACCGTCACACCGAAGATGTTGCCGACCTGGCAACCGCCGCCACTGAGCAGCGCGTAGGGCGCGACAACCGTGAGGGTTTGACCTTTTTGAACGTAATTCTGCATCGGTTTTCTCCTGTTCCTCTTGCACGCCACGCCCTACTGGCCGGCGTTCTTCTGAAGCCCGCGATAGTCGAGAGCCGCCGCGCCGAAATCCATGCGCGCCTTGATCTCGACGCCATCCACTTCGAAACCCTGTTTGGTTTCGATGTACACGCCCTGCTGCCCTTCCAGGTAGCAGTACTCCACGGTGTCGATCTGTGCCGGATCCGCGATCAGATACCAACCGGTGGTTCCATTCGTGGCGGCATCGAGACGCGGCTCGACCACCGGAATCAGGCTGCGCACCCACTCCGGCACGACCTTCGTCGCATCCGCCGAAGCGATGTTGATCGGGTACACGAGCTGGAGCATGTAAGTCTCCAGCGCCGTCGGCACGGCAATGAACCGCGGAATGAGGTTCAACGGAGTGCCCTGCGGCCCCTTCTGCAGCCGCATCGCGCCGCGCCCCTTGCCCAGCGCGGTCAGCGGAGCGGAGTTGGCGACGGTGGAATCGATGGCGCTGGCCACGCCGGTCCCTGAAGGGCCAACTCCGCAATCCGCGCCATGTCTGCCACAGACCGCGCTCGATGGCAACATGCTTACCGCCTGGTCCGTTCTTCCTCGCCGCTCTCATTGCGCCGCCCGAGTCAACAATCTGACTGGGGAATTTCCCCAGTCAACCTGCCTGCGAAGGCCGATCACGGGTTCGACAGGCAGTCGGTCACCACCTGCTGGAACAGCGGTCGGAGTTCTTCTCCCTTGCCGAGCTTCTTGAGTCTCCAGGTGAGGCAGCCGCTCGCCAATCGGTCCTTGAAGCTGTATCGAGTTCCGCGATGTCCGGTGCGCTCCACCGGCGATGATCCGTCTGCTTTCTTCGAGAAGATCGCCTTGAGATGGCCCTTCCGGCCATACGCGGGGCTCACCAGACCATTGGCGATGAGTCGCTGTGCCGTTTCCAAACTTCGAAAACCCCACGGCGTTCCGTCGGCGGCATAAAGTGGAATCTCTTGAGTCATCTGTGGGTACACTTCGACTACGGCAAAGGGAAGGGAAAGAGTTTTGCGAGAGTCCCGTCTCTCGTGAATGTTTTGGGAAGGGGTCTTTCGGAGGGTGCGCTTTGCGCTCGCCTGTCGAACTGGCGTCTTCACCAGGAATATACGCAAAACGGCTGAAAACTGTACACACCCGGCGTCACTTTTTCTCCACGTCGATCCGTTTGATCCATGGCTGATCCACGTCGGGGTTGTAGAACCGTTGGCGGACTTCACTTGGCGGCGGTCCGATGATCTCGATGGATTGGAGTGTGACTTCGCCGATCCGGTCGCCGGGCTTCAGAAAACAAACAAGCCCCCGCCGCGGATCGAAGATGCCGTGATTGCCCTTGCCATAAAGCCGCTCATGTTTCCAGCCAAGCGACAGCGCGCATTCGCTGATCGCATCAACCATGACTACCGCCTCGGGCGGGATGGGATCACTTCCCGATTTCTGCCCGGACCGCGCCGGGACGCGAGGGCCATCGTCTTCCGGCACCGGCGGCTTGTAGTCGCCGGCACGCACGGTTCGCACCGCCGCCAGCAGTTCATCCTCGCCCAGATGCTCAACAGCCCATTCGTGCACCACGTTGAACCGCACGCGCAAAGCTCCAAACGCGGCCGCATCGAGATGTCCGGCAGTCGCGGCCTTTTTGGCCAGCATCATTCTGGACCGCAGCCAGGCGTAGTATTCCGGATCAAGACGCCGGTACGCGATATCGTCGATTTGCACATCGCGGGCGAACGCCGCGGCATGCTCGCTGAACCAGGTGTCGAGCGCCGTGGAGACGAACAGATGGCTGTGCGCCGACCTGCCGGCTGATGAGCTGGCGGGAACAACCGCAGGTCGCGCGCTCATGACCGCTTCCAGTCGGGCGGCATGGGTCGCTCGGTAAAATCGGCAAGGTCCACCCGTGCCGGGCTGGGCGGCTTGGGGATGTCTGGCGCATTTGGGGATGTCGTGGGGATGTTGCCGTCCAACATCCCCAGAGCATCCGTGCTTTCGTTACAGTCACTTGCAGACAATTTGGGGATATTGGGGATCTTGGGGATGTTTTTGCCATCCTCTCTATACGCGTGTGCGCGTGTGTCTGCCTCCGCGCCTCCTTCAGGACATTGAGAGAATTCTCTCTCTATACGCGGAGTAACCCCCTCAACATCCCCAACATCCCCAAATAGTTTGTAATCCGCTGAATCATCGGCATTTGACTCGTGGGGATGTTTGTCGGCAACATCCCCACGAGATCCCCAACATCCCCAATTTCCAGAATCGGCCACGACCGCGAGAGCGTACATGGTCACACCTTTATGTTTCGTGTCGCGATCAGCCCGCACCACTCGCAGCCCATCGAAGGAGCGATCACGGCAGTTGCCGAGGGCGTTGCCCAGCCGGATCTGCTGCGAACGCGCGGAGCCGTCCCCGCGCAGGCGCAGCATTAATTCACGTTCTTCGCAAAACTGGTTCAGTTCACTGACCTTCTTGGGCTGTTCCCGGAAGGCTTGCCACCAGGCCGCCGTAAACCCTCGCCACGCCTGGCCCTCGACATCGGCTGCTTCGTAGAGTTGGTCGAGGTTGGCCAGGAAACCAGGAACTCCGGCGATACCGAGAATGCCGCCGATGACACTGGACCACCGCTCGAAAGAGCCGAGGCGGGCGCGATCAAGGGGCTTGCCGGCCACCATCCACGCGAATCAGGGTGACGATGGCGCCCACCAGCGCCGACCGATTCTCCTTGGCCCAGGTTGTGATCTCGGGATGCTTGAAGACAGAGCGCTTCCACGGGCGATCCACGCGCGGATCGATTCGCACCCGGATACAGCGGCGCGTAAGTTCCAGGTGCAAGTTGGGGTTGTTGCCCGTCATCAGCCAGACCGCGTGATTGGGAACTGAGGCCATGATCGATTCGCCCAGCTTCCGGTCGGTCCAGCGGACCGAAGTCAACACCGAGGCGAGCGATGAGGAATGCAGTTGCTTGCGGTCGTTGGCATTGTCCAAGAGAACGATGGGGCGGCCCTTCATCAACTCGGCGGTGAGCATTTTCCTTACTTCATCCTCGCCCTCAGGCAGCGTGCGAGCTTCGCAGGCGGCGCCCGTGGCGGCGATCGAGATCAGGTTGGCCAGCAATCCCTTGCCGGATCCCATCGTGGGGGCCTCGATCAAGTGCATCGGAGTTGGCCCGTCGATCATGCGCCGGATGAACGGCAGGATCATGGCTGCGATCGCATGCGCGCGGTCGGAGTCATCCACAAATGGGAAGTCCACCAGCAAGTCGTCGATCAACAGTGTCCGCGCGGCGGCGATGTCTTCCGCCGTCGGCTCGTCGGGGATGGTTCCCAATTGAAGGTTGGTGTCCGGAGACAACCACAACCGGTCGTCTCGGTGATATCCGTCAGTCATAATCAACTCTCCTTGGCGACCGAACACAGGAGTGCTAATGACGCCCTCCAGCATCGGCAGATCTAAGTCGGGGTAGGCCAGCATGTCGCGCGCAGCGTCTCGCGGCGGGGATGTCTCGACGTCGGCGTCTTCGGCCGCCCGATGCCAGTCTGCCGTGCGCGCCAGCAATCCGAAGACGGCATCCTCGTCCATCTCCTCGATCTCGGGGCCGAATTCGCCGATGACCAGCCGGACGAGACGCCCGGCACGGTGAAACAGGAAAGGGGTGTGCGGATAGATGGTGCCGCCGTGCTGGTTGGCGCGATGGATGGCGAGCCATGCGTCGGAGACGATCTCCCGCAATTGGCGATCATTGATTTGGATCTTGGGAAAAACAGGTTTGCTACCGGGCCCGCCGCCCGCTGCTGCACCTGCCTGGGCGCGAGAATGCTTGCGGCGGGTGTTGTGATCCAGCACCACAACCTTCATCTGCTGGCGCAGGACGCTTACTGGCAACTTGGACTTGCCGCATCGGCCCTGGATCAGCCGTAGGTGGCGTTCCCGCTCGATTGGCCCCATCTGCCCGACTTCCTGAAGAATCGGTTCAAGCAGGCTTTCCATCTGCTCATCTGGCGTGCCGGCATCGAGTTTCGCGATCGCCATTTCCAGTGGCGTCTCTGCTGCGGTGAGGATGGCTTCGAAATCCGCGGCGCTCTTGCCGGCGGCGAAGAACTCGTTGACGTCGATCTTGGCGTCGGCCAGGAGCGCTTCGGCGCGCTCTATATCGTCCGCGGTGCGGCCCTCCAGGCGTTTGGCCATCTCGCGCGGACCGATGACGGCCTCCACACCGAAGTTGTCCTTCAGCTCTTGCCGGGCGTGCTGCTGCTTTTCCCCAAGCGGTAGCGCGGCCACGCGCGTGAGGATGCCACGCGACGCCAGGGCGCGCGCCGTGCGCAACGCCCCGTTGAGGCCCGCGGCCGAGACCTCATTGTCCTGGCAGATGAAGACCGTTTTGACGCCGGTGAGCTTCGGCAGTAACCGTTCCCAATCGCCCTCGCGGATCTGAACCGTCACCGGCGACACCACCGGGAAGCCGTGCTCCATCAGGGAAATGCAGTCGGTGACTCCCTCGGTGATGATGACCCGCTCCGGTCGCGTCAGAAGCACATCTTCGTTGTAGAGAACGTCATTCCGGATGCAAGGTGCCACGTGGCCGTTGTTACGGTCGTTGCGGACGGCCAGCTTCTTGTACTTCGATTTCTCCCATTCGTGATCGGGCGTCCACGGGGTGCGGCGCCCAATCATGAACACGACCTGCCCTCGGCTCCAGTACGGAAACACGATCCGGCCATCGAAGAACGGAACGAGTCCATCCTGTGCGGTGGGGCGGAACGCCGACGTCGCGGTCAGCTCGCGCGGGGTGAAGGCGCCCGGTCCGTCCAATAACGTCCGGATCACGCTCTCCGCGCGGTTGTCGGCGAAACCGATCTTCAGTCTGGCCGCCGTCTCCTCGCCGATTTGGTATTTCTCCCGAAACCAGGCGAGGACGTCGGCGTTCCGCATGAGCCGCTCATGATAAAGGCCCGCAACGGCAGTGAGCGCTTCGCGCACCCGGAGGGTGATGCAATGGTCTTCTTCGATTGCCGACCGTTCCTCCGGGCTGCGCCCGAGCTGCGATAGCGGCGGCAGTCCGACCCGAGCCGCCAGGAAATCCCGCGCCTGCCGGTGCGATTCGGGCATGCTTCCGGACTGGCCCCGCGTGACGCCGCCGTGCTGGATGAACTCGACCAGTTGCAGAACGTCGCCGCCCACACCGCAGGCGTGGCAGAACCAACCTTGCCTGTCGAGCCAGACGTGCAGCGACCGGTGCGACTGGCTGCGATGGTTGGGGCAGTCGCAGAATAGTCTGGTGGCCGATTCCTGCGTGATTCTGCCGGCCAGCAACTCGCGGGAGAGGTCGCCGATGTCGACGTCGGTGACTTGCCGGTAATATGAGTCGACATCAATCGTCGAGGCACTCACCGCTGCGCCTCCGCCGCAAGGAAGAAGGACAGGAATGTGTTCCGCTGGTCCACTTGGCGCTTCTGGGCGCAATGCTCGATGCCCCAGCGGTCGCCGAGGATGATCACCGATTCCTTGGCGCGTGTCACCGCCGTGTAGAGCAGATTGCGGTGGTGCATGAAGGAATGCGACTTATGCGCAACGACTACGGCACACGGAAACTCCGAACCCTGCACTTTGTGGATGGAGGTCGCGTAAGCCAACTGGATATTGCCGAGCGCATCGCTGCCGCTTTTGATCTCCACGGGTCGGCCATCAAAATCGACTACCATCCCGTCTTTCGGATCGACGCTCATGACGATACCCATCGAGCCATTCATGACGCCCAGTTCGTAGTCGTTTTTGGTTTGGATCACCTTGTCGCCGGGATAGAGGCGGGGCCTGTGCCCGGCATCGACCTCCGGCACATTGAACTGGAACAGCTTCTTCTGGAGCAGGCGCTGCAGTTCAATGTTGAGCTCGACTGTACCCAGCGATCCCTTGTGCGTCGGCGTCAGGACATGGACGTCGCGGACGAGATCGTACCCGAGCCTCTCGTGTAGCACTTCATCGAACAGAAGGATCAGCATGCGCCGCAAATCGCCGGCGTCGGTGAATTTGTCGATGACGTACCACGGCCGCCGTGCCCCGGCCTTCACCTCCGACGTGGGGCGCACTTCGCCAGCAAGGATCGCAGTGGAGTTCTCCTTCAACTCGCCGGCCTGGCGGATAATCCTGGTGAGAACCGTCGTCGGGATGGCGCGCGATTTCACGAGATCCCGAAGGAGGTTCCCCGGACCCACTGGCGGCAACTGGTTGTGATCACCCACCAGAACCACGGCGGTCTTCTCGCGGTTGACGGCTTGAAACAACCGCCAGGCGAGCGGGACATCCACCATGGAGACTTCGTCGATCACCAGAATGTCCGCCTCGATCGGATTCAGAGCGTCGCGGGAATAAGTGTGGCCGTTGAAGCCAAGAAGCCGGTGGACGGTACTTGCATCGTGCCCCACCACCTCTTCGAGGCGTTTGGCCGCCTTGCCGGTGGGAGCGGCCAGCACGACGCTAAGTTCCAACCGTTCGGCGATGCTGGAGATGGTCGAGACCGCGTACGTTTTTCCGCTGCCGGCGCCCCCGGTCATCAGCGATATGGAATAGGACAGCGCGTTCTTCACCGCCGCCCTCTGTTCCGGGTTCAACCCGGCACCCTCGGCGTCCAGTAAACCGTCCTGTTCCGCGACGGGGTGCGGGTTCGGCGCACACGCCGTCCGCAAAACCTCCGCCAACTCCCGCTCCATCTTGTGGATCTCGGGATCGGCGACCACCAACCGCTCGAAGGGTTGGGAGAAGAGGACGCCCTCGGCGATTAACGCCTCCAGGTGGCCTTCGATCACGTCCCGGCTGTCCATCGTGTCCATGACCAGCAGCGTGTTGGCACGGTCCAGCAGGTCTTCGTACTCGACCCAGCAATCGCCGTCATCGAGCGCGGCCAGCACACAGTAGTGCAACCCCGCGCGAATCCGCGAAGGCAGGTCCTTGGGCGTGCCCATCTTCCGGGCGATCTTATCGACCCGTTTGAAACCGAAGCCAGGGATCTCGCGCACCAGCACGTACGGATCGCGCTCCAGAATGGGCACCACCTGGCTGCCGAACTTGCCGACCAGCGTGGTGACCTGGTAATGGGTCAGCCCAAAGGCTGCCAGGTACGCCATGGCCGTGTTGAAATCGCCGTTTGCGATCCAGATTCGCTGCAAATCGAGTACGATCTCGACCGGCACCTTCGCGACCGCCGCTACTGCTTCCGGCCTGCTCCGTATCGCTCCGTCGAAAGCAGCGCCGAATTCGTCGGCAACGAGACGGGCCTTCACCGGGCCGATTCCCTTCACGTCCGGATGGTTGGCGAGGAAGTGCGCCAGCCCATCCGGATCCAGTTCCAGGTCATGGCCCATGAACTCGGCCTCGAATTGGCGCCCGTACTTCGGATGATTGACCCAGTGGCCGTCCAGCTTGACCGGCTCGCTGATCTTCACGAACACCTTGCCGGCGAATTTCACGAACTCTCCGTCCGCGGTGCGAAGACGGCCGGCGCTGAACGTCGGTCCCGAATAGAAGACCGTCTCCACCACGCCGCGAATGCTGGTGCGCTCCAATGTCATGAATTCCACCTCGCGTGTGCGCCGAGCAGGTATGCCTGCACGAATTGGCAGGAGGCCTGGCGGGTCGTGCAGAAGAAGACCGGGACCCGGTAGTCGAGGATGAGCGAGAGCGCGTTTCCCAACACCGCGTTTGGGTGCGCGTCGCCCCGGTAGCGCTTCTGGAGCACGTCAATGAGGCCGGCCTCCACCACAACGCATGCCGCCTGGTAGCCGGTGAGTTTCCGCAACTCCTCGCGAAACCGCGCCCGGTTGTGGATCACCGTGGAGACGAAATCGTCCAGCGTCTTCCTCTCCACCGCGACACACGCCTCGAGCCCATCTACGGAGTAATCCCCGGCTGGCAATGCCCGCCGCACTGCGGTTGCCAACCGGGGATCGAACGAATACGGTTCCTGTTCGCGCGTGTCGATGATGACGGTGGCCGGCCCCCCGCTAGAACGGGACAAGGGCGTCGCCCGCCTCCTGCCGGAATTTGCCGGGCGTGCGGTCGTTCTCGATGCGGCTGTTGAAGAAGATGTTCTCGTTGTCGCCCTTGGTCTTTTTGGTGACTTCGAGCTTCACGTCGAGCAGTTTTTTCAGGTGCTTCGGCAGTTCAGAAATTTTGTCGAGATCGAGGCCGCACGTGTGCAGGTCGGTCTTCACGTACTTCAGCGTGTTGTGGGTAATCACGCTGTTTCGCCACAGCACGCGATTGATGAATTTAGGCGCGATGACGCGGAGTTTCCACTTCAGCATCGGATTGCCGCTGCTCTGCGCCTCGGTCAGCTCCACCTTCTCCACCGTTACCTGGTATTTGCCGTCGGGCACGCTTTCGAAATCGCCGCGCTCTTCGGGCTGCTCCGAACGGAATTCGTCGTCAAACTGGGAAAGGTCAATCGTGCGTTTGCTCATCGGTTATCTCCTTGAGGTTGTTTTGGTACGGCCCCCGCCGTTTTGCCGGCGGCTGCCTTGAGCGGCGCGATGGCCACGCTGAAGGCATCGAAGAACTTGGCGAAATCCAGGTCGAGCGTCTCCGGGAGGCGGCCGGTCCGATCGCCAGCTTCGTAGTACTTGCTCGGCTTGGTTCGGATCAGCCGGCGGGTGGTCTTATCCTCCCCGTCCTCCAGGTCGCAATATAGAACCATGTCAACCATGCCCAGGACGATCTTGCGGGCCTTGTCGGGCAGGGTCGGGACGGTGCGGGTGTATTTGCCGGTGCGCGTCTCGACTTCGGTCTCCTTCGAGTGTGAGACGAGGAACAGGCCGTATGGCCGAAAGGCCAGCTTCGTTAGCACGCGCTGGAATTCGTTGTTGACAATGGCGTAGCCCTTCCCATAGCCAAGATCCGACTCGTGCTCGACCTTCAACTTTTTCAAGATGTGATCCGTGCAGAATTTGTAGGCGTTGTCGATCGTGTCGATGATGACAGTCTTGAAGGGGTGGCCTCCCTTCTCCAGTTCGGCACAGGCGTTCAGCAGGTCGTCCCAGGACTGGACGGGGACCTGGTACACATCGAGTGCGTTCAGCCCCGGCTCAGTGGCCAGAAAGAGCGCGCCTTCGGACTGAGCGCAAAACGTGGACTTGCCGATCTTCGTTTGCCCGTACACGAGGACGGTTAGGTCCGCGAGGTCGGGCTTGGGTTGCGTCTTTGCGGTTGGCAGGATAGACATGGTTCTCCTTTTCAAAAAACTGGTTCGGGTTCCGCGGCCGGCAGCACGCGCAGTTCCTCGTTGGGCGCGACGCGCTGGTAGAAGTTCTCAATCACGTTGGGGTTGCCGTTGGACCGGCAGAGCGGGAAGTACGCGCAAGGCCGCTGGTAATTGAAGCAGAAGGCCGTGTTCTGGTAAAAGACCCCGCGGCGCCGGGCGTCGAGAAACGCCTGGGTCAGTTCCCAGAGTTCGCTGCGCAGGATGTCGAAGCGGTCGCGCGAGAGATAGAGCATCTCGCGGTGGAACATACTGGGGTCGGCGTACTTCTCGGCCATTCGCTGCTGGAAGTCCTCATCGGATTCGGGCTGCTTCCGTTTCGCCGTGGTCTTGCCCGTCCTCGACTTCGCCAGCAGCTCCGCGCGACGCTCCTGGAACTCCTCTTCCGTCTCCCCCTTGCCCTGCTGCAGCTTGGCCTTCACCAGCACGTTGTAGAGAATGCCGGTGATGGGGATGCCCATCGTCTGCTCGATGTAGTGGGCGTAGATGGTGATCTGGAAGTCGGTCCAGAGTTTCTCCAGGTAGTCCCCGTCGATTTGTGCCGCGGTCTTATGTTCCAGAATGAAGTGCTCGCCGCCGATGCGGACGATGCCATCCACCTTGCCGGCGAGCACGAAGCTGCGCGAGGCCGCGCCGGTCGCCGGGTTGACGATGGGCCCCTCGAAATTCTTCTCCAGCGCAACGACCTCGAGCTCGTCGGCCGCATACCGCGTGGCGTAGGCCGTCATCATCGCGGTGGCGAGATGCCAGTCGCGGCGCTGGTTCTCATCCTGGAGCCGGTTGGGGCAAAGCCGGTCGATCAGGGCGAGTACTTCGGCCAAGTCGCGCCGCTGGTGCCATGCCTGGAGGCATTCGTGGATGATCGAGCCAAAGTGCAAGTTCCGGTCACGGCCGAGCGGAACGAGTTGTTGGAGGTAGCGCCAGTCCACTGCCTTGCGGCAGTTCCGGAACAGACTCCACATCGAGTAGGTCGAGATCATTGGCGCGGCAGTCATGTCAGATCTCCGGAAACTTCTCAGGATTCGCCCCGCCGTTGTTCCAGCGGAGACATTTGACCTGCTTGCCATTCCGGTAGGCGATCCACGCCTTGAAGAACAGCGCCACGATTTCGAGGAGCGGCAGCTTTGCCTTTCCGGCGCTGTTCGTCCGCAGACGCTCCCGCAACAGGTAAACGGGGTCGTGCTTCGTGAGCCCGGCGCCGCTCGCCAGCCGGTCGAAGAACTGTTCCGCCAACTCGGAGTTTTGGCCGCTGAAGAGGTAGTAGCAGCAGGCCATTGCCCGTGGAGGGGCGAGGCTCCGGCCCAGACCGGCGGCGCGTCCGGCGAGATCCGAAATCCTGTGATCAATGCGGACCCGCTCGTTGACCTTCGTTTTGCTGGGCTCGACCTGCTTGTTGCCGAGCTGCTGGATGCCGCCGTTCTCGTGCAGCAGGATGAGGTGTGCGGCCGCGCACGCCACGCTCGCGTTCTGGATGCCCTCCAGGTGAGCGATGTTGGCGGCAGTCCTGACCTTGCCGATGTCAATCGTGCTCATGGCTTCGGGGTCGAGCCCGAAGATCACGTCGGTATCGATTGGGGTATCGCCAGCGGCGCACGCTTGCAGCCGGTGCTGCCCGTTCAGCAGTGCCCCATTTGTCCCGAAGCTGATCGGCTCTCCGTTGTACTTCCACCGGCCTTCGGCGATGTCGAGCCAGATCTTCATCCAGTGCATTTCTGAGAGCGGGCGGTTGTTGACGTTGGTGGTTTCGAGCCAGGCCTTCGCCATAGCCGGAGTCACCAGCATTCGGATGCGGACAGGCTTGGTTGCCCGCAAGAGCGAAGCGAAGTTGGCGGAAGCGCCGTCGAACGCGGCGGGAGGGTGCAGGTCAATCGATGCCTGCTTCGGCAAGTATTGATGCAATGAAGTCACGTGTTCTCTCCAGTTGTTTTGAAAGTTCGTCGCTGCTGTTGCTGCGGCGGATAGCCGCCGCAAGATCTTTGGCGGCCAGTCCGCATTCCGCGATCGCTGCCGCGGCTCGACACACACGCTGGCAACATTCCCAGACCAGGTCCTCACGCGTGTCGGGAGTTGTACCGGCGGGCTCCCTTGACGGCGCGGAATCAATCGGGTAATCCTGCTGGCAATTGCCGCACTGAGCCTGGCTCATGGGCCAGTGGTGGCCACAGGTGGCGCAATGCCATACCGGCTCCGCAAACGCTTCTCCGCACGTTGCACAAGTGGCCCGGGTCGGCTCCGCGGGCGCGGGGGATTTCGGCTCGGCCTCAGGGTGCCGGCGATTACCGGCGATATTAGTAGTGCGGCCGTCGCGTCCGGTACGCTGACCCGACTGGGAAATTTCCCCAGTGCCTTCCAGTTTTTCCCGCCAGGCGCCTACCGTCTTGTGATCGACACCGACATGACTGCTGATCTGACGGTCGCTCAGGCCAACGCCTTTGGGATGTGCAAGCGCCGCCCTCACCGCCCGCTGTTTGTCGTCGTTTGTGCGCCGGAGGCCGTTCGTCTTGTTGGCCCCGAAGCTGTACCACTGCGCCTCTTGCTGGGTGCCCTGATGCAACTCGCACGCGATTTCCTCAAAGCCTGCCTGCTCGGCAGCCTTGACTCGATGGAAGCCATCGGCGAGCCAATAGCTGGTGCCATCGTAGAAGACGACCACAGGGGGGAATTCCGCCCCATCCGACATGGCGTCCATGTAATCGAAGACCGCTTCAAAGTCGATGGCGGCGCGCGGCTGCGTAGCGCCATCGGTTCGAATCACGTCGATCTTCAGAAGGTTGCGCTCAGGCATTGTCCCCTCCGGACGGCTCGGATGGATGGACATGCCGTTGCTTCGCCGCGCCATCAGGTGGCGAAAAGTAGCTGGGGCCGATCCCGGCGGCCAGGAGCGCGGACCGCAACCGGCGCATCCTGCGGTAAATCACCGTCCGCGATTGCCCCGGCACACGGCTCATTTCGCTCGGCGTGTTCCAGCAGAGCGCGCGCGCCATATCGAGGAGAGCGCTCGGGAAGGGCGCCAGGGCGCGCTCCACGTCAAGCCAGAACTGCTGCCGTTCGATGGACGTCGGCATCTGATCGGTAATGCCATCGACCATTTCGCGGGCGTCGTCAGGGAAGGTTTCCTCGACGCCATGTTTCCGGCGGACGGCCAGGCGGTACCGCAAGATAGAGGCGAGTTCTTTGTCCATGACTCTGGAAGCGTAGGTTTGGACCGAGGCGCGGCCGTTATCGAATTTGCCGAATCGGCTATAGAAGGTGGCCACCAACTGGCTGGCAACATCGTCGCGGTCATCGGGCGCCAAGCCGCAGCAGCCGATCACCCGCAAGGCCTTCTGCCGCGCCAATTCGCGCGCGAACGGGAAGACTTCTTCGAAAGCCACGTTACTCACGGCGGCCTCCGGAACACGCGCGGAGCCTGCCTCCGGGCAGTTCGATTTCCATCGAAAACGGCAGGCCGTGGCGCACCGCCAGGCAACGGATCTTTCCGTCTTCGACTTCCCGCGTGTACTCGAACAGGTCGGCCGCCTCGCCCTTCAGGTCGAAATCGGCGCCCCTGGTCGAGACGGGCTCGTATCGCCCGGTGCCGAACTTCAGGTCGCGTACGGTAACGGGCCAAGGATCGAGAACAGGCTCGCCGGCGCGGACACGGAGAAACTCGATTTGGCCGAATCCGATCGCCCGGATTGCATCAAGGAGGGTCCGCTCCGATGGAAGCAGATCTTTAGTGGAGGCGGGACGGCCCTGTTTCATTGCGCCACCTCGGCCTGTGCCTCTCCGCCGGAAGGACGCCGGTTCAGCCACTCATGGACGTCGGACGGTGCATAGCGCACAAGCTGTCCGACTTTCCGGTAACGCGGGCCGCGCTCGATGGTGCGCCAGAAGCGCAGAGTCCCAATCGAAACTCGCAACAGCCGCGAGAGTTCCTTCTCGTCAAGTAGTGTTTCCAGGGTTTGATCGCTCATTTTGCCTGTCACTCCCGCCTTCAACGCGGTTGGTACAGGCTCATAATCGGGCCTGAGTGGCTGGGTAAATTAACCCTGGTAAGCTGGGGAAAAACTAGGTAAAGCTAACGGGACCGCTTGGGAAGACCGTGGTGCAGGATCTTCTCTATGCTTCGGCACGCAGCGTAGTGATCGGGGAGTTGCCCGGAGCGCCACTTGTAGTAATCGCCTTCGTCTACGCCTGCGGCTTCCTGGATATCCTTCACCAGGCAGTGGTTGCGGACGGTAAACTCCTTGACCACGCGCTGGCGATCTTCCTTCGGTGTCGCGGGAACCCCGCCGGCAAGCTCTTGGGGATTCACTGCCGTCAGCCTTCCGGCGTCATCGAGCAGCAAGTGCTCCTCCAGCGAAAGGAATGAGACAGCGCGCGCGTGCAACATCTCCTGCACCTCCACGGTCCGGTGCCGGTTGGTGGGGGCGACGAGAACGAAGGGCCCCGATACGTTCAGCAAAAGGCGCTGAAGAACTGCCACGAAGCGTCTGGTCTCGGGCAACAGCACAAGGAACACCGGGCGTGTTCGCGTGTCACGCCGGTCCGACAGGCCGATGCCCCAGGTGCAGTCATCCCTCGACACTGGGTCCTGTCCTCGGATGCCGAGAGGACTGGCCAGCAGCTTTGCGAAGCTGGCCACGTCCAACTCCAGCAACAGGACGTCGCGCTGCGTCAGTGCAACTCTCTCGCAGATTTCATATGGGTCCCGGCAGATCGCCGCAAATTCGCCGTTGCCGTAGTCCACGATCTTCCGCGGGCAATAACCCACATGCGGCTTGGGACATGGGTAGAGGGCGCCCTCGGTATCCGTCACCCGGAGGTGCGGCCGGATCAGATCAATGTCTGGTCCGCAGTGCCCCTCCCAAAACGCCGGGATGGCGAGCAGCCCCGGTATGGTCTCAAGCGACCGCCATAAATGACTGAGGGTTCTCATCGTCTGCCACCAATCCCACCAGTACGAATCCACGGACCCGCAACCACTGCTCAATGAAGGCCGATTCCTCGCCGCGTCCGTACTCGGCGATGTTCGGCGGCTGAATCGACACGGGGCGCGGATTGGTCTCACCCGCGAGTTTCACCGCAAAACGGGCATGCAATAACTCCGCTTCCGCCTCGATCCCCCGGCGTCTCATCTCGAGCGCCTTGAATACGTCGTTGGCCTTGTGCCTTTCGGTGTAGTCGAACGCACACGGCCATGCATATTCAAGCTCCGTAAGGCGGACCCACTCGATGCCGCCGACGTCCCGGCATAGGAGCGAGGCCGCGCCGTCCGTCTTCAACGGCGCCAAAGTGTATTTCTGGCTGTAGACGAACTTCTCCGGATCGCCGAAGACGTGTTTCCCAAACTTCTTCCGGTACAACCGCAACTCGCCAATGGTGCTGGTGCTTATCCGCAGTTCGTCATGCAGAAAGTCGTAGATGACGAGGTCCGTCTTCTCCGGCCGGAAAAGCGTGTAAGTGGACTGTGGGCCCTTGCGGCTGGGTTCCCGCTTGAAGGGCTGGCCGTGCTGGACCATAAACCGAATCTCAATCGGCAGGTCGGTCCGGATCACGCGGCATCCGACGCCGCGCATCTTCGCCATGAACCAACCTTCCATGTCCACCTCCAGTTCGTCAAACTGCATCGGCAACTGCTCGGGCCGCAGGACATTCCCCGGTTCTCGGGCGCGGAAACTCTCGAACTTCCGGCGGCGTTGCGAACCCGCTTCGCGCTCTTTCAGTTCCAGCGCTTGCGGCGCCTCCAGCCAGATCCTGGCGGCCAAGTCCGCGGCGGTGGACTCCACGTCCACTTCAATGAAGTTCCGGCGTGCGACGTCGAGCAACTGGTCGAAGTTCTCGTCCGTGCCGAGATTCCCGACAAGGTGGAGTCCTTCTATGACGCTGGTGTCCATCCACTCGTCGGGCACGGCAAGGATGCCTGCCAGTTTCATGTAGTCGATTTCCAACTCATCCTCTCGCGGCAAGGGCAAGCCGCGGGTCTCCAGGTACTCCCGGCTGGGTTCCAGCATGCGGATGAGGTTGCGGGGCTGAATCGTTTTCAACCGGTCCGGTTGCGAATGGCCTTTCGGATTGAAGCGAACCATGGTGACGGCCACCTCCAAGTGCGATTTAGCTGTGGCGGCAGGCCGTGGGGACCCGAGTGGCCCGGAGCACAACTCTGGAGTCTATCATGGCGAAGACAAGGCGAAAACAGATCACAGGCCAACTCATTGAAAACGATATAAATTGAGTTCTTGCCAAGAAATGCTGTGGATTGGTGTGGAAATCGATGCGGCACTAAACCGTTAAGACCTAGCAGCATCGGGTGACGCCTCCGGGCGACTACCTGCGACATCACGCCATCCACAGCTCAGGCGTAACGAAAGGAAAGTGGTGTATAGTTTTGTTATGGGTTGCGCAACGAAAGGATCCGTGCGTTACGATGGCTGACCGGTCTAAACGCCTCGGGACCTATGTCGTAACGACGACCCGCGACGAACGCGTGCGGGCTTTTGTTCCGCCGCCACTGCCACCGGAGCCGCCGGTGCAACTCAGTCCGCTACAGAGTCTCCTGGAGCAAGCCACTCAGGCGCTTGGCAGGCTCGATGGCTTGGCATCGGTCCTTCCGGATCTGTCGCTGCTCATCTACATGTACGTCCGGAAAGAGGCGGTGCTCTCATCCCAGATCGAAGGGACACAGTCATCCTTATCCGACCTGCTGCTTTTTGAAAGTGAGGAGGCCCCCGGCGTTCCCGTCGACGACGTTCGGGAAGTTTCGAGCTACGTGGCCGCGCTCGATCACGGTTTGCGGCGCCTCCGTGAAGGTTTCCCCCTATCCCTTCGGCTGCTCCGCGAGATTCACGAGGTCCTGCTCGCCAGGGGGCGCGGCAGCGAGAAGCAGCCGGGCGAGTTTCGAACGAGCCAGAACTGGATTGGCGGCACGCGCCCTGGCAACGCCGCGTTCGTGCCACCGCCACCGGAGAAGGTCATGGAATGCATGGGCGCCCTCGAGCTGTTCCTCCATGCGGACAGGCCTGACATCCCGGTACTTGTGAGGGCCGCGTTGGTCCATGTCCAGTTCGAAACGGTCCATCCCTTCCTCGACGGCAATGGCCGGCTTGGGCGGCTCCTGATCACGTTCCTTCTCTGCGCGGCCGGCGTACTGCGCGAGCCCATCCTCTATCTGAGCCTCTACTTCAAGGCACACCGGCAGCGGTATTACGAGTTGCTCGACCGCGTCCGAACTGCCGGCGACTGGGAGACCTGGGTGGAGTTCTTCCTGACCGGCGTGCGTGACACATCCAGCCAGGCTGCCGACACCGCCCGCCAGATCCTGGCGCTGATCGAGGCGGACCGCCGGGAGATTGAAAAGGTGGGCAGACCGGCGGCGTCGATGCTCCGCGTTCACCGCTTCCTGCAGGCGAACCCGATCATCTCCATTCCGGCGGCCGCCGGGAAGCTTTCGATTTCGGCGCCCACAGTGGCAAAATCCATTGAGCACATGCGGCAGCTGGGCATGTTGCGCGAGATCACGGGGAAGCAGCGGCACCGGTTGTTCGTCTACCACCGGTACATGGATATCCTGAACCAGGGGACGGAGCCGTTGCCGAGGTAAGGAAGCCGTCAGGTCAGTCAGGTCGCCCACGCCTTGTGTTCGCTTTTTGTTCGCTATAGAATAGAGTGGTCAAAAGGTTCGATCAAGTGGGCCCGATAGGTGGACAGGCCCGAGCGGAGAACGGCGCAACGCGAATGCTTATACAATCAGGAGCTTAAGCCCCTGAATTCTGCGCCTCGGCCAAAGGCAGATCATGCCCCAGATCGTCATCGAAAACCCGGTACTGAATTCGCCATACGAAGAGCCGTCGCGCCACTTCTACTTCGATGAGGATGGCATCACTGACAAGGTCGTAGCATCCCGCCGCCTGTCCAGTTACTTCATTCCAATCGCCAAGCCTAAGAAGAAGGGGAAGCAGCTCGAACTCGATACTGAGTGGACCAAGGATCGGATCGAAGAGAACAAGTTCATCAATGACGTCCGTCACATCATCAGTAAGTGGCGGCTCAGCAACTACGATGGCGTCACCAGCACGACGCGGCAACTACTGGAGTATTGGCGGCGGCCGGAGCGGGATAAGCGACTGTACTACTGCCAGATCGAGGCGATGGAAACCGCCATCTATCTGGCCGAGGTCGCGGATCGGCAGGACGGCGCCTGGATTCTTCGCGATCTGAAACTCGCGAATCAGGACACCAACCCGTTACTGGCCCGCATTGCGTTCAAGATGGCCACCGGTAGCGGCAAGACCGTCGTGATGGCGATGTTGATTGCCTGGCAGGCCCTCAACAAGCTGGCGCGGCCGCAGGACAACCGCTTTTCCGATTCCTTTCTGATCGTCACGCCCGGCATCACCATCCGCGATCGCTTGCGCGTACTCCTGCCAAATGATCCAGACAACTACTACCGCAAACTCGACGTTGTGCCCGAAATTCTCCGTGAGCAGCTAACGCGCTCCAAGATCATCATCACCAACTTCCATACGTTTCTCTTGCGCGAAAAGGTCGCCGTCGGCAAGTTGACCAAGCAGGTGCTGGGGACCGGCGGGACTTCCGCTTTCACCGAAACGCCTGATGAAATGGTTCGTCGCGTCTGCCGTGGGTTCGGTGCCAAGAAGAACGTCCTCGTCATCAATGACGAAGCCCACCACTGTTACCGCGGCAAGCCGGAACCGGAGCCGGTGAAATTGGTCGGCGATGAGCGCAAGGAAGCCGAAAAGCGCGATCAGGAGGCGCGAATCTGGATCAACGGCCTGGAGTCGGTAAAGCGGAAGCTTGGCGTGCGCGCGGTCTATGATCTCTCGGCAACGCCGTTCTTCTTGCGGGGTTCCGGCTATCCGGAAGGCACGCTATTTCCCTGGGTGGTGTCCGACTTCTCCCTCATCGATGCCATCGAGGCAGGGATCGTCAAGGTGCCCCGTGTTCCAGTCGCGGACAATTCGATGACGGGCGAGCAGCCCACCTATCGAGATCTCTGGTATCGCATTCGGGAGCACCTCCCCAAGAAGGGGCGCGGGACCGAGGCGCTGGCCGGCGAACCGAAGTTGCCGGCAGAACTCGAGGGCGCCCTGGAGAGCCTGTACAACAACTACAAGCAGTACTTCAAGCTCTGGGAAGACAACACCGAAGCGCGCCTGCGCGGCCAGACGCCGCCGGTGTTCATCGTCGTCTGCAACAACACCAACGTTTCCAAGCTGGTCTTCGACTACATCTCCGGCTGGGAGAAGACCCTGGCCGATGGCTCCGCGGTTCTGGTGCCGGGGAAACTCGGGCTCTTCAGCAACGTTGAAGACAGCCGATGGCTCCCGCGGCCGAACACGATCCTGGTAGATTCCGAACAGCTCGAATCCGGCGAGGCGATGAGCGATGAGTTCCGCAAGATCGCCAGGACCGAGATCGATGAATTCAAGGAAGAGTATCGATCGCGCTTTCCCGAGCGCGATGTCAACAAGATCTCCGAAGAGGATTTGCTGCGCGAGGTCATGAACACCGTCGGCAAGCCAGGCAAACTGGGCGAGCAGATCAAGTGCGTCGTCTCAGTGTCCATGCTTACCGAGGGATGGGACGCCAACACGGTCACCCACATCCTGGGGATCCGGGCGTTCGGGACGCAACTACTCTGCGAGCAGGTCGTGGGCCGAGGCCTGCGGCGCACCAATTGGGCGTTGAATAGCGATGGGCATTTTGAGCCGGAGTATGCCGAGGTGTACGGCGTCCCATTCTCCTTCATCCCGACCAGTGGTTCCGCGAAGCCCACTCCACCGAAGCCCGTGACGCGGGTCCGCGCTCTCGACGAGCGGTCCGCGCTGGAGATGCGGTTTCCCCGGCTTCAGGGTTACCGCTACGATTTGCCTCCGGAGAAGCTCGCCGCCAAGTTCACTGGCGACTCGCGCTATGTGCTGAGCACCGCGGATGTCCCAACGGAAACCTACAACGCCCCCATCGTCGGCGAGGCCAGCACCCACACGCTTGCGGATCTGCAGAGCCGCCGTGAGCAGGAGGTGGATTTTCGCGTCGCGCAGTGCCTGCTGGAGAGCTTCTTCCGCGATGACCAGGGCAACTTGAAGCCGTGGCTGTTCCCGCAACTGCTCGCGATCACCAAACGGTGGCGGCAGGAATGCCTCAGTCTGAAGGACGACACCTTCCCGCAGATGCTGCTCTGGATTCAGTTCGCGCTCGAAGCGGCGAACCGAATCTACCGGTCGATCGTTGATGCGACTGCCGGCGAAAAGGTTCTGAAGCCGATCCTATATCCATACGATACCGAGGGCAGCACACGCTTCGTCGATTTCGACACCAGCCGCGCCGTGTACGCTACGCGGGAAGACCGTTGTCACATCTCCCACGTCGTCGCCGACACGGACTCCTGGGAGCAGAAGCTGGCGCAGACCCTGGAGAGCATGGACCAGGTGGCAAGCTACTTCAAGAATCACAACGTCGGATTCACGATTCCCTACACACTGAACGGGCAGGAGCGGAACTACGTCCCCGATTTTGTGGTGAAACTCCGGACGTCTGCCGGCGAGGTCAATCTGATCGTAGAGGTGACAGGCGAAATGCGGGCCGACAAGGAAGCTAAAGTCGCGACCGCGCGAACCCTCTGGGTGCCTGCCGTGAACAACCATGGCGGGTTCGGTCGTTGGGCGTTCGTCGAGATTGCCGACCCCTGGGACGCGAAATCGCCAATTCTGGCGGCCGCCAATGCCACGGCAGTGGTGGAGGTCGCATGAAACCCGATTACGACGAGGTCGGCCTGTGGTCCGAAATGAAACTGGAGATCGAGCGTGACTACGCGACGGAATACTCCAGGATCATGTCCAAACAGCGGTTGACGCACATTTATATCGATGCCTTCGCCGGCGCGGGAATCCACTTGTCGCGGACCACGGGCGAGTTCATTCCGGGCAGCCCATTGAACGCATTGATGGTAGATCCGCCGTTCAAGGAGTACCACTTCATCGACCTGAACGGCAGTCGTACGGAGCAGATCCGCGAGCTCGCGGGCGATCGCGCCGACGTCTTTACCTACGAAGGCGACTGCAACACGGTCCTGCCGTCCCAAGTCTTTCCTCGCGCGACATGGGCCAAGTATGGGCGCGCGCTGTGCCTCCTGGACCCATACAACATCGACCTCTCCTGGGACGTTGTCGTTCAAGCCGGCAAGATGGGAACCATCGAGATCTTTCTCAATTTCATGATCATGGACATCAACATGAATGTCCTGCGCCACGACCCAGGTAGCGTGGACCCGGTTCAAATCGCTCGCATGAACCGCTTCTGGGGCGACGAGTCCTGGCGCAACGTCATGTACGACAACACCGGCAATCTCTTCGGCTGGGACGAGAAGGTAGCCGGCAATGAAGTGCTGGCGGAGGCTTACCGAAAGCGCCTGCGGGAAGTCGCCGGGTTCAAGTTCGTTCCCGTCCCGGTTCCAATGAAGAACAGCATCGGGCGGACGATCTACTACCTCTTCTTCGCGTCGCCGAATGCGACGGGCCACAAAATCGTCGAATACATCTTCAACAAATACCGGAATAAGGGGGCTGCGTAATGGCCGGCAACTCTCACATCGAATGGACGGATGCCACTTGGAATCCTGTCACCGGATGCACTAAGATCAGCCCGGCCTGCAAGCACTGCTACGCCGAGCGGCTGGCGAAGCGTCTGCAAGCCATGGGACAGCGGAACTACGTTAACGGCTTCCGGCTCACGCTTCAGCCGCACATGCTGGAACTGCCCTTGAAGTGGAAGCGCCCGAATCGGGTCTTCGTGAATTCCATGAGCGACCTTTTCCACGAGGACGTGCCCCTCAGCTACGTCCAGCAGGTCTTTGACGTGATGGGGCGCGCCGACTGGCACCAGTACCAGTTGCTGACGAAGCGATCCGAACGGCTGCTGCAACTGAGCCCGTTTCTCGCGTGGCGGCCGCACATCTGGATGGGCGTCAGCGTGGAAAACGACGACTACGTTTTCCGAATCGACCACCTGAGGCGCACGGCGGCACACGTGAAGTTCCTATCGATCGAGCCGCTGTTGGGTTCGATACGCAAGCTCAATCTGCGCGGTATCGATTGGGTGATTGTGGGGGGAGAGTCCGGGCCTGGTGCCCGCCCCATGGACCCGCAATGGGTGCGAGAGATCCGCGACCAGTGCCTGCGTGCGCGCGTTCCGTTTTTCTTCAAGCAGTGGGGCGGTGTCCTCAAGAGCCGCACGGGCCGTATTCTGGATGGCCGCACATGGGATGAAATGCCGCGAGGTAACACGCCTTCGGTCGAGGACTTCCCGATCCTCGAAACAGCGTGCGGGTGAAACAGCATGGCGACGAAAACAAAGAAGGCAAAGGAAACAGCATCGGTGGATTCGATCCGCCACAAGGACCAGCGGTCGAATATTCCGACCGAGGAACTGCGCGACTTCGTGGCTTCCGATGAAAAGGCACCGAAGACGATGCTGTATCCGCGTGACCCGTCGCTCGATCCGCAACTGGTCTGGAAAGGCAAGGACGAACAGGATGCCGAGGACCTGACCGTCCCCGTGGTCCCGATCTACATCCAGGAGAAGATCCACCCGCAGGCGCTGATCGAAGACCTGCGCGCCCATGCCGCAGGGAACAAGGCCGAGGCGCAGGCATCGCTCTTCGCAGACTTCAACGGGATCAAGTTCGAGGATTACATCGAGTTCTACCACCACGGCCAAAACTGGTCGAACCGGATGATTCTCGGCGACTCACTGCTGGTCATGGCATCCCTCGCGGAGAAGGAAGGATTGAAGGGCAAGGTCCAGATGATCTATATGGACCCCCCTTACGGAATCAGGTTCGGCTCCAACTGGCAGGTATCGACGAGAAGACGCGATGTCAAAGACGGCAAATTGGAGGACCTCACACGCCAACCAGAACAGATCCGGGCGTTCCGTGATACCTGGGAACTGGGCATTCACTCCTACCTCGCCTATTTGCGGGATCGCTTGGTTGCAGCCCGCGATCTGCTAACCGACAGCGGTAGCGTTTTTGTCCAGATTGGTGATGAGAATGTGCACCTCGCGAGGAACGTCTTGGACGAAGTGTTCGGCAGTGAGAACTTCATGGCCCAGATCGCATTTTCGACGACAACGGGCACAACTGGGGCCTTTCTCCCCGGCACCTGCGACTACTTGCTGTGGTTTGCCAAAGTCAAAGAGGCCGTGAAGTACCGTCAATTGTTTCGCCAAAAGGAGGTTGGCGGCGCAGGCGGCGCCCTCTACACTCAAGTTGAATTGCAGGATGGCATCCGAAGGGTCATGACGCGTGAGGAATTGGGCGGAGAGAACCTTCCGGAAGGAGCACGGGCATTCGGGACTGGCGGCCTGACCTCGTCTAGAGTTCGCGAAGCCAGGACCGGCTATTTCCCGATCCTCATCCACGGATCGCAGTATCTGCCCGGTACGGGTGAATGGAAAACAAACGGAGACGGCATCCAGCGACTGCTTGTGGCCAACCGTATTGCACTCGTCGGGAAGACGCCCCGCTACGTCAGGTTCTTTGAAGACTTTCCTGCATTTCCACTGGCCAATCTCTGGTCTGATGTTGGTGGAGCCGCTGACAAGAACTACGTTGTGCAGACCGCATCGTCGATAGTTCAGCGCTGCCTATTGATGGCTACCGATCCCGGCGACCTGGTGCTGGACCCAACATGCGGATCCGGCACAACCGCATATGTCGCGGAGCAATGGGGGCGCCGCTGGATCACGACCGACACCAGTCGAGTCGCACTCGCGCTCGCTCGCACGAGGATCATGGCGGCCAAGTACTCTTATTACGTACTCGCCGACTCAGCCGACGGCATACAGAAAGAAGCTGAGGTTACCGGCATACCGCCGCACACCGCTTCCAGCCCGCAGAATGATGTCCGCAAAGGCTTCGTCTTCAAGCGTGTTCCGCATATCACACTGAAGTCGATCGCGCAAAACGGAGAGATCGACGCCATCCAAGCGCGCTATCAGGGACAACTCGAGGCATTGCGTGCGAACCTGAACCGGCTCACGAAGCGCGACTGGCAAGACTGGGAAGTGCCGCGCGACGCCGATCCCTCCTGGACCGCGCAGGCGCGAAAGGCCCACGAAGAGTGGCGGCAACTTAGGCGCACGCGCCAGAAGGATATTGACGACTCGATCACACGCCGGGCGGAAAGGGAGTTTCTCTACGATCAGCCCTATGAGGATTCCAAACGAATCCGCGTGAGTGGGCCGTTCACAGTGGAGAGCCTGTCGCCGCACCGCGTGCTATCGACGGACGAGGATCGGCCGCAGTCCGAGGCCTCCGGCGAGCGGGAAGACAACGCCGGGCAGTTCGTCAACGTGATTCTGGACAACTTGCGGAAGGCCGGCGTCCAGAACACGGTCAAGAACGAACGCCTCAAGTTCGACCGGCTCGATCCCTTTGCCGGAGTCTATCTGCACGCGGCCGGCGAGTTCACCGGACCGGACGGCAAATGCCTGCGGGTGGCGGTCTGCATCGGTCCGCAGTACGGAACCGTGGGCCCGGACCTGGTCAAAGAGGCAGCCAAAGAAGCCGTCCAGGGGCTCGGCCACGATGTCCTGGTGGTGTGCGGGTTCGCCTTCGATCCGCACGTGTCCGAAGAGGTGAAGCGCTACGGACGGCTCCAGGTCTTGCCAGCCAAGATGAATCCGGACCTCCTGATGGGCGATGAGCTCCTTAAGAAGACGGGCACTGGGAACCTCTTCATGGTGTTCGGCGAGCCGGACGTCGACCTGAAGCATCTGAAGGATGGCGCGATCCAGGTGACCGTCCGCGGCGTCGACGTCTACGATCCGACAACTCAGCAGATCCGCAGCCACTCGACCGACGACATCGCCTGCTGGTTCATCGACACCCAGTACAACGGTGAGAGCTTCTTCGTCCGCCACGCCTACTTTACAGGCGCCGACCAGCCGTACGAAAAGCTGAAGCGCGCGTTAAAGGCTGACGTGGACGAGGCCGCCTGGTCCGCGATCTACTCAACCACCAGCCGCCCCTTTCCCAAGCCGAAGACGGGCAAGATCGCGGTCAAGGTCATCAACCACTACGGCGACGAGGTTCTGAAGGTGTTTGCTGTGTGAATCGACGCCAAAGCCGGATCTGTTGGTCCCAAAAGGGTTGGACAGTCAGCGGACGCAGCGATCGCTCTGACGGAGCGCTCTTGAGGAACAGTATCTCCTCTTGAACCTCCGGCGCCAAATGAAGCAGGTTCATAATTTGAGTGATTCTGGCTCTGGTCACGTACCCAAGGCGCGCGATGTCGGCGTAGTCGCGGACCTCGCCACGGTCCACCATATCCTGGAACTTGATAGCGAGAGCCATCAGGCGGGTGATCCGGGGCAGTCGAGCGGGCGGCGGGGTCCGCGAAGGGTCGGTTTGTTCCCGCACCCGCGGAGTCCAGCCCGATAGCATCATTTCGACCTGGGCTGCGTGTAATTCTCCGTCTTTCGTTTGCATAGTCATCATCAGGCTTTCGGTGTTGCCCCGTTGCACAGGTCCCTGATCCCTGCTGAGCGGAAGTCCACCGTCACCTTGCCGGTGCGGCCGTCAAGGCCAACCTTGGCGACCAGCAACTGGACCAGCCGGATCTGCTCGCGCGTGGTCAGTGACGCCCACACCGGGTCAAATTCCGCGAGCGCACGCACGGCGTCGGCATCGTCGAACTGGTCGGCCTCGAGTTCCCGCCCTTCTGTGATGAGATCGGCCAGTCGGTGCTCGGCAGCCTGAATCTGTCCCTGCAGATCCAACAACCGGTCCACGCGTGCGGTGGAACTGATCACGGCGTCGCCGGCAAGCGCCGTGACCTCGGCGTTCAGACGTCGGAGCGCGGCCTCGGCGACGGCGACGTCCCTACCGTGCTCCTCCCGACGGTGCGCCAGGTGCTCACGCGCCTGGCGCACCACTTCCGCCGCCAACTGCTGATCAGAGCCAAGCCGCCGGATGGCGGCCAGCACCACGTTCTCGACGGCCTGGGCGGACACGGATTTCGTCTTGCAGTTTTTCCAACCGCGTTGCTGGGCGTTGTAACAGACGTAGTAACGGTAACGCTTGGAACCTCTGACCGAGTAGGTGTGCACCATCGCGGTGCCGCATGGCACGCAGAAAAGCAGTCCGCGCAGGAGAGCGCCGTACTTGTTTTTGGCACCGCCACCGTTCGTGCGGCCGTTGCTGTCGAGCATGTCCTGAGCCCGTTCCCATGTGGCGCGTTCGATGATCGCCTCGTGCTCGCCGGGAAAGAGAGTGCCTTTGTGATTCACCTGGCCGGTGTAGATGGCGTTCGTGAGGACCCCGTACAGCAGACTCTTGGTGAAGGCCTTACCACCCCGTGTCTGGCCAGCCTCGGTTGTCCACCGTTTCGTTTGCCAGCCGCGCCCGTCCAAGTCCTGCAGGACAGGCAACATGGCACCAAGTTCGAGGTATTGATCGAAGATGGTCCGCACCTGGTGCGCTTCATCCGGATTCACGACGAGGCGGCGCGCCTTGGTGTCGATGTCGTAGCCGAGCACCGGGTGCCCGCCGATCCACTTGCCCTTCCTGCGCGCGGCACACATCTTGTCGCGGGTCCGCTTCGAGATCAGTTCCCGTTCGAACTGAGCGAATGAAAGCAGGATGTTGAGCGTCAACCGGCCCAGGGAGTTGATCGTGTTGAACTGCTGCGTGACCGAGACGAAGCTGGCACCGCAGCGGTCGAACAACTCCATCATCCGGGCGAAGTCCATCAGGGATCGGCTCAGCCGGTCCACCTTGTAGACGACCACGCAGTTCACGCGACCAGCCTCAATGGCTGCGAGAAGGCGCTTTAGGGCTGGTCGGTCCATATTGCCGCCGGTGAAGCCGCCATCGTCGAACCGCTCCGGCACCAACTGCCATCCCTCATTCCGCTGGCTCGCGATGAAGGCCTCGCCGGCCTCCCGCTGCGCGTCCAATGAGCTGAAGTCCTGCTGGAGGCCTTCCTCTGTGGACTTCCGCGTGTAGATCGCGCACCGGATCACCTTGTCCGACGCAGGTTCCGGCGCGGCCGCCGGCGCGCGCCTGCCGCTACCGTTCTTCATTCGTTCCCCCGTTGTCCGCCGCGCACCCGAAGAAGAGGAAGCCATTCCACTTGGTGCCGGTCACCTCGAGGGCAATCGCGCTCAACGATTTGTAGAGCTTCCCGTCGTACTCGAAGCCCTCATCCCGGACGTTCACGACGATGTCCCGGCCCTTGTAGCGGCGTTCAACAGTACCGCCGGTCGCGGGCAATCGCGGATCAGCTTCGGCGGTCACGCGCCCCTTCACTGCGCTGGCGGACGACAGGCTGAAGTCTTGCTGGAACGTCGTTTTCGGCGCACGGACGCGCAGGTCGGCGTCGTTGGCGATCTCCAGGGCGCGGCGGCGCGCCCGTTCCGACAGACCGCCCTCTGCCAGCGCCTGAATCCTCCAGGCAACGCGGCGGAACAGGAAGTGCTTGTGGTGGGAGCGCGTCTCCTCGCCGAACGCCTCGGCGTACTTCTCTTTCAGTTGGCCCAACGTCATGTGGCGCAATGCTTCAATCTCTTTTCGGACCGTGGTCTCCAAGGCCTTCTCCTTTCTCTGGACCGTTAACCTCGTGTCCATGAGGGCTTGAAGTGGCCGGGTTATCAAGTGGTTCTTCGCGCCGGATTCTGCGGCGGTATCGCAGGTAGCCGGCGGCCAGGATGCTGGCGATGGATTGCAGTTCTTCGCTCGGAACAGCCAAGACGGATCACCTCGCTGTGGATTTGGCACCCACAGCGTTGTCCGCCTGGCGGTCGTTCCGCTGTCCGGTGGGATATGGGATCAGCGTGCGCTTCTCCCGCTGTAAACATACGCAAGAATTCCGAAAGTTGTACACACCCACGTCGGTCGAGACGAACCGGGCTGTTAAATAAGGCGGGGCACCCTGCGGAGAAGAGGAGAGGTCGGCAGGAAACTCGCGCCCGTGGACTCACCGGGGCGCAAACGGAGAATCTCCGAGGCCTGCCGCAGAGAGGCGGCATTCACCGCAAACCCATGGCTATGTTGAGGAAAACGCGACGCCGAGTGGCGGGCGTAGGAACGGCGATGCTGTTAACAACAGGGGACTTGAATTCCGGGGTGGGAAGAATTGGCTCCCCAAGTGAAACAAAGGGTATTTGACGGTCGAGAGACACTGGCAAAAACATTGATTCTAAATGGGCTACTCAAATTGGTGGTTTGCCCCAGCATGGACAATACAATGTCAGTACATCGACGCGGGCTGAGAGTCTCGGCTGCAGCCTACTCTCGGTCTTTACCCGTCAAATGATACTCGAAGAGGTCGCACTCGTCTGCGACGCGCTTGACATAGAGCAGGAACTCGTCCCGGGTCAGGCCCGCCTTTGGTACCCATGCTTCGCCGACAAGCCGACCTTTCTGGTCGAGCCTAAACCCCACTAGTTGCATCGCCCGGTTGCGACGCCAGACTCGGAGCGCAACGTTTGTAATACCGTCGATCGCAGATGGACGGGCAACGATGCCGGTTAGTTCAAACGTTTCGGTGGACTCACGAACTGCGATGCGTTGATGCCGTTCTGCGGTCGTAACAACTTCGACTGCGTCCCCATCGATGGATATTCCTTCCTCGCCACGGCAGAATTGCCTCCAATCAGCCACGGTCGGCGTCTCCTTCCCGCTCGAGATCCGATTCGAAAGTAGCCATCGGCTGGTCTAGCATCGGAAGATGAATTTGCTCAAGCATGTCGGATTGCTCAACGACACGGTTCAAGAGGACCGTTATTCGTGCGATGTCTTGAGACGGGTCCGTCAGCAATACGTCATCCTCGACGGTGAGATCGTAAAGGGCCTCGTCTCGCCCGAGAATTGCTCCGAGTCTCACCCGGCGCATCCTTGCGCTTTCCTCAACGGCCGCCATCGTCGATTCGGGTTCCACACGCCCGATGGGGCTCACACACCTGACAACCAGGCGTTCGCCATCGGATTTTAGCAGGAGGGCAAAAGGTTGGATGCGGCCGGTTGCAAGCGTCACTGTGCCCAGCAAGGTGCCGTTCCGCGAGTATGGCTCCCATTCAATTGGCAGCCCAGAGTATTCAGACACTGACAGCCTTTCGAACCGATCGAGCACGGCTGCCACCATGTCGGCGTCAGTCGCCAGCGACTGCCGTTCTCCGTGAAGCGCCCAACCGGGTATCGGAAACGCACTTTGGAGCCGCCCGCGAATTGCTTCGACCGTTCGACGGCCATCGACCAGTTCGCGACTGACGTCAACTCGGCGATGATCGCCCTTCGGAACGGACAGACCCTCGTGCATTAGTCGTAGGAACGTGTTCATCCGTTCGAGAGCGAGCTGTACCTGAAGGACCTCCACAGTGTCATCGAGATATGGGTAGTAAACCTGGAGAAGATCTGCACCATCTCGAATAGCTTCCGTGCCGGACAAACGCCTGTCTGACAGTGAACGCACACGGTCGATTCGTCCTATACGCTGCTCCATGGACGACGGCGTCCAGGCGATGCCGTAATGGTGTACGGCAGAGCAAAACGTATGCAGATCCTCTCCTTCCTGCAAAAGATCTGTCGTGACCAGAACGAACGGATAGCCTGGCATACGGAACTGTTGGACTAGTCTTCGGTTCACCTGGCCGGACATCCCACCCACCGGCTGCTGTTCGCCGAGAATCGATCCAAGGTCGCGCCTGCTCTCCGCGAGTTTCTGAGTCCGAACATCTGGGGCATTCACATCGAGGATCAAATCGAAGTTCGCAGCTATCTGTTCGAGTTCGTCGAAGGCCGCCCAGCTTCGGTCGCCAAGAGGTGTAGCGCGCTGTTTCTCCAGGACGTCGAGATATTCGTCAATGCGGCGGCGTTCCAGGACAGCACTCTCTTCACCGCTCTCGACTTCGAGGGTTCGCTGCTCGAGGCTTCCGATCCGGTGGATCGTCAGGATGTAGAGATCAATGAGCGAGTGTCCAAGGCGCGCCGCCGTTTCCAGCATCTGAGCTCGCTGCTGTTGCTCGCGAAATTGCTCACGCACGGACCCGGGACGAGGGGCTGGCCAAAGTGCGTTCCGCAGCTCTGAACGATCTGCCCTCCTCAACTCCGTAAAGAACGTCGCATGTTCGAGCCCTTCAGAAACGTCCGGGGCTTCGCTCACAGAGCCCCTTCGAATCGAGTTCTCGAACCGCTCGTGCCAGATAATTCGCGCTCTCTCTCCCAAGACGTCTTGCCGCTCTCTCAGCAGCTCGAGAGCAGCCGCTTGAGCAGCCTCCATACGATCTGCTCGCTGAAGCCGTTTCGCGCGACCTATGTACTTCGCAGCACGCCGGCTAAGCTCGTTCCGCAACTGGTGAGACTCCAACCGAAGCGTCTTGCCCAAGGCGTCCGTCACGCCACCTGGTCTGGCACCCAGGAGATCCATGACGTAGTTGTCTTCAAAAAAGGTCGAGTACACAGTCCCTTTTTGGATAAAGCGCCGTTGAACGTTTGCACCGCTGACTACGCCCTTTGGACCTTCACCGCGGAAAAACCAAGCGAAGAAGGTATCGGTGCCACCGCGATCATCAATGTCCAGATCACCTTCCGAAGTGCCCGCCGTCTGGGCGGCTGTCGAGCGCACCCGTCGTGCTGCCTCAGCCTCTCTCTTTTCCTCCTGGTACGTCTTTACAACTTCATCGAAACGCGCATTGGCGCTTTGCGGGAGCCGTTCTCGCAGAGTTCCAATCAGCCAGGAGTTGTACTCACCATCGAGCTTGCGTTTTAGCTCCTCAACAGACTTAACACGCCGAACGAAGATGAGGGCCTTCTTCCCAGTCGTCCAGGCGTTCTTGAGGGACTCAACAAGGGCATCCATCTTCGGGTGCGGCATTTCTTTTCCGAAAATGTCTCTGTAGTTTCGGGCCAAGCGATTGACGTCACGCACATCAATGCCCTCCCGCGCGGCCATCCGGAGAGTTTCGTCCTTCACGTCAGCCGTCTGGTCCGCGTCATCGAAGTTAGCACCATCGTCGACGGCTCGCTTCAGGCGAGTCGTCTCCAAGAAACTTTCGAACGAGGCGAGCATTCCGATCTGGAACGACATACCGAACTTCTCTGATCCGAGGAGTTCGGCCACTTTCTTCTGAACAAGCGCCACGACCAGGCGCTGACGATCATCGCCCCTGCCGATAGGCTCGTCGTATTTGTGAACGCCTCCATGCCGCCACTCGCGGCGGTACTGATTCTTCGTCAGGTCCTCGCCGCCGACACGCATCGTGGTCACACGACGAACAATGAACTTTGCTGCAGCCTGCTTCCTCTGATCCTCGCTTAACTTCTCGTCCCGCAACCCGTCAAAATTCCCGCCTAATCCAAAAACATCTAGCTGGTTCCAGACGTGCGTGTAGGTCTCCTCGAGCGGTGTCGCCGACAAAAACAGCACACGGTTGGCACGTGGTCCGTATCCAGGAAGCTCGCGTTTGGCCTCGTGCTCGGAGGGATGGCCGAACGCTAAGGCTAGAACCCGGTTCCTGGCCGCGACACCGACCTTGAAACCGTGTTTGAGGTTGTGCCCTTCATCCACGATAACCAGGTCGAATACCGGTAGCGCACAACAGACGGCCCTCGCGAAATTATCCTTGAAAAGATCCTTATTGCTCCGAAGATCGAGCGTTGCATCGGCTAGCCATGGCACTTCCTGTCGCAGCTCGTCGCGAACCCGTTTCCAACCTCGTCGCTCCGCGTCGTCTCCAAGAGCCAAGCTGAACGAACTCAGCCGTAGAAAAAAATCGCGTTTTGGATCAACCACCACCTCACGGACGAACGCCATCAAGTTGTCGCAGGCTACGAGCGGCCGCGCGGGCTGCCGATCGATTGTGGCCACCCGGAGATCGGGAAACTTGATATTGTATGCGACGAAGTTTCGGAACTCCTTCATCCATTTGCGCTGGATATTCTCCTTTGGGGCAATTACAAGCGCCCGAAAGTTGGGTTGAAAGTGGCGAAACAGTGCCAGGGCACCAAGTGCCACGTAGGTCTTGCCCATGCCAACCTCGTCGGCGAGGTACGCAACTCTTTGTTTCTCCAAAATGTTATGGATTGCCACGGCTCCCTCGAGCTGTTCCTCCGCGCGAGGACCTTGCCCAATGCGGGCGCCAAAGTCGAGCAACTGGCGAGCAGCGGTCAAGTCGATCAACGGGCCTCCGTCACGACGGGCGTTGCCCGCTGCAAGAACCATCGGTCGAACCAATCTAGAAAAGCCGGCATCTCAGCACGATCACTGGCAATTAGGCGTTCACGCAAGGATGCAGCGACGCCGAGTTGCTCCTGCAAGCACTTCCCGTCCGATGCATGCTCCCGCCAAAACTCACACTGCTCCCGGCGGAGCTCCTGTACAAGTTGCTGAGCGCACATAACGATCACGTAGTGATCGACGAGGTCGCCCTCCCCGGCCGTGCTGTCTTTGAGGACTCTCTTCAGGAGGCTGCCGAGCGAATCGTACTTCTGCCCGAACAGTCGATACGTGGCCTCACGCCCACGGCCCTCGCGGAGGGCGGAACGGACGCTTCGTTCAACATTTCCGAATGCCAGAAAGATGCCCGCAAATCGTTCGAAGAACGTCTGCGTCTGTGCGAGAGGCGCATACCGCGACACCAAAGCGGCTCCTTCACCCATCAATGCGAACTCCGGTGCCCGAGCCTCGAGGAACGCGGCTCGCTGAGCCGTTGTGAGTAGTGACCAATAGCGGAGAATCTCCGCTGGGGACAGATCAAACATAAGTGAAGGACGGTGAGACATGCCCTCCTCTTGCACTAGAATCAAGCCAGGCTCCTTCCCATCACCGACAACCGTAAGGATGGATGTCGAGCGAAGAACTCGCTGCAACTCTGTGTATGCCTCAGCGGGGAGGGGGCACCATGCTTTCGGTGGCAGGCCATCCACCGAGAATATCTCGATGCCCTGCGAGGTGATGTTAAGCTTCGGCGACGCCGACGAGTCATCCCAGTACGTTTCAGCCGTCGTCTTGTTCCACCAAAACCTCACCGACAGCTTGGAGCCACCGGCAGTGGCATTGCCTTCGTCTTCGAGACTCGGTTTGTACTCCCGTGGACGCGAGGCATCAGCAATCAACCACCAGTCGGGTCGTCGAGCTGGAGACAGTTCCACGAGAAAGCCTGTTTCAAGATTGCCACCAGGCCGATGAGCCGGGGCCGTGAGATTGACCGAGCCGATGAACAGCACTTCGGACTTGGGTTGCGGTGTAAAGAATCGATAGACCTTAGCATGAACCATCCGCTGGCGTGCGCTCTCACCACTTCCACTGCGCAACAGTTCCTGAGGCATGCGGCCCCAGCTGACATTCGGCAGGCCTCGGACCGACTCGTAGATCTCGGGCGAACAAAGTGCCTCGCCGGTGTGGGCCCTCGGCAGGAAGACCCGCACTTCTCGCGGCCTGAACTCGTTGATTAGGTCATTAAGTGGTACAGACGTGGGCCCGCCATCGAAGTATGGCGAGATAATCTCCAAGTTCATGCCATCGAGCGAACGGTCGGCAACCGAACGAAGAAATTCCGTTACAGACGTGCGCCCTTCGAAGAAATGTGGGTAAAGAATGCCGTTCCCCGAACGCCGCTCGCGCTGGTAGGTGTTCCGAACGAAATCCCGGATCGCCCGGAGCGGTTCGTGGCCGTCCGAATCCTTTTCTCCGACGCGGCGTTCCAGTCCTTCAAGGAACCTAACCAAATCGTCGCCCAACCGCGTGAAGTCACCTTCGATGATTTCCTCGGTGTGGCACACCTCAACGTTCTCCCACCAACCAGCGCGCGTGAGATTAGCTGACAGGCAAGATACGATCAGCGTCCTGGCCCTGTGACCCTCATCGTCGGGATCATTGTCTTCGACGAGCGCAAACACGTTCTTGGGGTGAAAAATGCCGGTTCGGTGGCGAACCGCGATGCGCTTCACATCAAGCTTGGAGGGGCCGGCTTCAGGCACGAGACCATTCTGGTCGAAGTACACGGCCACGCCAACCGGAACAGAGCGCATCGCATCTTCGAGTTGTACTAGTTTGATTGCGGATGCGTGGCTCAGGGGCACGTCGAGAAAAACGGGCAGAATCTCCTGTTCGAAAAACTCGGGGTCGAATCGGAATGTAAGGAACACTGCCGCGACCAGGCGACGTCCTCGTAACCTGTCTTCCATCTGTTCCGAAAGTACGGCGTGAGGAGGGAGTTCAGGCACGACTCGCGCTCCTGAGGGCGAGGGCAATAGCCCGCAACGAATCGAGAAAGTAAGAGTGACGCCAGAACTCAGGTAATTCTGACCGCGTTGGAAGATCTCCTCCATCATCATCGTGGAACCGAACGCGAAGCCGTCCGTTGGTAACGTCGGCCCACGGAGCAGCACTCGCGCGGATGTTCATGACAGCGCGGTTCTGATCCAGGAGCAAGCCGAGTGTGCGCTCGAATTCGCCGGAAGCCAGTGTGCGAGCCACCTGAATCCATCGCCGGCCAGTTTCGGCGTCGCCTGTAGAATCCCGCAATTCCGTTTCGAGCGAAGTGGTTGCGTCCACGTCGATCATTCGAACTGAGTTTCCCCACTGACGCCTGACCACGCGAGACACGTCAGCGATCGTCTGATCATCGCTGGCAAGGACCAAGCTGAAAAGGGCCGCGGCTGGTGCCAATAATTGCTCGGCGGTTCGGATGCGCTCCAATTGATCGGCAACAACTGCTCCCTTGTCAGGATCTGCGCGGCATCGCTTAGCCAGGTGCCGAACGTGGCCCGGCGTTAGCGTCCACCCGTCGTCATCCAACGTTGATTCCATTGCCTTGGCGAGAATTGCTTGACCACCCGCAGTCTTGTCTTGAGGGCCACCCAAGAGAAGATGATTCCTGTACACCTCGCGTTCAGCTGTGCTCAGGCGTCTATTCAACACTGCAGCGACCGTCTCAAGGAGCTTGCGGTCTGCCGTCTGCCAATCGAGCTCCGTCTTCGCCCTTGCGAGCCTCGAGACGACGGCGTCTGCATTCCGAAGGCCGCCTTTGGAAAAGATGGGTAAATATAGCGTCTCGACGAGATCACGGCCAGCCGCAGTGAGCCTAGTTGGGTCGCCTTCCACCAAGCCAGAAGACCGCGCGGGTACAGTGTACAGACCCCAAATGCCATAGGTTTTCTGATTGCTGAGGATCTGAGCGGTCGAGTCCGTACCAAGCCGAATGCGGGAGCCCTCCTGCAGGTTCTTCTTGACTCGGTCGACGCCGCGGAACTTCCAGTCCCCGTTGATTTCTCCGCGCGAATAGGCTGCCAACTGTTCCCATCTGAGAAAGACTGCGAGGTCGCCGTCGCCACCGACCTCGTTGGCGACACGTTCGGCAAAATAGTAGCCGAGTACTAGCGTGGTGAAATCCCTGACAGACGTACTGACGGTCGTCAGGTTGCCGACGACATGTCGTCCCAGACGTGCCCAGATGGTCTGCAGCCCTAGTGGATCGCGTGAACCTTTGACAGCAGCTTGGGGATCGATGTCGGTGAGAAACGGGACGGTAAGCACGATCAGATCTCTCCCGCCCCGCCGCGAGCCTGAGCCAGGGCCTTTAGGCGCTCGATCACCGTCGCCATAGCCATCGTGTCCTGTCGACAATAAGCGAGGAGAGCGGACTTCATACGTTGCCGTACCACGAAGTCTAGATCTCCGCGAACCATGTGGTCCCACGCCAACCCTGCCTCGTCGCCGTGTGACACCTCCATGCCTTCATAGCTAAACCCCGGTGCCAGTGCCGGAAGGACGGCTTTTAAAGAGAATGACCCCTGAAACTGCGGGTGATAGACGTGCTTCTTCACGAACGGCCAAAGGTCCCACAGGCGAGCCTGAATTCTTGCGATCTTTTCGGCGCATTCCGGCATCCAGTGGGCCAGATCGCTGAGACGCTGTGATTCAAAAGCAGCGTTGTAGGCTACAATCAGCCCACGCTTGGCCAGGACGTCGCTCAGCGAATCAAGGAAAGCACGACGAGGATCCTTTTCGTCCTCAGCAAGGAATTCAAAATGTTCCAATCCACTGCCGGCAGACATCTGTCGGTGAACGGACCATTGAAAAGGGATGTGCGAGTATGGCCGCATTCCAGCAAACCGTGGGATCGCCGGATATAGGGTTTCGAAGTCCATGAAATAGATCGGATACTTCAAGCGGGACAATTCTCGGGCGAGGTCGTTGCTAACCCACAGCCGTCCAGTCTTCACGGAAGTCCAAACTCGGAGCTGGTTCTCCGTGAGGGAGAAACCCTCCGGGATTTCTTGGATGAGCGTTATTCCCTGATCCAGCAGTTCCGCTTTTTTCTTGTCGCTCAGCCTCGGCAGAAACGAAATGTGATGTTCTGGCACAGGTGGATTGCAGCAATCATAGAACTCGCAAGGTACCGGTTCGGAGCAGTGCCTCCCCGGCGCGATGTCAGGCGGGTGTTCCAGCGCCAATGCCTTCCGCTCGGACTTCAGCAACTTCGGCACTTCGGCACCGAGTTTCCAGATCTGCCTCGTCAGGTTCCGAATGGTGAAGAGCTCCGCCGGATCATACTGTCGCCCATCGTAAACGTAATCGCGGTTGAGGTGCATGAGGCAACTGGAGGAGAGATCGAGGCCACAGCCCACCAGAACATGAGTCTGGATGGCGACATCGTAGAGGTGGTATTCCTTCACGTCGACAGAAGACTTCACTTCGATCAGCCGCCATCGGTTCCCCGGGCGCCGCTGGAGGATATCTACGCGGACCAAAACCCCTTGGTGCTGGAACGTTGCTTCAAATATTGCAGGAACAGACGAATCATCCAACAAGCAATGCGGCTGCGCCAGGGCACCCTCCAATCCCTGTTCAGTGCCAACGAACACGCCGCCCGGAAATCGGCTTTGAGCGAGCAGGCCGACTTCATTTCCTTGCTCAAGCCGCGCTACCAGACTCTCGTCAGGCTGCTCGGCGAGTTCGGGCTTGCAAACTTGGTAGTAGAGCCGCTTCAAGCACTGGACGCCGGTCACGAACTTGGATTTTGAGAGGCGTATTGGAGCCGGAGCAGGCATGCGGTTTGGCTGTTTCCCTTACGATGGCACAATAACACCATTGAGCGTGCACTCTGGAAGTCCGCGCCATCGTAGTCGCAGCTGGCGCGGCTTATGCCTCTGCAATTGCGTTGAGGACGTTGGGTTGAGTGGCGATCTCTTGGGCCAGCTCGGCGTATTGCGGTGCGGTCGCATAAATCCGGGCGACCCCGCCGATCAGTTCCATGAGGCTTCTGTCGGCCTGATATTGCTGCCAGGCGTGTTGGTAGGGCTCGCCCTTAGTAATCAGCCAGACGTAATCCTGGCAGGAGGCATCCAGCGAGTCGTAATCTGCAAACTCGTCGTAGATCTCGACGCGCAGGCGGCCGTCGGACAGCGTGGTGATGACCCGGGCGGGACTGGCAGAGTGCTGGTGGTTCCATTTCTCCAGTTGTGCCGGCGTGAAGACTTCCTCCGTGGCCACCGTGCACCACCGCGCGTGGCGTTCGGCGCGTTTGATGCCGAAGTAGTTGGCGTGGCCGACAGGCCTCTCGCCCCACTTCGATTCGATGGCCCACTGGGCGATCAGCAGTTGGGCTGGGCAGCCGGTCTGTTGCTCGAGGCGCACGGCGATCCGCGCCACCTCGTTGAGGCGGGTTTCAAGGGTTTCCATAAAGTCCTCAGTAGATGAACGAACGGTCGTCGGCGGTGGGCAGCGGGACCGGCCAGCCGAACAGGCAAACGTGGTCGTAGGCCCAGAGCTTGATGGCCGGCAGCCCGAGACGGTTGACGTTTACGAATTCCCGCAGCCACGGCCACGTGCCGTAATAGAGGCCCATCAGGTAGCGGCAATGCACCTGGTCCCAGGCCAGTTCCTTCCACGGGTACTGCGCGCACCGGCTGGCCTGGTCGAGGTTGTGGTTGATGCCTGGATACTGGTAGCCCTCGATGAGGAACGTGTCGAAGCCGGAGCCTGCGCGTGTTGTCCATTGAGAGGGCAGGTTGATGTACCGCAGCAGCTTGCAGTTGTCCGGGTCGTTCACATCCATCGGCCACAGCAGTTCGAAGATGACCGATGGGAACTGTGATAAGACGTAGCTTTGGATCGCGGCCACATAGTTGTAGAGGCGCGTCCGGAGGAAGTTCGCGTCGGCGTAGGTGTTGATCGACGGATCGTCGTTCGGCGTGTGGAAGGTCGCCAGCGCGCGGATGAGCGCCGATTGCGCGGCGGCTTTGGTGTCGGCATCGTAGAACGCCATGCCGGACGCGTTCGCCTGGAACCACCAGAGGATCTCGCCGAACTGGAGTTTGGGCGTCAGTCCCGCCGCCAGCATCAATCCCGCCATCGCGGCGTGGGCTTGCGCCATGTAGTTCTGCGGCCCGGAACTGAAGGCGATCTGCGAACTATTCAGCGTGCCGAAGCCGGTGGCGGTTTCGACGGGCTGGCCATCCGGGAAGCGCTGGACCCAGACCGAGGATGGCGGATTGTCAGGTGGGTTTACCAGTTCCTGAGAGAACGAGCAGACTACGCTCATGTTGTTCGCCTTGAGCAGGCTGAAGAAATCCGCGTTCCAGTCGCGAAATGCCCGGTTCAGCACAGGCGTCTGCGTCGGATCGATGACCCACTTCACGCCATACGTGCCACCTTGCAGATCGCCGGTCACCGCCGCGTGGCCGGAGCCGGTGTTCGACGCCGGGAGTTCCGTGTAAACGTGGAACTGCCATACGCTGCCGAAGGAGTGCGACGTCATCGTGAGAACGTTGCCTGCGGCCGTGGCCCAGACGCCGTCGAAGATCGCGTTGATGAAATTGGCGAAGTGCCGCGCGATGGTGTTGCTGGTGTCCTGCCCGCCGAAAACTGTCTTACCGATCGCGGAGCCGCCGACATGCAGCCAGACGACATCTTGATCGTTCCAGGTGCCAGTGAACGTGACCGTGCACGATGGGTACACGGGATTCGACGCCACGGCCTGCTTCCACCAGAAGACGCCGCAGTAGTGATCAATCTCGCCCAGCAGCCCGAGCTTCTGAAAATTCCAGACCAGCCGTTGCGGCGAGAGTTTGTACGTGGCATCCGTATCGAAATCGGTGGCCACGCCAACTGCCGTGGTCGTCGCGACGGGATCTGGCACGTCGGTTTTGACCGCGCATTCGAGGAAATCGAAATAGAAGTACCAGCCCTGGCTCGATGGGTTTTTGTTGCCCGAGAGCGCGATCACAACCTTGTGCTGCCCAGCCGTGACGCCGGAAAACAGCAGGCGGCGCGTTTGTGAGGTCGTGGCCGCGGGATAGTAGCAGTCGAGCGTCACCGGCGCGCCTCCGTCGAGCATCGCGGTTACGATTCCGCAGGTTGTGTCGAGGCGCGTGCCGAGAAAGATATCCTGGGTGTGCTGGCAGTGCGTCTCGACGGTGATGCTGGCCCCGGTAGCCGCCGCGCGTATCGCCCGCCCCTGGCTCCAGAAAGCGAATGCGCCGTTCACGGGGTCGTTGCCGGGCGCGGGCTCCCAATATCCCGACGTGCTGACCCAGGTGCTGTCTTCCTCGATCCGGACCGACCCGGGCCCGGCCACCTTGAGCGTGCGCTTGCTGGCCGGATTGCTGGTGACCGTCCAGTTGGTGACCACCATCTTCCACTCGGTCGGTTGGTAGGCCTGGGTGTTGGGCAAAGCGGGCGCGATGGTCCACCAGACCTTGTCGACGTTGCTCCAGCCAAGCGCAGTGAAATCGATCCGCACGTGCCAGGATACGTTGTCGGATGAGCCACCGGACAGGTTCCAGTTGCCGGCGGTGAAGTACAGACGGCTGCTGCTGTTGTTGTCCGTCTGATAGAACGCCACCATGTTGCCCTCGGCGCCCGGCGTGGCCGTGATCATCAACTGGTTCGGCAACACCACGGCGGCGCTGAGCACGGCGGGGCCGTTCTGTACCCAATTGATGGCGTTAATCTGCTGGGCGATGGACTGCAGTATCGTGGCGGCGCTGACTTGGGACAGCGTGTCCGCTGCTGATCCATCGGAACTCGAAACCTCAACTGGCCCGGCCACCCCGGTTTTCAAGGTGATGAAGATCTCGTTGCCGTAGGCGCCGCCCGTGGTGGCTGTGCAGTTCGGATCGGACGCGTTGATTTGGCCGGCGATGTTGTTCGCCACGCCCGCACTATTCAGCGAATCTTCCAGACAGGAATAGGTGGCCGCACCGATCCTGACCCAGTGGTTGTATGTGGCATTGCCCTGCCACCAGAGGGCTTGATCGGTGGTGGTGTGCGACGTCGAAATCGCGGGGCTGATGAAGGACTGGTTCTGATACCAGAGCGTGACCTTGTCGCCGGGCTGCGGACTGTTCAGATTGAGGACGTAGGTGGCTGAAGCGCCAGTGCGGCCAGTCGTGTTGCACGTCACCGTGATGCCGGTGGTGCCGAACCACTTCACGTCGGTGTGGCCGATTCCGTTGATGGTGTAGTCAAGGGAGCCCCAGTCGGTCCACGGGTTCTTGAGCGACTCCCAGGATTGAATGCCCTGCCACGTGACGTCGAAATCGAGAACGAGACCGGTGAGATCGCCATCCGGCAGGTAGGAGAAGAGTGGATGCCCGAAGGGATCGTCCTTCTGGAACAGGACCAGCACGGCGAAGTCGGCCATGTCGCGGAAGACGCCGGAGACGGTGAATCCCGTGTCCGAAGCGCCCCACAGTGCGGCCGCCGCGCCATAGTCGTCAAAGCCCTGCAGGTGCATCGTGCGATGCGGCTGCAGTTTGTAGATTTGGTCCACGGCAATTACGAGTAGATGAAGACGGAGAGGTTCGAGCCCGGAAACGTGGAGCCCACCGCCGTGATGCCGATGGAGACCGCCGTGTTCGCCGGGATCTCCGTCAGCGCCGCAATCTGAGACGGCGTCGCGACCACTACGGTCTGGCCTGCCGGAATGGTCAGTGCCAGCCAGGCGGTGCCGCCCACGTAGATCGTGAATGTGATCCCGGAGCCGGTGGGCGCGGCCTGCACATAGGCTTTTACGTCGCCGACGGTCACCGGACGATTCAAATACAGGGGCTGCGCGGCGTTGGATTCCACGCCGAGCGTGCCCTGCATTTGAAAAACGAGGCCCGCGACCTTTGAAAGCCCTTCCGCACCAAAAACCCAATCCTCGCGGATCGGCGCATCCCCATCGGGCGATTCGTTGCCATTCACGTCCACCGTGAAGCCGGAAATCAGGAGGTTTTCGTCCACGAAGTTGCCGGTCGGCATGTTCATCGTGACTACTGCCAGCGGATTGGCGTTACTGAAAGAGGTGGTGTCACACGTGTAGGGCCAGGTCGGTTCCTCGATAATCCAGACGTCACCCGGATTGATAACCATGGGGATGTCCCAGGTGATGGTGGTCGCCGTGTTCGCGGTGATCTTCCGCGGCGGCAGACCGCGCGAGACACCTTGAATCACCCGGACCAGATTGCCGACCTCCGCGCCGGGCGTCATGCCATTGGGATAGACAACGTTCTGGCAGCAGGAGTCCGTGATGGAAATCGGGTTTGCGGAATTCGAAGCATCGGCATTGAAGCGGAGGACGAAGCAGTCGCCTTCCTCAAGGATGCCGTTTGGGTCGGGAGTGACGCCGATGGTGCCCGTGCTGGAGTCCCATGACGTGACCCTCGCGCTGAAATACGGGGTGGCGGCTTCCGGCCTGCCGATGATCGAGACGATGCGGCCCACCGGAGTGAACGATGGATTACTCGAGGGCGGCGCACCCTTCAGAGACCCACACACCAGCGTGCCAGCCGACACGGTGTCCACCGACCCTCCGATGATTCCACCGTGGATCAGATGCTTGGCCTTCAGCCGCAGGTTGGCGACGTAAGGAGACGGCAAAGCGAAGGTGGAGCGCTGTAGCGGCCCGGCGAAGGTGATCGTGCCCGGAGTGTAGGTGGTGCCGTTTCCGGTGGGCGTAAGCGCGCCACTCGCCACCACGCCGCCATAGTTGCCGAGCTGCTGGGCACAAATCAGATCGTCCTGCGCAGCCGCGAAGATAACATACGCGGCGAGCCCTGCGACGGCGGGCCACACGATATTGCTCAACGTGATCGAGTAACTGGAGCCGCCAACTGGCAGCGGAACAATCGCTATCGCCATCGGCACTGACGGAAGACCGTTCGTGTCCAGAGCGCAAAGCGTGAAGCGAATCGTTGTCCCGCCCAGCAGGGAGCCACTCGTGGCGTTCACCGCGACAGTCCCCGCGACCGGCGCGCCTACGCCGGGACTGAACGTATTCGTCGGCAGCTTCCCGGCGACTACCAGACTCGCCAGCATGCTGCCGTCGGCCATCTGCGCGTAGCTTTGGTTGGTATCGAAGGTCCACTCGCCGGGAAACAGCGCGTCGTCTGCCCGTGCCTGGATCTGATACGGCGCCCACGCCGGGCCGAACGGGATCGGGTAGAACAGCGCGGGCAAGGGCGCGGGCGCAACATCCAACGGCTTCGGCCCGACTGTGAGATCGTACATCGACGCCGTCACGGTCCGCGCCGTGATGTTGATGGACCAGTCCTTGTTGAGCCGCCAGGACTGGATGCGGAAGTCGCCCGTGATGAAGCGGAACGTCGCGTTGACGGCATTGGCCGGCGCGGGCGAGACCGCGAAGCCGGTGACCGTCTTATAGTCAGCGGACGTGAAGATCTGCGTCACAGTGCATTGAACACCGTTGATCAGCACCTCTTTATTGACGATGAACGTGTCGAGCGGATCGCCCGTCAGATTGCCGCACTGCCCGCTCGTAACGGAGCACGTCCCCTTCATGCCGGGCACGTCCGGGTGCGAAATCGAGACTACCTGGCCGACCTCGGTGCCGAGAGCCAGGATCGTCGTCTTCCAGGATGCGTTCCGGGCATTGCGCCATTCTGCCGGGTTGACGCCACCGATCTCCTCGCGCGTCCGCACGGCCGCCAGTCGCAGTGCCTGCGACAAAGTGGCGCACCCGACCATGTGCTGCCGGGCCGTGAGCGGCGCACCGGCGCGACTGTAGTATGCCGCGTGGGTCTTGTCCTGGTACTCGGCGGTGTTGGCCTGATACTGATACGCCTGGTCGGCGAAGTCGATGATCAGGTGCTCGAAGGAAGCCTCGGTTGGTTCCAGCCGAAGGCTCTGGAACAGGAAGTTGCCGATGGTGAACGCGTCGGTCGAGGATGCGTTGATCCGGCAGCCGAGCTTCAGCTTGCCGAATTCCCAGGTGTAGAAGCCCAGGCCGCACGCCAGGATTTCGGTGAGCCAGTCGCGGAATGGCTTCTGTTGCGCCAGCACTCCCTGAAAGCGGAACTGCTTCTCAACCCCGGCGCCGAGGATCGGCGTGATCAGATCGTCGGCAATCTCCGCTGTGCCGCTGCCGTCGCCGACGAACAGAGAGGACAGCACGAACCTGCCGAGTTGCAATGGCGAAATGACACCGGAAAGGCCGAGCGCGCGCAACAGGCTATTGACGGCGATCCAGAACGGGTTCGTGATGCCCGTGACCGCAGTACGGTTTCCATTCTGGTCCCAGGCCCAGCCGGTCAGGCCCTGCGAGATCGGCACCTGCATCTGGTGCTGGTCGGTTGTTGTCGGCTGAATCCCCGATTGATCGGTGCGCCGGATCTCGACGAACGCCGTGCCCGCCGCCGTCTCCGGTCCCCAGACTTGCGGCGTTCCCTGGCCGAGCGAGAAGGAGTTCGCTTGCGGATCGTTGCCGGCCACTTCGCGCAAGCCCATCGTCGGGTTGTCCGAGATCACGTTGAGGCTGCCATCCACTTTGAACCCGTGCGGCGGCTGGCCGTCAAGCATCGGCGCGATGATGTAGCGGTACCCGTCGGCATTCTGGTAGACCAGCATGCCGGTGTACGCGCCGATTGGCCCGGCACCGACAATGCCGAGGGCGTCGTAATAGTCCGACTCGTCGCGGCCCGCCGCGATCATGCAGTTCACCCAGAACGCCTTGCCCGCGTCGCCATCGTCGTTGCACCAGATTTCCTGGAGCGCGTTGCCCCAGATGGTGTCGGAGATGATCGAGGTCGCCGTGACCATGCTGCGACCGAAGCCCCACAGGCCGGTCGAGTTGTCCTTGATAACCACGCCCTGCGGCTCGGCGGGATGGCCGCCGAAGTAGGCAGTCATGCCGTGCGCCTGACAACCGTTGGTGGAATCGAAGTAGTAGTCGCAGGAGGCCGGATCGCCGCCGTGGCCGTGAGCAGCGTACGGGCAGTTCACGCCATCGTTGAAGGTCTTCCAGCATTGCCGCGAGATGGCCCGCGCGGGGTACATCTGCGTGATCTGGTACAGACCATCGCTGGCGCGCACGGTGAATTGCGGCGAGCCATCGGAGACGAAACCGACGATGAACCCCGACCACAATTGGAGCAGGATGCCCGTGTTGACGTGGTACAGGGAGAGGTCGATGCTGGCGAACTTCAGGTCCGTGTCGTTCGCGAGCGCAGTCATCGCGCGGTCGGCATTACCAAAAGTGAACTGAACGTTGTCGGCGGTCCCTTTGATGTCCTGGGAGATGATGACGTCCGATCCGGGTTCACCGAGGCCGAGCACGCGCGGCAAGTAGAGCTGGCCGCCGACAGTGCAGCGACGATCCGAGAGATAGATGTCGGGCACCGCCTGCTCGCGCACGCGGATGTGGACCAAGGGAATGATCTGCTGGACCTGGGAGAGAAGCGCGGTTTGAAGTGTGCTGGAGGGGAAGCGCAGGCAAGTGGAATTGACGGGATAGCTGGGCGCGGCCGACGGGTTGGGGACCTCGATGAAGTTGAACCCGACCTGGCAGGCGTTCGCCAAGTACTGGATCGAGAGCGGCGCGTACTCCCAGGTGACCTTGGTGGGGCTGGTGGTCTGGTCGGGGTTCGGGACGCTGTATGTGAACGATTTCCACGCACCCTGCTGGCTCTCCCAAAAGGAAACCAGCGTCGCGCGGTCACGCATGCTGAGATGCTGGCGGCGGAAGGCGAACTTGCGCGGGCCGATGCCGACGGCGAAGCGCTGTTCTGCCTTGGCATCCAGTTCACCGAACTGGTGCACGACGACCGGACGCTCCTGGGTAAAGCCGTACCCGAAATCGCTGGTCAGCGGGAACGTCAGGCCCGAATCGACGAGCGCGGGCACGCTGATGCGGCCGATGGTGTCGGACATGGAAGTTGGGGATTACGCGACTTCGACGAATTCGATTTGCGGGACGTCCGTGCGCAGCAATCCGGTGGTCTGTGACCAACTGCCGCGGAACACGACCGTGTACCGCCCCTGCGTCGAATTGCCGGTGGCGTCGTATGCGCCCTCTGCGAGGTTGTAGAACAGGAACGGCACGACGCCACCCTGCTGGCCGTCCCAGAATGTCTTCAGGGCGATGGCGCGCACGGCGGTTAGCCTCTGCGCAAGCTTGAATGCCTTCCGCGACGTCTGGGCGAGTTGGGAACGCTCCGTGGTTCCGTCATGGTATTGCGCCTGGAGTTGGGCAAACTCGCGCGATTCCGAGAAAGCGGTGCAGAGCGCGTAGGGCATCACGCCGCTAGGCGCAGCGTTCTGGATACTGTCAGGCATCGGGACTTGCTCCGAATGGTGGGCGATCTCAGCGAAGACTGTCTAGCGAGATACTCAAAGCGGGCTGACTCCGATTCACCGTTGATCGAGGACTTTTTCTATCGCAGCCATTTCATCACTAAATGTCCGAACTTCTCTTCTGTAGGAGGAAAGGTCGTTCTCAATGTCTCCCTGCCGGCCCTCACCCCAGTACATTTCTTGAAGGTCGTTCATTCGTTTTTCCAGGGCCAGGACCGCTCGCTGCCGCTTTTGGTGCTCCAGTTTCAGCCGTTCCGTTGATTGCGATTCAAAAGATTGCGCCGCCCCTGCTACTCCTACGCCGGCCCTGCGATCCAGCTCTTCTTCGATTGCTGCCACCTCGCCTTCCATCTCTGAAATGTTCCTTCTGAGATATGAAAGATCCCCGTCGATGTTGCCCTCTCTGCCCCTGCCCCAATATTCTTCCTGAAGGTCGAATATCTGGCGCTCCATCGCGATCACCTTTTGGCTGCGTTTTTCATGCTCAAGTTTCAGCCGCTCGACGGACTGGGTATGCAAGGAACGACTCCATTCGCTTTCGACCACCCCGTTTCCCCTACACTTCGAGCAACTGACCTTCCCAGTAGAGCCGCAATTGGTGCAAGAGGTGTTTCTCTTGGACCCGTTACACGACGGGCAGGTTCCAGAAACCTCGCGCTTTCCTTGGCAAGTGTTGCAGGCGTGACGCGCTGTCCCGTTGCATCTGGAACACGTTCGATACGTGTCGGAGAAGAACCCCTTCTTTACGAGTATCTTCCCGCTGCCCTTACAGGTCGAACACTGGACTGCTCCGTCGCTACATGACGAGCAGCGCACCGCGACCACGCCGGACGCGTTACATCTGCCGCACCGGCACGAAGTGCACTCGAACTGCTTCTTCCCTTTGCAGTCCGGACAAGAGTCGAATCGAGCCAAGTATTCCTCCAGATGGCGAACGAGAGCGAACAGTACTGCGCAAGATCGCGCAGGCCCAGTTGCGCATCGCGAATTATGTTACCACCAATCCCGGCTGCTGGATGATCGCCGAGTTCTGCAGCCGCCCGTTGCTCGCGGCCGCAGCGCTCGACCACTGAGACTGCACGAACTCCGGCGTCACGACCTGACCGGCCACGAACTGCGCGGCACCTTGCCCAGCAACGTTTACCTGCAACGTCATCGGGCCGGGAGCCGGATACGTGCCCGTCGAATAGCCTCCCGCCACAGGCAGATTGCTCTGAAACGTGTACGGCGTGCCGTTCACGTAGGTCGCCTGCTGGTATAGCTTGCCGCCCATTTCGGCCAAACTCCCTGACTGCGGCGTCGTCGCCGAGAGTGGCATCTTCTGCCCCGTGGCCTCCGAATAGAGCATCAGCATCTTCCGGACGTCCGGATCGCGCACGGCGATGCTCACATGGCCGGCATACTTCTGCTGCGCGATGCCCGCAATCTGCTTCGCCATCGAGTTGTCGATGCTGATGGAGTAAAGCTGCTTAACCAGCCGCTTGGCTTCATTCTCCGGAGACTCGACGCCAAACAGCTTTTCCCCGACACCAGCCAGGAAGCCCGCGCCCGCCCCGATAGCCGCGCCGAGCGGGCCGCCAATCTGCTCGCCGATCAGCGCGCCGCCAGCGGTGCTTTCCGCGATGCCTCCCCACGTGCCGCGCCGCGAGCCGACCAGGCCGTTCATCGCGAGCATCATTCCGGCGGCACCAGCGGCCGGCGATTTCGCGACGCCCTGAATTCCTCCCGATAGCCCGCCGCCGGCATCGTCAAAGACCTTCTGGTTCCAGACGGTGCCCTTCAGGTTCTGCAGAGTCTTCGAGAAGCCTTCTTTCGAGAACATACTGTAGAATCCCGACGTTCCGCCCTTCTGATTCGCGCCCAAGATCATGCCCAGGGGATTCATGCTGGCACCGGCGTGCGTGGTGGGCAGGTTGAAGATGTCGGCGGGCGGCACACCTGAGGCACCAGGACTGCCCGCCCCTCCGATACCGATCGGAATGGACGCCCCCGCTCCAATGCCGCCTACGTCGCCCGAAGCAGAGCCGCCTGCAGCCGCCGGAATCGAAATCACCGGGAGCGAGATGCCGCCCGGGATGCCGGACGGCGCAGCAATTGCAGGCGCACCCATTCCCATCGCAGCCGCGAAAACAGCCGTCAACGACGCAATCGCGACCGAGTTCTGCGCGGTGACAGCCGTATTCAGATCGGTGGCCGCCTTGATGGGGTCCTGCTTACCGCCGCCGAAGATCCCCTTGAAAACGCCCGCGATCCCGCCCTGCCCATCGGAGCCGTATATAAGAGGATGGATCGCGCCCGCGACCATACCTCCCAGGCCCTCCGTAATCGGCTTAAGCACAGCCTCCTTCATCGTGCTGGCGAGCTGCTTGCCAAATTCCTGCGGCTTCGTGAAGAGCGTGTGGAACAGGCCTGATGCTTTGTTCTGGATCTCCTCCATCTCGCGCTTCTGAAGCTCCATTAGCTTCACAACGCGGTCCTGGTGCGCGTCATCGATCTGGCGTTGCAACTCGCCCTCGGCCTTCAGACCTTCGATCTTGAGCCGGTTGAGTTCGGAATCCCGCTGGCGCCGCTCCTCCGGGGTGCCGCCGGGCAACTTCTGGGCTTCGAAAGACTCCTGGCCGACTCGCGCGAGGGTTTGAGAGTGTTGCATCTGCGCGGCGGCAATCCGCAGTTGTTCGACCGTGAGTGCCGTGGCGACCTGGCCGCCGGAAGTCTTCATGCCGAGCGCCTCAGCCAGCTTGATCTGACGCTGCAGCGCGTCGCGCTCCCTTCGCTCCTGCTCGCCCGCCACGGTGTCGCTGAGCCTGCGGGCGTTCTCGTAGTTCGCACGGGCGGTCTTGGACTCTTCATCCCGTTGCTGTTTGGCCAGGTCGATCAACTCGACCCGCTTCTTCGTCTCCGCGTCCAGCGCACTCAGTGCGAAATTCTTCGTCGCCTCGATCTGGGCGCGCTGAATCTCTCCGTCCGTGGCGTTCATTTCGCGCAGTTCGCGGACATGTTGGCCAGCAACATCGAATTGCTTCTGCGTGAGTGCCATGGCGGTGTCGTACTCGGCGCTGATATCAGCCTCGCCGAACGCCGCGCCACTGGCCTTTCGGTTGGCCTGGAAGATCGTGTAGTTGGATCGAATGCCTGCTTCGCCCAGTGAGGTGTTCGTGCCAAACACGGCAGCGGCGGTCTTCCGTTTCTCGTCCTTTTCGAAGCGGGCGATCTCGGCGTCTCGGATCTGGCCGGCGAGCTTGACGTTGACCGTATTGAGTTGACCCTCTTCTCTCAGATGACGTAGCCGCTCCTCATGGGCGGCGTTGATACGGGCCAAGCCGTTCAACTCGCCTTCCTGGGCGCGGGCCACCTGCTGACGCAGTTCTTCCGTGACGCCGCTCGATTTCGCAACTTCCTTGAGCCGGTCCTCCTGGCCGCTGAGGCTGCTATTCTTCTTTTCGAGGCCGTAGCTCTGGCCCAGCAGGTCCATCTCCCGATCGAGCGCGCGCAGCGTTTCCAACCTCGGGCCCTGCTCGGCCAGCATGTTCTCGAAGTGCAGTCCGGGCGGCAGCTGGCCTCTGCCGGTCATCGCACCGCGGATGTCTTCGTAGCTGACGCCCTCAAATCCCTTGCCCTGCTGGTACGCCTCGGCCATTTCGGACTGCCGGATCATGGTTCCGACGGCGGCACGATACTGCCCGAGCACTTTGGTGGGATCGCCCCCAGCGGAGGTGGCCTTGTAGACATCGCCGATGAGGCCGCCGTAACCCGATTTACCTTGGACGAGCTTCACGACATCGTCGATACCCGCTTGGCCGCCTATGATGTTGGCGAACACTCCAGGAGCGTTCTTGATGGCCACATCCGCGAAGGATCGAAGAGCCTTGTCCATCTTTTCCGAGAGGTGATCGGCAGCGACCGCCGCCTCGTCGATGGCGAGCTTCAGGTTGTTCTGGGGCCTGTGTTCCAGTTTTGCGATGGCGTTCTCCAGCCGGTCGTTCGCGACACGCATTTCGTCGTTGGCGGCCTTCGTTGCGCCGGTGAGGCGCGCGAACTCGGCCTGGATGCGTTCCGGCGCCTCGCGCAGTTTTTCGAGGTTTTCGTGGAACTCCACAACTTTCTTGATCGCCTCGACGATGACCCCGATTAAGACCACGACCGCGATCCCGCTGAACGCCGCGCTCAGTGCCGCGCCGACGCCGGGCATGGAGGAGATGAAGCCGCGGATGTGGCGCGGGATGTGAACTCCGATCTCCTCGCCCATCAGGGCAAGCGACGCCTTCGACTCACGAGCTTCTGCCCCAAGTTGTTTGATCTCGGAGCCGCCGGACTTGCCTGCGGCCTCGATCATTTTGTTGTAGGCCGCCGTCACGCGGTCGACCATGCCCTGCTCGTCGCCGAGTTTCTTGATGAACCGGTCGCGGTCGGCGATGAGCCGCTCAACCTCCGTCTTCCCGTAAGCAGCGGCCTGCTTCTCGATGGACTGGGTGAGCCGCTCCATCGAACTGCGCGAGCGGTCGTTCACTTTGAGCAGCATTTCGCCCATCCGCTCGAGCGACTTCTGCATGCGCTCACCGGCGCCGACCGTGCCCTTTTCCCATCCTTCGACGGCCTGGTTGGCCTGTTTGATTGCAGTGAGGACGCTGCGCGGATCGACCTCGAGGACGATGGATTCCTGGTCCGGCATCTACGCTGCTCTCTTGATGCGGATGACTCGCGCCTGACGCAACACCGCCAGCACAGCCGCGTTGAGTGCGCTGCGGTCCTTCGGGGAAATCCCAAACTGCCGCTCGCGCAGATTATTCACGTGCGCAATTCGATCCGCGTTCGGATCGACGAAGCCAACCGTGGCCGTGTTCTCGTTGGCGCTCTTGACCTTGAGCGACCGCATGGTGCGCCCGGTCCACACCCAGTCGCGGATCGGCATCAGGCCGCGGGCAGCCTTGTATTCGGGATAACCGCGCCGACCGTTGCGCCCCGGCTTGAGCGGCTTGGCTGGCACGTCGTTCACGGTGATTGCCTTCCGGATGCGTGTGGAGATACTGTCCACCAGGACGTTGCCGATGGTCTGCATGTCCTCGCCGGTGAAGGGCCCCAGCACGAAGCGGGCGCGTGTGATCTTAGTTTGGAAAGGCATTGGGCGGCTTCTGGGCCTGCTCTCGCTGATAGCGGTCGCGTTCCTCCTTCAGGATCTGGAGACCGCGGACTTCCTCGGCGGTGACGTCGCTCCAGGGGATGCTGAAGTGCCCGGCGTCGAACTCCAGTTCCAGAAGCCGTTCAAAGAGGCGGCCGGCATTGGAATGGGTCCGCGCATGATCCAGGTCGTCGAGCTTGCAATGCGTGCAGCGATTGACGGTGAACCGCCAGCCGCCGCACTGCGGACAGGGCCCCGGCGCGTTCGTGTCTCCCACTGTGCGTCCGAAGCCGCATTTCCCGCACGTGACGTCATTCGCGTCGGGGCAGCCGCGCGGCCCATCAACGTCGCCGTCACACAGTTCGGCGGCGCGCACCGAGCGGTAAATCAGCAACCGGAGAGGGACCGGCGCGGGCCACTCGTCCGGGGCTAGGAGTTTGGGTCCAGCGCCGGGTCGAGTTCGTCGATGGCCTGGACCAGTTCCACAACGACCGACGATTTGTGGTGGGGAGGCACGTCGGCAGGCTTAACCGACGCGGCGTAACCTTCGACCTTGGTCACCACCGAATCGTAGAGGCCAACGGAAGGCTCGATGCGGTACCGCAACTCCTCCTGGCCGTGCGGAAGGTCGGTCGACGACACGACGGTGCGCCTGTACACGGTGATGTCGCGCTGCGTCGGGATCTTCACCTGGTGGATGGTCTCGCCGAATGGCGTTCGCAGCGCGATTCGGTATTCGTCACCGGCGCGCTGGCAATCGGTGACCTCGCAGAAGGTCAGCTTCGAGATCGCGTTGCCGGCCTCGAACTCGTCGAATTCCGCTCCGTCCTTGTCCAGCCGGATCTTGCAGAACAGGTCGAGGTCTGCCTTGAGGTTGGGCACGAACTCCGTTTGCGATTTCCGGCGTCCGATGGTGCGCCGGATGGACTTCTGCTGGTCGAGCCGTTCCAGCAGTTCCTGGCTCGTGGGCAACCGCAGAAAAGCGGTCTTTGGTGGGTTGGGCACCTTGATGGTGATGCCCTCGGCGGGAATGTCTCCGTACATGAATCCTCCTATTGAGCGATACCCGCCACGCTGCACAGCGTGCTCGCGGACATCACGGTATTTTGGGCGTTACTGTACTGCGGCGCGCCGGTGACGGTCACCGCAACAATGCCATCGGCCTCGGCGTTCTCTGCCACCTGGAACGCCATCTGCGGGAAGGTGAAACTCACCGAGTTGTTGGCGTCGTGCTGCACGCTGAGCGTCGCGGTCCCGGTGGTCTGATTCACCAGCGTGGTGTATTCGGGCGATCCGGCGAGTAGCCGGGCCGTGAACTGGAACGACGGCACGCGCGCGCCGATCTCCATGCGGCCGCGCACTTGCAGTCCGTTCTGCAGCCCGGAGCCGGGATAGAAACCCGCGTTCAGCAGCAGGTTGTTCTTCCAGCCGACCGACCCGGACAAGATGCGCTTCGTCGTTACGTAATCGACGCCGTTGACCGAGAGCGACATCGATGCCGCGAGCATGTTGTTCTCGGTGGTGAGCGCGGGAACAGTGATCCCCGATGGCGTCGTCAACAGGCCGGAGCCGACCCAGTTGACCGTCATCTTGGAAGACGCGCGCCCCGGACCGTAGTTGAACTGGTAGGTGAAGTCCTCGATCGCGCAGCCAACGTACAGATTGTCGATGGCGTTGCCGCCGCCTTCCGCCACCTGCTCGACCAGCGAGAAGTACGGCAGTTCGAGCGCGACGCCCGGATTGAGCGGCGTGATCGTGTACGTGTACGGCGCCACCGAGCCAGTCTGTACGATGTTGCCCAGCCCATAGGCCAGCGCCCAGGTCACGAACTCCGCGCTCGCGTACTTCTCCAAGCGATTCGCGACCTCGTAATGGGAAGCGAACGTCTGGGTGATGAACTCGTGGCCCTTGCCGATTTCCGCGGCGTCGTTTTCGAAAATCGGCTTCGGCGTCGTCAGGCCCGTGTCGAGCTTCTTGAAGCGCAGAAACGTCGTGCCGGCCGTGGCAATGTTTGTTTGCTTGCCTTTGCCAAGGCCCATTATTAACTGCTGTACTCTTGCGGGCATATTATTCGCTCACCTCCCGGACCTGTACATACCCCAGGCCCATCAACGGCACCAGTTTCTCCGGCGTCGCCTCCACTTCCTGGACATCGCCGGTGTGCGGGTGGCGCAACCGCACGGTTTCTTTCGTTGGAGTGCTCTCTTGGTCGTCCATCAGTTGTCTCCGATTTCGGGAATGATGAAGACGCCTTTGAAACGGTCGATCAGGTCTTCATCGAGTTCGTGGTCGATGCTCGGCGTGTCCATGATGTCCAGGCCCGGGTAGATCTGCAGATAGCGGATGTTCGCGCCGCTGCCGCCGGGCGGGCGGTTACAGGTAATCGACCACAAGTCCTCATAGCCCAGAGGCTGGGCGACTCCGGCCGCGTTGCCCATCCGGTAGTAAATGCCCCAACGGTGCTTCCAAATCGTCTGGCCGTCGAAGTTGCCGCCCTTCGTCCCTTCCCATGCCACGAGCATGGACGGCGCGGGCATCTTGTAGATGGCCTCGGCGAGGCGATGCTCCTGCCCGAGGCGAAAGTGAAACGCGCTGATCCGGCCTCCCATGGCGGCGCTCAACTCGGGGATCGATAGGAGCACGCTCGCGATGGCATCCGTGATCGGTGCGGCATTCAGCATCTACGTGACCCTCAGCTTCAGTACCGCGCCGCCCTGCGCATCCACGTCCACATCGACAACGTCGTAAACGATGCCGTTAATCGCAACGGTGTCGCCGTGTCGTGGCGATGGCGTGATGTTCGCGAAGCGCACGAAGAGCCGTACTACGGACGTGCCCTGGACACCGCCCGGCACGTAGTCTTCCGCCATCGCCGGATGCTGGATGATGCCTGTAATCTGCTGCGCGCCTGAGCCATCCTGCGGCGTGAAGGTAGCGGGTGTGCCGAAGGTGGAGAGGCACGCGTCATCCATCGTGTTGACGAGATCTGACCAGGCCATCGGTTAACCTGCGGGATACGTCCACGAGGGTTTGTTCCAATAGGACACGATCAGGCCCTCGCCCGCGATGGCGGCGTCGATCCAGTAATCCGAGAGATCAAGGGTGTCGGTGTCCGTGCCTGACCACACCTCGTAGGAGTCGTCTACCCCACCTCCCGAATTCGGCCAGAGTTCTTTGATGACTCCGGCCAGCGTGCTCTTGTTGACGCTGGCAGTGCCGAAATACATCTTGCCCGTCAGCCCGGCAATCACCTGCACACGGATGCGGCAACACGGCGTGCGAGTCGCGGCCAGATGGACGGGAGTACCGGGTGTGGCGACGTTGACCCGCCCCAGGGAAGTCGGCGTCATAGCCAGGCCAGCACATCGAAGTGCTTCGCACTCGTCACCGTCACCACGACGTTGGTTGCGGTGTGAGTGCCATACGTGACGGTGCCGCCGTCCGTCGGGATGCAGAGCACACCGGCTGGCACCACGCCCAAGCCATGGGCGATGCTCTGGCTCGATCCGGTTCCCGCCTGCTGGCTCGCGAAGAACAGCTTCTGCAACGACAGAAACACGCCCTTCAACTTCGGGTGCGGACCGTTGCTTTGAAACTCCGGCGCATTGACCGGGACCTTCTTAATTTCGACCATTCCCTTTCTCCTTCCTGGCTTTCGCCGGTTTCGCTGGTGCGGGTGGCGACTTGGCGAGCGCCACCTCGAGTTCCAGCCGCGTTCCAATCCGCCGCTGTTCATACATCTGCCGGGCCCGTGTCAACTGGAACTTGTCAACCGGATCGGGTGCCGGATACTCGGCTCCGACTTCGGGCGGCGTGAAGCCGCCAGGCAACGGGCGCAGCACGAACAGCGGCGGCACGCCGCCCTTGGTCAGTTGCGCCCACGAAAGTTTGCGGAGAAACATGGTTACACCGCCGTGATCACGTTGTTGAAGAAGAAGCCGCAGTCCTTGGAGACCTGCGCCATGGCGAAGGCCGAGTCGATCTCGACCCGGTCGGAGGCCAAGTGCTCCATGCGGAACGTTTTGATACGGAGTCCCGCGCCGCCCATGGAGCCGATCAAGCCGGTCCAATTGAAGGTGTAACCGGCGCTCGGCACCATCAGCCCGGCGTTCTTCGGACGATAGAACAGGCCCGCCGCGAGCCCGCCGATGAAAGAGTTCGACTCGGTGGCGCCTTCCGCCGCGGTGTTGTACACGGCGTCCATCACCAGGACGTCTTCCAGTTCCAGGATTTCGGCGATGATGCGGCGCGTGGCCATCGCCGGGTTCGGCGCAGTCTGGCCGTACTTGGTGCGGTCGATGAAATCGGGGTGGTCGACCAGCTTGTCGAACACCGGGCGCGAGAAGACGCCGATGTTGGGCACGAAGCCGCCGGAGTTCAGCCGCGCCTGGGTCTTGGCGTGGCGAATATCCGTGATCGGGCTGGACGTGGCGTAATCCCAGTACACGACGTGCGTGCTGTCGGAGGTCGCCTGGCCGGCCACTTCGCCGGTCCACAGGCCGGTTTTGAAGTACTGCGCGGCCCACTGATTCTCGCGCCGGATGAGCGCCTTCTGCGTCAGGAAGATGGTCGCGTCGCGGTCGGGCGCGAGCGGCGAGTCGCTATTCGCTCGTACCTGGTCGTCCACATCCTTGTGAAGCGCCCACACGTCGCAGTTGTACGTGCCCGTGGAATCCAGGCCATACCCGGCGCCCGCGGATTCCATCGAGAGGCCGCGTTTTTGCATCTCGTCGCGGTTCCAGTCGCCGCGCTTGTAGGTCCAATAGAGGTCGCTTTTGTTTTCGACGGGGATCGGCGGGAACGCGCGATCCGCGACGAACTCGACGCCAGCCGCCTCCTGGCTATACGCCACGGAGATGTTCGTCAGCGGGCGATTTACGTGTACATCGCTCAAAGTCGGTTGAGGCATTTACTTGTTCTCCTTTTCGTTGTTTGGGCCGCTGACGATTACAGCTTGCCCTTCTGTTGAATGAGCGCCGGGATGATGACGCCGGAGGCTCCGGTCGCCAGCGCGCGGCCGAGGATCTTGTTGCCAGTGGTGGCGGTCACCGCCTTGCCGTTGGCGTCGGTGGTCAGCAGGTCGCCGCACGTGACACCGGCAGTGCCCACTACCAGCTTGCTGATGCCCAGCACCGCGAGCTCGCCTTCGACGCCCACGCCGTTGGGTTTGTCCTGGAGGATGCCGTCAGCGTCACCGCCAGCCGAGGGCAGGGCAAGCTGTCCGCTTGAGTTAATCGTCATGAAGCAGAACTGAGATGCACTCAGGTCCGCACTCGCCGGCGCGCCGATGGTTCGTAAAGTCTGTTCGTAAGCCATGTTGAGTTTTCTCCTTTACCGCTGGACGATCTGCAGGCCCGCGTTCTGCAGCGTGCGGACCAGCGCAGCGGCGTTGTGCTGGTTCCGATAGGCCGCGTAAGTTTCCGGGTGCGCTTCCAGTGCCCGCGCGACCGCCTGTTCCTTGGAGACGCCGCGACTCTGCCCGTGCACATAGAGGTTGTCCATCGTCGCGCCTTTGTTCTGGCGCGCGAAGGCCGTGGCCTCGGCTTCGAGATCCTGCATGCGCGCCGTGGCGCTCTTGTTCGGATCGACGTGGGAGGTGATCATGTGACTCTCGCTTTCCGCAACGCGGGAATTGGTGAGCAACTCGCTCACGTCCGCGACGCCGAGATACTGCCCGTTGGCTTTCCGTTTAGTGAGGAACTCGGCGGCGCGCTCCGGGCACCCTGCGATCTTGCACAGCGCCCCGATGGCCTCGATGTCGCTTTCGGCGCGCATGCCGCCCGGCTGCGTGGCGGCAAGCGTCGAAGCGGCGGCCTTCTTCTTGCTGCCGTCCTTCTTCGGCTTGCTGTCTTCCTCGTCCTCGTCGTCTTCGTCATCGTCGGTTGGAGGCTTGGAATCGCATTCTTTGGCGTCGGCCTCGTCCGGTTTCTTCTTCGACTTCTTGGTCTCGTTGTCAGTGGCCTCGCCATCCTTCTTCGCGGCGAGGGCTTGCACATCTTCGGTCATATGCTCTCCCTTGGTTGGAATTGCGGCTGCCGCCGCGGTTGAACTCCTACTGCGCGCACCCATCGATCCGATGAGCGCATTCATGGCATCGTCAATCGTCCCCACTGCGTCGGCCAGCAGGGGCACTGCGTTCTCTGCCCAGAGCAACCCCGCCTGTGTCGCGACGATCTGTTTCTTCGCAACCTTGCGATTCCGCGCCACGGTCTCAGTGAAGATCCCGTACTCCCGGTCCACTTCATCCTGGATGTCGCCCTTGGCGCGCTCAGCCAGTGGTTCGTGGGGGTTCCCATCGACTTTCTTCTCGCCGGCGAACACGTAGGTGTACTTCGCGCCGAGTTCCTTGTCGAACCCGGATTGATCGACGTGCAGCGCATACACACCGACGGACCCCACTGCCCCCGTGCGCGTCACAAATACCTTGCTGGCCGCGCTCGCGATTGCATAGGCCGCCGACAATGCAATGTCGTTCGCGGTCGCATATACCGGCTTGATGGCGCGCACCGAGTAGATGTAATCGGACAGTTCGAAACAGCCGGTGGTCTCACCGCCCGGCGAATCGATATCGAGCAGGATCGCGCGCACGCCCCCGTCATCGATGGCGCTCGCCACCTGCCGCTGAATCTGCTCATACGAGGTCGCACCGCTCCACGCGGACATGAACGATTCCTTCTTGAGCAGCGTGCCCTGGACCGGAATCACCGCGATCCCATCGATGACGGCGTAATCTCTCTCCTCGCCGGCGTCCCCATAACGGGCCATCAACGTGGCGGTAGCATCCATCGGTGCGCGGCTGGCCAGCACGATGTCGGGGTCGACACCGAGCCTCGGCGCGAGGGCTTTGATGATCACCTCCAGCTTGGGCGGATGAATCATCAGCGGACAGTTCACAAACCGCGATGCAACGTGCGCCAGATGCTTCACTGCGCCTCCATCTTTCCGCTCACTCCGTCTTTCTCGATCTCTTCCTCAGTCATGCCGGCGTTGCGCCCGGTGAGGATCTTGCGCCCATCGGAGTCGTAGGAGAGACCATATTTGTCGGCGCGGTCGTTGTCGGATTTCTGCTGTGAGTCGATAAGGGCCGCGTCGTACCCCTGCTCGGCACATTCAATCGAACGCGTCGAAAGACCGTCACGGATCGCGCGTTCGGCGGCCTTCATGTCCTTATCGGGATCGACCCACGGCCAGCCCGGCGTGACCCACTGCACTTCCTCGAACGGCTCGGGATCTTTGTCGTAAGCGGTCAGGAACTCGACGCCGAACACCAACGCGAGCATGGCCTCCCGCAGCCACCGGCGATAAATCGGATGGCACACCTGGAAAGTGAAAACCGAATACTGGAACTGCTCGCACTTGCGGCGAAACTCCAGCAGGCCCGCGCGGATCGACGAGTAGTTGATTCCCGACAGGTCCCCGCTGATCTGGTATTCCGCCAGGCCCGCGCCACTCGCGAACGCCTGGAGGCACGTCCGGATGAACGCCTTGAAATCCCCGCTGTCGCGCGCCTCCGCGAACTCCACTTCCTCGCCAGGATTCAGAACAGGGAACGTTCCTGGTTCGAGTTTCGAAATCTGCGCGCCCGGGTCGGTCTGTCCTGGACCGTTCTGCTGCTGATCGGGCGGGATGATCGGATTGTCCGGGCTGACCTGCTTGATGAACCCGGTGATCATCGCCGCGACTTTCTTGCGGACGATCTCGGCGTCGGTGTACTGCTCCAGTTCGTAGAGCTTCGCGAGCACCGATGTCAGCCACGGCTGGCCCCGAAACTGGCCGGCGCGGATCGGCTTGTAAACGTGCAGCACGTCTGTCGCTGGCACACGCTCGACGGACATCGCCTCGAGCGGGAAGAACATCGTCTCGCCGGGATGCGCGCGCCAGAAGTGATACGCTGCGCGCCGTCCATCCGGCCGGAACTCGATCCCGGAGCGCACGCGGTTGTCCGTAGGCATCTCCTGCGAGGACATGCGCCACAGAGGCAACTGCTCCGCTTCGATCAACTGCAGTTGCAGCGGTACCGCCAGGCCTTCTTTCCGTGGGCGCGGGCGGAACCGGACGAACACCTCGCCAGCCTCCATCACTTCGCGTGCGATGATCATCTGCTGACCGTAGAAGTCAGTCTGGCCGGATGCCGGGTTGTTCGGGTCGTACTCGACATCCGATTCCCTGATCCATCGGTTCCATTTCTTCAGAAAAAGTTGCGCTGTTGATTTCACGTAACTTAGGTCATGCAGACCGTGGGCATGGATCATGAAGCAGTATGACTTTCACCGTGCTTGCGTACCACTGGGAACCACGATTGACGGGCGCGCCCAAGCGGTTCAGGTTTGCGGCAATGGCGCGGGGCGTCCGGCCAGCGCTGAACCACGTCCGAATCTGACGCGCCACGGCTGCTTCATCGCTGACATCCAAGGAAACCACAGCGGGCGCGGGTTCCGGCACGCGGGGTGCGGGCATCGTGGCGATAGAGGCACGGGCCGGGCGCTGGGCCATGGGCGGGCGCAACGGCATGCCGTTAGCATACCGTTCACAGAAGGCAGGGAAGGGCGAAATGTCCACGCCGTACCGGTCAAAGGTTCGTCTCATGAATTCTCTCCAAGAAGTTCGGGGCCGGGTGTCCGGCCCCAAGTTGTCCGTTTACACTTCACGTCACTTCGGCAGATAGTGGCCGTTGTGATCTCTGAGCACTTCCGATGGATCGTAAGCGGGCCGCGCGCAGGATTCATCAGCCGGGCCGCAGATTCTGGCCGGTGCTTGTGCCGTGTCCTGCGCGGCCATCATCAGCGCCAGCTTCTGGGCCGCTTCAACCGCAACTGGGTCCTGAAGCAGCTTGGTGATATCGAAGGTCACCGTTTCAATGGGGCGGTCAGCGGGGCCGCTGACCTGCTGTGCCGTCAGACGCGGGTACAGGTAGTTCACCACTGTCTTGGCCGCGTCCAATCTGGTGTCCAGCGGTATGGCAACTTCCACGCGCTTCTTTTTGCCATCTACAATCACGGTCTGTTCGATGGTGTCTGCGTTGATAATTTTCATCATGAACTCAAGCGGGTCGCATCCAAGCTCGCTGGCCATGGCTCTGGCCGTAGCAGCCGTGTTCTTTTTCTTGCCCCCGAACCTGGGGTGACCTTCGTGAAATCGGTGACCGGGGTTTTTCTTTGCCACCTGGGTGGCTGGTTTCGTCTCTTCAGACATGTGCGTCTTCCTATGGGTGCTGGTGTCCGTGAGATACCAGCGGGGTTGTGACGGGCCGGGCAGGATGGTTGACCCTACCCGGCCCCGTGAAGGCCCCTGGGGGGCCGGTGATGATTCTGTATAACCGATATTGTTGGGGCTGGGTGGCAGATCCTTGTACGCCACCCGCGCCGCGCGTTTAGCGGCTTTCACGTTTCCTCTATTATGCAAAGTACTCTACAGTATTGAATTAGGGTGCATGAACGTTTCTTAATGCTGTCCACTTCACCCGGATTCGCGGGCGGGTTGGTGACGGTCTAACCGTCACGCCCCTGAAACCGACGCTCCGCAACGCATTGATTCCAAAGAGCCGTGACGGAGTGACGGAAATGACTGTTTTTTTGCCTAACTCTTAGGGGGCGCGCTGGGGGAAGGAAGTCCGCAGGGGCAGTGCGTGACACACTCCCTTACCCCTTCTCCCTCTAAGAGAGAAGGAAAACCGTCACAACCGGCACGCGTCTACGTAGACCCCTTGCGATTCAGGCGCATGGACGGTGACGGTTCGTAAATAGCAACCGTCACCAACCGTCACAACCGGCACCCGTCAGGCAGCCTCTTTGCACGCATCCACAATGAAGCGCGGAAGCAGGTACCCTTGCGGCGCATCCCGCCAGATTTCCCAACGTGACCGCGCCTTATTAGTGCGTGGCCACTTGCGCACTTCAATCCCCTGCGCCCGCAGGACCGGGGCAAGGCGCACCAGACGATGGGCCAGGGCTTCCGGGCTAAGGGGCCAGTGGCGCAGGTCCTTCGGCCACTCATGCGTGATTTCATTCAGAGCAATCAGCAGGTCCTTAGCAGTGACAAGTTGACCGGTGCCCGGACTGGTAGACTGTTCCACCCATTCAATGAGCGCAGACGCTACGGAGTCATTCTCCGCAAGGTCGCTGTTGGCAGATTCCAGCTTGCCCCTGTAGGCCGCGATGAATTCGCCCGGCTTCCACGGTAGGGCCGGTTCACATGCAACCAGCCACGTGCAGAAGTCTGACATGCGCGGCGCGTCCGTCAGCTTGGTGTTCGGTAGATTCCGCAGCCCTGTGCTTACCGAATCCAGCAGGGCACCCAAGCAGCCCGGATGCAGACGTTCAAAGTCAGCCCATATTCCTTGTTCCGTAAGCCGATTCTCTGGGGTGATGCGCGGCAACTTCAGCGTGATGGACCGTTCCAGCAGGTCGCCACGCATGACCGTTGAATCAATCCCGTTCAGCAGTATCGGCAGCTTGACGCTGGCAACGGTAATTCCAAGGTTTTCGTAAAACGTCCGCGTCCTGTAGCCCTGCCCGGTGCTGAACCTGCAAAACACATCAGCCATTTCAGCCCGGCACCCGGACAGGTTGTCATACGCCAGAATGCCCGCGTGCATCGCGGACACCGTAGCGTCTGTTTCATCTTTCGGGGGCGCTGAAAGGCCCGCGTCACTCGGGTCCAACATGGACAGCAGCAGCAGGGCCGTGGTTGACTTGGCGCTACCCTGTTCGCCTTGCAGCACCAGATGGCTGAACGCGCCTTCCGGTAAGAAGGCACCCACCAGCCACGCCAGCATCAGGCACCATTGCGCGTCATCCCCGCAGTTCAGCAGCGGGCGCAGCGGGTCCAGGGTTCCGCCTTTCACCGGCACTGGCAAGGGCAGCGCGCCCGCGCCACGCCTGAACAGCACGGGCGGGTTTTGGACCACCTGCCACCCGTCCTTGGTCACTTCGATGGCGCGCCACTGGTCATCACACATGTCCAGGTAGATCGCGTCACGCCCGCGTGCGAAACGCACGTGTACGTCAACTTTCGGCCCGGCCCCGCACTTTGCCGATATAGTATCAATCACGGTGTTCAAGGCTTCACGGCTGGGTGCGCGGTCCTTCTGCGTCAGGAAGCGATGCGTCAAGACTTCGCGGACCCGTGGGCTTTTCGCGTCTACCTTCCAGACTTCGTGGTGGTCACCAATCACCATGCGGACGTAGCCATCATTGGCCGGGCCGGACTTGAAGTACTCGAAATCGTCAATCAGCTTCAGCAAGATGTCCGCGTGGCTGGGCTTGTCATCTTCGTCCCACGGGTCACGGGCGTCCTTGCTGTACGCGCTGCGCAAGCTGGCTTCAGCTTCCTGCATGGTGTACCGGTGCTGGCCGGGCGCGGCATCATTCGCAGCGTTCACCCAGTCACGCAACGATAGCAGCGCTTCGTCCTTGGTGTAGCCGTTATCACGCAGTTGGGCAAAGAACCATAGCCCGGTGTTGTTGCGCGCTTCACCAGCCTTGATCTTTTCTAGTGCCATGGACAGCATGCGTTCAGCGGGCACGCGTTCCGCAATGGGTTGCTTGGCGCGGGCTGTGGTCTTGGCCTTCTCATTCGTTGCGGCGCGCAGCAGCCACGCTGGGGGAACCGTCAAGGGTATCTTGTCCCGGTGCGCGGACAGCGGGCTGTGTTCGTCAACCCATTCGTAACGGCCCCCACTGGCGTGCAGGCTTGGCGCGCACACGATATAGCACCCGGCCCCCGTCAACAGGTCAAGACCGGGCCGAAACTTGATACGCTTTTCCATGCCCGGCACCGCTTCAAACAGGTAGTGCCACCCGCCGCTACCACTCCGCTGGCGGGCGCACGCGTCCAGGATTCCGTGTTCCGCTTCCATTGCGGCCAGCGATTCAAACCCTTCGGCCCCGTCCACGTCCAGCACAATCAGACCGTCCAGCCGTAGGCCGATATTTGCATTCGGCCACTGCTTCCACCAAGCGGCAACCGTGGCCGGGTCACATGATGCCTTCTGCCATTCGCGGACCCGTGCATGCTTCCCCGGCTTGCCGCAATCAGGCTTTCCGCAGGAACAGCCGGACCCCTGCGGTTCATGCAACGGCAACACGCACCAACCGGCTTGCGCATACGCTACAGCCCATTCGATTTGCGTAGAAAAGCTATTTGCGCTGTTGGGGCCGCATGGTAAAATGGGTTGTGTTGTGATTGGGCCGGATTCAGCCCCCGGCCCCCTGAGTTCTTCTGTCATTTGTGTTTCCCACTCAATCGTTCCCACATCGTTAGAGTTCTTCTTCAACCGTGCGGGGGGTATCGTTCCCCCGCACGACCTTTGACAACTACCACCACTGATTGCCGTGCTGCGCTTTCTCGCACAGCCCAGCGGGGGCCGTCAGTTCAAGCACCGCACGAAGGCAGGTGTCACATCGGCAGTCCGGCTTCCATTGACCGGACCGCAGCAATTCGCGGCGCTTCTCTAGTTTTTCGCGTTGGGCAGCATCGCGGCGCGCCTTTGCGTCTGATTCCTCTTCTGCCCACAGCGCCCGCAAGGCCGCGATTTCATCATTGATGGGACCTTCCATAATCACTGTCCGTTCGTTTCCGCAGGCGCTAGGCTGTGCTTCCCCGCGTCCAGAAGTTCGATGGCCCGTTCCCGCGTGACTTCAACACGGTTTCCGCCGATGTCCACAAGGACAGGGCATTCGGGTAGCGCTGCGTTACGTTCGGCAATGCGCGCGGCGCGCGCTTCCCTGATCGCGGATTCCAGCGCGGTCAGTGTGACATCATCGGCGGTGCCGATGAAGGCTTGGACTTGGCGGACGTATTCCGCCTTTTGAAGTTCGGTAGCAAACATGTGTTTATCCTTGTCGTGTCGTGCCGTTGTCTTCAGCGCCCGATTTCCTTCAGGGCGCGTTGGGCCGCAAACCTGTAGGCCGCAACCTCATCGGGTTGCCAGGAGTTTATTGGCTTCTTGTCGATAAATTCAACCCAGTTGTTGAAGGTCGCTTCTTGCTGTGCAGGTGTCATTGCCGCGCGGTTGGCTTGTGCCGGTAACGGCACCGCTGGGTCCGCTGGTTTCGGGTTCAGGAATGCGTTAATCTCTTCCCACTTCTGACGTGTTTCGTCAGTCATAATTCAGTTGTCCAATTCGTTTTGCTGCGTGTGAGACTTCCGTGAAAATCCGTGAGTTCAAAAGGCCGGAATGGCTGAAGCTATCGCGGCGCGCGTGATCGTTCCCTGTGCCATGCGGGTTTGTTCTGCGGTCAGTTGCGCGTTACGTTCTTGCCTGAGAGCATCTTCTGCCAAGCCCACCTGTCGCGCGGCTTCGCAGGACGCTTGGCGAAGCATTTGTGAGCGCTTGCCAAAGACCACAGCGCCACCCTCCTGTTCGCGAATCGCAGCCATTGCAGTTTCGGTTTTGAGCACCGATATCGCGCAGAGCAGTTGGCTTTCAAATGCTTCGATCTTGCAGCGTTCCAGGGTGGCTTCCATACGGCGCAGACGCGCTGCTGCGATTCGGACTTCTAGCCGGTCCTTGGCATCCGATACGAACACCACCTGATATTCGATGGGCCGCAGCCGTTCAGACAATGCCAGGGAGTCGCACGCGGTGATGTTGTCAAGCAGTTCGTCCCAACTGGGAATCCGCAGTTTTTGGAGTTCCAACTTAAGCTTTGATAGCAAGTCTTCAACGGAACCCCTTGTATGCATCAGCATACGTTCTTCGGCAAATGCGGCTTCCTCTTCATGGATGCGCCTTACACGATGCGGGCCAGCTTCTGTGGCCATGGTGATGTATTCCGGCAGCAATGCCGGGTCTGGGGTTTCCGCGCCCGCAATAAGCAAGTCCAGCGGTGTTGGGTTGGGTGGAAGTCTCAAGGCCAACGGCCCGGCCATGTCAGGCATGTGAATTCCCCTTGGTGCCCACCAGCAATCCGAACTGCCTTCGGGCTGCTTCCAGTGGATCGCTAGAAGTTCGGGCGCGCGCCAACTCTTGCGCCTCACGATATAGCCGGGCTTCCTCTGGGTTGGCTTCGCGGTGGGTTCCGTCCAAAATGATCCGGGCACCATTCGCGGTATCCACTTCAGCGATGGTCCCGCCAGTGCTGCCTTTCAGCCGATTAGAGACGGACACCACCAAAAGGCAGCCGTCAGGGTACTGCGCGGCCAGGGCGTTTGTCTTGGCGCGCAGGTCCGAATAGTAACTTTCATTATTCATGTTGTTGTGTGCTCCGAAGTGCGTATAAACGGTGTCCGTGCATTGGCCATGCGCGGGCGCAAAGTTCCCTATCAGGGCGTGCTTGCGCGGGTGGGAATTCGTTAGGAACGTGGGGGCCAGCGGTCCGGTGTAGACGATACGGACCCCCGCAGCGAACGGCCAGCCGGGCTACGCTGCGGTCTGGACCCTGGACCGCTCCGCAAACTTCGTGAGTTCATCCAGGGGGTAGCGGATGGATTTATTGAGGTATTTGCGGTACGCGGGGCCAACACGGCGGAAACGCCAATCCCGGAGCGTGGTCACGTCCAGCCCCAGCCATTCCGCAGCTTCATGTTCGTTGAAGACGTTCTTGGTCGTAGGTAAAGTGGTTTGGGTCATGCTTGCCTTCTCTTCACCCTCATAATATTGCGGGGGCACGGCAGTTTTGATCTGTTGCGGCCACCTACGGCTTTGTTTTCTATGGGATGCTGATTGAAAAAATCATGTGACTGCGATTCCTCGCAAGTCATTGATTTAGCATGCTGTTTTGTGTCAAAAGAGAATCGGGGAACGGGCGTTTATACGCCGTGGAAGCAGCGGGCACGGGATTCGGAAGCCGGGTTCTGGAGTGTAGTGAAAACTGTAGTGACCATAGGCAAAAAATGGTCGTAAATCGCCATAAATGGCCTAAATCTTGAGGGTGTCTGGGAAGGGCCTAAATCCTGTGGGATGTTGGATTTAATTGGCTCCTCAGGTAGGACTCGAACCTACAACCCTTCGGTTAACAGCCGAATGCTCTACCATTGAGCTACTGAGGAGTATTTCGTTCGCCTTGATTATTATAGAACAACCTTCGTGCGAAATGCCACGGCGGCTTGGTCGGCTTGGCGGGGCTACGCTATGGCGGCGATCACCGCGTCGGTGAATCCGGTGGTGGAGGACTTGCCGCCTACGTCGCCGGTCAGGTGGGCGCCGTCGGCGTAGACTTTGGCGATTGCCGCCTGCAGGCGCGCCGAGGCTTCCGGCTCCCCAATATGGGCCAACAGGAGCACGGCCGACTGCATGAGGGCGGTGGGATTGGCTAGTCCTTTGCCCGCTATATCCGGCGCCGTGCCGTGTACGGCTTCGAAGACGGCGTGGTGGTCGCCGATGTTGGCCCCGGGCACGATCCCGAGTCCGCCGACCAGGCCGGCTGCCAGGTCCGAAACGATATCGCCATAGAGGTTTGGCAACACCAGCACGTCGAAAGTTTCCGGGCGGATGACCAATTGCATGCAGGCGTTATCCACAATTAACTCGTTGTAGACGATCTCGGGGAACTGGGCGGCCACTTCGCGGCAGCATTTCAGGAAAAGGCCGTCGCTCAGTTTCATGATGTTGGCCTTGTGGATGGCGGTGACTTTCTTGCGCCGGTAGCGGCGCGCATATTCGAAAGCCGCCCGCGCGATACGCAGCGACGCCTTTTGGGTGATGATTTTCAGGCTCTCCACCACGCCGGGCACGACTTCGTGCTCCAGGCCCGCATAGAGGTCCTCGGTGTTTTCGCGGAAGATCGCCATGTCGAGGGGCAGATCCCGGAAGCGGGTTTTCAGGCCGGGGAGCATGCGCACCGGCCGGAAGTTGGTGTACAGCCCCAGCTTTTTCCGCAGAGCTACGTTGATGCTGGCGTGGCCGCCGCCGATGGGCGTGGCAGTCGGCCCTTTCAAGCCGACGCGCGTCACTTCGAGAGACGCGAAGACTTCGTCGGGCAATAATTGCCCATAGTCGAGGAGCGCCTTGGCGCCAGCTTCAACCTGCTCCCATTCTACGGCCGCGCCGGTCGCTTCCACCGCGCGCACCGTGGCGGCGGCCACTTCAGGGCCGATACCGTCCCCGGGAATCAGGGTAATCAGATGAGCCATCCATGTCTATTATAGAGGTGGGTGGCACTGTGATTCCTAATTGGGCGGAAGAACGGCGCGGCATGGTGGCCACGCAACTGGCGGGCCGCGGCATTTCCGATCGCCGGGTGCTGGGCGCACTTTCCGAAATTCCACGCGAGGAGTTCGTGCCGCTAGACGTGCGTATTCAGGCCTACGCGGATGCGCCGCTCGGGATCGGCTTCGGACAAACCATCTCCCAACCCTACATGACCGCTCTCATGGCCGAGCGGTTGTGTCTGGACGGTTCGGAGACGGTGCTGGAGGTAGGGGCCGGTTGCGGTTATGCCGCGGCGGTATTGGCCATGCTGGCGGCTCGGGTTGTGGCTATCGAGTTGATTCCCGCCCTGGCCGATCTGGCACGGGAAAACCTGCGCCGCACCGGACGCGGAGGAAACGTAAAGGTGATTGCCGGCGACGGCTGCCTGGGGTGGGAGGAATTGGCTCCCTACGGGGCGATTTCGGTGGCGGCGGCGGCGCCGGAAATCCCAGCCGCGCTGGTTCGGCAATTGGGCGACCCCGGCCGCCTGGTGATGCCGGTCGGTGGCGACGGTGACCAGGAACTGCGACTGGTGACCAAACTGGACGGCCGTATCGACACTTCGGTGGCGACGTACTGCCGGTTCGTCCCGCTGCGGGGCGGCCAGAAACGGGGCTGACTGAATGCGGCTGCGCACGGCCAAAGACCGCCTCAAGATCGAGCACAGCATCATTGACGGTCTGCGCTCCATACTGGAGGAAGTGCTGGCGGCGCACGCCGAAATCCGGTCGATTATCCCCGGCGTGATCCGGCCGGTACGGGATGCCAGGGGGAGAATCAGAGTTCGCGTCACGGTACCGACCCAAAACGGATGGAAGGCCATCGCGTTGAGCGCCGGAGCCCGGCAGGAGTTGTTCGTGAGCACCGGGTGGACCAAGCCGGAACTCGAAAAGGCGTTCGAAGAAGCGGGAGCGCTGGTGGAATAGCGCTACTGGACCACGCCCCCGGGATGGGGTTCGAGCCGGATTTCTCCGAAAGCCGCTTCATATTGGGTGACGTTCTGTTGCAGGACGTTGAGCAAGGCCTTGGCCTGTTGCGGGCTGACGAAGACCCCCTGGAAATTGTGAATGGCAACGGTATCGGGGGCGGTTTGATTCAACCGGCCGAACAGCAGCAGAAAATCCCAAAGACTGACCCGCACCTGCACGCTGTTGGCATAATTCTCACGATATTCGGCGGTGTTGATCAATTGGATCTTGGTTGGAACGGGCGGCGTCATGGTTTTCAGCGTAGCACCTGGCAAAGAGTTTAAGAATCTTTACGAAATCGGTAGAACTCCGGTTAGGGCACAAGCGTCGGATGAAGTGAGGAAAACGCGATGCACAAACCAATCGTGATCGAAACCAAGGTTACCGGACGCGTTCATTGCCCCATTTGCACCCACACGGTGGCGGCGGAAATCGCCCTGAAAGGCAGACAGGTCCGGGTGGTCTCCGGACAGAAATGTGGCCGCTGCGGCGCATCGCTGGATGTGAGCCTGATCGTACAGGTTCCGCAAGCGGCGTAATACTTCTAGTACCGGCAGCCAGAAAAAGAGGGTTGTGAGCGGGCGCGCTTTTTGCGATAGTGTTATCAGGCTGACATAAAGGCCCGCGGATGAAACGCAAAACACAACCAAAGCCGGAGACGATCGTGCCACCCGACATCCTGGAGATTGCCGAGCAGGCAACCAGTGAAACGCTAGGCATCGCAAAGGCCGGAAAATGCTCGGTCTGCGGCGGCGAGACGCTGGAGAGTTCGAGCGAAGCGCTGTGTTGGGTGTGCCGGCGGCTGAAGATCAGCGCGTGGCGGGATGCCGAGCAGCAGATGCCGATGCAGGAATAGGCATCGCCGGCTAAGAGTTCGCTTCAATCGCCTGCGCCACGTCTTCCCACTCTTGCATTAACCCCTCCAATTGTTGGCGGCCCGCTTCGAGGAGCCCGGAAACGCGCTGGGTTTCCCCGGCGTTGACGAAGTTTCCCAGGGCTTGCTCGTGGTCCTGGATTTCCGCCTCCAGCTTTGCAACTTCCCGCTCAATTTCGTGGCGCCGTTGTTCGAGCTTGCGGAGTTTGATGGGATTCAGGCGGCGCTCGGGTTCCCTGGCCGGTTGCGGCGCGGGGTAGGCGGCGACGGGCGCGGCCACCGGGCCGGCTTCGTCGAGCGCTGGCAGCGCCAGGGAACCGCCTCCGCTTTTGCGCCACAGGTAGTCCTCGTAATTGCCGGGGTAGACGGTGACATGGCCGTCGTCCACCTCGAATATCCGGGTAGCGAGTTTGTCGATGAAATAGCGATCGTGCGAGACAAACACGACGGTGCCGGAGAATCCCTCGAGTGCGTGCAGCAAAACGTCCTTGGCGCGCATATCGAGGTGATTGGTGGGCTCATCGAGCAGCAAGAAATTAGACGGCATCAAGAGCATGCGGGCCAGGGCATAACGGTTTCGCTCGCCGCCGGAGAGGACGCGAATGGTCTTGAAAACGTCATCCTCGCCAAAAAGGAACGACGCCAGGACGCTACGCAGCTCGGTGTTGCTGGCACGGGGCGCCACGGTGCCGAGATCGTCGAGAAGACGGGCGGACGGGTCGAGCTCCTTATATTGATCCTGGGCGAAGTAGTCGGGCTGGACGTTGTGACCTAGAAGATATTCGCCGCCGGTGAGCGGCTCGGCCCCGGCCAGGATTTTGATGAGGGTAGACTTGCCGGCGCCGTTGACGCCCACCAGCGACACACGGTCGCCGCGCTCGATCAGGAAATCGACATCGCCGAAGACGCGATGATCGCCATAGCTCTTGGAAACCTTCTTGAATTCGGCCACGACGCGCCCGCTCGGGTTGGGCTGCGGGAAGCGGAAATGGATGGCCTTTTCCTCGGGCGGCAACTCGATGCGCTCGATGCGATCGAGCTCCTTGATGCGGCTCTGCACCTGCTTGGCTTTGGTGGCCTGGTAGCGAAAGCGGTTGATAAAGGCTTCGAGCTGGCGGACGCGATCCTGCTGGTTGTCGTAGGAGGCCTGAAGCTGGGCGCGGCGTTCGGTCTTCTGCTGTTCGTAGCGGGTGTATCCGCCGGTGTAGAAATGCAGGTTCTTGTTCCAGAGCTCGACGATGCGGCGCACGGTGACATCGAGGAAATAGCGATCGTGGGAAACCAGCACGAAGGCGTTCTGGTAATTGGACAAGTAGTCTTCGAGCCAGTTGCGGGCTTCGAGATCGAGGTGGTTGGTGGGCTCGTCGAGCAAGAGCAGGTTGGGCTTTTCGAGGAGCAGTTTGGCCAGGGCGATGCGCATCTGCCAGCCGCCGGAGAACTCTTCGGTGCTGCGTTTCCAATCGCGCTCGGGAAATCCCAGACCGCTCAAGACGGCGCCCACCTGGGCTTCGATGGAGTAGCCATCGCGCGCGCGGAACTCGCTTTCGGCGCTGTGGAAGCGGTCGGCCACCTGCTGGTATTCGGCGGAATCGGGGTCGATTTCACCCATGCGGCGGGCCAATTCTTCCTGTTCCAGCTCGAGCGCCCGCAGATCGGCGAAGACCGTCATGCATTCGGCGAAAACGGTGCGGCCCGAGAGAGACAAACCTTCCTGGGGCAAATAGCCGATGGAGATGCCTTTTTGCGCCGACAGGGAGCCGGAGTCGAGGCCTTCGAAGCCGGCCAACACCTTGAGCAACGAGGACTTGCCCGTGCCATTGGCGCCGACGATGCCAACCTTCTCATTGGGTGTGACCAGCCAGTCGACGTTATCAAAAAGAACCTTGGGGCCGTACCGCTTGCCCGCCGCGGAAAGTTGGATCATGCGATGTGCCGAGGGATGAACGGAACCAGAAACTTCATTGTAGCGCCGGGTAAGGGGGCGGACCGGAACGGGGCTGGGGACAGGTGATTAACCGATCCGGGGAAGCGCTCCTTTGGAGAGCCGTGAAAAAACAAATTCCAGCCGCCGATGAACACCGATAAATCCTTTGAGTTCTTTATCTTAGTTCATCGGTTTCCATCCCGGCTATATTTCGAACCCGCCAGCGAACGGCCGGGCTGGCGCGCGGCTGGACCGATTGACAATCGGTCCGCAGGTTGAACAACCTGCCCCACAAAAACGGGGTCAGCTCATTTTCCCGATCGGTGCGAAATTCCGCGGCGAGGCCGGGAGTTTGGAAGGTGTCAGGCGGCGCTGGGGAGGGGTTTGTTCTGGGAGTCGGCGGATTTGTGCATTTTTGTGCATTTTGCGGCGGGTAATCGGGAGGCGCGGCGTTCCTCTTGTTCAGAGGGGGTGGGAGCGGTGGCTTGCTCGATGATGAATCGGGCGGCTTTGAACTGGACGCTGGGGGAAGCTTTGTCGTCGCGGAGGATGTCGCCGAGAGTTTGGTAGGCGAGGTCGGCGAGGGTCATGGCTCTTTCGCGGAGCAGGAGGTCGCGATCGGCGAAGGCTTGCTTGAGGGCGGCGGCGAAATGGGGCAGGTCGCGGCGCCAGGCGAGGACGTCCTTGCGGAGAACGTGGGCGAGGGTGACGGCGCCGTGGATGGTGCCGCCGGAGGAGATCACGTCGATGACCTCCTGCTGTTGCGGTGTGAGTTCGGGTTCGGTCATGAGAAGCTCATCTGGCCAACACGGTAACAGGCGAGCGGGGGCGAAACGGGGTGAGGGGGATGGGTGGTGAGCGTGGGAGGCGCTGGAAAGAAAGGGGTAAGTGTGGTCAGGGAAAATTTTGAAAGTCTGTGACTGGGGGGTTGGAAGGGGCGGGAAAGGCGGCGGCGACAAGACGGCTGGCGGTGCGGTTGTGCAGAATTGTGCAGATTTTGGGGGCAAAATGGGTGTCCACGAAACAGGTGGGCAGGCGCGCGAAGCAAAGAGCCGCCTGAAAGGCGGCTGCAGCCAGGATTGGCCGCCCCACAGTTGTGCAGAATTGTGCAGATTTGGGAGAAAGCGAGGGAGGCCGGGGTGTTTGCCGATCGGGGGAGTTCGGTTCGCGGGCAGCCGCTCCCTGGACGGTCGCGGCTTCGGTAGCTGAATGAGGCGCAAATGGGCTCGTCAGGGGAGTTCCAACGCCAAACGGATGGCGTGTTCGATTTTCTCCAGGCTTAGCTTGCTCACTGCGCCCAGGGGCGGATAGACTGCCTTCGATTTCTCGATGGTGGTGACCTGATCGCACTTAACCCATGAGTCGCGGGCCAGACCGCCTTCCCCGGCAGAAATCGCCGGCCGCAGGCTGAATGCCTTGTGCTCGACGGTGGATACGGGGACGACGCAAACGTCGAATGAGTAACGGTTCAGCGTATTGGACGAGATGACGACCGCGGGCCGTTCCTTATCCAGCAGGAAAAGACAGACTTCGCCTCGCCTGGGAAACCACCCGGGCGGGGCGGAAGCTTTTTTCCGCGGCGTCAGCGGCGCGCCCACGACTTTAGGGACGCCGATTCGAAGGCTCGACGCTCCGCCCGGCTGGCAGGCGCGGCGGCAAAGAAACCGGCAATCTCCCGTTCCAGAGCGCCCTGTTTTTCCAAGTCGAGAGCCAGACGCAGCAGGCGGTTCACCCGCTCGCTCTCCGACAGGCCTCCTTTGGTTCGCTTGACCTGGGCGAGGATCTCCTTATCCAGGGAGAAAGTGCGCGTGGTTCTAACGGCGCCCATACTTATGAGGATTCCTACTAGGAAAGATTGTAGCAGATGGCGGCAAACGACAGGCCAGGAGGCCTGTCCCACGTTACAAGTCGCGGTAGCGGACCAACTGGATGCCGAGGCGGGCGATGGCGGCGCGGGCTTCGACGGAGACTAGGGCGGCCAGCTCGTCCTGGCGGCTTTGCTTGAGGCGGGTGGGGGCGGCACGGAGGGTGGGGCCGCAGTGGCCGGGATGGCACATCAGCTCGGTGGAGCCTTCCGGGAGGGCTTCCAGCAACGTCACCAGGTCGGCGGTTCGATAGCGGCCGGTAATGGCAAAGCCGGCGAAGTGGTCGGTGGAGCGGCAGCCGTGGCGGGCGAGGACGCGGTGGAAGCGGCCGCGCAGTAGGGCCAAAGCGCGGCTGGCGGCGGCGGTAGCGGTTGGGACGATGCCGGGGAGGCGGCTGAAGGGATCGTCAAGGGGGCGGCGGACCCAGCGGATGCCGAACTCGGCGGAGACGCGCACGAGGGCATCGAGGACGGGCGGGGCGAGGTGGGTGTGCTTGTGGGTATCGAGGTGGGACGGGTCGAGGGCGGCGGCGCGGATGCGGCGTACCTGGGCGGCGAACTCCTGGTAGGGGTTGAGGCCGCGGCGCGCCAGGGCGATCAGCAATTGCGCCACAGTTCGCGGGTAGGCTTTGCCGGTGACGAGCGAATGGCCGCCGATCAGCACCAGGTGGCAGCCGATATCGAGGGAAGGAGTTTCGCGAGCGAGGCGAATGGCGTCGTCGAAGGCATCGCCGTTGGCCATCAGGGTGGTGGCGGTGAGAATGCCGTTGCGATGGGCGTCGACGATGCCCTGGTTGACGTCGGGGGTGAAGCCGAAGTCGTCGGCATTGACGATTAGGAGCTTAGGAGGCAGCAGCTTCATAAGTTCGCTAACGTATTTCCGCGCAACCGCTCCCTGGCGGTCGCGGCTCGGAAACAAACGAAACCGAGCCGCGACCGCCAGGGAGCGGTTTCCTTGATACGTGGCCGTGATTCCGAAGGTAGGTACTTAGGAGGCATGGGTTAGCTCCGGCGTGGAAGTGGCAGGCAGGCGAAAACGCCGGCTCCATGAAGGCAGCCAATTGCAGGGCAGACCACAAAAAACGATGGTCTGCCCCACGGCGGAACGAAGAGCGGGACGGGGGCGTCCCGCGCGGACCAGGGGGTCCGCCCCACCAAGAGTGACACTGTTGCACTGGCGGGGTCAAAACAGGGTCAGCCGGATGGTGAGGAATTTCTTGGGGTTGGCGCGCATATCTTTGGCGAGCGACTGGAACTCCTGGGTGGCACCGGTGAGGGATTCGTAGAGGCGCGGGTTGGTGAGGAACTGGCCGAGGGTGCCTTGTCCGGAGTCGATTTTATCCATGGTGGCGTTGAACTTACCTACCAGCAGGTCCAACTGAGTGTAGAGGTGGTCGTCTTTGAGAAGCTTGCCGGCGGTGCCTTTGCCGGAGTTGATCTGGTTGATGAGTTGATGGATATCCGCCAGCGTCTTGTTGGCTTCAGCGAAGAGGGAAGGATCCTTGAGCAAGAGGCCGGCGGTGCCTTTACCGGCCTGCAGATCGGCCAGGAGGGCGTCGATGCGCTGTAAGGGAGCGCGCAGCTCGTTGTAGAGGGCGGGGTCGTAGATGAGGCGGTGAACAGTGCCGTCGTTGGTGCGGATATCGGTCATCAACTGCTGGCCCTGGGCGGCGATGCCGTTCAGGCTATTCATGAGCGTGTCGTCGTTGAGCAAGAGGCCGAGGTTGCCCTTGCCGTGCTCGATGAGAGCCAGCATATTGTCGAGCCGGCCGGTAATGGTGGTAAAGCTGTTGAGGACGACGGCCATCTGGTTCATCAACTGGGGAATGTCATGACTATCGGCGGCAGCCAGCTCGGCGCCATCTTTGACGGTCTGGGAATTCTTGCCCTTGGTGATGTCGAGGAACTTATCGCCGAGCAGGTTGACGGCGGCGATGCCCACCACCGAATCCACGGGGATCTGGGGCAGGTATTCGTTGCGCACGGTCATATCGAATTCGACGGTGCGCTTGGGGTTACCGGAATTGGTGAGGCGCACTTCCCCGACCTCACCGACGGTGATGCCGTTGAGGCGGACGGCGGTGCCGGGCACCAGGCCGGAGGCATCGTCCATATAGGTTTTGAGGAGGGCGGTGCGGTGGAAGAAGTCCTGGTTGCTGGTGAGCAGGAAGATAAAGACGAAGAGGATGAAGAATCCGGCCAGGCACACGAGGCCGACCTTCAACTGGGACCACCGTAATTTGCTAGGTTCCGCCATCGGCTATTCCCGTTGTTTGAAGAACTTCGTAATGTAGGGATCGGTGGAAGCTTCCAACCGGTCCTGATCGCCTTCGAAGACCAGGCGGCCTTCGCGCAGGACCATAAAGGTGGTTCTGGCGCGGCCGGTCCCGTTGAACGCGGGTTCCAGGTTCCCTTGCTTCGGATTGTAGCGGAAATTGGCGATCAAGTTTCCGTCCTGATATCGGTAGGTCACCACCAGGGTGGTGCAGCGTTTGACATCGCGCTCCTTAATGAGGAGGGCGATGATGGTGTGGGCGGTGATGGGATCGAGGCCGGCGGTAGGGGAATCGTAGAGCATCAAGGGCGGCTCGGTGACGGCGGCGCGGGCGATGGCGGCACGGCGGCGCATGCCTCCGGAGAGCTCGCTGGGGAATTTTTCCTGGGTACCGCCGAGCTCGACGAACTCCAGGGTTTCGGCGACACGCGGATAGATTTGGGCGGGAGGGCAGGAAATGGACTTTTGATTTTCGAGGACGTAAGCGACATTCTCCTCGATGGTGAGGGAATCGAAGAGGGCGCTTTCCTGGAACAGCATGCCGATGCGGCTGCGCACCTGGAAGAGGTCGCGTTCGGGGAGGGCGCCGATTTCCTTACCGAAGGCGAAGACGCGGCCGGAATCGGGCTTGATGAGGCCGAGGGCGGTTTTGAGCAGAATGGTTTTGCCGCTTCCGGCGGCGCCCAGAATGACGCGCGATTCACCGGCGACCGCCTGGAAGGAGAGGCTCGAGAGCGCCTCGACATCGTTGAAGCGGACGGTGACGTTTTCGAATCGCAGAATAGGTTCGTCGCTCATACGAAGAGTTTGGTCAGCATGACGTCCAGGACAAAGATCAGGACGGTAGCGGCCACCATAGCGTTGGTGGTGGCTTTACCGACGCCCTGGGTTCCGCCGCTGGCGCGGAGGCCGTAGAAGCAGCCGATGAGGGCGATGGCGAAAGCGAAGACGAACGGCTTGATGAGACCTTCGGCGACGTCCATCCAACCCAAGGCCTGCCAGGCCGTGTCCCAATACTGGCGGGTGGAAAGGCCGAGGTAGGACTCGGCGATGAGCCAGCCGCCGAACAAGCCCACGAAATCGGCGATGACGGTGAGTGGCGGGAGCATGATGCAGGTGGCTTCCAGGCGCGGGGTGACGAGCTTCTGAATGGGGTCGGTGCCGAGGGCGCGCATGGCATCGATCTGCTCGGTGACCTTCATGGAGCCGAGTTCGCTGGCGATGCCGGAAGCGTTGCGGCCGGCCATCATGAGGGCCGTGAGGACGGGGCCGAGCTCGCGTACCAGGGTGATGGCGACGATCATGCCGGTGCGGCCGACCTGGCCATAGCTGGAGAGGGCTTTGGACATCTGCAACGCCATGACGACGCCGGCGAAGAAGCCGACGAAGACCACGACGACCAGGCTGCCGACGCCGATGGTATCCATCTGGAGAACGATGTCGTCGGCGTAATGGGGGGCGCGGACGACATTGCGGAGGGCTCGCCCGGTAAGGAGAAAAAACTCTTGCGCGGCGGCAGCGGGCTCTTTAAGGAAATCGAGCAAACCGGTGAAGTCCCCGAACTTCGATGCTACCATACAGGGTAAGTGAACCGATGAAAGGACTTACGGACATCGCCGGAATTCGGGTGGGGCACGTGTCGGATTTTGACGGGGTCACGGGATGCACGGCGATTCTGTGCGAAGCGGGAGCGGTGGGCGGGGTGGACATACGCGGTTCGGCTTCGGGGACTGCGGAGACGCCGACGCTATCGCCGCTGCACGTGGACCCGGTGGCGCACGGGATTCTGTTGGCCGGAGGGAGCGCATTCGGACTGGAAGCGGCGGCGGGAGTGCGGCGGTACCTGGAATCGCGCGGGGCCGGGGTGACGACGGCATACGGAAAAGTGCCGATCGTACCGGCGGCGATTCTATACGACCTGGGGATTGGGAAGGCGCACGTGAGGCCGGACTTGGGGATGGGCGAAGCGGCGGCGGCGGCGGCGAC